>Ga0105095_10001582_pt1 | contig 12041 bp, 10 predicted proteins | sample PPLLak2March2015_2_FD_79180 | JGI IMG/M metagenome (GOLD analysis project Ga0105095, IMG submission 79180) | Freshwater sediment microbial communities from Prairie Pothole Lake near Jamestown, North Dakota, USA - PPLs Lake P8 Core (3) Depth... | ecosystem: Environmental > Aquatic > Freshwater >... | reverse complement strand
CTTCGACGGCTCAGAAGAAGCGCACCGCGCCCGCGGCCGTTCTCCGCCCCTCGAAGCCCATGACCAAGCCGGTTCTCTCGCGCCCGGTCGTGCCCGAGGAGCCGGCCAGAATGGTCGCCGTCCCGCTTCCCGAAGGAGTGCGGCCCCAGCGTCTCGGCGAACCCAACGAACGGTCGGCGCATCTGGAGAAGCTGAAGCAGCTCTTCGAGGCGGCCCCGATCAGCCGCTACCTCGGGATGACGCTCGGCTACTGCGAGAACGGAGTCGCCCGCGTCCGCCTTCCGTTCCGCAAGGACTTCGAGGAAGGACACGGAGTCATCCACGGAGGTCTCATCGGGCTTCTCGGAGACACGGCCGGGAATTTCGCCGTGGGATCGGTTTCCCCCGGCTCGACGGTGAAGACCGTCGAGTTCAAGCTCAGCCTCCTCGCCGGCGTGCAGGGAGACCTGCTGGCGATTGGCGAGGTCGTGCGCAAAGGACGGACCCTCGCCACCTGCAGGCTCGAGGTCGTCGAGGGCAACGACCGGGTCATCGCCATCGGCCTCGCCACCTACGCGCTTCAGGCCGTCTGACGCCTCACGCCTCACGACTCCGGCACCGGCCCGACGAACTTCCACATCTCCTCGAACAGGTGCTCTTTGTGGGCCGTCAGCCGGTGATCGCCCCCGCGAATCTCGACGAGCTCGACGTGCTCCAGCCGGTCGGCGAATTGGCGAGAGAGCTGGCAGGGCACGACCTCGTCGTCGGAGCCGTGCAGGATGAGGCTTGGAGTCGCGAGACGGCGCATCAAGCTCACCGTCGGATAGCGCGTCTCCTCCTCCACGAACTGGTAGCCGAGGTCGAAGGATCCATAAGGACTCTCGATCCGAATCCTCCCGAGCCTTCGCCACTCCTGCGCCTTCGTTCTCCCCAACGATAGCAGCAGTCGTCCCGCCATCTCGAATGCGGGCGCGATCACGATATTACGGGTGATTCGCGCCGGGCTCCTCGCCGCGAACCAAAGCGCCGTGAGGCCGCCCATCGACGAGCCGATGAGGCAAACGGATCGGAAGGGACCCGCTTTCTTCTCGATGAACTCCAGCCCCCGATCGAGATCGGCGAGGTTCCGGGTGAGGGACAGCCCGAGCAAATCCCCTTCGGAATCCCCGTGCCCGGTGAGATCCAGGCTGGCGAAGGCTTCTCCCCGGCGCGCGACCTGGCGGGCGAAGTAGAGCGCCTTGTCTCCGCGTCGATTGGAATGGAGGCCGTGCAGGAAGAACCAGAGGCGCGAGTTCTTCTCCGAGGCGGGTATGAAATCGATGGCGAGGCGGGCTTCGCCCTCTTCACGAGGCTCGACCCACTGCGGCGGGCTCTCGCTCATGTCACGGGCCGGGGCTTCCCGAGCCCATCGTCTTCCTGCAGCATTTGGACGCGATGCGTCAGTCTAACTTCGTCCAGGAGGACGCGCAACGCCGCCTTTGAGGAGGCTCCGCGCCCGGCGGAACACCTGATGGAACATCGATCGCGTGAGCTTCCGCGTAAACGTGTTCTGTTGGCTCGGATGGTAACTGCCGAGCAGGGTCACCGGCGGGTCGAGCTGATGCTCCGAGCCGTGCGAGAACTTTGGTTTCGGCCTTCCCGTCTCGCGGCCGAGCTCGCGCCAGGCGGCGAGAAAACCGTCGAAAGCGATCTTGCCGAGCGCCACCACGATCCGAACCTCTTCCAGAGCCTCGAGCTCTCTCACCAGGTAGCCTCTGCAGGTCTCCGTTTCTTCGCGCGTCGGTTTGTTGCCGGGAGGCGCACAGCGCACGACGGCGCTGACATAAGCATCCACGAGACGGAGCCCGTCGTCCCGCGATACGGAATGGGGCGACGACGCGAACCCGAATCGATGAAGGGCTTCGTAGAGCCAATCCCCGCTTCGATCCCCGGTGAACACGCGCCCGGTGCGATTGCCGCCGTGGGCAGCGGGAGCGAGCCCCACGACGAGGAGCCGCGCCCGGGCGACGCCGAAGCCCGGAACGGGCTTTCCCCAGTAGTCCTCCGACTCGAAGCGTCGGGTCTTCACGAGCGCGACACGCTCCCGGTGGCTCACGAGACGGGGACACTTACGACAACGAATCACCTCGTCCCGCAGGGCCACGAGGCTCACCTCCCGAGAACCCTTTCCCGATAGTCGCGGAGAGCGGCCTCCTCGAGGGCCGGACGCAGGAACGTGAACCGGAAAGTCTCGCTCTCGCCCCGCGTCCGTGCTCGAAGCTCGAGCTCCGTCTCGCTCCGCTGGAGCAGGCTTTCGATCCGCTCGGGCCCGAAGCGCCACTCCCCATGACGCGGCGCCTCGAACACCAGGCCGGACTCCGCGAGCGACAGGTCGCCGGTGCAGTGGCCGACGCGATGCTCGTGGCGCGCGACGAACCGGAGCGGAAGCGAGACAGCCGTCGGCGACGGCAGGGGTAGCGCCGCGGGAGCGTCTTCGGAGCGGGTGCCCAGGAACCCGAGAATACCGAGGCCGAGCGTCGAGGCGGCGGCAGCGACGAGGAGGAGGGCCCTCCGCTTCCTCGGGGATGGGGTGTCTTTTTCGGACAGACGGTCGAGGTTCAGGAGCAGCTCCCCGGCCGTCCCGTAGCGCGCTTCAGGAGACTTGGCCAGGAGCTTTCTCGTGACCCTGTCCCATCCCGGCGGAATACCGGCGCGAAGGCTCGAGGGAGGGGCCGGCTCCTCGTGGAGCACCCGGTAGATCGTGCGGCTCACGCTTCCGCCTTCGAAGGGCTTGCGGCCGGTAAGCAACTGGTAGAGGACCACCCCCAGGGAGAAGAGATCGCTCCGTCCGTCGGCGACGCCTCCGGAGAAGATCTCGGGGGACATGTAGCTCGGAGTTCCCATGAACTCCCCCGTCGAAGTGAGCTCCGAGGTCTCGAGCTTCGCGATCCCGAAATCGAGGAGCTTGATACGGCCCGAATGATAGAGCACGTTCGCGGGCTTGATGTCCCGATGGACCACCCCTCGCTCGTGAGCGTAGGCGAGAGCGACGGCGAGCTGCCGGGCGATGACCTCCACTTCGTCGAGCGGAACCGGGCCCCGATCGGCGAGCGCCGACAAGCTGACCCCGGGGAAGTACTCCATGACGATGTAGGGCTCGTCTCCGGCCCCGAAATCGTGGACGGCGATGATGTGAGGATGTCCGAGATTACCCGCGATCTGCGCTTCTCGATGGAACCGCTCGAGGAACACGCGGCGTTTCTCCTCGTCGATGGAGAACCCGATCTGGATCACCTTGATGGCGACGATGCGATCCATCACCGGGTCCCGCGCCCGGTAGACGACGCCCATGTTGCCGCGCCCGATCTCTTCCAGGAGCTCGTAGCGGGAAAGTGTGCGGATGGTCACTTCCTTTCTCTTCCATGGTAGCACCCACCCCGATTCCCGAGGACGCTTGCGTTTTCGAGCGCCAGCCACTAGCCTGAGAATTAATTCCCATACCCTGGGTCATGCGCCGCGACCTGGACTTAAAGCCGAGGAGGACTTCGATTTGGACCTGGTCGGACACGTGGTGGGCGCATACCGCATCGTTTCGCTGCTTGGAAGGGGCGGAACCGCGGTCGTCTACAAGGCATTCCACCCGGCGCTGAACCGCGAAGTCGCGGTGAAGGTGCTGCTGCAGGAAGTGAGCCACGACGCGGATTGGGTGCGTCGCTTCAATCAGGAGGCGAAGCTCCTCGGGCGCCTGGACCATCCTCACATTCTCCCCATCTACGACGCCGGCGAGCACGAGGGCCGTCCCTACCTCGTCATGAAGTACATCGTGGACACCACCACGCTCCGCAGCCAGCTTCACGGCCATCCCTGGCCCCTGAATCGCGTGGTCAAAGTCATCTCGCAGGTGGCGGATGCTCTCGACGCCGCCCACAAGGCGGGGGTGGTCCACCGCGACATCAAGCCGTCGAACATCCTGGTGACCCCCGACCTGAGGTGCTCGGTATTCGACTTCGGCATCGCCAAGCCCTTTCGCCGCGGCGACACCACCACCGGGGGCGACCTCATCGTGGGAACGCCGGAGTTCATGTCTCCGGAACAGTGCAAGGGCGACCGCATCGACCACCGTTCCGACGTCTACTCTCTCGGGGTCGTGACCTACCAGATGTTGGCCGGGCACGTCCCGTTCACGGCCGAGACGGCGGTGGGGATCCTGATGAAACACCTCACCGAACCGCTTCCCATTCCCCCGAAGGGAGTCGCCCTTCCGCCGGCGGTGAACGGCGTCCTGAGAAAGTCGATGGCCCGCGACGTGCAGGAGCGGTTCTCGACCGCGGGCGAGCTCGCGGAGGCTCTGAGCCGGGCCGCGGACCAGCGCGCTACCGTGACCCTTCACGCCTCCCGGATTCGACGCGCCCTCATCCCCACGCTGAAGCTTCCTCCCTGGGTTCGACGGATGCGATCGAAAGAGGTGCGCCTCTCGCTCGCGGGACTCGCTCTCGCGGGGATGCTCGGCGCCGTCTACGCGCTCTGGCCGTCTTCCGCCGGAATCGCCCGGCGGGACGAGACCGCGCTCCACGCGCCGAAATGGGAAGCGATCCCGTCCGGCGAGAGTCAGGAGCTTCACGCGAATTCCTCGGCTTCCGCGGATCTCGCGCCTCAGCCGACTCGAGAGCCAAACCCGGCGCCGGACCGGAGTCTCGCCACTCTCGAGATCGACTCCGCGGAAAAAGCCTGGGTGTTTCTCGACGGCAAGCCCGTGGGGATGGCGCCGGGGACGTTCCCGTCGCTGTGGCCGGGGGAGCATCTCCTCGTGCTGGATGCGGGTGGGGGAAAGCGCGAGGAGAGAACGGTCGTGATCACCCCGGGCTCGACGCACCGCGTTCGATTCGATTTCACGAAGGCCGGAGGCGAGGCGGCGGTGCCGACACCGAGGACCGCATCGGCTTCATCAGCGCCGGTGGGGACGCCCGAGAGAGCCGACCTTCCCCAGATCCGCCGCTGGACCGGTTTTCTCACCGACGAAGACTGCGGAGCCACCGGGGGCGCCCAGGGGATTCTCCACTTTCGCTGCGCCGAGCGCTGCATCCGCGAAGGAAAGAGTCCCATGCTCTACGCTCGGGGCAAGCTTTATCGACTCGACGGTTTCGATCGCATCGAGCTGCTGCGGGACGAGCCGCTCCGGTTCCGAGGCTGGCTCGAGGGCGACACCATCCACGTAGTCGCGCCTGGAACCGAGACCCTCGAGTCCGATGTAAAGGATTGAGAAGGAGCGGCCGCCAGGTCGGCGGTCGCTCCTCGTCTTTGCTCCGTGAGCGCGGCGAGCCACGGGACGGGAAGCCGCGTTACTCGCCTTCGCTCACGGAGCCGACGTCGATCCGGTCCGAGCCCACTCCCCCAAAATCACCATTGGTTTCTCGTTCCGAACCGTCGTCGATTCTCGGTCCATCCACGACCTTCTCGATTCCTAGAGATTGCAAGGAGAGTGCCATCCTCGATCGGCCGAAACACTGGGTTTTTCTCGGGTTTTGCCCGAGGCCGATTGTCGCGGACACGGCTACAACGAGCGACTCGACGCTCGGTCTGTAGCGTTCCCGACTACAGTTCTCCTTCGGCGTCGTCGGTGATCGGCCGGGTTTCGCTTTCGGGGTCGCGGTCCTTGCGGGAGCGGAGGTTCTTGTGGATGAGGGTTCGGTGCATACCGAAATCCTTCGCTGCCCGGCTGATGTTTCCATCGGTACGCTCGAGGATCGAGTCGACGAATCGATCTTCGAGCTCCTGGGCGTATACCGCCGCGACCTCCTGAAGCTCGTTCCGGCGCCGCTTGAGCTGGTTGTAGTCCTTCGGAACCTCGGCCATCAGCCGCCGGAAGGGGTCCTTCGCGATTTTGAGGATTTGCCGACGCCCGCCGCTCACCTCCTCGGGAAGGTCGTCGAGCGCGACCGGGCGTCCGCGATTCTCGACCACCACCCGCTGGACCACGTTCTCCAGCTGCCGGATGTTCCCCGGCCAGGCGTAGCTCCCGAGCCCTTCGTAGACCTCGGGCTCGATGACGATGGGCGGCTTGCCGATCTGGAGGGCGAAGACCCGCGCAAAGTGATCCACGAGCGCCGATATGTCTTCTTTTCGCTCGCGGAGCGCCGGAATCTCGATGGGGTAGACCCAGAGCCGGTAGTAGAGCTCTTCGCGGAACTCCCCCTTCTTCACCAGGTCCCGCAGATCGCGGTTGGTGGCGGCGACGACTCGAACGTCGACCTCAATGGTCTTCTTGCCCCCGAGCCTCTCGAAGCTGTGCTCCTGGAGGAAGCGAAGGAACTTGACCTGGAGCTTCTTCGAGAGCTCCCCGATCTCGTCGAGAAAGAGCGTCCCGCCGTCGGCCATCTCGCAGCGCCCCATGCGGCTCACGGCGCCGGTGAACGCGCCGGGCTCGGTGCCGAAGAGCTCCGCTTCGAGGAGATCCTCCGGAAGCGCAGCGCAGTTCACCACCACCAACGGCTTTCCCGCGCGTTCGCTCGCCTTGTGGATGGCACGGGCCACGAGCTCCTTTCCCGTGCCGCTCTCGCCCTCGATGAGCACCGTGGCCTGAGTGGGTCCGACCTGCTCGATCCTCTCGATCACCTCCATCATCCGCGGCGAAGACCCCACGAGTCCGTCGAAATAGGTCTTGCCCTTGATCTCGCGGTAGAGGCGTTTGCGCGCTTCGATCTCTTCGTCGAGCCGGAGGGTGGCGTTGAGGAAGATGGCGATGAGACGCCCGATCGCGAGCAGGAGCTCGCGATCCCACTCCCCGAAGGCGCCCCGCGCGTGCTGGTTCTCGAGGTAGATGACTCCCGCGAGGTAGGTCTTGAAGCGGAGCGGGATCGCGAGAACCGACCGCAGCTTCAGCTGCTGCGCGCTCTCCTCGTTCGCGAGGAGAGCGTCCACCTGGGCATCCTCGACCAGCACCGAGTCGAGCCCCTGGACGATCTCGCGGATGATCGTCCGGCTCACGCGGGGATCGTGCTCGATGCTCTCGGCCCGGTCGTTTCTGGCCGCTACCACCTCGGCATCGGTGCCCGCGGTACGGAAGAGGAGGAGCGCGCCCGAGCCGGCGCCCACCTCGTGGATGAGCTCGTCGAGCGCCCGCTCGGAGAAACGACGCACGCTGCGCTCGGTGAAGAAGTGGGCGGCGGTGCGGATGGCGAGGTCGACGAACGGGGTGTCGAGGACACTCGCCCACATCGAGACCACTTCCCGTTCGAGCTCGCTGAGAGTGGAATCGAACGACCCAAGGATTTCCGGGGAGATCGAAACCCCCGGTTTGGCGGGAGCCGGCCCGAGGGCCCTCACCCGCTGTTGAAGTCCCCGTAGCTCATGGAGAACCTTCTGATAGGAAGTGGTTCTACTCTCTACCGTGTTCCTGCTTTCGGGCACGTCGACCATCCACGTCCTGGCGCTCCCGGGAACGCCTTCCCCCATCCCACGTCGTCATTCGGCTTTCGGCGACGAAGGGTTACTGTACTCCAGGTGGGCGCAGGGACGCGAGGGTCTAGAGCAAGCTCTCGTAGAGCCGCTCGTACTGGGGAATGATCGTCGAGGCTTCGAAGTGCTCCCGCGCGCGTTTCCTCGAGGCCTCCGACATGCGCCCGTGCTCCTCGGGGCTCGAGAGGAGCCTTACCGCGGCATCGGCCATCTCCCGGATCTCGCCCACGGGAAAAAGATAGCCGTTCTCCCCGTGGAGAACGACTTCGGGAAGACCGCCCACGCGGCTTCCCACCACGGGAACGCCGCAGCTCATCGCCTCGAGAGCGACGAGGCCGAAGCTCTCCTGCTCGCTCGGAAGGAGCAACAAGTCGGACAGGGCGAGGATGCTCTCGAGGTAGTCCTGTTCTCCCAGGAAATGGACGTGGTCCGTCAAGCGAAGCTCCTTCACGAGCTCACGCGTGAAGATCATCTCCGGGCCTTCTCCCACCAGGAGGAGCTTGGCGTCGATGGCTTTTCGCACGAGGTCGAAGATCCGCACGACATCGGTCACCCGTTTCACCGCTCGGAAGTTCGACGCATGCACCAGGATTTTCTCGCCTCCGGGCGCCCAGTGAGTTCGGTCCGAAGCCCGGCCTCGAGGCCCCTTCGACGTGTCAACGAAGTTGTAGATGACCTCGATTGGCTTGGTGAGCGCGAAATCCGCGACCGTCCGATCCTTGAGATAGCGGGAGACCGCGGTGACCGCATCGGAGACCTCGATCGCGAATTTGGTGACCCGGTAGAACGACTCGTCCGCGCCCACGAGTGTGATGTCCGTTCCATGGAGCGTCGTCACTATCTTGGGGTTGACCCCGCCCAGGATCTGCTTCGCGAGAAAGGCGCTGACCGCGTGGGGGACGGCGTAGTGGGCGTGGACGACGTCGATGGTCTCCTCGCTCGCCACCTGCGCGATCTTGGTCGCCAGCCCCAGCGTGTACGGCGGGTACTTGAAGAGCGGGTAGGTATTGACCTCGACCTCGTGGAAGCGCACGTTGGGATGGAACTCCCGGAGGCGGAAAGGAACCGCGTAGCTCACGATATGGACGGTATGCCCGCGATCGGCGAGTCCGATTGCCAGCTCCGAGGCCACGACACCGCTTCCCCCGTGGCTGGGATAGCAGACGATGGCGATTTTCACGCTAGGTAATCCTCGTGAACGGCGAGTCGAAGAAACGGACGGGGTCGTCGACGCGCATCGCCTCCCGGACGTAGAACCCTTCGCCGAAATCGGCGTCGATGAGGGCGCCGTAGTACCGGTCGAGAGCCTCGACGCGGGAGAGAAACCCCGGCTGGCTGATGAACGTCTGTGGATCGCCGCTTCCAGGCGCGAAGAGCTGAGAGGCGTACGCCCTGACCGCGATCATTTTCTTTTCGTGGAACGGGGTCACGTCGACGATGAACGAGGGCGCCACCTTGTGGGGGACGAGGTAGTAGAGAACGCGGTTCGGCCGATGGGGCTCGCCCGAGGCCTCGAGCTTTCGCAGGCCCGCGAGATAGGCCGCTTCCGCGACCAGAGGCCCGGCGGCGGTGTGGTCCGGGTGGTTGTTCTCGGGGTAGTTGGTGAAGACGATCCGGGGCTTGAGCTCGCGGATCACTTCGGCGACTTTCCTTTTCGCGTCTGTGCTCGGCTCGAGCCTTCCGTCTCCCAGATCCAGGTTCCGCCGAACCGACACCCCCAAGAGCTTCGCCGCCTCCGCGGCCTCGCGCGCCCGGAGCTCCGGCGTTCCGCGAGTGCCCATTTCGCCCGAGGTCAGGTCGGCGATTCCCGTTTTATAACCTTCGCTCTGGAGCCTCAGGAGCGTCCCGCCCATGGCGAGCTCCACGTCGTCCGGATGAGGTCCGAAGGCCAGGACGTCCACGGGCATCGTGGGACGATTCTAGCTCAAAGGCCGCGCGTCCCTTCCCGGCAGCGGCAGGCCGGAGTCGCACGCCGAGCCGCGGATTTTCCGCCGGCTAGAGCGCCAGGTCCACCTGGATCGCCCCGCGCGTCGGCTCGTCCTGATTCCGGAAGGTGAGCTCGAACGCGAGCCGGATTCGGGGATGGAGCCAGAGCTTCAAGCCTGGCGAAAACCCGACGACCGTTCTCGAGGGTCCCACGGTGCCGGGAGCCGGGCCATGAACCCAGTCGAAGCGTCCCGAGAGCAGCAGCTGATCGCTGAGGGAGAAGTCGAGCTGACCGAAGCCTCCGGTGAACGACGCTGCCACGCCGGTCCCCCCCGGACTCTGGGCGTCGGCGAAGGAGTTCCCGTTGCGACCATAGAGAAACGTTCCGTAGAGGTGCACGCTCGAAAGGTACGCCGAGCCGTCGAATCCCAGACGAAAGAGGTCGTCGTCCCACTCGAAGACCGCGGGACCGCCGAAGAGCGGGTCGGGATTGGCGCGGGCGAGCGTGTTGCGCCCCCAATAAAGATAGAGCCCGGCTCGATTCTCTCCGAAGCGCCGGGCCAAACGACCGAAGACGTTGCCGTCGAACCGGCCCGCGGAGTCCGAGAGATCGCGCTCTTCGTCGCTGTTCTGGCCTCGGACCACCGCGATCGACCAGCGAGTGACGTCGTCGAGGAATCCTCCCGCCTCGACGCCGTCCTGGTGGCTTCCGATGTTGTCGGTCTCGAAGCCGGTCGTGGCGAAGTAGATGTCGTAGGCGAAGAGCTGGGGCGTTCGCGCCTGCGTGAACGGGAGGTCGAGCTCCAGGCGTCCACCGCGGAGGTACAGCTCGTCGGGCAGAAGCTCCACTCTCAGAAAGGCGTTGTCGGTCCCCGAGCGATCGAAGCCGTCTCCGTCGACCGAGTAGGATTCGTCGATCCAGTAGGAGACTCTACTCCCAAGGGCGCCGCCGCTCACGAACCGGAAGCGACCGGTGGTGTCGGCGTCTCCCTCCTCCTCGAAGGTCTGCCGGAGAGTCCCGCGGAAGCTCACGGGGACCGAGCTCCACCAGTCGGAAGCTCCCGTCTTGTCGTCCTCGAGCCGATAGCCGCGCTCCTTGAACTGCTCGCCGAGGACGCTCAGCTTCGGATAGCCCTCGTGGCAGAAGTGACATGGGAGCGCGTAGCGGCGGGCGAACTCGGGAATCGCCTCGGCGGAGGCCGGGGTGAAGGCTGCGAGGCCGAGGAGAACCACGAGGAAACGGGGAGTCGACATGCAAGACACCTCGAACCGGCCGAGAGCTCACCGGGCGGAATGGAAACTCTTTATGTCAACTTATCAACAACTTGCGGATTTCTCAAGACGAGACGCGACCTCTGATAAGATTTCCGCCGGAGTCGATCGAACTCTCGAAAAGGGGGGCGGCATGGATCTGTTGAGAATCGCCAGCGTTCCCGCGGCCACCGTGTTGCCGGAGACTCCGGTCCTCGAGGCGGTGCGCCTCATGAGCGACGAGCGGGTGGGGGCGGTCGCCGTCACCCGCGACGGGAAGCTCACGGGAATCTTCACCGAGAGGGATCTGATGATCCGCGTCGTTCTCGAAGGCCGGGACCCGCGCGCCACCCCGGTCGGCGACGTCATGACGGAAGAGTGCGTCTCCGCGAAGAAGGACATGTCGATGGGCGAGGCGCTCCAGATCATGACCGAGCGGCACTTCCGCCACCTCCCGGTGGTCGACGAGAACGACCGCGTGCTCGGCCTTCTCTCGATTCGCAACCTGCTCCACAACCGGGTCGACAAGCTCTCCCAGGAGCTCGATTCGGTCGTCGCCTTCTTCACTTCCGACGCCGGGGGCGGGTGAACGTGAAGAGCTTTCGAAAGACGCTCACCTTCGAAATCCCCGAGCGGATGGGATTCGAGAACATTACCCCGGCGGTAGAGACCGCCGTCCGGGAGAGCGGGATCCGCGAAGGGCTGTGCCTGGTGAACGCCATGCACATCACCGCCTCGGTCTTCATCAACGACGACGAGCCGGGCCTTCACGAAGACTACAAGCGTTGGCTCGAATGGCTCGCCCCGTTCGACCCGAGCCCCGAGAAGTATCACCACAACCGCACCGGCGAGGACAACGGAGACGCACACCACAAGCGCCAGGTCATGGGCCGCGAGGTCGTCGTCGCCGTCACCGAGGGGAAGCTCGACTTCGGCCCCTGGGAGCAGATCTTCTACGGCGAGTTCGACGGCCGCCGCGCGAAGCGGGTGCTGATCAAGATCATCGGGGACTGATCGCGCATCAATCAGCGCAGAAAAGGGCGCGAGGCCCGTTTCGCTGTGTTAGTCTACGAGCGAGGCGATGAAAGATCCCGTTCCCATAGGCCCCATAAGTACGTGCCATGCCGCTCACCCGGACTCCGCTGCTCTCCGAGACCGTGCGGAAGCTCGTCGCCCGGGGCGCCTACGTCAACGCGTTCAACATCCTCAATCGTCTCCACCCCGCTGACGTCGCCGGCATCCTCGGCGATCTCCCCGACCACCTCCGGCGAGAAGCGTTCAAGACCCTTCACAAGCGGAACCTGACCCTCGCGGGCGCGGCGCTCTCCGAGCTCGGGCCGGACCGGGGTTCGTCGATCCTCTCCGAGTTGTCCCCGCAGGAGATCTCCGAGCTCCTGCAGGAGCTCGATCCCGACGATGCCGCGCCCTTCCTGGCGCGGCTGCCACAGGAG
>Ga0105095_10001579_pt1 | contig 12049 bp, 10 predicted proteins | sample PPLLak2March2015_2_FD_79180 | JGI IMG/M metagenome (GOLD analysis project Ga0105095, IMG submission 79180) | Freshwater sediment microbial communities from Prairie Pothole Lake near Jamestown, North Dakota, USA - PPLs Lake P8 Core (3) Depth... | ecosystem: Environmental > Aquatic > Freshwater >... | reverse complement strand
GGGCCGTGGCAGTCACCGGACTCGGCGGCGGCGCATTGTGTTCTTCCCAAGCCTGCCAGATCAGCATCAGCACCATGGCCAGCGCGAAGAACAGGAACAGGCGTTGGTTATCCATGGCGATGGGCGTGGCTGGAGTGGGAATGCGAATGGGTGGCGGGAGGAACCGGGTCGTAGCCGCCGGTGTGCCACGGATGACAACGCAGCAGCCGGCGCAGTGCCAGCCACGACCCGCGCGCGCTGCCGTGGGTTTCTATCGACTCCAGCGCGTAATGCGAGCAGCTCGGGTAAAAGCGGCAGGATTGTCCCAGCCAGGGGCTCAGCAAATAACGATAAGCGCGAATGACGGCGATCAGGATTTTTTGCACCGTTGCTCTACCTTTTCCCATAATTGCTGCAGTGAGGCGCGCAGCGCGGCGGTTTGCGCCCGGCCCGCCCCGGGACTTGCCACCACCACAAAGTCCAGGCCTGCCAGTTTTTCCTGACAACCACGGAACGATTCACGTATCTGGCGCTTGACCCGGTTGCGTACCACCGCCCGGGGCGATGTCTTGCGTGACACGACGATGCCTAACCGCCCGTGTGGATGTGGATTGGGAACCGCGTAGACGCCGAAAAAGTCGTCGCGCCAGCGCAGGCTGCCTTTCAGCACCGTCTTGAACTCCGCCGGCCGCCGCAACCGGTGCGATCGGGGGAGCCCGCGACGGGCAGGCGGCAAGGTCAGGCGCTCAGGCGCTTGCGGCCCTTGGCACGGCGCGCGGCAAGTATGCGGCGTCCGCCGGTGGTCTTCATGCGGGCACGGAAGCCGTGGGTGCGCTTGCGTTTGATCACGCTGGGTTGATATGTGCGTTTCATCGGGTCGGTTCTTGGCTGTCGGTGGTTCTCGCAGCCACCTTGGCTGCGAAAAGGGCGGCAAACTTACTGCCTCTGATCGAGGTTTGTCAACACATTATTCTGCTAACTGCCTGTAAATGCTGGCGACGCATATCGCCTGTGGATAACTGTTGCTTTACTGGCTAGACTTCCGTTCCCCTCGTCGTCGCGTGAAAAAATATGCAGTCGCCGGTTTGGAAAAAATGCCTGGAACGGCTTGAAGAGGAATTGTCTGCGCAACAATTCAACACCTGGCTGCGCCCGCTGCACGCGGTGCAGGACAACCAGATACTGCGGCTGCTGGCGCCCAACCGCTTCGTGGTGGACTGGGTGCGTGAACGGTTTCTGGAACGCATCGCGGAACTGAGCAGCGAGTACAGCGGTGGCGCGCTCAGCGTTCAAGTCGAGGTCGGCAGCCAGTCGCGCCCCGTGGTCGGCGCCGCCAAGGCCGCCACCCGCGTGGAGGCGGTCGCCCCGCCCAAGACGCCCTCCATCATCGGTCGTCTGAATCCGGAGTTCACCTTCGAGACCCACGTGGAGGGCAAATCCAATCAACTGGCGCGTGCGGCGGCCCGGCAGGTGGGCGAAAACCCCGGTGGTGCCTACAACCCGCTGTTCATCTACGGTGGCGTCGGTCTGGGAAAAACCCATCTCATGCACGCCGCCGGCAACCTGATGCTCAAGCACCGGCCGGATGCCAATATCGCTTATGTCCACTCCGAGCGTTTTGTCGCCGACATGGTCAAGGCGTTTCAACATAACGCCATCAACGACTTCAAAAAACTTTACCGCAACCTCGATGCCCTGCTGATTGACGATATCCAGTTTTTTGTCGGAAAGGAACGCTCACAGGAAGAATTATTCCATACATTCAATGCCTTACAAGAGTCCAAGCGCCAAGTCATCATTACCGCCGACCGTTTTCCCAAGGAACTGACCGGTGTCGAGGAACGTCTGATCTCGCGTTTTGGTTCCGGCTTGATCGTTTCGATCGAGCCTCCGGAGCTTGAGACGCGGGTTGCCATTTTGATCAAAAAGGCCAAACAGGAGGGTGTCGACCTGCCTGAGGACATGGCTTTCTTTGTGGCCAAGCGGGCCAGGTCGAACGTGCGTGAACTGGAGGGCGCCTTGCGCCGAATCCTGGCAAGCGCCTTCTTCACCGGCCGGCCTATCGACACCTCACTCGTTAGCGAGAGCCTGAAAGATCTGATCTCATTTCAGGACCGCCTGGTTACAATCAACAACATCCAGAAGATGGTGGCTGAGTATTATAAAATCCGGGTTTCTGACCTGCACTCCAAGAGCCGTTCACGGCAGGTGGCACGCCCGCGTCAGGTGGCCATGGCGCTGGCCAAGGAATTGACCGAACACAGCTTGCCCGAAATCGGTGACGCCTTTGGCGGCCGGGATCACACCACGGTGCTCCATGCTTGCCGCAAGATTTCCGAGTTGAAATCCAAGGATTCCAGGATGAACGAAGACTACAGCAATCTCATGCGCATCCTGACAACCTGATGCTGTGGGATAAGTCTGTGAATTTTATTTGTAGAACAGGCGCGAGCCGTTATCATTCAATCTTCGCTCACGATATGCACAAACATAGTCAAGGTTGCTAACATGCTATCGAAACGATGTGAGCCTTGCTCATCAGTGGTCAGTAACTTATCCACAAAATCAGTCCCGCTTAATTACAAGTAACTATCTTTTAAAAAAAGGAATTAACTAGAAAGCATGCAGATCACCATAACACGCGAGGATTTGTTAAAGCCTTTGGGTTATGTCACGGGTGTCGTGGAGCGACGCCAGACCCTGCCGGTTCTTTCGTATGTCCTGCTGCGACAGCAGGACGGCGACATGACTCTCACCGGAACCGATCTTGAGATCGAAATTATCGCCAAGGTAAGCAAGGCCGGTGGAAGCAGCGTGGAAATGACACTGCCTGCGCGCAAGTTGTTCGATATCTGTCGAGCCCTGCCTGCCGATGCTGAAATCGTTATCAAAAAGGAAGCCGAGAAATCCATCGTTAAATCTGGCAAGAGCCGCTTCGCTTTGTCGACAGTGCCGGTGGCAGATTTCCCATCTGTGCAAGCATTACAATGGGAGCAAGCGCTTACTCTCAGTCAGAAATCATTGCGCAAGCTGTTAGAGCAAACACATTTCTGCATGGCGCAACAGGATGTGCGCTACTACCTGAATGGTCTGCTGCTTGAGATATCCGATAAAAAAATCCGTGCCGTTGCCACTGACGGCCACCGCATGGCGGTTACTGAAATCAGCCTCGATAAAGACGTAAAAGGCGACAAGCAGGTCATTGTCCCGCGCAAAGGGGTACAGGAAATGTTGCGGCTCCTTGGAGATACGGACGATCCGATTGAGTTGGAGTTCGGGACCAACCATCTGCGAGCGCGGACTGGTGACTTCATTTTTACCTCCAAGTTAATTGACGGGCGCTACCCCGACTACAACAAAGTCATTCCCGGAAAGCAGTCGAAAAAACTCATGCTGGACCGGGATCTGTTCCGCGAAACCTTGGGGCGTGTTGCAATCTTGTCGAGTGAAAAATACCGCGGTGTCAGACTTAGCCTGATCAGCAAAACCCTGCGGCTCACCGCCCATAACCCGGAACAGGAAGAGGCTCAGGAAGAAATAAGTACGGATTATTCAGGCGAAGGCATGGAAATCGGCTTTAATGTTAATTACATGATCGAGGCTATTTCAGCGTTGCACACAGACCAGGTGGAGTTTGGGTTAAACGATCCCAATAGCAGTTGCACCTTGGCTGCTCCGGACACAGCCTATCCCCAGTACGTTATAATGCCGATGCGGCTATAGCGCCGCCTCAAGAGTTTCACGTGAAACGTCATCTTTCTGGGCGGTTCCACGTGGAACAGCCATAACTGGAATTCAATGACGCAAGCAAAGAAGGGGACTACCCCTACATATGACTCGCACAGCATTCAGGTCCTTAAGGGGCTCGATGCCGTACGCAAGCGTCCAGGGATGTATATCGGCGACACAGATGATGGCACCGGTTTGCATCATATGGTTTTCGAGGCTGTGGATAACTCGATTGACGAGGCCTTGGCGGGCCATTGCAACCGGATCTCCGTTACGATTCACACCGACAATTCCATCACCGTTTCGGATAACGGGCGGGGCATTCCGACCGAAATAATCCCGGAAGAAGGGCGGTCTGCAGCGGAAGTGGTGATGACGGTGTTACATGCCGGCGGCAAGTTTGACCAGAACTCCTACAAGGTCTCGGGGGGTCTCCACGGTGTGGGTATTTCTGTGGTTAACGCCCTGTCCGACCAGCTTGAGCTGACCATCCGCCGCGATGGCAAAGTACATCAACAGAAATATCATCTGGGCGAACCAAAGACCCCGCTCAAGGTGATCGGAGAAAGCAGCGAAACCGGCACGGACGTGCGGTTCAAACCCAGCAGCGAGATCTTCACGGATACAGTTTATAACTACGACACCCTGGCCAAGCGCCTGCGCGAGCTGTCGTTTTTGAATTCCGGCGTGCGCATCTCCCTCCTGGATGAACGCACCGGCAAGGAAGACGTTTTCGAATACAAGGGTGGAATCGCGGCCTTCGTCGGGCACCTCAACCGCAACAAAACCCCGCTGCACCAGAAGCCGGTCTATATCTCCGCCGAGCGCGACAAGATCACCGTCGAGCTCTGTCTGCAGTGGAACGACACCTACCAGGAAAATATTTTCTGTTTCACCAACAATATCCCCCAGCGTGACGGCGGCACCCACTTGGCCGGCCTGCGTGCGGCCATGACGCGTACGCTGAACCAGTTCATTGAAAAGACCGGTCTGGCCAAAAAGGAAAAGGTCGAGATCAGCGGCGATGACGCCCGTGAGGGACTGATCGCGGTGCTGTCGGTGAAGGTTCCTGACCCCAAGTTTTCCTCGCAGACCAAGGACAAGCTGGTTTCATCCGAAGTGAAAGGGGTGGTCGAGTCCATCGTCAACGAGAAGCTGTCCGAGTTTCTTGAGGAGAACCCGGCGGACGCCAAGGCCATCGCCGGTAAGATCGTGGACGCCGCCCGGGCACGCGAGGCCGCGCGCAAGGCGCGCGACATGACGCGTCGCAAAGGGGTGCTGGACCTCGCCGGGCTTCCCGGCAAGCTGGCCGACTGCCAGGAGCGCGATCCGTCCAAATGCGAGCTGTACCTGGTGGAGGGTGACTCTGCCGGCGGTTCTGCCAAACAGGCGCGCGATCGCAAATTCCAGGCGGTGCTCCCGCTCAAGGGCAAGATTCTGAACGTCGAGCGGGCGCGTTTCGACAAGATGCTTTCGTCCGCCGAGGTGGCCACGCTAATTACCGCGCTCGGCACCGGAATCGGAAATAATGATTTTGATATCAACAAGTTACGTTATCATCGAATCATTCTGATGACAGACGCCGACGTCGACGGCTCGCATATCCGCACCCTGCTGCTGACGTTTTTCTTCCGCCAGATGCCGGAGATGATCAGTCGCGGTCACGTGTACATCGCGCAGCCGCCGCTGTTCAAGATCAAGCATGGCAAGCAGGAGCGCTACCTGAAGGACGAGAGTGAGCTGCAGGAGTTCCTGCTCGAGGCCGCGCTGACGGACGCCGTGCTCATCACCAACGGCCAGGAATTGAAAGGCAAGGAACTTGCCGCGCTGTGTCGCAGCCATCTCGCGGTGGAACAGACGATCAAGCGTCTGGCGCGCCGTTACGACCCCGATGCCCTGCGTCACCTGATTACCATGCCGCGCCTGATACCGGCGCTGTTGAAGGACGAGAAACAGGCCAGCAAGATCGCGCAGGAACTCCAGGACCGCCTGACGCACGCCGTGAACCACGGCAGCCGCTACGACGTCACGCTCGGCACCGACACGCGTAACAACCTGCATGAATTCATCTTGGCGCGGCACGAGCACGGCAGCACCACCCGCACCAAGATCGACGCCGAGTTCATCGGCTCCGGCGAATACGGTGCCATGCGCGAGCTGGGCGAACAGCTGGAAAAATATTTTGCCGCGGAGACCACCATCCAGCGCGCCGACAAAAGCCAGAAGGTCGCCGATATCGGCGCCATGCTGGAATGGCTGATGGCCGAGGCCAAGCGCGGGCAGACGATCCAGCGCTACAAGGGTCTGGGCGAGATGAACCCGGAGCAGCTGTGGGAGACCACCATGGATCCGCAGATGCGGCGCCTGCTCAAGGTCAATATCGAGGACGGCGTGGCCGCCGACGACGTCTTCACCACCCTCATGGGAGAGCAGGTGGAGCCCAGGCGCGAGTTCATCGAAAAGAACGCCCTCGACGTATCCAACCTGGATATTTGATTCGCCCCTAACCGCAGTGGATTACGCCGCCAGGCCTCAGTGCAGCGTGCGTGGAATGCTCAGCGTGAAAGAGGGTATTTCTGCGTCGAACGCGGTGCCATCGTCCGCTATCATCTGGTAACTACCCTGCATCGTGCCAACCGGTGTTTCCAGAATCGTGCCGCTCGTGTACTGAAAACTCGTGCCGGGCAGCAGATAGGGTTGTTCGCCCACGACACCCTCGCCATGCACCTCGCGCTTCTGCTCGTTGGCGTCGGTAATGATCCAGTGCCGTGTCACCAGGCGCGCCGGCACCGAACCGGCGTTGGTGATCGTGATGGTATAAGCGAAAACATAACGGTTCTGGCCCGGCTCGGACTGTCCGGGGAGATAGGAAGTGCGGACGTCGATCTGGATCTGGTGTTTGTCGCTGGCGGTCATGTGGGTGGCACCTGAATCTTGGCGAGGATTATTTTGTCTCACCGTTAGTGCGCTAGGGTATCACTAAAGTTTCCGGCGGGGAGGATAGACAAACCAGGTCAGCGCCACGAGCCCGGCAAAGACCGTATAAATCAGCGTGAACACCCAGGCGGGCGCGGTGTAGAAAACCAGCTCGCGCAACCAGTGACGGATGAAGCCGTTTTCATATGTCGCAATACCTGCCGCATCACGAAAAAAGTTTTCCAGCGTCGTGAGCGGGCAGATCACGCCGATCCAGGCCTGCAGCAGCACGATACCGATAGCCAGCAGGTGCAGCAGGCGAAACCACCGATGTCGCGGCCACGACCAGCCCAGCGCCCAGCCGGCCAGGATCAGAATCTGTCCGCCGACGACAAACAGAATAAACGCCACGTGTATCGTCAGAACCAGATCGGCCAGCCAGGTCATGAATGATCACCGGACGAACGAAGCGTTGCGTAGCAGGCAGGCATATATGTCTCAGGCAGTATGCGGTGACTGATACGGCTCGCAGTCGACACTGAATAACTCCACCGGCCCGGCATCGAGCCGCGCCGCGGAAAGCGCCCGGCCCCAGAGGCAGCCACTGTCGAGGCCGATGACGCCATCACCTTGCCACAGGCCGAGTGCCGACCAGTGTCCGAAAATGATTTTGAGCCCGTGGCTGCGGCGCCCCGGAACCTGGAACCAGGGTACCAGGTCCGGCGGCTGGCTGCCGGGCGGGCCTTTCGGGCGCAGGTCCAGGTTGCCGTCGAGATCGCAGTAGCGCAGGCGCGTGAACGCGTTGACGATCACGCGCAGCCGGTCGAAGCCATGCAGGTTTTCATTCCAGTGATCGGGCAGGTCGCCGTACATGTGCCGGAAAAATTCCGGGTGCCGGTCGCTGCGCAACACGGTTTCGGTCTCCCGCGCCAGCCCCTGTGCCTGTGCCAGATCCCACGGCGGCAACAGACCGGCGTGAATCAGCGTATATCCCAGATCAGCGTCATGATGCAGCAAGGGACGTGAGCGCAGCCAGTACAGCAATTCATCCCGGTCGGGCGCGCGCAGAATTTCATCCAGGGTGTCGCGTTTTTTTGTCTTGGCCGTGCCGGCGGCGACCGCGAGCAGGTGCAGATCGTGATTGCCGAGCACGCACACGGCGCGGTCCCCGAGGCCTTTGACGAAACGCAGCACTTCGAGCGATTGCGGCCCGCGATTAACCAGGTCGCCGGTGAACCACAGGCGGTCACGCGCCGCGTCGAAGTTCAGCCGTGCCAGCAGTTGCTGCAAGGGCGCGTAACAGCCCTGCACGTCGCCGATGGCGTAGATCGCCATCAGGATGCCCGCGGCGGCCGTCCCAGTTGCGCAGCCATGTCGATAGTGGCCTTGACCAGGGCATGCACGATGCCCGGTTCCAGCGCCGAGTGCCCGGCATTCGGGATGATGTCGAGCCGGGCATTGGGCCAGGCCTGCACCAGCTCCCAGGCGTTGGCGAGCGGACAGACCATGTCGTAACGGCCATGCACGATGGTGCCGGGAATGCCGGCCAGCATGGGGGCATTGCGCAAAATCTGGTCGGGCTCGAGGAAGGTATCGTGCACGAAATAATGCGCCTCGATGCGCGCCAGCGACAGCGCCGTGCGCGGCGTGCCGAAAAATTCCACCACGTGTTTGTTCGGCAACAGCGTCGCGGCGCGGCCTTCCCACAGCGACCAAGCCTTGGCGCTGGCCATGCGCGCCACTTCGTCCGTGCCGATCAGGCGCCGGTGATGGGCGTGCAACAGGTCGTGGCGCTCGGGCTCCGGGATCGGCGCGATGAATTCCTGCCAGTGGTCGGGAAACACGCGGTTGGCGCCTTCCTGGTAGAACCAGCGGATCTCCCACGGGCGGCACAGGAAGATGCCGCGCAGGATGAGCCCGAGCACGCGCGCCGGGTGGGTCTCGGCGTAAACCAGCGACAGCGTCGAGCCCCAGGAGCCGCCGAACAGGACCCAGCGCTCCACGCCGAGGTGTTCGCGGATCTTTTCCATGTCGGCGACCAGGTCCTGGGTGGTGTTGTTATCGAGGCTCGCGTGTGGCGTCGAGCGCCCCGCCCCGCGCTGGTCGAACAGGATGATGCGGTAGATGTTGGGATCGAAAAAGCAACGATGCGCCTCCTCGCAACCGGCGCCCGGCCCGCCGTGCACGAACAGTACCGGCAGGCCGTCGACCTTGCCGCACTCCTCGACATGCAGCGCGTGCGTCGCGTCGACCTGCAGCCGGTGCGTCGCGTAGGGTTGGATGGCGGGAAAAAGTTTGTGCACGGCGGCGACTCCGCGAAGTTTAGTGCGGCACCATGGTATAGAGCGACAGCAGCACCGACACCACGATCAGGATCACGATGTACCACTCCACACGCAGCATGCTGCGGTTCTGCATCAGGTTCACCACGGTCTCGGCGGTCTGGTTGATGAGCGTCAGCTTGCGCTCGAGCACGGTGTTGCGCTCGTGCAGCTCGTACTCGTTTTCCAGTTGCAGGTACAGGCGCTCGACCTCCGGGTGCTCCCACAGCAGATCGGGTTTGTCCTGGATCTCGACGCGCCCGATCATGCGCTGCTGCACCAGCAGCGTGCCGCCGATGTGGCGCAGCAGCTCGCGCATCCGCCGGCCACCGCCGCGCGGCTTCTCCAGGTGCCGCGCCAGCGGCTCGATCAGGTCGAAGGCGCCGGCCATGGCGTTTTCGTAGTAGGCCAGGGCCACGCTGCGCGCCAGCGCGATGGCCACGATCTGCAGCCGCGCCTGCGCCAGGTCGGCGATGCCGATGCCCTCGGGGGTGACGCCCTCCGGTTGCTTGCCGGTGATGTGCAGCTGGGCGTCCTCGGTTTCCATGCGCCGCAGCGGGCTCTCCACGCGCGGCCGCAGCTCCTTGAGAAAAATTTTCTGTTCCGCCTCGCTCAGGTTGAACAGCACCACGGCCCCGTAACGAAACAATACCGCCATCCCCGCCTCGCCGGCCGGCAAGGTCAGCGGACCGAGCGTCACCGCGGGTTCCGGCAGCCCGCGCAGGTTCAGGCGTTCGCCCAGAAAACAGGCGCGCACCGGCAGCGGCTTGTTGGCCGGCAGGCGCGAGCTCAGTTCGTTGGTTTTGGGGACCATGTCCTTGGCCGATGGCTAAAAAATCTATCTAAAATAATTCAAACCGCAGACTAACGCAGATTGATATGAAAGATGAGCGCAGATAAAGCAATAATTTCTGCAACTGTATTTTTTAATTGGGTCAGAGTCCGAGCCGCTCCCACACGGTGCAGGTCGGACCGGCGCGGTTGAGGGTGTAGAAATGCAGACCGGGCGCCCCGCCCTCGAGCAGCCTGTCGCACAGCTCGGTGGTGACGTCGAGGCCGAAGTTGCGGATGGAATCGAGATCCTCGCCAAAGCCTTCCAGCCGTCGGCGGATCCAGCGCGGGATCTCGGCGCCGCAGGCGTCGGAAAATCTCGCGAGCTGTTTGTAATTGGTGATCGGCATGATGCCGGGCACGATCGGCACGTCGACCCCGAGCGCCTTCGCTTCGTCAACGAAGCGCCAGTAGGCGTCGACGTTGAAAAAATACTGGGTCATGGCCGAATTGGCGCCGGCCCGGACCTTGTTCGCGAAGTGGCGGATGTCGGACTCGGGGCTGGGCGATTCGGGGTGAAACTCCGGATAGGCCGCCACCTCGAGATAGAACTCGTCACCGGTCTCGCTCCGGATGAAGCTGACCAGCTCGTTGGCGTAGTGAAAATCACCGCCGGTCCGGGGCGCATCCTTGGGCAGGTCGCCGCGCAGGGCCACGAGATGGCGGATACCGAGCCGGCGGTAGGAATCGAGCAGGGTCAGGATATCGGCGCGCGTGGTGCCGATGCAGGAGATGTGCGGCGCGGCCTGCTGACCCATGGCCTGGATGTTTTTGACGGTTTCGTAGGTGCCCTCGCGCGTGCTGCCGCCGGCACCGAAGGTCACGGAGAAAAACTTGGGCTTCAGCTGCGCCAGCTGTTCCACGGTTTCGCGCAGCTTGGCGTGCCCGTCCTCGTTGCGCGGCGGGAAAAACTCGAAGCTGAAATTGCGCGGGATTTTTTTCCGGGGGTCCATGGCGCCATCCTGCAGAAGTCGGTGACAGGCAACAAGGGGCGCGAGCGCCCCTTGTCAGCTTCCGTCCGGTGACTTAATAACGATAGTGGTCCGGCTTGTACGGGCCGTCGACCGGTACGCCGATGTAATCGGCCTGGGTCTTGGACAGCGGCGTAAGATGTGCGCCGATTTTCTTCAAATGCAGGCGCGCCACTTTCTCGTCCAGTTTCTTCGGCAGCACGTACACCTTCTTTTCGTATTTGGCGGCGTTCTGGAACAGCTCCATCTGCGCGATGGTCTGGTTCGAGAACGACGCTGACATCACGAACGAGGGATGGCCGGTGGCGCAGCCGAGGTTCACCAGCCGCCCCTTGGCCAGCACGATGATTTTCTTGCCGTCGGGGAAGATCACGTGATCCACCTGCGGCTTGATCTCTTCCCACTTGTAATTCTTCTCCAGCGAAGCGATGTCGATCTCGGAATCGAAATGGCCGATGTTGCACACGATGGCCTCGTTCTTCATCGCTTTCATGTGGTCATGGTTGATGACATGCACGTTGCCGGTGGCGGTGACGAAGATGTCGGCCAGCGCCGCGGCCTCATCCATGGTGACCACGCGGTAGCCTTCCATCGAGGCCTGCAGCGCGCAGATCGGATCGATTTCGGTGACCCACACGGTCGCGCCCATGCCGCGGAAGGCCTGGGCGCAGCCCTTGCCGACGTCGCCGTAGCCAAGCACCAGGCAGATCTTGCCGGCGATCATGACGTCGGTGGCGCGCTTGATGCCGTCAATGAGCGACTCGCGGCAGCCGTAAAGGTTGTCGAACTTGGACTTGGTAACGGAGTCGTTGACGTTGAAGGCCGGGAACGGCAGCCGTCCCTCTTTCTCCATCTGATAGAGGCGGTGCACGCCCGTGGTCGTCTCTTCGGTGACGCCGCGGATGTTCTTGAGGATGTTGGAATACCAGCCCGGCTTGGTCTCGAGGCGCTTCTTGATCGAGGCGAACAGCACGCGCTCTTCCTCGCAAGTCGGTTTGCTGATGAGCGAGGCGTCCTTTTCGGCGCGCGAACCGAGGGTGATGAGCAGTGTGGCGTCGCCACCGTCATCGAGGATCATGTTGGGCGTACCGCCGTCGGCCCACTCGAAAATGCGATGGGTGTAGTCCCAGTATTCCTCGAGGTTCTCGCCCTTGAAGGCAAACACCGGCGTGCCGGAGGCCGCGATCGCGGAGGCGGCGTGGTCCTGGGTGGAGTAGATGTTGCACGAGGCCCAGCGGATGTCGGCGCCGAGCGCCTTGAGCGTCTCGATCAGCACCGCAGTCTGGATGGTCATGTGCAGCG
>Ga0105095_10001578_pt1 | contig 12060 bp, 9 predicted proteins | sample PPLLak2March2015_2_FD_79180 | JGI IMG/M metagenome (GOLD analysis project Ga0105095, IMG submission 79180) | Freshwater sediment microbial communities from Prairie Pothole Lake near Jamestown, North Dakota, USA - PPLs Lake P8 Core (3) Depth... | ecosystem: Environmental > Aquatic > Freshwater >... | reverse complement strand
GCGGGGATCGCCACGCGTACCTCCACGGTGCGCGTCATCGGATCCGCGCCGCCCGCGACCGCCCGGATGGAGCCCTCGGCCACCCGGCCGTCGCGGCCCGCAACCTCCAGGGCGGCGCCCACGACAAGGCCGGCCGCCGCCTCCGGCGGCAACGCCAGCACCGCCTCCCGCGCCCCTGCGCTCTCGACCGTGAGCAGCGGCATGCCGGGCGCCGCGAGGTCGCCCGGATCCACCGTGCGCGCGACCACGACGCCATCGAACGGCGCGGTGATGCGGGCGTAGCCCGAGGCCGTTTCCACCTCGCGCCACGCCGCTTCGGCCATGGCGACCTGCGACTCGGCCTGGATGAGCCCAAGCTGCGCCTGGTCGCGCTGCACCCGCGCGACGACGTCTTCGGCCAGGAGCGTGTCCATCCGCGCCGCCTGGCGGGCGGCCTCGTCCCGGCCGGCCCGCGCCACCGTGACGGCCGCCTCCGCCTTGGCGCGGTTCGCCGCGATGTCCTCGACGCCGAGCCGGATGAGGGTCTGGCCCGCGCGAACGGCCGCCCCCAGCTCGACGGAAACCTCGGTGACCCGCGCCATCAGGCGCGTCGAGATCTCTGCCCGGTGACGGGCCTGGACGGTGCCTTCGACCGCGATGGTCGTCGAGAGCGAGTCGGCCGTCACCGTGTACGTGCTCGCCGCGACTCGCGCCGCCGCGGCCGGCGCCTCGTGGTCGGCGCCCCCGCACGCGGTCAGCGTGACCGCGGCGAGCGTCAGCATGGGAAGGGTCTTCATCGGTCGTGGACTCCGTAGGCAAAGGCGAGCGCCGCCTGCGCGAGCAGGAGATCGCGGCGCGCCGTCAGCAGGTTCAGGCTGGCGGTGGTAGTGGCGGACTGCACGTCGAGCAGCTCGGTGATCGGGGCCGCGCCGGTGCGGTAGCGGACCTGCGCCTGCGCCAGCGCCTCCCGGGCCTCGGTCTCCGCCCGCGCCGCCACGGCGGTGCCGTCGCGGGCCGCCTGGAGCATGCGCTCGGCGGCGAGCACCTCGACTTCCGCCGTGCGCCGGGCGCCCTCGTAGCGCGCGGCGGCGGCGTCATGCTCCGCCGAGGCCTTGCGCACGGCCGCGATCCCGCCGAGGGCGGGGAAGACGTTCCATCGGAGGGCGATGCCGAGTGTCCAGTCGCCGCTGCCCGAGCCCCAGGGCGCGTCGTGTCCGTGGTGCGACAGCACGCCGAACGCCCCGATCTGTGGAAGTTGCGCGGCCCAGGCGCTTTTCCGGGCGGCGCTGGCCGCGTCCCGCGCCGCGTCGAGCGCGCGCAGATCGCCACGCGCGTCCACCGTGCACTCCGTGGCGCCAACCGGGCACGCCGCTGCCACGGGCATGGTGGCGATCGAGTCGGTGAGGACGAGCACGGTGCTCTCGGAGAGCGCGAGCAGGGCCCGCAGTCGGGAGGCCGCGTTCGCCGCCTCTGCGGCTGCCGCAAGTCGCCGGACCTCGACCTCGGCTGCCTGAAGGGACGCGAGCCGCGCGTCGAGGCCGGTCACCAGTCCTTGGCGGTGGAGCAGTGCGGCCTGCCGTTCGTGGGCGCGGATCGCCGCCAGCGATGTGTCGAGCACCGCAAGCCGGTGCGCGGCCAGCTGGGTGTCGAGGTAGGCCTGCGACACGAGAAACGCCGTGGCACCCGCCATCCGCGAGGTCGCGGCCTCACGGGCCGCGGCGCCCCGGCCGGCGGCGCGGAAGCCGAACCATCCCTCCGGCGCGAGCAGGGGCAGCTCGATGATTGCCGAGCTCGTGTACCCCCCGAACGCTGCCGGGCTGTTGAGTGCGTCGAGCGCGAGGTCTTCGCCGGCAAAGGCCCCCTGGCGGAGCTTGAGCCCGAACACGGCCACCGGATCGTTGGTCCGCATCCCCGTGACTTCGGCGCGCAGGGACGGCAGGAACGCCCTGCTGGCGGCGCCCGTCATGGTAGCCGCGGCGCGGGCATCGGCCCGATCGGCGAGCAGGGCTGGGTTCGCCTCGAGCGCTCGGGCACGCGCTGCCTCGAGCGAGAGGACGACCGTGTCCGGCTGCGCCATGCCGATAGATAGTAGAATAGTAATAAGCATATGTATTGACCGAGAAAGAGGTGACGGCTGCCGGAGTTGCCCTCTACATGTCGCAGGTCCGGATGCAGTGCAGGATGTGGTGCACCTTCTCCTCGACGAGTCGGTAGTGCACGTGCACGCCGTCCCGGCGGGCCTCGACCACATCGGCGCCGCGCAACCTGGCCAGGTGCTGGGAAACGATCGCCTGTGGCAGGCCAAGCTGCTCCTGGATGTCCGATACCGTCGCCTCGCCTCCCTCCAGGACCTCCACGATCTTCAGCCGCTCCGGGTGCCCGAGCAGCTTGATGATCTCAGCGGCCCGGCGGAGGACCTCGGGGGTGACGCTGCGGACCAGCCGTCTGGGTGCCATGACAATAGCATATAGCAGTATATCTATGATGTCAACCGCCTGGAACTGAAAGGGCGGCGGAGCCCCAGGCCCCGCCGCCCTTGCCACCTCTGCCCTCTCTGCCCTCTCTGCCCTCTCTGCCAAGGGCCGGGAGCGGGGCAGGGATCAGACGTCCAGATTCCTCACATACCGGGCATTCTCTTCGATGAAGACCCGTCGGGGCTCGACCTCGTCGCCCATCAGCTTCTCGAACAGCTCCGTGGCCATCGTTGCGTCGTCCATCTCGACCTTGAGGATGGTCCGCGTCGCGGGGTCCATCGTCGTCTTCCAGAGCTGGTCCGGATTCATCTCGCCCAGGCCCTTGTAGCGCTGGATGCTCACCGAGCCCCGGCCGCTGCCGTTCGACAGCCGCTTGATGGCTTCGTCCCGCTCCGGCTCGTCGTAGACGTAGAACTCCTCCTTGCCCTTGGCGACCCGGAACAGCGGCGGCTGCGCGATGTACACGTAGCCCGCCTCGATCAGCTGCTTCATTTCCTTGTAGAAGAACGTGAGGAGCAGCGTCCGGATGTGGGCGCCGTCCACGTCGGCGTCGGTCATGATGATGATCTTGTGGTAGCGCGCGTCGTCGAGCTTGAACTCGTCGTCGCCGATCCCCGTGCCAACCGCCGTGATGATCGCGCGGATTTCCTCGTTCGAGAGGATTTTGTCGATCCGGGCCCGCTGGACGTTGAGGATCTTGCCGCGCAGGGGCAGGATGGCCTGGAACGACCGGTCGCGGCCCTGCTTGGCCGACCCGCCGGCGCTGTCGCCCTCGACGATGTACAGCTCGCAGAGGGCCGGATCCGTGAGGGAGCAGTCGGCGAGCTTGCCGGGCAGGATGCCCCCTTCGAGCGCGCTCTTCTTGCGCACCAGCTCCCGCGCTTTGCGCGCCGCCTCGCGGGCCCGGGCGGCGCTGGCGGCCTTCTCGATCACCGCCCGGGCCACGCCCGGGGTTTCCATCAGGTAGTTGAAGAGCGCTTCGTACACGACCTGCCGGACCACGCCCTCCACCTCGGAGTTCCCGAGCTTGGTCTTGGTCTGCCCCTCGAACTGGGGCTCCTTCACCTTGACGTGGATGACCGACGTGAGCCCCTCCCGCACGTCGTCGCCCGAGAGGGAGAAGTTCTCCTTCTTGAGCAGGCCCTTGGTCTTGGCCACCTCGTTGATCACGCGCGTGAGGGCGGCCTTGAACCCGGTCAGGTGAGTCCCGCCCTCGTGCGTGTTGATGTTGTTCACGAAGGAGAACGTGTTCTCCGCGTACCCCTCGTCGTACTGCAGCGCGACGTCGATTTCCACTTCGTCCTTGGACGTCGCGAAGGCGATGGGCTTGGGATGGAGGGGCCGCCGCACGCCGCGCAGGTGCTCGACGAACTGCTTGAGCCCGTCCCTGAACAGGAAGGTCTCTTCCTTGGGCGCCTCCGCCCGCTCGTCGTGGACCGTGAGGGTGATCCCGCTGTTCAGGAACGCCAGCTCCCGGAGCCGGCTCACGATGGTCGCGTATTCGAACCGCGTCTCGGTGAAGATCTGCTGGTCAGGCTTGAAGTACACCTTCGTGCCGGTCCGGCGCCCGGCCTTGCCGGTCACTTCGAGTCCCTGCACCGTGTGGCCGCGCTCGAACGCCATGTGGTGCTCCTGGCCGTCCCGGGCCACCCACACGTCCAGGCGTTCCGAGAGCGCGTTCACCACGGACACGCCCACGCCATGCAGCCCGCCCGACACCTTGTACGTGCTCTTGTCGAACTTGCCGCCCGCGTGGAGCATCGTCATCGCGACCTCGAGGCCGGGGAGCTTCTCGGTCTTGTGCAGGTCCACCGGAATGCCCCGCCCGTTGTCCGTGACGGTGATGGCGTTGTCCTCATGGATCACGACATCGATGCGATCGCAGAACCCCGCGAGCGCCTCGTCGATCGAGTTGTCCACGACTTCATAGACGAGGTGATGGAGCCCCCGGGCCGACGTGGACCCGATGTACATACCCGGGCGCTTCCGGACCGCTTCGAGTCCCTTGAGTACCTGGATGGCGTCGGAACTGTACTGCGTTGACTGCTCGTTGCTGGGCTGAGCCGCCATGGACCGTGCCTGCGATTGGATGGCCAGAAAGGACGTGCCGAATACGGCAAACGGGGGCCGAAATCGACCCCCGCGGAGGTCTGTGAATAATACCCCCGGCACGAGGGGAAATCAACCGGGGGAGGTGTTCCTAAGTCGTTCTACGGCAACTCATTACATACCGGTTTGGAGGAACATCTGCGGCGGTTCCTGCGCTCACGCCACTCGCCACACCACCCGCCGCACCGGGCGTCCTTCGAGCACCAGCTTCTTCAGGATCGCCGCCGACTGCAGCTGCAGCTCCTGCATCCACGCGGCGGTCGCTACGCGCACGAAGAGCACCCCGTCTTCCGACACGCCCTCCGCCGCCGTGACCCGGGCGATCTGCGGCCCCACGATGCGCGCCCACTCGTCCACGATGCCCGCCTGGTCGATGCGCCGCTTGAGGCCCGTGCGCTTGAGATACGCCTCGAGGGCCTCCCCGATGCCCGCCGCCGCCTCACGCTTCAATGCGGCCTCCATGCATGCGCCAGCGCGGGCGGTCGAGCAGCGCGGCCGGCACCTCGGCCGCGCGGGGGGCCGTGACGATGGCTTGACCGGGCAGCGTCTCGGCGATGAGCGTGAGCAGCCGGGCCTGTCGGGCGGCGTCGAGCTCGGCGAAGGCGTCGTCGAACAGCGCGAGCGGCGTTGTGCCGTGGGCGCGTTCCAGCGACTCGGCCTCGAGCAGCCGCAGCGCCAGGGCCGCGGTGCGCTGCTGTCCGGCCGACCCCACGGGCCGCGCGTCGTGCCCGCCAAGCGTGAGCCGCAGCTCGTCGCGGTGCGGACCCACCGTCGTGACGCCGCGCCGGGTGTCCCGGTCCCGCGCGCCCGCGAGCCCCTCGAGCACCGACTCGGGTTCGGTGCCGCCCCCGCGGTGCACATGGTACTCCATCTCGGCCGTCTCGTGTTCGCCGAGCGCCGTGGTGAGCGCGGTGAACCGCGCCCGGTGGCGCGCCACCCAGTCGAGCCGGCGCGATGCCACGGCCGCCGCGGCGCCCGCGAGCGGCCGGTCGAACGCCCACGCCGCCGCGGGCTGGCCGCGTCGCAGCGCGGCGTTCCGCTGCCGCAGGGCCGCCCGCAGCACGGAGAGCGATTCCAGGTATGCGCGGTCGCTGAGCGAGAGCAGCACATCGAGGTACCGGCGGCGTTCCGCGGGGCCGCCGCTCACCAGCGCGCGGTCGGCCGGGGAGAAACTCACGGCCAGGACCTGGCCCACGGCCTCCCCGAGGCGGGTCACCGGCGTTCCGTCCACCGTCACCTTCTTCCGCCCGCCCGCCACCTCGTACCCCGCCGTCACCCGCACGCCGCTCTCCCCGGCCACGAAGAAGCCCGCCTCGCCGAAACGCACCAGCTCGCGGTCCTTCACGCCGCGCAGCGAGCGGAACAGCACGAGATAGTAGATCGCCTCGAGCAGGTTGGTCTTGCCTTGGCCGTTGTCCCCGATCACCACGACGCCGCGGGGGGGCAGGTCGAGATCGAGGGCCGCGAGGTTGCGGAACGACCGGACCGTCAGGCGGCTCAGCTCCACCGTGACGCTCCCGGCCGGCACCGTGTCGAGCGCCCGCCCGCTCAGCGGGACGCGGGGGTATCGGAGCCGACCGTGACCGAGGCCGTCACCGCGGTGCGCTCGCCGACGAGGTCCCGCACGACGCCCGAGACCTCGAGGACCTCACCCACCGCGTACCCCTCGGGCACCACGAAGAACACGCCGTCCACCACCTCGATCTCGTCGAACACGAAGACGTCCCGCACCTGGTCCAGGAACGTGATGACCAGGGAATCCAGGCCGTTGTCGTCGCGGGCGACGATCCCGACCACGAACGTGTCCGGGCTCGTCACCACGTTGCCCGGCGGCATTTCGAGCGCGAGCGTGGGCGGGCCGGGGCGCAGCCGTTCCGCGTCGCAGGCGGCGAATACGGTGAGCGCGAGCAGGGCGCCCAGCGCGCGGGCGCGGATCACGCGGTCGTGACCCCGGGGCCCTGGTCGGAGCGGAGCATGAGGGTGCGGTGCATGAGGGTAAGGTAACGCGGGTGCGGGAACGGCCGGGAGGTCCGCCCTTGGCATCGCGCGGTCCCCGTGCGATGTTTCCAGTATCTGACAACCCCGCGATCTGCCGTGCCGGCGGCGGAGCCGCCGAGCGCAGGGTTGCGTCCGTTCGCACAAGGGAGCGTGCATGGCACGTCCAGGCCGATTGGCACTGGCGGCCGCGGTGTGTGCGCTGGTGGGGGGAGCGGCGTTTGCCCAATCCCGCACCAGCGCAGACCGGCCGACGGTGACCGTCTACAAGACCCCCACCTGAGGGTGTTGCACCAAGTGGGTGGTTCACCTACAAGAGCACGGATTCGAGGTCGTCGCCCGCGAGGTGGATGAGGCGGCGTTGCTGGAAATGAAGGCGGGATCACGCGTGCCGCGCGCGCTCGAGTCCTGTCACACCGCCCTGGTCGGGAGCTACGTGGTCGAAGGCCACGTGCCGGCCGCGGACATCGACCGCCTGCTCGAGGAGCGGCCGGCGGTGGTCGGGATCGGCGTGCCGGGCATGCCGATCGGGTCACCGGGCATGGAGATGGGTGACCGCCGCGAGCCCTACGCGGTGTACACGTTCGATCGCGAGGGGAAGACCGAGGTCTTCGCGCGACACTAGGATGCGGACCCGGCCGGTCGATCTCCTGCCGCGGCCGTCCGGGGACCTGCGACGATGGACAGACCGAGCATCATGCAATCCACAAACAGACATTCGAGACCCGTAGTCCGCGCGACCCGTGTCCCGGGGTTGGGGGAGGCGGCATGAACCAGCGCGAGCATGGTGGCGGTGGGGGTGGTGGTGGTGGTGGTGGCGGCCGCCGCCGCCGGCCGGGGCGGCGGCCCCGGGGCCGGGGGCCCGGCGGAGAAGGGCAGCCGCAGGGCACCGGCGAGATCGACGTCCCGCCGCCGGGCGAGGCGGTCGCCGTCGGTGGGCTGCTCGATGTCACCGGGCGGGGCGGCGGGTTCCTCCGGCGCCGCGATGCTGGATACCTGCCCTCGAAGCACGACGTGCACGTCCCGCCCCGCACCATCGAGCGCCTTGGTCTCCGCAAGGGCGACGAGATCCACGGCGATGCCGTGGCGGCGGGGAAGGGAGGGCGCGGGCTCATCATGCGCCAGGTGACGCGCGTGAATGACCTGCCGCCCGAGCAGGCGCTGGGTCGCCCGCACTTCGCGGACCTGGGCGCGGTCCACCCGTTTGCGCCGCTCAAGCTCGACTGCGAGATCCGCCGGGGCGGCCAGGTCGATTACACCAACCGCATCATGGACCTGCTGTGCCCGCTCGGCAAAGGGCAGCGCGCGCTGGTCGTCGCGCCGGCCAAGGCGGGCAAGACCACGGTGTTCCAGTCCATCTGCGAAGGCGTCGTGCGCAATCATCCGGAGATCGCGCTCTACATCCTCCTCGTGGACGAACGTCCCGAGGAGGTGACCGAGATGGAGATGTGCGGGTTCGGCGAGGTGATCGCGTCGAGTTTCGATTACGCGCCCGAACGCCACACGCAGCTCGCCGAGCTGACGCTCGAGCGCGCCCGGCGGCAGGTGGAGGTGGGACGGGACGTGGTGCTGGTGCTCGACTCCATCACGCGGCTGGCCCGCGCCTACAACACCGTGGAGAAGGGCACCGGCCGCACCCTCACCGGCGGGCTCGACGCCGGCTCGATGGAGGAGCCCAAGCGGTTTCTCGGCAGCGCGCGCGCCGTCGATCCCAAACGGGGCGGTGGCTCGCTCACCATCATCGGCACGGCGCTCGTCGATACGGGTTCGAAGATGGACACGGTGATCTTCGAGGAGTTCAAGGGGACGGGCAACAGCGAGCTGGTGCTGAGCCGCGAGCTGTCCGAACGGCGCATCTTCCCGGCCATCGACCTGAACGCGAGCTCCACACGGCGCGAGGAGCTGCTGCTCACGCCGGACGTCCTCGCCATCTCGCACGCCCTGCGGAACTACCTGGCCCGCCTGAGCCCGATTGACGCGATGGCCGAGCTGCTCACGATCTTCAAGCGCTCGTCGAGTCTCGAGGAATTGGCGCGGTTCGTTGCATAGGCGCTGGGCGGCGGGCTTCGGGTGTTAGGTCGTGGGACAGACGGGCAGACGGGCAGGACGGCAAGCGGGCGCCAGGTGTGTTGCCCTTCGCCTTGGCGCTTCGGCCTCTCGCCGGACTAGCTTAACAAGATGCCCACCGTCCTCGCCCTCGATCAGGGAACCACCGGTTCCACCGCGCTGCTGATCGGCGACGACGGCGCCATCCGTGGCCGCGGCTACCAGGAGATCACCCAGTACTATCCCCAGCCCGGGTGGGTGGAGCACGACCCCGAGGAGATCTGGGCCACCACCTGTGCCGCGGCGGCCAGCGCCCTGGGCGGCGCGCGTCCCGACGCGATCGGGATCACCAATCAGCGGGAAACCGTCGTCGCTTGGGAGCGCGGCACCGGACAGCCGGTGCACCGCGCGCTCGTCTGGCAGGACCGACGCACCGCCGCCCGCTGCCGGGAGCTCCGCGCGGTCCACGGGACGGACGACCTCGCGCGCCGCACGGGCCTCGTGTGGGACCCCTACTTCTCGGCCACCAAGATCGAGTGGCTCCTGCGCGAGCTGCCGGGGTTGCGCCCGCGCGCCGAGCGCGGCGAGGTAGTATTCGGGACGGTGGACGCGTGGCTCGCGTACCGATTGTCGGGCGGCGCGGCGTTCGTCACGGACCACACGAACGCGTCGCGCACGCTGCTGTACAACCTCGCCGCGCGGGACTGGGACGACGACCTCCTCCGGCTGTTCGGCGTCCCGCGCGCGGCGCTGCCGCGCATCGTGGCCTCGAGCGGGGTGTGCGGCGAAACCGCGCCGGTCGCCCCGTTCGCGTCCGGGATTCCGATCGGGGGGATGGCGGGCGACCAGCAGGCTGCCCTGTTCGGCCAGGGCTGTCATGTCCCCGGTGAGGCCAAGAACACCTATGGGACCGGCGCGTTCCTGCTCATGCTCGTGGGCGATCGCCTGCCGCGGGCCGACGGGCGCGTGCTGACCACGATGGCCTGCGACGCGCGCGGGGCGCCGGCGCTCGCCGTGGAAGGCGCCATCTTCGTGGCCGGTGCCGCCATCCAGTGGCTGCGCGATGGGCTGGGCATCCTGGCGTCAGCCGGGGAGAGCGAGGCGCTCGCGCGCTCGGTGCCGGACACCGGCGGGGTCGTGTTCGTGCCCGCCCTCGTGGGCCTCGGCGCGCCCCACTGGGAGCCGGAGGCCCGGGGCCTGATTGTGGGGCTCACGCGCGGCACGTCCCGAGCACATGTCGTGCGGGCGGCGCTCGAGGCGATGGCCTACGGGACCCGCGACGTGGTGGAGGCGATGACCGGCGCAACCGGCGTCCCCCTCCGGTCGCTGCGCGTGGACGGCGGGGCCGCCGCGAACGACTGGCTCATGGAGTTCCAGGCGACGGTGTTGGGCGTGCCGGTGCTGCGGCCGGCTGTCGTCGAATCGACCGCCCTCGGCGCGGCGGGTCTCGCGGGCCTCGCGACGGGCGTGTGGCGCGACGCGTCCAGCTTCGCAGGAACGCAGACGCATCGCCGCTTCGAGGTGGCGGGCGCACTCGAGCACGCCGCTGCTGTTGGGAATCGTGAGTGGCGGCGCGCCGTCCGTGCGGCGTTGCGGTGGGCCACCGACCGAACCGCTCCCTGAAGCCACCCCCGCTTCATCATCTTTAGTCTCCTAAACGCTTACCCAGTACGCTGTTACGTAGAAGGGACACTCTTCAGGAGTGCTTCACGGGTTCTTAATTCACACTGCCTACATTCGCGGTTGAGCTTCCGTAGATCCCCGTAGCGTGCGCGCTGTACAACTACAGAACGCGCTGTACCACGACAGAATGGGGTGGGATGTGAAAGTTCTGCTTCGTCGGATCTGGGCCGTGAGCCTGGCGTGGCCGCTGGTCACCGTGCTCGCGACCGGCGGTCTCGGCACTGCGTGTACCGAGACGGAGTACGACACGACCATCATCGAGGTCGAACGTCCGGCCTTCAACCAGCCGGCCGACAGCCTCAACGGGTTCCTTGGCCTCTACAGCGTCGAGGACAACCAGACGGTGTGCGGCAACTGCCACGCCGACTACCAGGCCTCGTGGGGGTTGACGGCGCACGCGGGCGCATGGGAGACCCTCCAGAACTCGGGGGCCGCCGAAGACTTCTGCGCCGGGTGCCACTCCGTGAGCGAGCTCGGCAACGCCCTCACGGATTCCGCGGGCTACAACCTCGTGCAGGATTCCACCTACTTCAACGTGCAGTGCGAGAGCTGCCACGGGCCGGGCCTGCCGCACGTCGAATCAGTGCAGGCCGGGAACGTGATCCGGCCCTTCGCGTCCATCGCGGTGGACACGCTGGGCACGAACGGTTGCGCCGATTGCCACGAGGGCACGCACCATCCCTTCGTCGAGCAGTGGCGCGAGTCGAAGCACGGCTTCGCCGGCACGGCGTACATCGAAGAGGGCGGCCGCGCGGGCTGCCAGGACTGCCACGAGGGCCGGAAGGCCATCGAGAACAACTTCGGCGAGACCGCGGACTACGTCGAGAAGACGGCCGCCGACTATCAGCCGATCGTGTGCGCCACGTGTCATGATCCGCACGATGTGACGAACGAAGGCCAGTTGCGGGCGCCCATCGACGTCCCGACGCGCGAGAACCTCTGCGTGCAGTGCCACTCCCGCGAAGGCGTTCCGCCGGCGAGCAACACCACCCGCCGAGGGCCGCATGCCGCCCAGGGCCTGCTGGTGATTGACGAAGACGTCGGCTATCGCCCGCCCAACTTCGAGTACGACGAGACCAAGATCGTGAGCTCGCACGGCACGGAGGCCAATCCGCGCCTGTGCGCCAGCTGCCACGTCTACATGTTCGACGTGACCGATGAAGCGACCGGCGACTTCCTGCTCAGGAGCGTCGGCCACACGTTCGAGGCCATCCAGTGCCTCGACGCGCAGGGCCTCCCGACGGCCGGCCCGTGCCCCCTCGAGGAACGCCAGTTCGCCGGGTGCGCGGTGGCCGGTTGCCACACCAGCGAAGAGGGTGCCCGTGGCGCGTTCGTCGCGACCGTGGCCAGCATGAACTTCTACGTGGACCTGCTGTGGGACGACGACGGCGACTCGGTGATGGAGCGCACCGACGGCGGCATCCTGCCGGACGTGCTGGGTCAGGCGATCGATGCCGGCAACCTGAACGCAATCAACCTGTACGACGGCGTGCTCACGCCGGCCGAAGGCGCCATCTGGAATGCCCAGCTCGCGCGTACGAACGAGCGGACCGTGTGGGCGAGCTTCACGGTCCAGGGGCAGCTCAGCTGCAACTCCACCACGACGCCTGAGTGCACGACGCAGGGCAGCTCGAACACTGCGCACAAGTCGAGCGGTGAGGGCGTGCACAACCCGTTCCTGCTCGAGGCCCTGCTGATCGCCTCGATCGACTACCTGCAGGACTACTATGCGCTGCCTGGGCCGCCGGTCCAGCTCCAGCCGCGGCTCACGCCG
>Ga0105095_10001575_pt1 | contig 12062 bp, 10 predicted proteins | sample PPLLak2March2015_2_FD_79180 | JGI IMG/M metagenome (GOLD analysis project Ga0105095, IMG submission 79180) | Freshwater sediment microbial communities from Prairie Pothole Lake near Jamestown, North Dakota, USA - PPLs Lake P8 Core (3) Depth... | ecosystem: Environmental > Aquatic > Freshwater >... | reverse complement strand
CGTGCTCATCCAGGCGACGAGGAGCGCGAGGAGTCCTCCCGAGAGCGACAGGAGGAGTCCCTCGCAGGTCGACTGCCGGAAGAGACGGTACGAGCTCGCGCCGAGCGCCCTCCGGATCGCGATCTCCCGTTGCCGTCCGGCCGCGAGCGACAAGAGAAGGCTCGAGACGTTCGCGCAGGCGATCACAAGGACGAGACCCACGGCGGCCATCGACAACGACACCCCGAGGCGAGCCTTCGGATCGACGAGGTGTTCTCTCAAGGGGACCAGTCCCACGCCGTTTTCGGCCTCGGGATCGTCGTCTGCGATTCGGCCAGCGAGACGATCCATGGAACCCTGCGCGGTATCCAGGGAGACGCCGGATCGCAATCTCCCTATGACGGAGAACAGGTGATAGCCGCGGCCGCTCAGCTCTCGGGGCGCGTAGAGCGACGGGGCGCTCTCGAGAGCGAGGAAGACATCGGTTCCGCCCAACCAACGCTCGAACCCGGGAGGCAGAATCCCGATGACGGTCGGGTAGAGCTGACCCAGCCTCAGCGTCCGCCCCACGAGCCCCGGATCCGAGCCCCACAGGCGCTCCCAGAGGCGATGACTCACTAGGCAGACGGGACCAAACTCCCGCTCGCGGAAGCCGCGGCCCAGCGCCGGCTGCACGCCGAGGAGGTCGAAGAAGTTCGCGGTCACGACCTCGGCCTCGATGCTTTCCGCGACCCCGCCTTCCACCAGGTCGAAGCTGCGCGATGTATAGGCCGTCAGACCATCGAATACCCCGGTTTGCCGTTTCCAGGCGAGGAAGTTGGGGTAGGAGACGTAGGCCTCTTCGATGTGGGAATACGTCTCGTATACCAGGACGAGCCTGTCGGGATCGGTAACCGGAAGCGGACGAAGGAGAAGCCCAAACAGCACGTTGAAGATGCTGGAGGCGGCTCCGAGAGCGAGAGCCAGAATCAGAACGGCGACGCCGCTCACGAAGGGCGTGCGCGCGATCGTCCTTCCCGCGAAACGAAGGTCGTTCCAGGAAGAATCCACGACGCGCGCCGGGTCAGATCAGGCTTCTGAGAACCGTGTGCAGGATTCCGCCGTTCCTGTAGTACTCGACGTCGATCGGAGAGTCGAGACGCGCGACGACGTCGAAGGTGAACGTGGATCCATCCTCCCGCTTCGCCGTGACTTTCAGCTTCGTTCTCGGTGCGAGCCCTTCGAGGCCTCCGATGTCCAGTACCTCTTTGCCGGTGAGGCCGAGGCTCGCGGCCCCCTCACCCGGAAGGAACTCGAGCGGAAGCACTCCCATCCCTACCAGGTTCGCCCGGTGGATGCGCTCGTAGCTCTCGGCCACGACCGCGCGCACTCCGAGAAGGAGCGTTCCCTTCGCCGCCCAGTCGCGTGAGGAGCCCGTCCCGTACTCTTTCCCGGCGATGACCACGAGGGGCGTTCCCTCCTTCTTATAGAGCATGGCGGCGTCGAAGATGCTCATTTGCTGGCCGCTCGGAATGTGGATCGTCACTCCGCCCTCGACCCCGGGAACCATCTGGTTCTTGATCCGGATGTTGGCGAAGGTCCCGCGCAGCATCACCCGGTCGTTCCCCCGCCGGGATCCGTAGGAGTTGAAGTCCTTCTTCTCGACCCCGCGCTCTTTCAGGTAGCGGCCCGCCGGGGAGTCCTCGGCGATGTCGCCCGCGGGCGAGATGTGGTCCGTGGTCACGCTGTCCCCGAGGAGCGCGAGAACCCGGGCGTCTCGGATGTCCGAGATCTCGGGAAGCTCGCGGGTGAGGTTCGTGAAAAACGGCGGCTCCTGGATGTACGTCGAGGATTCTTCCCAGCGGTAGAGCTTTCCGCCGGAGACCGGGATGCGGTTCCACTCCTCGTTTCCCTTCCAGACGTTTCCGTACATCTTGGCGAACATCTCGGGACGGATCGCCTTCTCCACCGATTCCCGTACTTCTCGATCCGTGGGCCAGATGTCCCGGAGATACACCGCTTTTCCCTCGGCGTCCTTTCCCAAAGGCTCCGTGGTGAGATCGATGTCGACCGTGCCCGCGAGCGCGTACGCCACGACGAGAGGCGGAGAGGCGAGGTAGTTCGCGCGCACCAGCGGATGCACGCGGCCCTCGAAGTTGCGGTTGCCGGAGAGCACCGCGGCCGCGACCAGGTCGTTCTCGGAGACCGCCTTCGCCACCGGCTCGGGAAGCGGTCCGCTGTTGCCGATGCAGGTGGTGCAGCCGTAGCCCACGAGGTGGAAACCGAGGTCCGCGAGTGAGGGGAGCACTCCCGCTTCCTTCAGGTACTCGGTCACGACCTTCGAGCCCGGGGCCAGCGAGGTCTTCACGTAGGGCGGGACCTTGAGACCACGTTCGGCCGCCTTCTTCGCGAGGAGACCGGCCCCCACCATGACCGATGGGTTCGAGGTGTTGGTGCAGGAGGTGATGGCGGCGATCACCACCGCGCCGTGGCCCAGGTTGAGCTTGCCGCCGCCGTTGAAGCTCGTGGTCGCGGTCTTCGAGAGCTGCGCCTGCGTGAGACCGAACCCCCGCTCCTTCACCGGCGCCTGGAGCGCTTCGCGGAACTGAGACTTCATCGACGAGAGAGCGACTCGATCCTGCGGGCGCTTCGGGCCGGCGAGGCTCGGCTGGACGGTCGAGAGATCGAGCTCGAGGGTATCGGTGAACTCGGGGTCCTTCGTCTCGTCGGTGCGGAAAAGCCCCTGGAGCTTGTTGTACGCCTCGACCCGATCGATCTCCGCCTCGCTCCGGCCGGTCCGCCTCAGGTAGCGAAGCGTCTCGGCGTCGACGGGGAAGAACCCCATGGTGGCGCCGTACTCGGGGGCCATGTTCGCGACCGTGGCGCGGTCGGGGAGGGACATCCGCGAGAGCCCCGGTCCATAGAACTCGACGAACTTCTCGACGACGCCTTTCTTCCGGAGCACCTGGGTCACGGTGAGGACGAGGTCGGTCGCGGTCACGCCTTCGCGGAGGCTTCCCAGGAGCTTGAACCCGACCACCTCGGGCATGATGAGGTAGGACGGCTGGCCGAGCATGGCCGCCTCCGCCTCGATACCGCCGACGCCCCACCCGAGGACTCCGAGTCCGTTGATCATCGTGGTGTGAGAGTCGGTTCCGACGAGGGTATCGGGGAAGAGCAGCACCTCGCCGTCTCTCTCCTTCTGCATCACCACCTTCGCCAGGTACTCGAGGTTGACCTGATGGACGATGCCCGTCGCCGGGGGGACCACGCGGAAGTTGTCGAACGCCTGCTGGCCCCACCTCAGGAACTCGTAGCGCTCGCGGTTCCTCTCGAACTCGATCTCGGCGTTGCGCTTGAGCGCGAGCGGCGTCCCGAAGACGTCCACCTGGACCGAGTGATCGATCACCAGATCGACCGGGACCGCGGGGTTGATGCGGGCGGGATCTCCTCCGAGCCGTTCCATCGTGCCCCGCATCGCCGCCAGGTCCACGACAGCGGGAACACCGGTGAAATCCTGAAGGATCACCCGCGCCGGGAGGAACGGCACTTCCTTCGATCCCGGCTTCTTCGCGTTCCAGCGCGCGAGCGCTTCGACGTCCGCTTCCGTCGTGATCCGGCCGTCGCAGTTGCGCAGGGCGGCTTCGAGAAGAATCTTGATACTGAGAGGAAGCCTCGAGATCGAGGGGAGACCGGCTTTCTCCAGTCGCTCGAGCTGGAACACCGTAGCGCTCTCGCCACGCCCCGCGGAGAACGTGCCTTTCGTGTCGAAGGGATTTCGCGACGATTCGGTCATTGTCTCTTGAGCTCCTGAATCAGAACTCCTAACTTTAGACCCCGCGACAGTGCGGATCAACAGCGCATTGAGGGCGCTCGTATCTCGTTGCCGCGACGACGGTTTGTTGCTATAAGTGTAACAGGGCGAATGGATACCGCGGCGGAGACGACGGAAGCACTGCCTGTCCCGCTTCCCTTCGATATCACCCGCGCGTTCACGTTTTTCTTCGAGGACCCCGATTGGATCCCGAAGCTGGCGGTGGGGACGCTCTTCGCCTTCTTGAGCCCGTTTCTGATCGGCGCGATTCTCGTCACCGGCTACGCGGTCTCGCTCGCCAGGCGCGTCCGCGAGGATCGGATTCCGCGCCTTCCGGAGTGGGACGATTTCCAGGAGATCTTTCTCGAGGGACTCCGGGGAATGGCGGTGTCGCTAGCCCACAAACTGCCCTTCCTGCTTCTCGGGATCCTCGTGCTCCTTGCCCTCGCCGGCGGCGTCTACCTCGGCCGCGAGGCGGAGGAGTTCATGTTCCTCGGACTCCCCGCGCTCTTCGGCGGATTCGTCGTGGTTTTCGTGCTCGGTCTTTCCCTCCTCCTGTACCTCCCGGCGGCGATGGTCCGCCTCGTACAGACCGACCGCGTGGTGTCCGCGTTCGACGTTCTGGCGAACGTCGATTTCATCCGAACCCATCTGACACGCTATGCTCTCGGCCTCCTCGCAATCGTTCTCGCGGGACTCGTCTCGCAGCTAGGTTTCTTCTTGTTCTGCATCGGAATCTTTCCGGCGTCTTTCTGGTCGATGTGCGTCATGGGGTACGTCGTCGGCGAGCTCGCGAAGCTCGAACCGGGCCGCCCCGGTGGTCGGGAGGCCGGCGCCTGAGCCGGTTCTCCTCGACAGGAGAAGCTCCGATGAATGGGACCGCGCTCGCAGCCTCGGTCTTGCTTTCCCTCCTCGTCGCGAACAAAGAGGAAGACCGACTCGAAGAATCCGCTACCGTGGTGAAGGAGACCCTCGACATCCCCGACGGGATTCCTCAGGAGCTCCTCGACAAGGCGGAGTGCATCGTGGTTCTTCCCTCGGTCAAGAAGATCGCCATCGGGATCGGCGGAAGCTACGGCCGCGGGGTGCTCGTCTGCCGAAGCGGCGCGGACTTCGAGGGAGCATGGGGGCCGCCGGCGCTCTACCGCCTCGAGGGAGGGAACATCGGACTCCAGCTCGGGGGTCAGGCCACGGACTTCCTTTTCCTGGTGATGAACCCCAAAGGAGCGGACTCGCTTCTGCGCAGCAAGGTCAAGCTCGGCGCCGACGCTTCCGCCGCCGCCGGACCCAAGGGTCGAGCGGCGGGCGCCGCGACCGACGCCGCGATGCGCGCCGAGATCCTCACTTACTCGCGAAGCCGCGGCCTCTTCGCCGGCATCTCTCTCGAAGGCTCGACGCTCCGCCCGGACGGAGGCGGCAACGAGAACCTCTACCGCCGGGAGCTCAGCGCCGCCGACATCGTGCGAAAAGGCAAGGTGGGAATTCCCGCGGCCGCGCGGGGACTGGTCGCGGTTCTCGACCGCGCCTCCCCCCAGAACCTGTCGAACTAGACCCTTCTCTGGGCCTTCAGATCCTCGAGCTCTTCCAGGCTCTTCGGCCAGTCTTCCCGCAGGAGGCGCGAGAGCGCGCGGTCCGCGAGGAGCTTCCCTCCCGTCTGGCAGCGCGGGCAGTAATTCGTCTCGTTCTCGGCATAAGCGATCCGCTGGACCGGAGTGGCGCATACGGGACAGGGTTGCTTGTACCGGCCGTGGACCGCCATCTTCGGACGAAAGGCAGTGACCTTCTCCGGGAAGTCGTCGCCGGCTTCTCTACGAAGCTCCTCGGTCCACTCGATCAAGGTCTCCCGCGTCGCGCGATAGAGCCGTTCCGTCTCCTCGTCGGAGAGCCGTGAGGTCCAGGTGACGGGGGAGAGCCGGGCGTGGTGGAGTATCTCGTCGGAGTACGCGTTTCCGATTCCGCTGAAGAGGCGAGGGTCGGTGAGGGACCGTTTCAGCGTGTGGTTCTCGCGGGCGAGAGCGCGGCGGAAGCCCTCGAGGTCGGATTCGAGGACTTCGAGACCACCGCGGTCGAGACGGGCCAGGTCGGACTCGCCGCGCACCAGGTTGAGCGACGCGCGTCTCTTCGAGCCGGCCTCGGTGAGGGTGAGGCTTCCTGACGAGAAATCGAAACGCGCGAGACCTCGTTTCCCCGGCAATTTCGGCCTCGACGTTCCCGGCTTCCAGTGGAGCCTTCCCGCGATCATGAGGTGGATCACGAGGAAGAGATCCTCGTCGAGCTCGATCACGATCCTCTTTCCAATGCGCTTCGTGCCCCGGACCACTTTTCCGACGAGCGTTTCCGGCCGGGGATCGATGGAGCGGAGCAAGAAGGGGCTGCCGAGCTCGAGCCCTTCGAAACGGGCCGCGCGGATGCGTTTCTCGAGAGCCTCGATGTAGACGGTGACGTCGGGAAGCTCGGGCACGCGGGTATTGTGACACGGGCGCGGAACGCGTTAGGCTTCGAGGGCCCGGGAGGCGATATCAATGGTGGACAGACGTTTCGAAGGGAAGGTTGCCCTGGTTACGGGGGCATCTAGCGGAATCGGACGGGCCACGGCCGAAAGGCTCGCGAGCGAAGGCGCGAAAGTCGCGGTCACGGCGCGGCGGGAGGACCGTCTCTCCGAGACCGTGGCCCGCATCCAGGCCGGGGGCAGTCAGGCGAAGGCGTTCGCCTGCGACCTGACGAGCGAGGCCGACCGGAAGCGGCTGGTCGATTCCGCCGCATCTCACTACGGCGGGCTGGACGTGCTGGTGAACGCCGCGGGAATCATCGGCTTCGGCACCATCGAGGACACGACTCTCGACGCCTGGCAGCGCATGTTCGACGTGAACGTCGTCTCGATCTTCCACCTGATGCAGCTCACGCTCCCCCATCTTCTCCCGCGCAAGGGGAACGTCGTGAACGTCTCGAGCGTGAACGGCATGCGGTCGTTTCCCGGAGTTCTCGCGTACTGTTCGAGCAAATCCGCCCTCGATCAGCTCACGCGGTGCTCCGCCCTCGAGCTCGCGGCCAAGGGCGTCCGGGTGAACGCCGTCAACCCGGGGGTCGTCGTGACCGAGCTCCATCGCCAGGCGGGATTGAACGAGGACGCGTACAACGCCTTCCTCGAGCGCAGCAAAACCACCCACCCCATGGGCCGCGTGGGACAGCCCGAGGATCTGGCGGCGCTCATCACCTTCCTCGCCTCCGACGAGGCGGGATGGATCACGGGGGCCACCGTCAATATCGACGGCGGACGCCACCTCACTTGCGCTCGCTGAGGCAGGCGGCTGAAGGAATGCATCTGCAGCCTGCGCGAGCGGAGCGAGCCCGGCCGGGAGGAAGGGGCCGAAGGCCCCGGGGATCCGGCCGTCCTCCCCGCGCGGAGCCTTCAGCTCACGGCCGCGGGGGTGGGGCCCCGCGGCACTCATCGAGGAGCGCTATGTTGAACGGAGTATCTCGATGCAACCTCTGAAAGGCTTCCGGGACTTCTACCCGGAAGAGATGGCGCGCCGCAGCTACCTCTTCGATGCCTGGCGGCGCGTCGCGAAGCGTTTCGGCTTCGCCGAGTTCGACGGTCCTCCGCTCGAATCCCTCGAGCTCTATACTCGCAAATCGGGAGAGGAGATCGTCGAGCAGCTCTACCACTTCAAGGACAAGGGGGATAGAGACGTCGCCCTCCGGCCGGAGATGACTCCGACGCTCGCCCGGATGATGGCCACGCGGGCGGTAACACTTCCGAAGCCGATCAAGTGGTTCTCGATTCCGCAGCTCTTCCGCTACGAGCGCAATCAACGGGGGCGGCTTCGCGAGCACTTCCAGCTCAACGTGGACATCGTGGGGGCGCCCGAGGTGGAGGCGGACGCCGAGCTGCTCACCGTCGCCATCGAGATCCAGCGGGAGCTCGGCCTCGACAAGACGGACTTCGTCGCCCGGGTCAACGATCGTCGGGTGGTCCAGGGAGTGCTCTCGGAGCTCGACGCCGGGGAGGAGAACGTGCCCGCCGTTTACTCCGCCATCGACAAGTTCCGAAAAGTCCCCCGGGACACTTTCCAGCAGCTTCTGATGGACGCCGGCGTCTCCCCGAAGGGCGTCTCTGAGCTCACCCTCCTTTGCGCGGGAGAAGTCGACCTCCTCGATTGGTGCGACCGGCGGCTGAAGCCGGGCGACAGCCTCGAGGCGGCGATGAGCCTCGCTCGCTTCCGGGAGCTCCTGAGCGAGGTGGAGCTCTCCGACTTCGTGCAGGTCGACTTCTCGATCGTGCGGGGTCTCGCCTACTACACCGGGATCGTTTTCGAGCTCTACGACCGCAAGGGAAAGGAGCGCGCCATCTGCGGCGGCGGCCGCTACGACGATCTGATCCAATCTCTCGGCGGACCGAAGCTCGAGGCGCTCGGCTTCGGTATGGGGGACGTCGTTCTATCCCTCATGCTCGAGGACCGCGGCCTCCTCCCCGCTTCGCCACCACGAATCGGAGTGGCGGTCATTCCCGTCGGTCGGGAGCTCGCGTCCGCCGCGCGAAAGGTCACCGCGATGTTGCGGCGCGCCGGGCTCTCGGCCGAAGCGCCGTTCACCCCCGCGGGGGTCGGCAAGGACCTGAAGGCGGCGAGCCGCGACGGAGCCCGATTCGCGGTCATCATCGGGCCGGACGAGTGGAGCGAGGAGTCCGCGAACTTGAAGGATCTTCGCGAAGGGACCGAGCGCCGCGTGCCGCTTGCTTCCCTGGCCGAGGCGATTCGGAGCGCCTAATCCACTCTCTCGACACGAACCCGGTCTCCAGGCTCGCGCGAGACGCGAAAGCGGACTCCTACGGGAAAAAGATCGGGTTCGCGGAAAGGCGGAAGGGGCCTTTCGGGATTGCGGACGAAGAATTCTCCCGAGGGAACCAGAGCGCCGATGAACAGAAGCTCGCGCCATTTCCGGCGAGGGAGCGAGAAAGCGGTGCTTTCGCCAATGACGTTGAGATAGTCGCCTTCATCGACCATACTTCGTGCGGTCCATTCGCTGGCTAGAATGAATCATGGCCCGCGTGAGCGTCGTTCTCAACCGCCCCGAGAGCGCTTCGAACGTCGGCGCCGTCGCCCGGGTCATAACCAACACCGGGCTTGCCGGGCTCGACCTCGTTGAGCCCTGCGATTTCCGCACCGTCGAGGCCTGGCGCATGGCCTGGCGCTCGGAGGACGTGCTCGAGCAGGTGCGGGTCTTCGAGAGCCTGGAATCGGCACGGGCGGGCGCGGTCTACGTCGCGGGCTTCGCCGGCCGTGAAGGAAAGAAAGTCGAGCCCATCACTCCGCGGCAGATGGCGGCCGAGATCGCGGCTCTCGACGCGAACGCCGAGGCGGCGATCGTATTCGGCTGCGAGTCCCGGGGTCTTACCGAGGAAGAGCTGGGCCTCTGCCAGAGAAGGGTGCGGATTCCTTCGCACCCGAGTCAGCCCTCGCTCAACCTCGCCCAGGCGGTGATGGTTGCCGCCTATGAGATCTACGTCGCCTCGGGAGAGCCGCTGGAGAAGGCCCCCGAGCGAGCCACCGCGGGGGAGGCCGACCTCGCCCTCGGCGCGTTTCGGGAGGCGCTCCTCGAAATCGGATTTCTTCCCGTGGACCATCCCGAGTCCCGGTTCGTCGAATGGCGGGAGCTCTTCGGAAGAGCGGGGTTGACTCCGCGAGAAACGCGATTGCTCCTCGCCCTCGCCCGTCGGATCCAGAACGTGGGGAAGATCGCTAAGGGAGATCGGGCTCGAGGAGCTTCACCAGAGCGTGAAGGGTTCGATTGACCGGAGTCGGAACGCCGAGCTCCTCTCCGAGACGGGCGACGTAGCCGTTGAGGGAATCGATCTCGGTATGCTTGCCGCGCGCGATGTCCTGCGCCGTCGAGGAGATGGTGTGCTCCATTCCCTCGGCAAGCTTCCACGTGGCCGCGACCAGATCGACGTCGGGAAAGCGCACCCCCCGCGCCGTGCCCACGGCGACGACCTCCTCGACCACTTCGCGCGCCAGCGCGCGGGTCCAGGGGTTCCGCACGAGACGGCCGTAGGGCGCACGCCCGACGGCGGAGAGGGCGTTATAGGCGCAGTTCTGGATCAGCTTCATCCAGAGGTCCCCCTCGACGTTGTTCGAGAGCCGGACGGGAATCCCGGCGCGCTCGAAGAGCTTCGCGAGCTCGGGGACGTCGCCGAGGACCAGGTCTCCTCGCGCGGTGTGCTTCACCCGGCCCGGCTCGGTAACCTCCGCCCCTACGTAGACGACCGCGGGGATGGCGTCGATTCCGGCGGCGGCGCGGATGCGCGTGACGTTGTCGACGCCGTTCTGAAGGCTCACCACGAGGGCTCCCTCCGAGAGGTGCGGGGCGAGAGACTTGGCGGCCTCTTCGGTGTCGGTCGTTTTCACGCAGAGAAGAACGACTCCCGCGTCCGCCGCCGAGCTCATGTCGGCTGAAGCGCTGACGGGGAGGGTGCGGGTGAAGCGAACGCTATCGAGGGTGAGACCCTTCGCCCGGAGCGCCTCCACCTGTCGCCCCCGGCCGACGAACGTGACCGGCGCTCCAGCGAGGGCGAGCATTCCCCCGAAATAGCATCCGACGCCGCCGGCACCGACGACCGCGACCCGCGGCCAATCGTCGTGCGCCACGTTAGTGCACCAGTGCCGCGGGGCCCCACCCCCGCGGCCCGACGGTGTCCACGGCCCATTCGGGCCGGGCTCCCGCCTCCGCCCTTCGGGCTACGGCGCGGTTTCGCCGAAGCGCTTCGCGCGAAGGCGAACGCTCCGCTCGCGCAGGTTGCAGATGCATTTTTCCGCAACCTGCTACAGATGCTTCTCGAGGAACGACTGCAACCGGCGCCACGCGTCCGCCGCGGCGGCGACGTCGTGGACTTCTTTTCGCGTGTCGTTGAAAAACGCGTGGTCGCAGCCGGGGTAGATGGTGAAGTCGGTCTCGACTCCAGCCGCCTTCAGGTCCGCTTCCAGCTTCCGAGCCACCTGGGGCGTGACGTAGGCGTCCTTCTCCGCGAAGAGCCCCAGAACCGCGGCCTTGATCTTCCGGTAGTCGGGCTTGACGTTCGGGTGGATTCCATAGAAGTCGACGCAGGCGCGGATTGCCTCGTTCTTGCTCGCGGCGTAGAGCGCGAGCTGCCCGCCCATGCAAAACCCGACTGCGCCGAGCTTCTTCCCGGTGGACTGCGAGAGGAGATAGGTAGAGGCTCCCCGAAGGTCCTTCTCCGTCTCCTCGATTTCGAGCGCCATCATGAGTTTTCCCGCGTCGTCGGGGGACTGGGTGGCTTCCCCGTGATACAGGTCGGGCGCGAGCGCCACGTATCCCGAAGCCGCGATGCGGTCAGCGACCCTCTTGATGTGCTCGACGAGGCCCCACCACTCCTGAATCACCAGAACCCCGGGCCCGGATCCGCCCTCCGGCTTCGAGAGATAACCTCGCGTCTTCCGGCCGTTCGCGGGAAACTCGATCACAGCGCCTTTTAGGTCGGCCACGGCACCCCCTTTCGAGGAGCCGGATGGTACTTGACGCCGGGCCCCGCCTTCAAGAGAATCAGGGTCTAGGAGCTCTGGAAAGGCGGCTAGGCGCCCCTCTCCGGAAACGAACCGTCGCCCGCGGCTCCTGATTCCAGCGATTGGCGACGGGAGTCACCGGCCCCAACCTGCGGAGGCGGGCAAGAAGCGGTGACCAGCCGAGGTTAGTCGCGAAAGCGTCGGGGCTCTGTTTGCGCGGGGTCCCTTCACAGGCGCGAGCTCATCGCATCGAAGGAAAGCGATTCTGGAATGCTACTCAGCCGCGAAGAGATGACGTTCGATTTCGGGGGGGCCCGCTTCGACGTCGAGCGCGACCGCGAGCTGCTGGTCTGGGTCTTCAGCCAGTTTCTGTATGGAGAAGTCACGGGAATCCAGGTGGGGCACTGGCTCTACCGCGCGCCTACCCTCGATGCCGCGAACTTCCTCGCCCGGCAGGCAGTCGAGGAGCTCTCGCACGTGGACCGCTTTCGAGACATCCTGCGCCATCTCGGCGGAGCCCCCGTCCCGGCTCACCGCGCAGTGCGCTTTCTCTCCTCCGGGATGATGGGCGATGACTGGGCCGAGCACGTCTGTCTCGAAATGGCGCTCGGCGAAGGCTACGTGCTCACGGTTCTCTACGGTCTCATCGACACGGTGGAGCACGATGAGATCCGCGCCATACTCCGCCGGGCGACGAAGCAGGAAGAGCGCCACGTGGCCTTCGGCGAGTCGGAGACGATGAAGGCCCTGAAGGCGCGTCCGCGGAATCGCGG
>Ga0105095_10001571_pt1 | contig 12068 bp, 9 predicted proteins | sample PPLLak2March2015_2_FD_79180 | JGI IMG/M metagenome (GOLD analysis project Ga0105095, IMG submission 79180) | Freshwater sediment microbial communities from Prairie Pothole Lake near Jamestown, North Dakota, USA - PPLs Lake P8 Core (3) Depth... | ecosystem: Environmental > Aquatic > Freshwater >... | reverse complement strand
TCAATAAAACCGGTAGGGATAGGTGTCAAGTCTGAGCTTCATGGCATTGGTTGTTTTGGGACCGCTGATCGATGTCGCTTTCTTGCTTTTGCTTCTGGTTATTGGCCTTATAATAATCATACTGCTTGCCAAAGTGTTCCTTTTCATCTTGCCAGCTGGCATCATTGCTTTGGTAGTTTGGTTCCTTACGGGTAGTGTTTTCTGGGCAGGCGTCGCATTTCTAGTTGTAGCTTTGATATCGTTATTGAAAAGGTAGAACAAATCAGTTTCCAGTTGTTGACAAACACCAACCGCAAATTCTGAGAAGGCCCTAACGCGAGCGCGCATTTTGTCGGGGACAAACTGCGTGGCATGGAAGGCATCTTGGAGACTCGTGCCAAGCGATGGAGTCAATCAAGAAATATAAGAAACGCTGAGACACAATATTCTCACTTTTTCTAATTTTTTTTGTTAGGCAGCAACGCAGATCTATAAGCAGAAAAACTATTTTTCAGCTCAGTATCATGTCTATGAGCAGAGCGAATATGATTCCAAGCAGTAGACCTACGGATACAGTGTGTTTAAATCCGTATTCATGAGCTACCGGTATCAATTCATCGGCAGTGATGTAAGTCATCACCCCAGCCGCGAAAACCAACGAATAGCCGATCACGATTCTTGGTGCAAAAGCAGAGAGAACAGCTGAGGCAACCAACGCTCCAACTGGTTCGGCTAAACCAGAGAGAAAAGTGATGATTGCTATTCTCAAAGGTCTCGTTCCTGCTTCTGTCAGAGGAATGGCGGTTGCCATACCCTCAGGAATATTATGGAGCATTATCGCGATCGCAATGACCACTCCCAAGCTTGGATTGAAAATGTAGCCTGCGGCAACTACAAAGCCTTCGGGCAAATTGTGCAAAGTTACTCCCAATGCTATGAGCATACCGGACTTACGCATTCTTTCGGTTCGATTGTCTTCTTTTCTTCTTGTGGGTTCGATGTGGGGTATTGTCAAGTCCAAGGCCATCATCAGAATAGCTCCCAGAGAAAAAAAAGAGATCAATTCGATGTGAACTAGGAGTTTTTCTGCTTCAAGGAACAAGTTGTTAAACGCAACCATGAGCATTACGCCAGAAGCAAAACCCATTGATAAGCTCACGGTTCTGTCATTAATTCTCCTCAGCAGAAGAACGGTCAATCCGCCAATGCCTGTTGCAGTTCCTGCTAAAAGGCTAAGAAGAAATGGCTGAAGGACCAGAACCATAAAGATTCACGCTTCCAAACGCTAACAAGCTGAAATATATGCTTTTCTCAGCACGGACTTCTCACTTCAGCCGTTCGAAACTCTCGTCTTCTTTCGTAAAGTATTAGACGTTCGCTAGTTTTCCGCAAGGAAAGAGCATGCCAACTCAAGCCAAAGGTTCACTCAACCGCACGCTGACCATAAGACGTCACAACAAGGTACGGGTGCGAAAACTCAACCCGTGCCTGCGCCCAATTTGATTCATTAAGATAATAGGCTACCCCCTTTTTTTCGACTATTTCCTCAAGAAACTTCTGACTCTGTCCATCGTGTCTAAATAGGAATTTCCCTGTATTGTCGTTTGGTACTCCTTGACATTCTTTTCGAGCAGTCGCTGTCGAATAAGGATTGTCGTGTAAGCCTCTGCTTCTAAATCATTGAGACTCATTTCTGTCATTATTTGAACTTTTCTTCTTGAAGTTTTGCAGTAGTTAACTATCATAGCAGTCTTTTCAACCAAATCACACTACCCAATTTTGCAGTATCCCCAAAGCTAAGTGGCTCTTATTCGCGGTCTATGCTGGAATATGGTGCTTGTCTCCAGGTCGATTGGAAAAGAAAAGAAGGGTTATTTGAGATAGTCGTCGAATTTCCAGTAGTGTTCCTCTTCTTGAATGACTATGTCTTCGAATATTCGCCTTGTTTTTGTGTCGCCCTGTTTAAGAGCCTCGTTTATTATCTTTCTGTAAAGCAAGATGGTGTAGTTTTCTGCTTCGTGGTCAAGTTTCAAAAAGTCGTCTGCATTTGCGCCTACCTGCGGGATTGGATCTGGTGTGAAGACTGCTTCGCCTTCGACCAGATAAATTCTCTCGGAGATTTTCTCGAGATGTTCCATCTCAACCAGGAAGATTTCTTTTAGCATCTTGCTTACTACGCCAGGTTTATTGGATTCGGTGATAATTTCAAGTGCCGTGTTCTTTTCCCTCAGAGCTAGTAAACTCGCTTTTTCATGTTGAACCGTGTATTGGATGATTGCGGAGATCTCTGCTTGCACAGCCTTGTTAAGCAAGGCATAGTAGTCTTCGTTGAAAATCTTTCTCCACTCGGAGGTCGGAACCGTCAGTGCACATTCAGTTGCGTCCCGTATGTCAGTGTATTCTTGAAACTTGAAAAGATGCTTCTCTTCTTCTCCATAGATTTTCTCGAACAACTCTCGAGTCTCCCAGTCACCCATTTTGCCTGCCGTTTCAATGATTTTTCGATACAGCGTCAGCGCTTCCTCTTCGGCTTTCAAACCGTTTTTCGCGAATTCAGACAATGAATCTCCAATGTAGGGCTTGTCTGACATAGTGGTTGCTTCTCCGCCCAGATAGTAAATACGTTCCATCGCTGCTGCCGCGTGTTTCATTTCCTGAATTGCGAATTCCTTTAGGAATTTTCCTACCGCTTCGTACGTTGTTTTTTCTAGAAGAATGTTCTCAGGATTGCACTTTCGAATCAGCTTCTCCATTTTCGCATGCTGCAACATGTACTGAATTGAGACCTGGATTTCTCTCGATACAGCCTGGTTTAGCAGATCAACGTATTCTCGGGATATTTCAACAGCCAAACTATTCACAACTCCAATTAATCTTTCTTATTCTTAGCTGAGTAGAGTTGGTACTGTTTAGATTATAAGAATTTGTGACTGTAAGGGACCAACAACAATCAAATTTGTGCTGCCAAAAATTCTTCGAAGGCTCTGCTAATTAACTACCTAATGGTCTTTGATTTCAGTTGAAAAAGAAAGGCTGCAAGGTCTATTATTTGTTAATTCTTTGAATAGAACGGCCGTGCAGGTTCATGGACTCCCGTAGTTAATAGAAGTAATCTGCACTGCGATTATGATAGTTCCATGCGTAATGAGTACTTGAAGAGTAAACTAGCGTGCTGATGTGCTTTCCCCACTCGCACATTTCTTATTATAATGTGTCCTTGTGATGAAGTAGTCTATCCAAATTCGATCAAAAGAGTGTTATTAACCCACTAAAAAAGGGGAAATTGAAAGCTTGTGCTTTCAAGATGTTTAACGTCTTCTGAGCAGTAGCGCTAGTACGATACCGACTATTACGATTGCTGCGATTGAGGCGATTCCGAAGCCAAGGATGTACGTTTCGGCCATGGAAGCTGGTGCTGGTGTTGGTGCTACTGTTGGTTCGGGTGCTTCGTCCACTACGAAAGCGGTCTCGGCGTGTGAACCATAGTAAGCCTTGGAACCTGTGAAATCAGCGTACAGGTAATAAGTTCCTGCAATGTCAGGAGTCCAAGCGAAAGCAAAGGCTCCGTTCTCTGCACTCGTTGTGGCTGTGCCAATTGGTCTAGCGTTCATGTTAGCGTCGACAACATAGAGGTCCACTGTGACACCGATCCATCTCTGTGCGTGAGGATCAGCTTCCGTGAATTGCTTATAGACGTAAAGCATCCAGGCAGTTTGGTTCTCGTCAGCTACAGCGGATACTCCACTGGGGAAGCGAAGAGCAGTTTCTGGACTCAATGCACCCGGTGATTTATCCTTAACAGTACCCCTGATCATGACTGATGAGCCGAAAGGCACACCATTGTCAGGTGCACTAACAGTTGTTTCAGTGGATCCTTTGCCAATTGCCCATACTTGTTGGTCGTATGTGTCCATTGTTGCTATGATGCTGTCGCCGATTACTCCGCAGCCACCCCAGCGTGTTTGACGGAACATGCCGTCGGCTCGCCATATTTCTGCGCCGTTTGATGCGTTAATGCAGACGTATGGTGCGCCACGCGGTATAGGCATTTCTGCTGAGTGTTCGATGTGTCCTACGTAGACTTTTCCATCAGCAATCAAGTCTATCCAGCCCCACCAATTCTCGGCTGTTACGGATTCAGAGTAGGGGTCATTCAATACATAAGTCCAGGCTATATCTCCTGTCTGGTCGTCATAGGCGTATACTAGGCCGCCGACGCCAGTTGAGAAGTACTTGCCGTAAGCGAAGTACCATGTGTGTTCCGCATTGCCCCAGCCATACAGGTTTTGGTAGACCTCAGAATCAGTTTGCCACATATATTGTCCAGTTTCAACGCTGAAGCCGTAGTGCGTCCTGAGTTCTTTGTTCCACAGTGTCAAAACGCCTTTTTCAACCTGGTTGGTTGCGCTGGCATATTGTATGGTATTCTTTCCAGCGTCCCATTCGGAAGGTGCAGTCCATCTTGTATCGAATAATGTTGTTGTAGAGGTTGAAGTTGAAGTCAAGCCTTCGGTTTTCAATGCCCAGACTCTTACCTGTGTATAGTTCCACCATACAGACACTAATCTGTCAGGGTAGTACTTGAATACTGCTGCAAAGAATGATGTTCCGTACTGTAATCCTGCCGGGATCGATACGTTCCATGAGTAAGCTCTTGAATCGTTAGCGTCCCATGTTCCTCCGTGTACTGAGTTGCCCCAGCTGCCGTAATCTGGACCCATGGCACCTAGGTGTGCGTGTCCAGCAGCAGTTGAGTTCCAAAGAGCTAGCCGGTTATTGACTGTGTCGATTTGGTAGATGAGGATTTCGCCGCTAGGACCGCGGGTTCTAAATCCTGAAGGTACATATCGGAGGCTGAATTGCCAGTTGCTAGTGAATGGGTCGTAGAAGTTGTAGGTCGAGCCGACTGTCTGCACTAGGTATGTGTAGACTCCGTCGTAGTTCCAACTGTTGAAGTAGAGAATCATTCCGAACGCGAAACTTGTATTGTTCAAGAAGAGCTTTTGTTCTCCAGTGTGCAAGTCTATCGAAATGATGGCTGGTGCCCTTTCTGCCCGGGTATCTGTTCGAACATAGTATAGGATTCCGTTCATTATCACTGAACCGGGGAACCTGCCTTCGTATGCGTCTCCTGTGTCAGCCGAGGCTGGAACTTGCGTGGGACCCAGCAAGCCGCCAATCAGGCCGCCTGTGGTCAATGGTTCTCTCCATAGAACGTGGGCGGTCTCTGGTGCGTCGTCGTTGTAGAGTGCGAGCGAATTGTCCGGTCGCTCTACCCAGTTCCCTGCGATCGTGTACCATTCTCTAAGCTGCGGGTCTATTGGACGACTCCAATACTCCGAGGGCAGAGGATGACCTGGGTATGTTGCCACTGTCACTTCTCCTACAACAACATCGAGTGTCCAGCTATCGCTTGCGAGCATTACTGTGCCATTGAAAATCATGTTTCCTCCTTCAAGATTGAAGAAGTCTCCGAAAGTCCAGACTTGCTGAGGGAAGTGCGCCGTCAGTTTGTATGTGCCGGCCGTGGCGAACGTGTGCATTGTGTAACCTGAGCCTGTTGAGTCTGTACCAAACGGTCCGAGTGTCTCACTTGTGCCGTCTGGTTTAACCAGGGTAACCGTAATCCCCGAATATCCGAATACTACGTTTGGCGTCTGCTGGAAAATGCCGAAGCGTATCAAGCATTCATCGCCGACACCCACAGGGTTGGGCACGGCATCAACGAAACAGTAGGTTTTTCGTTGCTCGACTGGTGGTTGAGAATATGCAGGTAATGCGATAAGTGAAGCTGCCATTGCAAATACTAAGATAGCAATCGCTACAATCGTCTTGTTCTTAGCCAATTTTCTTTTCTCCTTTCTGTATAATACACATTCCTGTGTACAATCCAGCAATGAAGACGGACTCACTATTTAAGTTTTGTTTCTAAGAATTCTGCTGGGTGAAAGTAGCATCCGCCAAAACACGTTTATTTCATCATGAAATCGAGAAAATCGAGAAGTAAGAGCCAACTGACTGGCTTAAGTGACAATCCGTAGTCGGAGTCGTTTATATGGAATACACCCTCTATTTGTTTACACAACCGAAAGATAGGGAGAAGAATCATGATTGTTTACGGTTCCATGGGACACGAAGCACGATATCATGAGGGAGGCTAATCGTCTGTACGACGAAGCTTGAACCTTCAGTTGCATCCAGAAGGACGACCTCGTAGCCATCAAAATACACGTGGGAGAACTTGGTAATCCATACTACGTACAGCCGTTTTTCGTTCATGACGTCGCACGTAGGGTCAAAGAGGCAGGAGGAAGACCTTTCCTTACGGATTCAGGTACGTACTATCGAGGACAAAGGTACAACGCCTACGATCATATGGTGAATGCGGCAACGAACGGGTTCAACATGGCTCCGTTCATTGTTGCCGACGGGTTGCGAGGCGAAAACTACGCGACCATAAAAACCAAAGGCATATTGAAAGAGATCGAAGTATGCGGTGCCATAACAGAAGCAGATGCCATGATCGTCGTATCACATGACAAAGGACACGCGCTCAGCGGTTTCGGCGGAGCCATAAAAAACCTAGGAATGGGTTGTGCATTACAAGCAGGGAAATTGCGACAGCACAGGACGGTTGGACTAGAGATAGATAAGTCCAAATGCACAGGATGTGGCAAATGCAAAGAAGTCTGCGAAATGCATCTTCCCCAAATTTTGGACGGAAAAGCGGCAAACACTTCTACGTTATGCATGCGTTGCCCCTTCTGCATGGAGGAATGCCCAACTAACGCTATTAAACTCGTGAATCAAGATAATATCTGCAAAGCGCTTGCGTCGGCCGCGTACGGCGTCTTGTCCACATTTAAAAGAAGAAAAGTCTCATACGTGAGCTTCGCCAAAGACATCACACGGTACTGCGATTGTGCGCCTAATCCAGGCGAAATCGCCATGAAAGACATAGGAATATTCGCCTCTGACTCACCCGTCTCCGTCGACGGCGCCTTTCTCCAAATGGCAGACTACAAGATCTTTAACAAAGCTTACCACGTTGACTGCATGCTGCAAGTTCAAGAAGCCAATGCCTTAGGCATCAAAGGCGACGTGAAACCAAAAATAAAGTCAATCTAACAAGGGCCTTTGAGAGAATCGCCGGTTGTTCTGTGTGCTTAACGCATCTCTTATTAGCTGAACCGCAACAATTGTTAGTAATACAACGGAGAAGTGAAATCTGTTTGGTCTCACTAAGAGCTTTGGCTCCTTCCTTGACACGAATCACAGTAGCCGGGGACAGCCGCCGCTAGCAAAGGCAGAAAAGACGCGATCTCGGCGCTGGCATGTGCCCCTTCCGGTTGTTTTCAGGTTCTTCCAGATGATGGCTATTACTTTAAAGTCGCGACTAGTCAACGCGCCATCAGTAAGATTAGTATGGATTTGCCTATTGAAGACATAATTCGCATCGTTGCACAGGAAAAAAATCTTGCGCTTTCAAATTTTACGGTCATCATGTTGGAACGTGACAGGCATTCAGAAATTCTGTCCATACTCAGGAAGTTGGGCGTTCGAATAATATTGATCCCGGATGGTGACATCGCAGCAGCCGTCGTGTCCTGCATCCCCAATTCCGGAGTCGACCTGTTAATTGGAGCAGGAGCGGGGCCTGAAGCCACTATCGCAGCAACTGCGGTAAAGTGTCTCGGGGGAACTATGCTCGTCAAAGTCTGGCGGGACAAAAAAGATGACTCAAAACGAATGGGGAGATTGAAACAGGCAGGAGTAGACGTGGACAAAACTTACAATCAAGATGAACTCGCGAGAGGTAGTGAACTTGTTTTTGCAGCTTCAGGTATTACAAAGGGCGAGCTCTTGGATGGAGTACGTTTAATTCCTAATGGGGCTATAGTGAATTCGATTTGCATGCGGTTACCAAGTGGAACCGTGGAAAGATCTGAAACAACCCTACGCTTCAAAGGACATCCTGTCTACGATCAATTCTACCCGTAAGGCTACTAGTCACTCACTAAAATACTAAAGCTGGGCTATGATAGGAATATCTTCTGTTCTAATCCATCGCCTTAACCATCTGGCCTTCCACTTTGCGCATACGAAAGTAGTTGTGGACTAGTCCTAAGCCACTACTACTTCTAGATTGAGACTCATTTGTAGTGTTTTAAGCCAACGTTTTTGTGGAAGGTTGAGCATTATCTAATTCAAATTATCGAAAGCCGGAATTTCGGAAATCATGAGTTGTGAAGAACCTGAACAAAAAGAACAAACAAACGCTCAGGAAACCAGAGAGAAAACAGTTCTAACCCTGATTATTGTGTCACTTGGTTTGTCTATTCTCGTCGCCAGTCTATTAACCTTATTCGCCAGTGGTCTTCCGCTCGGCTTCTCAATACCCTTTCTGAACCTGAGTCCAACTCTATCAGACATAATTTATTACATTTTCATACTGCCAGCAGCTGCATACATTGGAATTACTGGATTGAAAGAGCTCATACTTGAAAAGAGATTCTCCGTTGAGTTTCTTATGGCAGTAGCGGCTTTGGGTGCAGTCTATCTGGGCTTTCTCTTTGAAGCTGCAACCGTACTTTTTCTTTATTCGATAGCAGAATACTTTGAAAGCTACATACAGGACCGAGCACGCCGCACAGTTCAGAAACTTTCGAAATTCATGCCTGATAAAGCTCGAGTGTTAATCAATGGTTCCGAAGAAAGCATCAATGTGAACGAAGTTCAGGTAAACTCGGTGGTGTTGGTGAAGCCTGGCGAGCGTGTTCCAGTTGACGGAAATATTGTTGAAGGTTCCTCTCAAGTTGACCAGGCCTTGGTCACTGGAGAATCAGTGCCCGTATTGAAAACCGTGAATGACTGCGTGTATGCCGGAACACTAAATACGACTGGATTCATGAAAATAGCAGTCACCAAAAAAGCTGATGAAACTCTAGTCTCGAGAATTGTCAAGCTAGTAGTTGAGTCTGGAAAGAAAAAAGCTTCCATAGAAACGTTGGTTGACAGGTTTGCCAAGATCTACGTGCCAATCGTTATTGGCTTAGCAGTTTTCACAGCCGTTTTGTTGCCTGGACTCTTGGGCGAGCCTTTTCAGATTTGGCTTTACCGTGCACTCATATTACTGGTGATTTCCTGCCCGAGCGCGTTTATAATCTCAGTTCCAGCAACCATTTTCATTGCAATCACGATAGCGGCCAGAAGAGGAGTCATAATCAAAGGCGGAATCTATTTAGAAAAATTGGCTCGTGTAAAATCCGTTGTCTTCGATAAGACAGGAACACTCACTCTAGGCAAACCAATTGTGCATGAGGTACGCCGCGTGGAGAAGAATGCACAAGAAGCTCTAGCCTATGCTGCAGCCCTGGACCAGTTTTCAAATCATCCCGTTGCCAAAGCTATAGTCAGGAAGGCTGCCGAAACGGGAATCGATCTCACCAAACTCAAGGTCACTGACGTGACGGAAGTTCCAGGCAAGGGCATCATCGGATACGTTAATGGAGATTTTGTGGCAGTCGGCAATGTAGAGCTAATGAAGGATTACGACTGCGACTGTAAACGAGCCTACGAGATAAGCGAAAACGACATTCACACCGCAGTTTGCGTTTCAGTAGGAAAGGAGGGATTGGCCTCGGTCTGCGTTGTGGACGAGGTCAGGGAGGACGCGCTCAGAGCAGTTAATTCTCTCAAGAACCAGGGGGTAAGAACGACTATGCTCACTGGCGACAGATCTGAAATTGCGAAAGAGACTGCTCAAGCAATAAACATTGACGAAGTCCATGCTGAACTCTTTCCAGAAGATAAACTCACGATTATTGAGGAACTGAAGAACAAAGATGGCCTCGTAGTCATGGTTGGAGACGGAATCAATGATGCTCCCGCACTCGCTGCATCAGACGTGGGAATCGCCATGGGCGCCGCAGGAGTTGACGTGGCTTTAGAATCAGCCGACGTGGTTTTGGTCAAAGACGAACTAGCACAGATACCATATTTGCTAAGACTAAGTGAGAAGACAATGGAAATCGCCAAACAAAACATAGCGGCGTCAATCGCCGTCAAAATCATCCTAGGCGGTTTAGGGTTAATGGGGTTAACACCTCTGTGGTTCACTGTAGCTTCAGGGGACGATGGCATCACAATGCTCCTCTTACTGAATACTCTACGCCTCGAAAGACTGAAATAATAAGGCAAGATCCGCACGCGGCAAAGAAAATCATAAGAATGTCCAAAAGCCTTTGTTACTCAGCAAGCGAGTAAAAAGGTTCAGTTAACAGAGTCTTTTCTCCGTTTCGAAACAAGTATACTTCACTTAAGAACGACAGGTAGTCACTATAGTGAACAATTGCTGAGCCGCAAGGGATAGCGAATATTGGGCATTTATTCGACAGTTTTTTCAATTTTCCGTCCCTAAAGGAAACATAGTGAACCTTCACACTGAAATCTACAAACCCCAGCCCCTTGGCCAATGTCATTTCCTTGTTGTTTCTATCGGTGATTATGAAGTTCTTGCACAATGCCAAAGCTCCTGCGCTTCTTCCAACAACGACCCCTTCAAACTTCCGTAATAGTCGATCAACACCTTTTTTTCTCAGGCGCTCAACCAACACGCTCGCAACCCCGCCCGTGAAGTAAATTAGGTCAGAATGGCCAATTTTTGTTGCTATTTCTGCCTTGTCTGTGGAATAGTCAATGAATTCGACTGTGTTTGCGCCAAGACTCAGAAAATAACTGGACAATCTTTTCCTCCGTTTGTACGCCTTATCGAAGGACGCACGAGCCCATGGAAACACGGACACGTTGGGTGACCCCCCGGCGTTCGCGAAGGCGTCTGTGTTAACACCTTTGGCGTCCTTTTTGATCAGGTTTTCTCCACCGAGAAGATATAGCTTCATCAAAATAGACCTGGTCTTGTACTTTAAAAAGATAGTTTGTATCACTGGATTTTTCTGATTGCCTTGTTCGTGAAGCTAAAGAAGAAGTTCTGAGTTCGAAGTTCCCAGGGATGAAAGGCTATAAACCTGAAATCGCAGAGTATCCGTAGGAGGGTCAACACGAATTGTGTGGAATATTCGGTTATGTCTTGAACAAGCCCTTGTCAATGAACAAGGTTTTTCACGTTCTCCAGAAGTTGGAAGTCAGCAGATACTCAGATGAAAAGACACCCGTCGGCGGATACGGCGCTGGCATAGCCGCGCTACTTGACGACAACAATGTGTTTTCAGAAAAACTTGGAAAAACAGCCAATTCTCCTGCCATTCAACTATCTGAACTCGTAAAACCCAAACTCTCGGAAGCAAAGGTTCTAGTCAGTCACGTCAGATTTCCAAGCTCCGAATTTCTTGATACAGTGGGCTTCAAGGAGGCTGCACAACCTTATGTTGAGACTTTCGATCCGGAAATGACAATTGTGTGCGCTCACAATGGGCGGATCGAAAACTATCAGGATCTCAAGAAGGATCTAAAAGGGCACGTTTTTGAAAGTGAAAAGACTAAGCTTATTGATTCAGAGGTGATTCCCCACTACTTCGGATCTCTTCTGCAAGAATCCGATGATGTGAATCTAACCGTAAACAACCTTCTCTGCGCCCTGCGAGGCAAAACTGTTGGGTCTATTGCTTTGCTGCACATAGACAGCGAAATTGCTTTCCTGCATATCCTTCACAAGGGATGGAGCAGAGGGCTGTCAGTCTGGTCAAATGAGAAGAGCGAAGTAATCTTCTCAACGAGACCCGAACCTGTTGTGGAGGAACTCAAGGAAACTCTGGTCAGAGGCAATTTCACAGAGAAAGCAGTTATCAGACTTCACGAAGACGCGAGTCTCAAGCTCTCTTTCCCCATAGTTTTCAAATGAGAAAAAGCTGGACTCGCTGCTACAGTGAGGTCAATGGAGCTAAGCGTAAAGAAGGAACGCAACAAGAGAAAATGGTAATGCTGAATTTTCTGCGAAACCTTTCTAGGACTAACGCTTTGGCCGCGAAGACATATAAACGTCGTTTTCAGTATTCTAATATGTGATTTTGGATGGTTGAAATAACTAAACTATTCTGGAAGAAAGTGATAACCGCGGACGGATTTGTGCT
>Ga0105095_10001561_pt1 | contig 12103 bp, 9 predicted proteins | sample PPLLak2March2015_2_FD_79180 | JGI IMG/M metagenome (GOLD analysis project Ga0105095, IMG submission 79180) | Freshwater sediment microbial communities from Prairie Pothole Lake near Jamestown, North Dakota, USA - PPLs Lake P8 Core (3) Depth... | ecosystem: Environmental > Aquatic > Freshwater >... | reverse complement strand
CGAGCCGGCCGGCCGGGCGCGCGCTCACTTGGCCTGGGCGAGGTGCCCTGCCGCGAGCTGGTCGTACTGCTTCGCGAGATCGTCCTGCTGGGTGGCGATCTTGTCGCAGTGCGCGGCCATCGCCTGCATCTCGGCGTTCTTCAGACCCGAGTACGTCTTCCCCATCTTGCGGTGCGCCTCGGCCTCGGCCCGCGCCTCCGCGGCCTGGCCCTTGTAGTAGTCGGCCAGGGCCTGGTGCTCCGCGGGCGTGTCGGCGAACTGGACCAGCGTCTCCTCCAGCGATGCGGCGGCGGCCATCTGCACGCCCGGGAAGCCAGCGACACCGAGCGCCAGCGCGAACGAGAGCGAACGGATCCTCGACATGGGGGTCTCCTCATTCCTCTTCGGGACGAGCGCCGCGGCCGACCGTCGGCCGCCTTGCTCAGGACAGCGTTTCGGGGCGCGCCGGCAGCGCGCGCGCCCGCCAGACCGCGAACAGCGCCGGGTAGACCAGCAGCTCGAGGGCGAAGCTCGTGAAGAGGCCGCCCACCATCGGCGCGGCGATGCGCTTCATCACGTCGGCGCCGGTGCCGCTGCTCCAGAGCAGCGGCGTCAGGCCGACGATCATCGTGAGGACCGTCATCAGCTTCGGGCGGATGCGTCGCGCGGCCCCTTCCACGATCGCCTCCTCGAGGTCCGAGAGGTCGCGCAGGCGTCCGGCGGCAGCGTGCTCGCGGTGGGCGAGCTTCAGGTAGAGCAGCATCACGACGCCCGTCTGCGCATCGAGGCCAGCCAAGGCGATGATACCGACCCAGACCGCCACGGAGAGGTGATAGTCGAGGAGCCAGAGCAGCCACACGGCGCCGACCAACGAGAAAGGGACGGCGAGGGCCACGATCGCGGTCTCGGTGAGCGAGCCGGTGTTGAGGTAGAGCAGGAGCGCGACGATCGCGAGCGTCAGCGGCAGCACGAACGCGAGCCGCCGTTTCGCGCGCTCGAAGGACTCGAACTGCCCGACGAAGGCGAGGCGCGTGCCGGGGGGCAGCGTCACGCGCTCGGCGACGACGCGCTGCGCTTCGTGCACGTAGTCGACGATCGCGCGGTCCGCGACGTCGACGGCCACCAGGCCCGCGAGCTTGCCGCCCTCGCTGCGCACCATGTCGGGGCCGAGGCGGAACTCGATCGTCGCGACCTGGGACAGGGGCACCTGCGCGCCGCCGAGCGCGGGCACGAGCACGCGACCGATTTCGGCGGGATCCTCGCGCCACTCCCGCGCGTAGCGGACGCTCACGGGGTAGCGCTCCCGGCCCTCGACGGTCTGCGACACGTTCATGCCGCCGACCGCGCCCTCGAGCGCGGCGTTCACGTCGTCGACGCGCACGCCGTAGCGGGCGGCGGCGTCGCGGTCGATCGAGACGTCGAGGTAGTAGGCGCCCGTCGCGCGCTCGGCGAAGGCGTGGCGCGTGCCGGGCACGTCGGCCAGCGCTGCGGCGACGGCGCTCGCGGCCGCCTCGACCTGCGCGAGGTCGTCGCCGTAGATCTTGACGCCGAGCTGGCTCCGCACCCCGGTCGCGAGCATCTCGGTACGGGTCTGGATCGGCATCCACCAGAGGTTCGGGAGACCGGGATAGCGGAGCTTCTCGTCCATCTCCGCCACCAGGCGCTCGAAGGTCATGCCGGGCCGCCACTCGGCGCGCGGCTTCAGCGCGATCACGGTCTCGATCATCGAGAGCGGCGCGGGGTCGGTCGGGCTCTCGGCGCGGCCGGCCTTGCCGAAGACGCGCTCCACCTCGGGGAACGCCTTCAGCTCGCGGTCCATGAGCTGGAGCACGCGCGACACCTCGCTCGCCGAGATGCCCGGCGAAGCCGTGGGCATGTAGAGGATCGTGCCCTCGTTCAGGGGCGGCATGAACTCGCTGCCGAGGCCGAGGAAGGGGGGCACGGCGCTCGCGAGGGCGACGAGGGCGAACGCGATCACGGCCCGGCGGCGCCGCACCACGAAGCGCACGACCGGCGCGTAGGCGCGCACCAGCGTGCGGTTCACGGGGTTCGCGTCCTCGCCCCGGATCCGCCCGCGGATCAGGATCGCGGCGAGGGCCGGCGTCAGCGTCACCGAGAGCACGGCGGCGAAGCCCATGGCGTAGGTCTTGGTGAAGGCGAGGGGCTTGAACAGACGCCCCTCGGAGCCTTCGAGCGCGAAGATCGGGAGGAACGAGACGGTGATCACGAGCAGCGCGAAGAAGAGGCTCGGACCGACCTCCTGCATCGCGGCGAGGATCACCTGCTCGCGCGCGCGCGGCCGCCCCGCGCGCTCCCACTCCGCGAGCCGCTCGTGGACGTTCTCGACCACGATGATCGCGGCGTCCACCATGGCGCCGATCGCGATCGCGATGCCGCCGAGGCTCATGATGTTGGCGCCGAGCCCCTGGTGGAGCATCGGGATGAACGCGAGGGCGACGCCGATCGGGATCGTGAGGATCGGGATCAGGGCGCTCCGCACGTGGAGCAGGAAGACCAGGATCACGAGCGAGACGACGACCATCTCTTCGAGCAGCGTGTGGCGGAGCGTGGCGATCGCCGCGCGGATCAGCTCCGAGCGATCGTAGGTGGGGACGATCTCCACGCCGTCGGGCAGGCCCGGCCGGACCTCCTCGAGCCGCCGCTTGACGGCGTCGATCACGTCGAGGGCGTTCCCGCCGTAGCGCATCACCACGATGCCGCCGACGACCTCGCCCTCGCCGTCGAGGTCGACGAGCCCTCGGCGCATCTCGGGCCCGAGGCTCACCTCGGCGACGTCCCCCACCGTCAGGGGACGCCCGCCCTCGACCGCGCGCAGCGGGATGCGTCGCAGGTCGTCGAGGCTCGCGACGTAGCCGCGCCCGCGGATCACCTGCTCGTGGCCCGCGATCTCGATCGTGCCGCCGCCCGTGTCCTGGTTCGACGCGCGCACGGCCGCGCTGACCTCGGGCAGCGTCACGCCGAGGGAGCGCAGGCGGTTCGGGTCGAGCTGGATCTGGTACTGGCGAACGAAGCCGCCGACCGACGCGACCTCGGCCACACCGGGCAGCGACGAGAGCGCGTAGCGCAGGTTCCAGTCCTGGAGGCTCCGCAAGGCGGCGAGGTCGTGCTTCCCCGTGCGGTCCACGAGCGCGTACTCGTAGACCCAGCCCACGCCCGTCGCGTCGGGCCCGAGGATCGGCGTCACGCCCTCGGGCAGGCGGCCGCGCGCGGTGCTCATGTACTCGAGCACGCGGCTCCGCGCCCAGTAGAGGTCCGTGCCGTCCTCGAAGATCACGTACACGAACGAGAGCCCGAAGAAGCTCTGGCCCCGCACGTAGCGCACGCGCGGCGCCGAGAGCAGCGTGGCCGAGATCGGATAGGTGAGCTGGCTCTCGACCAGGTCGGGGCTGCGTCCCGGCCACTCGGTGAAGACGATCACCTGGACGTCGGAGAGATCCGGGATCGCGTCGAGCGGGATCCGTCGCAGCGAGGCGACGCCCCAGACGAGCGCCGCCGCGACCGCGAGGATCGTGATCGCGCGGTTCTGCGCGCAGAGCGCGATCAGCCGGCTCACCATGCGTCGGCCGCCCCGGCCTCGAGCACGGTCTTGAGCCGGCTCTCGGCGGCCACCAGGAAGTTTCCCGACACCACCACGCGGTCGCCGGCCGCGAGCCCCGCGAGCACCTCGTAGCTCTCGCCGTTGCCGGCGCCGATCGTGATCTCGCGCGGCTGGAGCCGGCCGTCGCCGAGGTCGACGAAGACCAGGCGCCGGGGCCCCGCGTAGAGCACCGCCGTCGCGGGCACGAGCAGCCGCTCGCCCCGCGGCACCCGCAGCTCGACGTTCGCGTACATGTCGGGCCGGAGCGCGAGGTCGGCGTTCTCGAGCGTGAGCCGCACGCGCGCCGAGCGCGTAGCGCGCTCGAGGTACGGATAGACGTAGGCGACCTTCGCGTCGAAGCGCCGGCCCGGAAGGGAGGCGAGCGTCACGACCGCGGCATCGCCGGGCGAGACGCCCTCGAGCTCGTCCTCCTGCAGCTCTGCCTCGATCCAGACCCGATCCAGCGGCGCGATCCGGAACAGCCGCTGGCCGGGCTCGACCGCCGCGCCCAGCGTGACGTCCTTCTCGATCACGACGCCGCTCGCGGGCGAGCGGATCGGCAGCGCCTCGGCCGCCGCGCCTCGTCGGGCGACGGTGTCGATCTCGGTCTCGGAGAGATCCCAGAGGCGGAGTCGTGTGCGCGCAGCACGCACGATCGCGTCGGAGCGGAGGCCGTCGCTCGCGCGCTGGCTGCGCAGCGCGGAGAGGTACTCCTTCTGCGCCGAGTAGAGCTCGGGGCTGTAGAGCCAGAGCAGCGGCTGGCCGCGCTCGACGCGCACGCCGACGGCATCGGCCTCGAGCTTCTCGACCCAGCCGCGCACCTTGAGCGAGACGTCGACCAGGGCGCTCTCGTCCCAGCTCACGCGACCGACCGCGCGCAGCACGCGATCGAAGGGCGCGAGGCCGATCGGCGCGCTGCGGATGCCGACCTGCCGCATGCGCTCCGGCGACAGACGGACCTCGCCGCGCACCGGTGTCGGCGCCGCAGGCGTCGCGGCGGCGAGGCCTTCGTGCCCGTGCGCTTCGTGTCCCTCGTGGCCCTGGGCCGGCGCCTCCGCGGGCTCGGCGGCGTCGCGCGCAAGGCGCAGGCCGGGAAGGCCCGTCGTCACGGAGCCGTGGGCCTGCGCGAGCAGGCGCCCGCCGCGCTTCGCCTCGATCGCGAGCTGCCAGGTGCCGGACATTCCGAGCTCGACGTCAGCCGCGTAGACGCCGTCGCCGAGAGGCGTCGCGCGGCCGCCGGCCTGCATCGGCGCCATGCCGGCCATCTCCATGCGCGCGCGGAGCTCGAGCTCGGCGTCGTCCACGGGATTCCCGTCCGCGTCGCGCACCGAGAGGCGCACGCGGTTCGCGCCCTCGCGCGGTGTCGCGGGCTCGGGCGTGAGCTCGATCCGGAGCCCACCGCCTTCGAAACGTGCGGCGGGCGGGGCGTCCCCACCGCGCCCGCAGGCGCCGAGCGCGGCGAGCGCGAGGAGCGCGCCCGCGGTCGCGAGGAGCGCGCCCGCGGTCGCGAGGAGCGCGCCCGCGGTCGCAAGGAGCGTGCGCGGGGTCGCGATGGCATGTCGTCGTGTCACGGGCGACCTCCCGGTGCGGCGCCCGGCAGGCGGCCGAGCGCGCGCTCGAGCTCGGCGTGGCGCCGGCTCAGGTTCACGAGCGTCTTCTCGAGCTCGAGCTCGGCCTGGCGCCGCCCGCGCTCGGCGTCGATCAGCGTGGCGAAGTCCTCCTGGCCGCTCTCGTAGGCGGCGCGCGCCGCCACCGCACGATCGCGCGCGGCGGGCACCAGCCGCTCACGGGCGAGCTCGTGGAGGTGGTGCGCCTCGCGCAGGCGCTCGGCCGCCGTCACGACGTCGAGGCGCACCGCGTCCTCGGCGCGCGCGCGCTCGCTCTTCGCCCGCGCGAGCTCGGCCTGCGCTTCGTCCACTGCGGCGTGTCGCCGGTCGAGGCGCAGCGGCACCGCGACCTGCACGCCGACCATCGGCCGCAGCTCCTTCTCCTCCCAGAACCGGTCGTAGCGGGCGAACACGCCGAGGTCGGGCAGGAACTCGCGGCGCGCGAGGTCGACCGCGCGCTCTCGCCCGCTCGTGCGCGCGTCGGCGGCCTGGAGCTCCGGGCGCGCGGCGAAGGCCTCGCTCGCGAGCGTCTCGTTCTCGAGCGGCTCCGGCGGCGGCTCGCCCAGCGCGGCGGGCGGCGGCAGCGGAAGCTCGGGGCGCCGGTGGAGCAGCGCGTTGATCCGCTCCGCGGCGATCCGGCGATCGGTCTCGAGCGTGATCTGCTCGTGGTCGAGCATCGCCTTCTCGCTCTCGGCCTGGAGCGGATCCTGCTGCGTGGCCTCGCCGGCCTCGTAGCGCGCGAGCGACACGGTCTGGAGCTGGTCGAGCAGGGCCACGTGGTGGGCGTTGATCTCCGCCGCGCGTCCCGCGAGGTAGTAGTCGTCGAAGAAGCGCGACGCGAGCAGGGCGACGCGAAGGCGCGTCGCCTCGTAGTCGTGGGCCGTCGCCTCGGCCTCGGCCAGGGCGACCTCCTCGCGCAGGGCGAGCTTCCCCGGAAACGGCAGCGCCTGGGAGATCTCGAAGGTGTAGGCGGGCTCGACCGCGCTCGAGCCGAGCGACCAGGGCGCGAAGGAGGCGCCGAGCATCGGGTCGGCGAGGGAGCGCTCCTGGGCGGGGCGTGCGAGGGCCGCCCGCCACGCCTGGCGGGACGCTTCGAGGCTCGGATTGCGCCGCAGCACCTCCGCGACGAGGGCTGCGCGCTCGAGCGCCGGTGCGCCGTCGAAGGGCGCCGGCACGTCGCCGGCGGGTGGCGCTTCGGCGGCTGCCCGCGCGTAGGCGAGCTCGAGGCTCCGGCTGCGCGTCGCGAGCGCAGGCGCGCCGCAGCCGGTCGCCGTCAGGGCCAGCGCAGCCGAAGCCAGGGCGGTGCGTGCGGCACCGCGGGTGAGGGCAGCCAGAGCAGCCAAGTGGACTCCTTCGCCTCGCGACGGCGCACGGGCGTGCGCCACGCGGGATCGCGCGGGATCGCGGAACCAGGGCGAGGAGTGGAATCAGAGTCTGAGGACGCGGGTGGCGAGCGCGAGCCGGTCGGCGCCCGGCAGGCGGGCGGCGTGGAGCGCGACCGGCGGCAGCGCGGCGGGCGCGATCGGCGCCGGCGCCATGAGCAGCGCGAACGTGAGGAGCGGCGCGAAAGCCGGCGGGGCGGCGTCCAGGGTGTAGTCGACGTCACAGCACGGCGTGACGCTCGCCGGTGCCGGATCGTGGGACCGGGAGGAGGCCATCTCCTCGCAGCAGCAGGGGCCCGCCGCGAGCGCGGCGGCGCCGCAGCCGATCCCCAGGGTGAGGACGGCGAGGGCGAGCCAGGCGGCGAGTCGGCGGCGTGCGGTCATCTTCATGGCCTCAGTACTCGTCGGCCCGACGCGTGTCAACCTGAGCCCGGCGCGCGGCGGCTGCCCACGGCCTGGGCACGCGACGCCCCGCGCTGCCCAGGATGCAGTCGTGTGCCGATCCCTGCGCGAGATCCGCGCTTGAGGTGAAGCCCCGGGGCGGCACGTGTCTTGCTCTCCGAGGAGGGCATGGCGAGCGTGCGCTTCCCCCGCCCTCCGTCCCGCATGACGACCCGCGACGCGGGCTTCCTGTATCTGGAGCGCGACCACGCGCTGCTCCACATCGGCTGCGTCGCCGTGTTCGAAGGGCGCGTCACCCGCGACGCGCTGATGCGGCGGCTCGCATCGCGCTTGCCACGCATGCAGCGCTACGCGCAGCGCGCGGTGCCGGTGCCGCTCTCGCTCGGCCACCCGACCTGGGAGGACGATCCGCGCTTCGATCCGCGCGACCACGTCCATCGCTGGGCCCTGCCGGCGCCCGGCGGCGACGGCGAGCTGGCGGAGCTGGTCTCCGATCTGCTGGCGCGACCGCTCGATCGCTCGCGGCCACTCTGGGAGATGCACCTGATCGAGGGCCTCGACGGCGGCCGCACGGCGCTGTTCCAGAAGGTCCACCACTGCATGATCGACGGCGTCTCGGGCGCGCAGCTCCTCGACGTGCTGCTCGACGCCGAGCCGGACGTTCGCGACACCGAGCGGCCGCGCCTCGTGGCGCCGCCCGTTCCGCGCGCCGGCGCGCGGCTCGGGCGCGCGCTGCTCGACACCCTGGGGCGTCAGGTCGCATCGGCGTCGGCCGTGATCCGAAAGCCGGCCGAGGCGCGCGAGGCCGTGCGCAAGCTGCGCACGGCGGCGTGGTCGGCGATCCAGCTCGCGATCGGCGACGTGCCGGAGATGCCGTGGAACGCGCCGATCGGCGCGACCCGCGGCCTCGCCTTCACGCGGCTCCCGCTCGCGGGCGTGAAGCGCATCCGGGCGCTGCGCGGTGGAACGGTGAACGACGTGGTGCTCTGCGTCCTCGCGGGCGGGCTGCACCGCTACCTGCGCGCGAACGGCGTCGCGACCCGCGGACTCGAGCTCACGGCGCTCGTGCCCGTGAGCCTGCGCTCGGCGGAGGAGGTGCTGACCCTTGGCAACAGGATCTCGGCGATGCTCGTGCCCCTGGCGGTGGACCCGACGGCGGAGGTCCCGCGCCTCGCGGCGACGCGTGCGGTGACGGACGCGCTCAAGGCGAACGGCGCCTGGATGGGGATCGACGCCCTGCTCGGCGCCCTCGACGGTCTGCCCGCACCGCTCGTCGCCGCGTTCGGCCGTAGCATGCGGCTCGGCCGTCTCGCGAACGTGATCTCGACCAACGTGCCGGGCCCGCGCGAGACGCGCTGGCTCTGCGGGCAGAAGACCGAGGCGATCTACCCGATCGTGCCGATCTGCGACGGCATCGGCCTCGGCCTCGCGGTCTTCAGCTACGACGGCGCGCTGCACGTCGGGCTGAACGCGGATCCCGAGCTCGTGCCCGACCTCGAGAAGCTCGCGCGCAGCATCGAGGAGGCCTTCAGCGAGCTCGTCGCCGGAACCTAGCCGCGCGGCTGGCCGCGCGTCGCGCTAGAGCGTCGGCCAGTGGTCGGCCCAGGGCCGCGCCTGCTCGAAGGCGAAGGCCGCCTGCAGCACGCGGTCGTCGCGATGTCGCGGCGCGACGATCTGGAGCCCCACCGGGAGCCCGGCCTTCGAGAGGCCGGCCCGCACCGTCGCAGCCGGATGCCACGACAGGTTGAACGGAATCGTGAAGCTCGCGACGCTGGTGTCGGCGAGCTTCTTCCCGTCGATCTCGGTCGGGAAGGGCCCTCGCGCGGGCGGCGGATCGTAGGGCGTGGTCGGCGTCAGCAGCAGGTCGTACTGCTCGAAGATCTGCGCGCACCAGCGGTTGATGCCCTCGCGACGCTTCTGTGCGGCGCCCCAGATCTCGGGCGTCATCTTCCAGCCGAACTTCACGCCGTGCAGGAACTGGCGCCCGAACTCGGCCTCGTGCTCCGGCAGCAGCGGGTACAGGCGCGAGGCCGTGTCGAAGCAGTTCACGAGGCCCCAGTCGCGCCCGGCCTCGGGCGGTCCGCCCTTCACGAGCTCGACGTGATGGCCGAGCTGCTCGAAGGTCAGCGCCGCGTCGCCCACCACGTCGGCAACGTCGCGCTGCACCACGGCGTAGCCGAGGTCGGGCGAGTAGCCGATGCGCAGGCGCTTCGGCAGGTCGCGCAGGGTCGCCCGGTAGGAGAAGCCGGGATGCGGCAGCGACTGGGGGTCGAGCGGGTGCGAGCCGTTCACCACGTCGAGATGCAGCGCCGCGTCCTCGACCGTGCGGGTGAGCGGTCCGTGCGTCGCGGTGTCGACCGTCACCCATTGGTGATCGGGCCCGTGCGGAATGCGGCCGAGGCTCGGCTTCAGCCCGAAGCAGCCGGTGAAGGTGGCGGGGAGCCGCACCGATCCGCCGCCGTCGCTCGCGGTCGCGAGCGTCACGATGCCGCCGGCGATCGCCGCGCTGCTGCCGCCGCTCGAGCCGCCCGGCGTGCGCTCGAGGTTCCACGGATTGCGCGTCTCGCCGAAGAGCAGGTTCTTCGTGATCGCGGTCCAGCCGAACTCCGGCGCGTTGGTCTTGCCGACGACGATCGCGCCGGCGTCCTTGAGGCGCGCCACCTGGATCGAGTCGTGCTCGACCCGATGGTCCTTGAACGGCACGGAGCCGTGGGTCGTGATCAGGCCCGCCGCGTCCTCGAGGTCCTTTACGCCGAGGGGGATGCCCTCGAGAGGCCGGGCCTCGCCCTTCGCGATGCGCGCCGCAGCGGCCCGCGCGTCGGCGAGGAGCGCGTCGCGCTCGCGGAGCTGCACGAACGCGTTCACGCGCTCGTGCGTCTCGGCGATGCGATCGAGCGTCGCCTCCATCAGCTCGACGGGGGAGAGATCGCGCCGGGCCAGGCGATCGACGATCTCCGTCAGCGGGCGTCGCAGCAGCTCGGACATGGGCACCTCTCATGGCAGGCGGGGCGCAGCGGGGCGGACCCGACCGGGCGTTCAGTCTACCAGTGGAGGTCGGGCCCCGGACGGCGATTCGCATCCGGCGGCGGGGACCGTTCGTATACTCGTCGCCATGACGGACCTCCTGTTCCACCACTACGACGCCTCCCCGTTCTCCGAGAAGGTGCGGATCCTGTTCGGGCTGAAGGGCCTGGCCTGGCGCTCGGTCGTGCAGCCGAACATGATGCCGAAGCCCCACCTGCTGCCCCTGACCGGCGGCTACCGCCGCACCCCGGTGCTGCAGATCGGCGCGGACGTCTACTGCGACACCCAGCTCATCGTGCGGGTGCTCGAGCGCCTGCGCCCGAGTCCGACGCTCTACCCGGGCGGCTCCGAGGGCGTCTGTGGCGCGGTGCAGCTCTGGAGCGACCGCTTCCTCTTCCTGGCCGCCGTGCCCGTGCTCTTCGGCAAGATCGGCGCCTCGGTGCCGCCGGCCTTCATCGAGGACCGCACGAAGCTGATGGCCGGGCGCGTGGACTTCCGGGACCTGATGGCGAGCGGGCCCGAGGCGGCGGATCAGCTCCGCGCCCACGCCCAGCTCCTCGAAGCCCAGCTTGCCGACGGCCGGCGCTTCCTGCTCGGCGATGCGGCGTCCCTGGCCGACGCCTCCGCGTATCACCCCGTCTGGTTCCTGCGCGCGATTCCGCCGACGGCTGGCGCGTTTGCGGAGTTCCCGCGGCTCGAGGCCTGGGCCGAGCGCGTGAAGGCGATCGGCCATGGGACGCGCAGCGAGTGCGCGCCCGACGAGGCGCTCGCGATCGCCCGGGCGGCGACCCCGACGACCACGGCGGCGCGCGACCTCGGCGATCCGCGCGGCCTCGCGCCGGGCGCGAAGGTCGCCGTCGTGCCCGACGACTACGGCTTCGACCCGGTCGAGGGCGAGCTCGTCGCGTCGAGCGTGCACGAGGTGGCGCTGCGACGGAGCGCGCCGGAGGTCGGCGAGGTGGTGGTGCACTTCCCGCGTGCGGGCTTCCGGGTGAAACCGCTCTGACGCCGGCCGCCGTCGGGCGATTGCGCCAGACCCCCGAATTCGGGCTTCTCGGGGCGAATTTCGCAGGATTCCCCCTTTCACCCCCGAAATCGAGCGCGTATGATGCGCCGCGCGTCGTGGGGGGTGAGACTCGCTCGGCGCGATCCAATCCTGCGACCCAACATCGCGGCTCCGCGAAGACGCGACGAGCCACGGAGGAAGCGAACCGAACATGGCAGCCAAGAAGAAGGCGGCGAAGGCCGCGAAGTCGTCCGGCGGCGATCTCATCATCTCGAAGTCCCGCACCAAGGCCGCGACCAAGAAGTGCAACGTCGGGAGCGAGTTCTACGGCGCCCTCGACAAGACCGTGCGCGGGATGATCGCCGCCGCCGAGGCGCGCGCGATCGGCAACAAGCGCAAGACGCTGAAGGCCGTCGACCTCTAGTCGACGCCCGGCTGCGAAACGAAAGGGCCCGCGGACGGAGCGTCCGCGGGCCCTTTCTCATTCGCGGGCGCGCGCGCGGCCACGGAGCGCGCGCGCCACGACGAGCGCGCCCGCTGCGAAGACGAGCGCCGCAGAAGGCTCCGGCACCGCGCTCGGCCCGTCGCGGAAGGCCAGGAACTGCGGCTCGTCGAGCCCGCCGCTGCCGCCCGCCACGAACTCGTCGAGGAACGCACCGCTCGCGCCGTCGTAGCGGAGGATCGCGTCGTTCGAACGCGACGCGACGTAGAGGTTTCCGTCGGGCCCGAAGCGCACGCCGAGCGGCGCGCCGAGACCGCCCGAGCCCGACGGGACGAAGACACCGAGCGGCGCCCCGGTCGCGCCGTCGCGCTGCAGAACGCTGTCCGAGATGTTCTGCGCGACGTAGAGATTGCCGTCCGGTCCGAAGTCGAGGCCACGCGGGATGTCGGCCTGGAAGGTCGATTGGAATGCGCCCGTCGCGGCGTCGAAGCGCCAGACGCGGTCGCCTTCGCCGCTCACGAAGAGATTGCCCTCGCCGAAGGCAAGCGCGCGCGGGGTGTTCAGGCCCGGCACGCCGCCGGTGGCGAAGGCGTCGACGAAGGCTCCGGTCGCGCCGTCGAAGCGCAGCACGGAGTTGTTAGCGCCGCTCGAGACGTAGAGGTT
>Ga0105095_10001559_pt1 | contig 12110 bp, 11 predicted proteins | sample PPLLak2March2015_2_FD_79180 | JGI IMG/M metagenome (GOLD analysis project Ga0105095, IMG submission 79180) | Freshwater sediment microbial communities from Prairie Pothole Lake near Jamestown, North Dakota, USA - PPLs Lake P8 Core (3) Depth... | ecosystem: Environmental > Aquatic > Freshwater >... | reverse complement strand
GAGCGCATGGACGCCAACGTGGAGAGCCTCCGGAATCTCGAGCAGAACCTGAAAGCCCAGGGCTACGACATCCGCAGCATCCCCTACGTGCTCCAGCTCAACAAGCGCGACCTCCCGAGCGCCGTTCCCGTCGACGAGATGAAGGCGAAGCTCTGCATCGACAACGAGCCGGTGCTCGAGGCCATCGCCGCCTCCGAGGAAGGGATCGGGGTCTTCGACACGCTGAAAGCCGTCGCCAAGCTCGTCCTCCAGGACCTGACGAAGTCGACTTAGCGGCGTGCTATAATCACCGCTTTCTCTGCGTTCCCCGGTAGCTCAATGGTGGAGCGGCGGACTGTTAATCCGTAGGCTGTAGGTTCAAATCCTACCCGGGGAGCCAATCTGCAGAGTCCGGCCGCCCTCGACGGTACGACCGTCGAGGTCGTGGCCGCGATCGGCGTCGTTATCAATGCGACCACCGCCGCCCTTTTCTTCCACGGACGGAAAGGCGACTTGAATATCCGCGCTGCCTTTCTGCACATGGCGGCGGACGCCCTGGTATCGCTGGGCGTCGTGGCGGCTGGCGTCATCTACCTGTGGCGGGCATGGGTGTGGATCGATCCCGTGGTGAGCTTGGTCATCGCTGCCGTGGTCGTCGCGGGGACGTGGTCCTTGTTCAAGGAGTCCTTGCATCTCTTGTTCGACGGGGTGCCAGAAGGGATCGATGTGCGCGACGTGCGCGCGACCTTGCTTGCCCTCCCAGGTGTGCAAGGACTACATGAGCTGCATGTCTGGGGAATGGCCACCTCGGAGACCGCACTGACGGCCCACCTTGTACTCGGGGCCCAGCACGACGACCGAGATTCGCTGTTGCGGGCGGCGACACACGTGCTGCAGGAACGCTTCAAGGTCCGGCATGTCACCTTGCAACTCGAGTCTGCGGAATGCCAAGGCAACCGTCACTGTTGATGGACGAGGCCGAGTGCGTACTTCCCCCAAGTCTCGATTCACGCGGCTACGTCACCCGGAAGTTCCGCATCATCCCCATGTCTTCGTGCTCGAGGATATGGCAGTGGTAAAGGTACAGCCCGGGATGACGTGTGAATGGCACTTGCACCCGAACCGTTTCTCCGGGGAGCACGAGCACCGTGTCCCGCCACCCGCCGTCAACGATGCCAGCCCGCAACGTGTTCGTAGCGCGTCCGCCCGTTCGATCGATCACACGAAACTGGCGGCCGTGCATGTGAATGGGATGGGCGGCCTCCATGCCCATCGGGTTCGCCAGATTCTCGAACTCCCAGAGCTGCGTCGAGCCCGCGGCAACGGTTTCTTCGGGGGCGACATCGCCCATGGCAAACGTGCGGCCATCAAGCAACCACTCCATGCGCTGAAACGTCAGCGGAACGCGCCGGATCGGTGCGCCGGCACGCGGCGCCCAGGCCGCGTCAAACGAGGACAGCCGCTCGGGCACGCGGAAGGCCGCGCCTTGCCTCGCGCGCGTGCGCAGGGTCATCACGCGCAGCGGCGTTCCATTCGGCACGTTCGAACGGCCACCCATCATGCCCATCATCCCGCGACCCCTCATGCCCATCATTCCGACGAGGCCGGCGTCGGCTTCGGCAAATGCCTGGCTCTCGAGATGCACTTCCGTGCCGACCGCAAGGCCTGTGAGATCCAGCAATAGGTCCGCGCGCTGGCCAGGCGCGAGCGTGAGTGCCTGTTGGTGCAGCGGCGTTTCCAAGAGCCCACCGTCTCCGCCAATCACGGCCATCTGCACATCGCGGCTCCAGGCCAGCTTGTAGATGCGCGCGTTCGACCCGTTCAACAGGCGCACCCGGTGCCACGCGGCGTCCACCTCCGTCGTCGGCTGCGGCTGGCCGTTTACAAGCACGCGGTCGCCGAGAAAGCCGTTCATCATTTCCATCATGACGCCGCCGTGGAAGACCAGTTGGTTGCGCGCGTCGAACTGACGATCCTGGATGACGCAGAGGAGCTCGGTCCCTCCAGAGGGCAGCGCCAGCCTGTCTTCTTCGTCGTCCTGCACCAGGAGCACACCAGCCAGGCCCTGATACACCTGCGCGCCCGTGCGCATGTGCGGGTGCGGGTGATACCAGTACGTCCCCGCGCGGTTGGTCACTTCGAACTCGTACACGTACTCGCGACCGTGACCGACGGCCAGACGGGGGTGGCCGTCTGCGCTCTCGGGCACGTCCAGGCCGTGCCAGTGGACGATCGAGTCTTCGGCGAGGTTGTTCGCGAAGCGGACGCGGACGTGCTGGCCGCGGCGCAGGCGAATGACCGGCCCCAGGTAGGAGCCGGGAAGCGTCTGGAGCGTGTCGGCCGGACCTTTCAGCAGGCGGCCCGAGAAACGCCACACGCGCGTCGGCGCGCCGGGAAGCACCGCCACTTCGTCTGGCGCCGCGGTCAACAGCAACTCGACGTCGGGCACGAACCCGGCGCCGGATGTGGTCTGCGGCGAGAATGCGGCCGGACGCGCGCTGGCGGACGGCCCTTTGCACGCGACGGTGCCGGCGAGGGTGGACAGGCTCAAAAGACGAAGCAGCTCACGACGATGCATGGATCTATTTCCTCGGTGCCGTTAAGCGCTAGCGCAACGCGCCGCCCAAGCATCTATTTGCGCAGGTGCGAGCTGCTGGCGACATCTGCGTCATTTGACGAGAGGGCTTCCCGGCGTGCTGGGTCAGCACTCGTTGAGCCTTGGTCCCGAAATGGAAGTCCTCCATGAACTCCCTCAGCGCATGTTCCGCGAACGTCCCCGCGTCAAGAGAGTGCGCATCGCAGAAATCCTGGAACTCACGCGCAAACCCCGGACCCACTTTGACGCGCAACGTGGTGGCGGCCATGCCGTCAGCATACCAATTCCGGATTGGAGCGGGCCGGCGCAGTCTATATTCTGTTCGAAGACAGGGAAGTATACTGTGGCTCGGAGGGACTCATGAGCGCCACGGTCAAGAATCTGATCTTCTGGGTGATCTCCGCGCTCGTCATCTTCCTTTTCTGGAGCGTGTCGTCGCGCATCCAGAAGAACGAGCGGCAATTGAGCTTCAGCGACTTCATCGCCCAGCTCGAGAGGGGGCACATCGTCAGAGTGACCCTCACCGGGTCCAACGCCGGAAGTCAGATCGTGGGAGAGTTCAAGAACGGCCAGGAGTTCCGGACCTTCGCTCCTCCGCAGGTGGGGAACCTGGTCAACCGGATGCTCGAGAAGGGCGTCGAGGTGAGCGCCAGGGACGCCAACAGCTCCTCGTGGCTGGACCATCTCATCAGCTGGACTCCGATCGCCATCATGATCGCGTTCCTGATCCTTTTCATGCGCCAGATGCAAAGCGCTCCGTCAGTGGACCGAGCGGAGAGAAGACTCCGGGCGAAGTCGCGGATTTACGAGTTTCTATCCCGAAGCAATGAAGCGCTCTCCGAAAGCGAGATGTTCGCCGAGGTCGCGGGCGACAAAGAAGCCGAGCCCCGGGTCGTTCTCTACCAGATGCTTCGCGACGGGACCGTGGTCTTCACCACCGAAAGGAAGTATCGGGCGAAGACCGTCGACTGAGACCTCAGGCCTTCACCGCGAGCCCATGCGTGCTCGTGCTCTCGCGAAGCTCGAGGATTCCCACGTAGAGGTGGCCGAGGACCGCCCGGGCGGTCTGCTCTTCCGAGAGCGGGCTCAGGGCGAAGACCGATCGCGTAGGCTCGGAGCCCGTGATGCGGGAGAGGATGAAGGCCTCGTGGGGCTTCATCGTCACTCGCTCCATCAGGACCATGGAATCCTTGGTGAGGGTCAGGTGCCGGTCGTCGCTCATGAGCTGCTTCAGGTGATCGTCGATCTGGGGCGTGCGCCTCGCGGCTTCCATGATCACGTCGAGGACCATGACCGGTTTCGCGACCACCTGGATCACGTCCTTGGTGTTGGAGAAGGCCATCTTCTTCGGGGGCTGGATCATGACGTTCGAAGCGACTTCCATGATCTGGAGCCGCACGAAATCCTCGATCTCCGCCGACTGGATGATGTGCAGGTCCGCCAGCACCTCGCCGAGGCGCTTTCCCTTCTTCGCGAAGAGCGTGGCGTCTTTGAGATGCTGTTCGGTGATGCAGCCCTGGCGCACCAGGCACTCGCCGAGCCGCTCGGAGTCGTCGGTCGAACGGGCGGCGGTGATGCCGCCGTCCTTGAAGACGACGTGTCGCGTGACGTGAGCGCCCTCGCAGGTGAGGATGCCGCTCCGCCTCTCGCGCGCGAGCGTTCTCAGAGTCTTCAGAACTTGCTGGTTCACTTGCTCACAGCAATCCGACGATTCAAGGAACGTTAGCCTCGAGGGAACGACGGAAGGCATGGGCCTCCCGACACACCGAGGGTCGATGGGGCAAGGATGCACGATGCGTACCATCCGCCGCAGGCATGCCGAGACGGAAGTCCAGCGATTACAGCCGGTTGAAGGAGGTCCTCGGCGGCGGGTCGATGACCCTCGGGGGGTTCTTGTGGGCAGGAGGACACGTCCCCATGGGAAGACCCCCGCGACGGCTCAGGGCTCTCGGATAGCCGCCGAGTTCTGCTGGATCCAGTCGGCGATCGCCTTCGCGAGTCGGCTCAGATCCCGGGCCCCTCGACCCTCTACCGAGAACTCCTTGGAGAAATTCCCGACCCGCACGAGAGCCCAGGTTTTCGGGGCGGACTCGTCAATGCGCCACAAGTATCGCGGGGCCTCGTCTCCATCGGCGAGCTCGACCGTGAGGTCGCCCTGCCCCAGAAATTGGACGCTCACCTGGGCCTGCTCCTGCGAATAAGCGACTTCGGTGAAGGAGCCGGCATGCTCGCCCAGCTCGCGCCGGAAGGCGTCGAGGAGCTCGTCCTTGAATCCATGGGCGCTGTCGCGGCTGTAGGTGAAGAGGCTCAGCGGGGCGGGCGTTTGCAGAAGCGTGATGGCGCATAGAACGGCGGCGAGGTTGGGCACGGTCTAGCGCTCCAGCATTCCTCCGATGCCGCCGAAAGCGCCGAGGATCGAGCCCTCGTCCTTGCCTCCGCGAATGGTCAGGGACTGCTGGATGCGTCCCGCGAGGCGGCTGAAGGGAAGCGACTGGAGCCAGACCTTGCCGGGGCCGGTCACGCTCGCGTAGAAGAACCCCTCGCCGCCGAAGATCGCCGACTTGATGCTCCCCACGAACTGGATGTCGTAGGTGATCGAGGGCTGGAGCGCCACGAGACAGCCGGTGTCCACGCGAAGGTTCTCGCCGGGGCCGAGCTCCCTCTCCACGATGGTGCCTCCGGCGTGGAGAAACGCGAGCCCGTCGCCCTCGAGGCTCTGCATGATGAACCCTTCACCGCCGAAGAGGCCGACTCCGATCTTCTTCTGGAACGCGATGCCGACCGAGACCCCCTTGGCGGCGCAGAGAAACGCGTCCTTCTGGCAGATGAGCTTTCCCCCCATCCTGTGGAGATCGGCCGGGATGATCTTTCCTGGATAGGGCGCGGCGAAGGCGACATGCTGCTTTCCCGCGCCCCGGTTCGCGAACTCGGTCATGAACAGGCTTTCTCCCGTGAGGACGCGCTTTCCCGCCCCCAGCAGCTTGTCCATGAACCCCCCGCCCTGGGAGCTCCCGTCGCCGAAGATGGTCGTCATCTGGATGCCGGCGGTCATGTACATCATCGAGCCCGCTTCCGCGATGGCGCCTTCGCCGGGATCGAGCTCCACGTCGACGAACTGCATCTCGGAGCCGACGATGTCGTAGTCGACCTCGTGCGAGCGCCGGCCGCCCGTCATCGGCGCTCCCAGAGGCGCGGACGGGGCCGCTCCCGCGGCGCCGCCGAGGAGGGAGGAGGCCTCGGGGACCTGCGCCGCCGCGGTCCATCCCGACATCCCCTGCTTGAAGATCAGGCTTGCCTGGTTGTATTGGCCGGATCGAAACCCGGCCGCGAGGTCCGACGCGGTCATGGGTCCGACGCTCTGCCCCGAGACGGCGACATACCATTCCTTGGCATCCATTGCGTTTGCTCCCCGTGCGCTCCCTCTCGCTCCGCAATCCGCGCGCAAGAGGGCGGTCAGTATAACAGAAGCTCCGGTCCCGCTTGCCACTCGCGAGCCCGGTCCGTAGAGTGACAGCCACATCCATGAAGCCGCTCGATCTTCTCGCCCTCGCGGCGCTGCTCCCGTCCGTCGTGGCCGCCGGGCAGACCGCCTCCGGCCCCATCATCGACCGCATCGAGATCGTGATCGAGGACGTCTTCGAGGACGGCGGGCTCACTCCCGACTACTGGGCCTATCGGCTGGCGAATCAGCTCCACGTCGAGACGAAGGAGGTCGTCATCCGCCGCGAGCTCCTGTTCCGCGAAGGCGAGCCCCTGGAGCGCGAAGCCCTGGCTCAGACCGAGAGGAATCTGCGGGCGCTTCCGTTTCTCCGAAGGGCCAGGATCGAGACCCATCCCGCGCAGACCGACGGCCCGGCTGCGGTCTCGGTCCGGGTCGTCGTCGGCGACAGCTGGAGCACGGTCCCCGAAGCGCGGCTCGCGAAAGTGGGAAACGAATGGGTATGGGCGCTCGGCGCCTCCGAGGGGAATCTCTTCGGCCGGGGAATGGACCTCGAGGCTGTCCACAGCTCCGACCTCGACCGCGAGGAGACCTACGTCCTTTTCCGCGACCCGAGGCTCTTCGGCTCGCGAATCGCGCTCTCCACCTACTACTCCGATGCCTCCGACGGCCACCACGCCGCTTTCTCGGGGCAGCGGCCGTTCTACTCTCTCGACTCGCTCTGGAGCTTCCGCGCCGGCTTCGAGGATTTCGATCGGCTGGATCCGTTGTACGAGGCCGGCGAGCGCGTCGACGAGCTCCGGCACACGAGAAAGCGAAGCGACTTCGAAGTCGCCCGCGCCGTGAAGCGTTCCGACGCGAGCGCGCTCCGCCTTCACCTCGGCTACCAGCTCTCCGAAGACGACGTCGAGCTCGACCGGCGAGAGTTCGGCATCGTCCAGGTCGGGGTCACGAGCATCTTCCATTCGTTTCGAGCGCTTACTCACGTGAATCGCTTCGAGCGAACGGAGGACATCAATCTCGGTAACGAAGCCGCCGCGTTCGTCGGGATCTCGACTCCGTCGCTCGGCGGCGAGCCCGGAGATTCCTATTTCTTCTTCCTGTCGGAGCGGCGCGGCTTCTCCTTGAACCGCGACGGCTTTATTCTCGGCGCGGCCTCGTGGCAGGCTCGCCACCGGAACGGGGACATCGAGAATTCCGTCGCCCGTTTTCGCCTGGACCTGGTGCAGAAAGTGTCCCCGCGGCGGATCCTCCTGGCGAAGGCCGACTACCAGCACGGATCGAGCCTGGACCCCGAGGTCCAGCTCCGCCTCGGCGCCGAGAGCGGGCTTCGAGGCTACCCCGTGCGCCAGTTCAACGGCACGCGCTCGCTCCTGCTCGGCTTCGAAGGGCGGTGGTTCGTCGCCGACGACTTGCTCCGCCTGGTCTCGATCGGCGTCGCCGGCTTCGTCGATTCCGGATTCGCCTGGCCCGAGGGCGCGAAGGTCGCGCTCCACGACCTGCGATCCGACGTCGGCGTGAGCCTGCTCCTCGGCGCGAACCGGGTCTCCGCCTCGAGGCCCGGCGTCCGGCTGGACCTCGCCTACGCTCTGAATCCCGTCGCCGGGCGAAGCCCGTGGCTCTTCTCCGCGGGCTCGCAGGTCGGGTTCTGACTACCTCACGCCGATCTTGAGATTGGAATAGACGATGCCGATGATGGACTCCTTGCGCTCCTCGACCCCGAGCTCGATCCAGTGGGTCGCCGGGCGATAGATGTTCGTGTAGGTCTGGGAGAACTGCTCCACACCGTCCATGTAAACGCGCACGATCTGGCTTCCGATGCCCGGGCCCCACTCGACGCGGATGGTGTAGGTCTTGAAGAGATTCCACTCCTCGAAGTCGTTTCCGAAGTCGTACTGCTCCCGGTCACTGATCCAGCGCACCCGGAAATAAGGGGAGTTGTGCCCCGCGTCCAGCTTCTGCAGGTTCACGCGGTAGGGGTTCTCGCGGTAGCTCCCGCGCGTCGGGTCCCACATGCCAAAGAGCATCCACTGCTTGTCCGGAACAACGTCTTCCATGTTCGAGTTGTCCCACTCGACGAATCCCGCCTCGAGAGTGGGGACGCCGTACCGGATGAAGTCCGACCGGCTCGTCACCTTCCATCCCTCGGGGGTGAACTCGCCGCCCCCGCGAACCCCGACGGTCATTCCGTTGGTGAGGGGGTCGTAGACCAGGAGGCCGTTCACGGGAGTCTCCGAGCCGAAGCCCGGGGCGTTGACGCGAAACTCCCCGGGCTCGGCGAAAGGCCCGCTGGTCGAGCCGGTTTCCGCCCGCGCCCTCCAGAAGAAGCTTTCGTTCTCGAGAGGCGTCGTCACCTGCCAGGATGTCTGGCTCGCGCCCTGGGCGATGCCACGACCCTCGACCACGAGGCTCGAGAATCCGGAATCGTTCGCCACCTGGAAGTGGTACGTCGGCGTCCCCGAGGAGACGTTCACGTTCGATACGGTGAGCGTCGGGTTCCGGCTGTCGACACTCGAGCCCGCCGCCGGGGTCACGAGGGCGGGAGCGGAGGTGATGGAAGTGGGGGAGGAGGGAGGATCGTCCCCGCAGCTCAGAGCGAGCGCGGTCGAAAGCGCGAGGGTGGCGAGGAAAGCCAGAAGCCTGGTATGAGACATATCGAGTTTGTTCCCTTCGGTTGACCCGCAAGTCTATCCGAACGTAAGCTCCGCTCCCATCGTGGATCCCGAAAAAGTCCTTACGCGGCTCCGGAAGCTCTGCCTCGGGCTCCCCGAAGCCTACGAGACCACGAGCTTCGGCCACCCGACCTTCCGGGCGGGCCGGTCGGGAAAGAAGACGTTCGCCGTCTTCGAGAATTATCGCGGCGAGGACACGATCTGCGTCAAGGCGACGATGGAAGACCAGGCGCTTCTCGTCCTCGACCCGCGCTTCTTCGTCGCGCCCTACGTGGGAAAGCACGGATGGACGTCGATGCGGACCGCGGGGGCGATCGAGTGGGGCGAAGTCGAGGACCTCGTTCGTGAGAGCTATCGCCTGGTGGCGACGAAATCGATGCTGGCGAAGCTCGAAGAGCGCCGCCCCGCGAAAAAGCGGAAGAAGAAGTAGCCTCAGCGCTCGACGGGAAAGCCTTTTTCCCGCCAGGCGAGGGTGCCGCCGGTCATGTTCCAGACGTCCTGGAATCCGGCGTCCTTCAGGAGAACGGTCGCCTTCGCCGAGCGAGATCCGGAACGGCAGATGGCGACGACCCTCTTCTCCCGGTAGCCCTCGATCTCGGAAAGCCTCGCGGGAAGCTCGGGAAGCGGGATCAGGAGCGCCCCCGGCACGTGTCCGAGCTCGCCCGCGTACTCGTCGGGCTGGCGCACGTCGAGAAGGAGCCGCCCCGATTCGGCCCCGTCGACCACGAGCTTCCGCACGTCTTCGACGGAAAGCTCGGGGAGGCCGATGGCGGGGGCGGGCTCGCACATGCAGGCGGAGACCGCATCCTTCGGCATGAAATTCAGGGAAGGGTCGGTGGGGCCCTCGTTATTCGCGCGAACGGTCTCGATCATCCAGTCGGGAGTGGGGCGTTTCATCGAGGAGAGCCAGGCGACGTACTCCTCCCGCCCGCGCGGCTCGAGGTTCGAGTTGGTGCGCTTCTCCTCCCGCAGAACCGACTCCCGCTTTCCCTGGTAGTCGTGCCCGGGAAAGATGAGGGTGGCTTCGTCGAGAGAGGGGATCACGCGGTTCAGGCTCTCCCAGTGGTCGCCGGGATCTCCGCCCGGGAGATCCGTGCGCCCCGCGCCGCCGATGAAGAGCCAGTCGCCGGTGAGGACTCGCCCGGGAAGCTTCAGGGTGATGCTGTCCTTGGTGTGTCCCGGCGTTTCTATCGCTTCGAGGGTGGTCCCTCCGAGCGAGAGCGTCGACCCGTCGGTCAAACGGATGGAGGCGTGCTTCGAGCCCGCTTTCCGGTGCATCGCGTACTCGGCACCGGTCCGCTGCGCCAGGAGCCTCCCTCCCGAAAGATGGTCCGCGTGGGTGTGAGTGTCGATGACGTAACGCAGGGTCCATCCGCCCTTCTCGAGATACCTCAAGTACTCCTCGGTCGCGCCCAGCACCGGGTCGACGAGCGCCGCTTCCTTCGTCTCGGGCGATCCGATGAAGTACGTCCGACAGGCGTCGGGATTGAGCTGCTCGAAGACGATCTCCTCTTTCTTCATTCCGTCTGGATTGTAGCAGCCCGGCGCGGACTTGTCCTGTCGGTATACTCTCCCCTCATGTCGGAAACGCTGAAGCAGCACGCGCGGGCGATCTTCGACGCGGGCCTCGAGGCCGCCGACCCCAACCGATTGCTTTCGAAGGGGCTCCGCGAGGTCCCCTCCGAGGGATTCCGCTTCGGCGACGAGCCGTTCGTCTTCCCGTTCCCCGGCGAAAGCGGCCGGATCCGGGTCGTGGGAGCGGGAAAGGCCGCGGGCTCCCTCGCGCGCGCGGTCGAAAGCGTTCTCTCGGGCCGGCAGTACGCGGGCCGGATCCTCGTGAAGCACGGGCACGGCGTTCCCCTCGAGCGCGTGGTCGTCGAGGAGGGCGGGCACCCGCTTCCCGACGAAGCCGGCCTCCGCGCGACCGAGCGCCTCCTCTCGGATCTCGAGGGCGGACGCGCGGAAGACCGGATCTTCTTTCTTCTGACCGGCGGGGCTTCGGCGCTCCTCGTCGCTCCGGCGGAAGGCATCAGCCTCGACGACAAGATCCGGACGACGGACCTGCTTCTGCGCAGCGGCGCCGACATCCGCGAGCTGAACGCGATCCGCAAGCACCTCTCGAGGGTGAAAGGCGGACGCCTGGCGGAAAAGATGGCGCCGGCCTCGATCCTCGGGCTCGTGGTCTCGGACGTCATCGGCGACGACCTTTCCGCGATCGGCTCCGGACCCGCTGTCGCCGATCCCACGACGTTTTCCGACTGCCTCGAGATCGTCGCCCGCTACGGGCTCGAAGAGAAGCTGCCGGAAAACGTCCGGGAGCGGCTCGATGCCGGCGTCCGCGGGATGCTTCCGGAAACGCCCAAGGAGGGCGATCCTTCGCTCGCGAGAGCGAGGCACGTGATCCTCGCGAGCAATCGCCTGTCCCTCGAGGCGGCCCGCACCCGGGCGTCCGCCCTGGGCTTCGAACCCGAGATCTTCCGGGCCGACATGGTGGGGGACGTACACCGGGTCGCCCGGGAGTTCGCCGAGAGGCTCGGAGCTCTATCGCGCCGGAGCAGCGGCCGCGTGGCACTTCTCGCCGGAGGCGAGCTCACTCTGGTGGTGAAAGGCTCGGGGCTCGGAGGACGGAACCAGGAGTTTGCGCTCGCCTGCGCGCTCCATCTGCGAGGAACGCCGGGAGTGACGGTGCTCTCGGCGGGAACCGACGGCACCGACGGTCCGACCGACGCCGCCGGAGCCTTCGCCGACGGCGATACCTGGGAACGCGCGCGAAGGATGGGGCTGGACCCCGAGGCGGTGCTCGCCGATAACGATTCTTATCGTCTCTTCGATCGCCTCGGCGACCTCTTGAGGACCGGGCCCACCGGCACCAACGTGAACGACATCGTCATCGGGCTCGCGGTCTAGACGAGCTCCGCTCAGCGGGGGATGAGCTGCGCCAGCTGATAGACCGCCTCCTCCGCCCACTGGGACGCCTTGTCTTTCTCGAGGTAGCGGCTCCAGGCCTGAATGGCCGCGGGCCTCATGTCGAGGGCCTCGTAGTACTTTCCGAAGTTGTAGAGAACGCGGAGATCCTCGGGGGCGGCGGACTGCGCCTGGCGCAAATAGGCGAGCCCGCGCTGCAGAAGGCTGTAAGAGCTCTCGGAGTCGCGCTGCGCTTTCTCGTAGAAAGCGACGGCGAGGCCGTTCAAGGCATCGACCGAAGCGGCATCGCTTTCGAGCGCCTGGAGGAAGAGCGACTCCGCTTCCTCGATCTGGCCGTCATCCAGGAGCAGCAGGCCGAGGGTCACGACCGCTTCCCTGGCGGGCGAGCGGTCCACGGCGGTCCGGAGATTCGAGAGCAGCGCGGCCTCCGCCGGATCCTCTTCGTCGAAGCCGCTCCTTGTGACCGAGGCGCGCTCGAACTCGTCGATATAGCGGAGGG
>Ga0105095_10001558_pt1 | contig 12111 bp, 12 predicted proteins | sample PPLLak2March2015_2_FD_79180 | JGI IMG/M metagenome (GOLD analysis project Ga0105095, IMG submission 79180) | Freshwater sediment microbial communities from Prairie Pothole Lake near Jamestown, North Dakota, USA - PPLs Lake P8 Core (3) Depth... | ecosystem: Environmental > Aquatic > Freshwater >... | reverse complement strand
CAACATTCCCAACCCATCGCCCATCGTCAATCTCCTTTCGACTGTCGGTCCGCGAACGCCCGACGCGCGAGTCTGATCAGCCCGGACCGCCCGCAGGCGAGGCGCCAGCGGCTCGGTCAGCGGCCAAAGCCCCGGCACGCAGGCGCGCCGCCAGCGCAATCAGCAGGATGACCGCTGCCAGACCGACCAAGGCCATGCCGGTCGTGTCGTCCTCTCGCGCGGCATCCAGCTCCTGAAGCGGCGCCAGAACGATGAAGAATGTCAATCCGCCGGCGGCCAGAGCCAGGCGATGCATGTCCCCGAGGGGGCCGGAGGCTCGAACAATCCGGAAGAGCGCCAGACCCGATCCCGCGACAACAACCGCAATCAGTGCAATGGTGCCCATTGGTGGTACTCTCGTCCCCGGTACGACCCAGGCAACGAAGAAGAGCCCCAGCGTTCCCAGGAATCCCGTGAGCCAGAGGCGGCCCGGCCGGGGCAAGGCTGTGGCCGGCGCCGGGAGGGCCGGGTCACCGAGTCGCCGCGCCAGCTGAACCAGGATCAGAATCCCGGCCGAGGCGAGCGCCAAACCGGCAAGCGGCGGACGGTACGGCGTCAGAAAGAGGAATCCGAACAGTACGTCGGCCGTCAGCAGGATCCACAGCCCCACTTCGGTCCTGCGCCCAACCCAGCGATCGGCGCGCCGCGAGGGAAAGGCCAGCTCAACCAGCAAGACCGGAATCGCAATGCTGAAGACCGCGTGGTAGACGGTCAGCGCCGCGGCCCACACCCAGTTGACCCCGACCCAGCGGCCGTAGGTCCCCAACGCTCCCAGATCCACCCAGGCCGGATCGAAGAAGCTCTTCACCATCAACCCTTCCTCGAGGATGCCGTAAGCCGCACCCAGGCAGAGCAGACACAACCAGCCCTTCCGCCACCGGCGCGTCAACTCCCGGCACAGGACCGCTCCACTGCCGTACAGCGCCATCAACAGGATCAGCGTGAAGGGGTTGAAGAACTCGCGCGGAGGCGCCGAACCTGAGAGCAGCTCTGCGACCGTCGGGGAGAGGAAGAAGAGAACCAGCGCGGGGGAGATCGTCCAGCGCTTTGTCACCGGGCGGCGCCCCTGCGCAGCAGAAGGAAGTTGCCCGATACCCAGATGGCTCCCCCGGCGGCGACCATGATCGCAGCCTGCGCCAATCCTAATGAAGGCAGGAGCCCGGGGAGGTCGGGGCGCAGCGCCTGACCGATCGAGATCTGCAGAGCCTCCCAGTCGGCAGCCCATGAGGTCAGGACCCCGTTCGCCGCAGCGCGGCTGGCGGCCTGAATCACCGGCAGGATTGCGCGCAGCGACCGTTCCGCCAGCGGCCAAGCCCATGAGCCGACGGCCAGTCCCGCCGTCAGCTCGACGGCCGCCACCCACGGGAATGTGCGCAGGCGCTGCCGCCGGCGCAGCGCGGCCTCGACCGGGCGGCTGAGATCGCGCCTCAGCGGCTCCTCGGCGACGGTGCCTATCTGCCGCAGCAACGCCTGAAGGGCAGTGAGCTCCGCCCGGCAGCCGGCGCAGCCACGCAGGTGCGCCTCCAGGCCGCCGGCTTCCGCAGTCGAAAGCTCGCCGTCGGCATAGGCCTGGAGCAGAAGGGGATCAGGATGTCCCGTGCGAGAGCGTTCCATCGGGCGTCAGCCTCCGGGCGAGTTGCCGCCGGGCGCGGAACAGGTGGCTGCGAACGTCGCTGACCGGCAGCCGCAGAGCACGAGCGATCTCCTCATAGGAGAGGTCATGGAAATGGCGCAGCTCGACCACGGCGCGATAGTGAGGCGGGAGGGAGAGGATGGCTGCGCGGACCGCCTGACTGCGCTCATGTGCCTCGTGGATCTGCTCGGGCCCGGGCGGCGGGTCGGTCGCCGGCAGGTCATCTTCATCCTCGAGCCCCACCTGGGTGGTAAGTTTGAGCTGCAGGCGATTGAGGCACAGATTGGCCGCCACCCGTCGGATCCACGGCCCGAAGGGCCGCTCGGGGTCGAAGGTGTCCAGGCGCCGATGAGCACGAACGAATGCCTCCTGACTCATATCCTCGGCCTCGGCCAGGTCGGCCAGCAGGCGATAGCAGACGTTGAAGACCGAGGTCTGATGGCGGCGCACCAGCTCACCGTAGGCCTCCACCATCCCCTGCCGGGCGTGCCGCGCCAGATCGGCGTCCGAGGAATCGAGCATGCCTATAGCGTACTACAGGGGTCAGGGCCGGGAAGTCGCGCCGCAGGCGGCCGGGGCGGTTTGCCCGGCGCCTTCCTGCTGTCTATACTCGGGGAGCCTGGGTTGCAGGAGCTGCAGCATACATGGACGAACCGATGATCTCCCCCGAAGCGGCCCGCGCCATCACGGCCGGCTTCCTGGTCGTGACCAACCTCGTGCCGCTGGCCGGCGCCCTGACGCTTGGATGGGAGGTCGGTACGATCCTCTACCTGTACTGGTTAGAGAGTGTGATTGTCGGCGGGCTGAACATCGTCAAGATGGCCCTGGCCCAGGGAATGCCTGCGCAGAGGCGGGTCCGCAAGCGCGAACCGATCGGAGCGGAAGACCTCGAGCGGCTGACCGAAATCGAACAGGCCTGGGGGAAGCGCGCCCCGCGGGCGGCCCGCTTCCTCCGCCAGGTCCGCCAGGAGGCTGAGGCGCGAACCCAGGCCGCCTTGTCCTCCGCGGCGCCACCGCCCCCTGTGGAGAGCGCGCTGACCGCCTTGGCGCCGGGCATGACCATCCTGGGCAAGCTCTTCCTGATCGCCTTCTTCACCGTGCACTACGGGATCTTCATGGCCGGCCATGTCGCGTTCCTGTTCGCCTTCTTCGGCCCGCCGGACATCCCCTTGTTCGACGCGGTGTTGATGCTGGGCCTGTTGCTCGCCAGCCATGTGCTCTCGTTGGTTACCTACTTCCTGCTGCGCGGGGAGTACCGCCGAGTAAACGTGGCGGAGCAGATGTCCCGGCCGTACGGCCGCATCGTGGTGATGCACGTCACCATCTTGATCGGCGGCCTGCTGGTCAAATCCCTCGGTGCGCCGATCCTGGCGCTGGCCGTGATGGTCGCCCTCAAGACCGCCATCGACCTGGCTGCGCATCTGCGCTCGCACGCGCGCTTCGAGTCCACCCCGACCTTGAGCGCCGCCTGACCCCCACACGCGCAGGCTCCCGGAGCGCCATGCGCTCCGGGAGCCTGAGGGCGGGCGCAGCCGGCCGGCTAGATGTCCAGGTTCCGGACCTCGCGGGCGTGTGTCTGGATGAAACGCCGCCGCGGCGGGACGGCCTCCCCCATGAGCATGTCGAACGTCCGATCGGCGGCCGCGGCATCCTCGATGGTCACCTGCATCAGCGTACGGTTGGCCGGATCCATGGTGGTCTCCCACAGCTGCGAAGGATTCATCTCACCCAGGCCCTTGTAGCGCTGCAGGCCGGCCTTGTCGGCCGTCGTGCCCAGCTCTTTCAGCAGCCGAGGCAGGTCTTCCTCCCGGTAGGCGTAATGCACTTTGCTCTTGTGGCTGACTCGGAAGAGCGGCGGCTGCGCGATGAACAGGTGCCCTTCATCGATCAGGTCGGACATATAGCGGAAGAAGAACGTCAGCAGCAGCGTGCGGATGTGGCTGCCGTCGACATCGGCGTCGGTCATGATGATCACCCGCCCGTAGCGCAGGCCGCTCAAGTCGAAGCTCTCCCCCACCCCGGTGCCCAGCGCCGAGATGAGCGCTTTGACCTCGTTGTTGGAGAGGATCTTATCCAGGCGGGCGCGCTCGGTGTTGAGGATCTTGCCGCGCAGAGGCAGCACCGCCTGGAAGTGCCGGTCGCGGCCCTGCTTGGCCGAGCCGCCGGCCGAATCGCCCTCGACGATGTAAAGCTCGCACTTGTTCGGCTCGCGTTCCGAACAATCGGCCAGCTTTCCCGGAAGCGTCAGGCTCTCCAGTGCGCTCTTGCGGATGACCAGGTCGCGGGCCTTCTTGGCCGCATCGCGCGCTCTGGCCGAGGTAAGGCACTTCTGAACGATCGCCCGGCCAGCGCGCGAGTTGCCTTCCAGGAAGGCGCTGAAGGCCTCGTTCAGCACCGACTGCACGTGCGTCTGCACCTCGGCGTTCATGAGCTTGACTTTCGTCTGACTCTCGAACTGCGGGTCACGGTGCTTGACGCTGACGATGGCGGTCAGGCCCTCGCGCGTATCGTCGCCGGAGAAGTTCGGGTCCGAGTCTTTGAGCAGCCCGGCCTTGCGGGCGTAGTCATTGATCGTGCGGGTGATGGCGGCGCGCATGCCGGTCAGGTGCGTCCCGCCGTCGATGGTGTTGATGGTGTTGGCGAACGAGTAGACCGATTCGGCGTAGGCATCGGTGAACTGAAGCGCCACCTCGATCCCAATGGCCTCCACCTCGGCGTCGACGTGCACGACCGGATGCAGAACCTCGCGGTTGCGATTGAGGAACCGCACGAAGGAGGTGATCCCGCCTTCGAAGTAGAAGTTCATCTCGCGCTGCTCGCGCTCGTCGATGAAGTGGATCGTGACGCCGCGCGTCACGAAGGCCATCTCGCGGAAACGCTGCACGAGCGAGTCGAAGCGGTAGTCGAAATCGCCCGAGAAGATCTTGCGGTCGCGCAGGAAGGTCGTCCTGGTCCCGGTGACGCCCTTGGGCGCTTTGCCAATGGCCTTGACGGGCCCGGTGGGGATGCCGCGCTGGTAGCGCTGCTGATGGACCTGGCCGTCGCGCAGCACCTCGACCTCGCACCATTCCGAGAGCGCGTTGACGGCTGAGACGCCCACCCCGTGCAGCCCGCCCGAGACCTTGTAACCGTCGCCGCCGAACTTGCCGCCGGCGTGCAGCTTGGTCATCACGACTTCCAACGCGGACTTCTTCTGCTCGGGATGGATGTCGACCGGAATGCCGCGCCCGTCGTCCTCGACCGTCACACTGCTGTCCGTGTGAATGGTGACGGTGATGTTCTTGCAGGCGCCGGCCAGGGCTTCATCGATCGAGTTGTCGACCACCTCGTAGACGAGATGGTGCAGGGCCTTGACGTCCGTGCCTCCGACGTACATGCCCGGGCGGCGGCGTACAGCCTCCAGGCCCTCCAGGACCTGGATGTCTTTCGCGGCATAGCTGCCGGTAGGCTTGACCGACTTCTTGGTCATTCCGCTCTCCCTCAACCGGTCCTCAGACGCCGGCGGCCGGCGGCGTGTTTGCCGCCTGACCGGCCGTCACCGTACGCTGGATTTGCAGCATCCATTCCCTGCGCCCCTGGTAGAAGACGTAGCTGCCCGCCAGCAGCGTGGCGCTGACGAAGGCGTGACCGACCACGGCCAGCAGCGCGTACCAGGAGTCCTCCAGCGGCAGGCTCCAGACCCAATTCGTGGCATAGCTGACCAGGAACCCCAGCGACAGATAGCTGACCGTCCCCAGCATGTTCCAGCGGACGATCTGCACGCTTTCCAAGACGGACCGGAACACGCTCAAACGATGGCGAATGATCCCGTGCGGCGTGAAGATCAGATACACCGCCGCCCAGAACAGCAGGCTGAAGCCGAGGAAGGCCAGCGCCAGCCCCAGGAGCGGCACCAAGTAGGCCGCCGCCGAAGCGACCAGCAAGGTGAGCAGGGCGACCGTCAACGCGCCGGCATAGACCGCCAGCGAGAGCAAGGCCATCCGACCCCAGGCGGCCGCCGCTGAAAGCAGCTCCGTGCGCGGCGCCACCTGGCGCGCAACCCAGACGTGATAGAGCGACCCCAACCCCAGCCCCACGAGGGACAGCGCCAGCCAGACCGCCAGGACCAGCAGACCGTTGGGCAGGTCGATGCCAGTCGGCGGGCCGAGCGGGGCCGCCTCCGGCATGCGGGCCGCCATCAGGCTGGGGAGGCCAACCGGCAGGCTGCTCAGCGCCGAGAACAGGTTGAAGCGCGAGGCCAGGTCCAGCAGGGCCTGGCGCATCGCCCCCACCTGCTCGGTCATGACGGCATCGGCGCCGGCTGGGGCCGTCAGGCCTGCGGCCAGGGGCCTCAACAGCCCGGCCACGCCCAGGCGCGGGCCGAGCCATAAGAAGAGATCCAGCAGGAACGCCGGCACGATCAGGCCCGGCCGGGCGGCTACACGGTCAAAGCCCGTGGCCAGGGCACGCAGGACGCCGATCGGCGGTGCAGCGGTGGGGTTAGGACGCGCATTCACGAAGTCCGATTCTACCATGCGGGGCCGGCTTGCGAGGCGCGGCGGCTCGCAGGCGCCCGACCGCGCAAGTCGAGTTACAATCCAAACGCCAATGCAGACTCGCCCCATCGCCCTGCTGACCGACTTCGGAGACCTGGACGCGTACGTCGGGGCGATGAAGGGCGTCCTGCTCAGCCTGGCGCGGCACGCACCGATCGTCGATATCACGCACCAGGTACCGCCCGGAGACATCCGCCGGGCGGCGCTGCTGCTCTGGCAGGCTGCCCCGTACTTCCCGCCCGGCACCGTGTTCCTGGCGGTCGTGGATCCCGGCGTGGGCACCCCCCGGCGCGCGCTGGCCGTCGAATTCAGCGGCTTCGCCTGCGTCGGTCCTGACAACGGATTGTTCACCTATCTGCTCGCCACCCGCAGCGATTGGAGGGCCGTGGCGCTGCAAGCCGAGATACTTGGCCTTCCCGAGCCCAGCTGGACCTTCCACGGGCGGGATGTTCTTGCTCCAGCCGCGGCGCGCCTGGCCGTCGGCCAGACGCTCGCCTCGCTCGGCCGGCCGGCCGGCGACCTGGTCCGCTTTCCCCTGCCGCGTTGCGAACTGGAGTCCGAGACCACGATCGTCGGAGAAATCATCGCCGGCGACGCGTTCGGCAACGCCGTCACGAGCGTGGGTATCTTGCACCGGGAGGGTGAGCAGCTCGCCTTTGAACCGTGGCTTCCGGGCAGTGTTCCCGCACGCCTGGCCCTGGCCGGGTCGCAGGTCATCGTCGGCGGCCTGAGCCTGGACCTGGTCACCACCTTCGGCGCGGTCGCGCCCGGCGAGAGTCTGGCCTACATCGGCAGCAGCGGCCTGCTCGAGATCGGCGTGAATCAGGGGCGCGCGGTTGACCAACTCGACCTCGCCCCCGGACAGGCGGTCCGCCTCAGCTCTGCAAGGAGGACTCAGCGATGAGCAGCTTTCTGATCGACGGCCTTCAACCCCTGCGCGGCGAGGTGACCCCCTCCGGCAACAAGAATGCCGCCCTGCCCCTCCTGGCCGCGTGCCTGATGACCGAGGAACCGGTCACCCTGCACAACCTGCCCGACATTGGCGACATTCGCACGATGGGCGACCTGCTCAGAAGCCTTGGCGTCGCGATCGAAGTCCTCGACGCACACACCTGGCGGGTCCATGCCGCCGGGACACCACAAGGCGAGTTGGACCCGGAGGCGTGCCGCCGCATGCGCGCCTCCGTCCTGCTGGCGGGCCCACTGGCGGCGCGCGCCGGCCGGGGCAGCCTGCCCCCTGTCGGCGGCGATTTCATCGGGCGGCGGCGGGTGGATACGCATCTCCTGGCACTGCAGGCACTGGGGGTGGACTGCGAGTACACGGCCGGCGGGCTCAGCCTGCGAGTCGAGCACGGCCTGCGCGGCGCCGACGTCCTGTTGGACGAGGCCAGTGTCACGGCGACGGAGAACGCCATCATGGCCGCCGTCACCGCCCGCGGTCACACCGTCCTGCGCAACGCCGCCTCCGAGCCGCACGTCCAGGATCTCTGCCACTTCCTCAACCTGCTCGGGGCGAACATCGAGAACATCGGATCGAACACCTTGCACATCGAAGGTGTGGCGCGCCTGCATGGCGGCGAGTACACCATCGGGCCGGACTACCTGGAAGTCGTCAGCTTCATCGGCGCCGCCGCCGTCACCGGCGGCGACGTGCGCATTCGCAACGCCGCCCCGCAGCATCTGGGCATGGTCCGCCTGGTCCTCGGCCGCATGGGCGTGAGCTGGGAGGTCGAGGGCGACGATTTGGTGGTCACGGCCGGGCAGAAGCTCGAGGTCGTCCCCGATCTGCGCGGGCACATCCCTCAGATCAACGTCATGCCCTGGCCGGCCTTCCCAACCGATCTGATGAGCATCGCCATCGTCATCGCCACACAGGCCAATGGGACGATCCTGTTTCACGACTGGATGTTCGAAGGCCGCATGTTCTTCATCGACAAGCTGGTCTCGATGGGAGCGCGCATCGTGCTCTGCGATCCGCACCGCTGCATCGTCCAGGGGCCGAGCCACCTCGTCGGCGAGCAGCTCGAGAGCCCCGACATCCGCGCCGGCCTGGCCCTGATACTGGCCGCGCTGGCGGCTGAAGGTCAGTCGCACATCCGCAACATCCGACAGATCGAGCGTGGCTACGAGCGCATCGACGAGAAGCTCGGCCGGCTGGGGGCGCGCATTCAGCGGGTGGAGAACTGAGCGCAGGCCGACGCCTGCCTGAGGCTCAGGCGTCCGCCTCTGAGGCGAGTGAGGGGAAGCCCGGCATAGCGCCGGGCCGATCGCCGCGGCGGCTGATCTCCGCCGCCAGCCGGCGGTAGCCGGCCGCACCCCGGCTGGCCGGGCGAAAGGTCAGGACCGGCATGCGGGCGGTCGGCGCCATCGCCACCGCTTCGTCGTCCTCGATCACCGTCTCCAGAACCCGCTCCCCGAAGACCGATCGCAGCTGCTGGATGACGTCGCGCGAGTGTGCAGAATCCGGCACATGCAGCGTCGGCAGGATTCCCAGAAGGCGCAGGTCAGGGTGCAGCCGGTCGTGGACCAGCCAGAAGGTCTCCAGCAGCGCGCGCACGCCTCGCATGGCCAGGTATTTGCACTCGACGGGGATGAGCAGTTCGCTGGCGGCGGTCAGGCCATTGACGGTCAGCAGGCCCAGGCTGGGCGGGGTGTCGATCAAGACGAACTCGTAGGCCCGCAGCCCGTCCTTCATCCCCGCGGCAAGGCGTTTGGTGCGATCTTTGTGCCGCGTCAGCTGGTACTCGGCTGCCGCCAGGTCAACGCTGGCGGGCGCCAGCCACAGGCTCTCCCCGACCATGCGGGTGATGGCCTTCAGGCCGATGGCCGGGCGGGTCAGCAGGGCATAAGTGGTCGAGGTGAGCTCGTAGGGATCGAGCCCCCAGGCGGCGGTCAGGGCCGCCTGCGGATCGACGTCGATCATCAGCACCGGCGCGCCGCGCTCGGCCAGGGCGGCGCCCAGGTTGATCACGGTGCTGGTTTTGCCCACTCCGCCCTTCTGATTGGCGACGGCGATGACACGGGTCATGTGGCCCAGTATAGACCTGAGGCCATCGCCCGCCAACTTCCACAGGCGGGCCCGTGCCCTGCCAAGTTGGCGGGAGCCCTCTTCTTGAGGTATAATGCCCCGTCTACACTCAGACGGGAATTGGGAAGCAGCGATGCCGAAGCGAACGTATCAACCGAAGATTCGCCGACGCGCCCGGGTGCACGGATTTCGGGCGAGAATGGCGACGCGGGGCGGCCGGGCCGTCCTCAAGGCGCGCCGCATGAAGGGCCGCCACCGCTTGACGTCTCGCATGAACAACCACGTCAAGAAGGTGGATTGGAACGGGTAGACGCGCCGGCGGGCTCGATGGACCGCAGGCACCGTCTCGCCAGCTCATCTGATTTCGCGCGGGTGCGGCGATCGGGGAAGACCTATGCCCACCCGCTTGTTGTTCTGGTCGCCAGCCCAAGTGAGCTCCCCTGTGTTCGAGCCGGTTTCAGCGCCGGGAAGGCTGTCGGTGGTGCGGTTGAACGCAACCGCGCCAAGCGTCGCCTGCGCGAGGCACTGCGCAGCCTGCTCCCGGCCCTGCGGCCCGGATGGGATGTCGTCTTGATCGCCCGCCCGGGGCTCGCCAGCGCAGATTGGGAGACCGTCCAGAAGGCGGTCGGCGACCTGCTTCAGCGGGCACGACTCATGGGCCAAGATGTCTGAGACGCACGAGTCCGAAATGGCTCGCGAGCCGGCGCTGCGGGAGGTCCCGATCACACTCGCCAACCTGCCGCGCCTGCCGGTGCTGGCCCTGATCCGGTTCTATCAGATGACCGTTTCCCGGGTTCTCCCCGACGGGACCTGCCGCTTCTATCCGACCTGCTCGCACTACAGCTACCAGGCCATTGCCAAGTACGGTCTGGTAAGAGGCGGCGGCCTGGCGATCTGGCGCATCTTGCGCTGCCAGCCATTCAATCCCGGCGGATTCGACCCGGTACCGTAGGAGTCCCATGCACATCGCAAACCTCCGCTCCGCGCGCATCGGCGCGCCTCTGGTCCTGATGATCGCGGCCGGCCTGCTGGCAGGCTGCTCCACCGGCGGCGCCACGCTGGCCTCCTCCTGGCCGGGGGTGGCCGTCACCGACACCACCGCCTACGTCGCCTACGCCGAGGCGATCTACGCGGTCGACCTGGCCACGGGCCAACAGCGCTGGCGCTACCCGGCCGAAGCCGACCGGCAGGTGACCTTCTACGCTGCGCCGGCGATCACCGAGGACGGCCAGCTGATCGTCGGCGGCTACGACAACCGCGTCCGCCGGCTGACCGCCGAGGGGACGCAGGTCTGGCAGTCGGAGGCCGCCGGCGACCGCATCATCGGCGCACCTGCCATAGCCGGCGATCTGGTCCTTGTCCCCAGCGCCGACCATACACTCTACGCGTTGAACACCGCCAGCGGAGCGCTGGTCTGGAGGTTCGAGGCCAAGCACTCGCTTTGGGCGGCGCCGCTGGTCGACGAAGGACACGCCTACCTGGCCTCGCTCGACCATTTCGTCTACGCGCTCGATCTAGCGGACGGCCGCTTGCTCTGGGAACGCGACCTGGGCTCGGCCATGGCCGACACCCCGGCGCTGGTCGACGGCCTCTTGTTGGTCGGGACTTTCGGCGCCGGCCTGCAGGCTCTGGACGCGGCCACCGGCGAGCCGACCTGGTCGTTGCCCAGCGAAGGCTGGATCTGGGGCAGCCCGACCGTAGCCGGCACAGCCGCCCTGTTCGGTGACGTGGCCGGGACGCTCTACGCGGTCGACCTGGCCAGGCAGGCCGAGGTGTGGCGTGTGCAGCCGGACGGCGCCGTGGCCGGGTCACCGGCCGTGCTGGGCGACCTGGTCTACTTCACCACAGAGTCGGGTACGGTCTACGCCCGCCAGGCGGCCAGCGGCGCGCCCGCCTGGGAGCAGGCGCTGACTGGCAAACTCTATGCCGACCCGCTCCTGGCCGGCGACATGCTTCTGGTCGCTTCCATGCAGGGCGAGTCATTGTTGACCGCGCTCGACGCGGCCACAGGCGCCATCCGCTGGTCCTTCACCCCGGCCCGGTAGGCAGGACGGTTACGATGTGGGATACCCTGATCCTCAACCCGATGGTCAATTCGCTCCTCTTGATCTATGACGTCCTGGGCGACAACTTCGGCCTGGCGATTATCGTCTTCACGATCATCGTGCGGCTGATCACCCTGCCCCTGACCTGGCAGTCGCAGAAGAGCACCCAGAAGATGCAGGAGCTGCAACAGTCGAAGAAGTGGCAGGACATCCAGAAGAAGTACAAGGACGATAAGCAGAAGATGCAGGAGGAGCAGCTGAAGCTGTACAAGGAAGTCGGCTTCAACCCGCTCAGCGGCTGTCTGCCGACGTTGATCCAGTTCCCCATCATCATCGGCCTTTATCAGGCGATCATGCGCGCACTCCCGGCTGCGCCGGTTCAGCTCCTCGATCTCGCCAAGCACTTCTACCCGTTCCTGCCGGGATTGGCCAGGCTGGTGCCGCTCAACAGCCAGTTTCTGTGGATGGACCTCGGTCGGCCCGAACGGCTGCCTGTGGCCGGCATCGAGATCCCGGTGCTGGCGATCGTGGTCGTCATCACCAGCTGGCTATCGACCAAATTAATGACGCCACCCTCGGGTGACGGCGGACAGGGCGCGCAGATGTCGCAGATGATGGGCATCTACATGCCTCTGCTTCTCGGATACTTCGCCTACCAGTACTCTGCCGGCCTGGCGCTGTATTTCGTGGTGTCAAACGTGCTGCAGATCATCCAGTCGGCGGCGATGGGTAAGGTCAACTGGCGCCAGGTCCTCTCCTTCGGTGGGCCTCGCCCGGCGAAGAAGGCCTGACGCAGGTAGAGGGGTACGCATGTCCGAGCGACGTACCAGT
>Ga0105095_10001556_pt1 | contig 12118 bp, 8 predicted proteins | sample PPLLak2March2015_2_FD_79180 | JGI IMG/M metagenome (GOLD analysis project Ga0105095, IMG submission 79180) | Freshwater sediment microbial communities from Prairie Pothole Lake near Jamestown, North Dakota, USA - PPLs Lake P8 Core (3) Depth... | ecosystem: Environmental > Aquatic > Freshwater >... | reverse complement strand
GAACAACTGCAGAAAGTGATACTCGCTGCGATGGGAAAAGGTGCCGATTATGCCGACCTTTTCTTTGAACACTCCATAAATAACACTGCAGTATTGCAGGATAATAAGGTAAACAGGGCATACTCCGATATAACATACGGGGTGGGAATCCGGGTTTTGAAAGGCGACCAGACCGGATATGCTTATTCCGAGAATACTTCACCCGATGCAATGCTCCGTGCAGCCAGGACCGCTGCAAACATTGCGGAAAGCACCGGTTCACCCGGAACTGCATCATTAAGTGAGTTTCCGCCACCATCCTACTACAGTATTGACTCTCCATGGGATGAAGTCTCCATAAAGGACAAAGTTCCGTTTATGACCAGCCTGAATGAAAAGATCTTTGCAGGAGATAAGCGTGTTACCAAGGTCAATATTACTATGGACGACTCTACCTCGTGGATCCTGTTCTTCAACTCTGAGGGTCTTCTTACATGGGATTACAGGCCGCTGACTTATCTTTCGGCAAGGACAATTATGGAAGAGAATGGAAGGATCGAAAATACGACTGTTGCTGAATCATACCGGAAGGGTTTCGAATTCCTGACAACAGGTCTTGTTGACAAACTCGCTGAACAGGCTCTGGAGGAGACCTCACTGCTGTTCAAAGCAGGAAAACCACAAGCAGGTGAGATGGAAGTTGTCATGGGTGCCGGCCGGTCAGGGATCCTGCTCCATGAAGCTATGGGACATTCTTTTGAAGCCGATTTCAACAGAAAGAAGACATCAATCTTCACTGACAAAATGGGCAAAAAAATCGCAGAAGATTTTGTCACTGTTGCCGATGACGGAACTCTTCCTGACAACAGGGGTTCCCTCAATGTAGATGATGAAGGAGTAAAGACTGAAAAAACAATACTTGTGCAGAACGGAACTCTTACGAGCTACATCCATGACAGGATCAGTGCCAGGTATTATAATGTAAAACCAACCGGTAACGGACGCCGTCAGGATTTCAGGAATGTCCCGATACCACGCATGAGGTCAACATATATGGAGAACGGGCCTCATGAAAAAGATGAAATAATTGAAAGTGTAAAAAAGGGTATCTATGTTGATAATTTCAGCAACGGACAGGTTAATATTGGTCCGGGTGATTTTACATTCTTTGTCAAGTTCGGATATCTGATTGAAAACGGGAAGTTTACAGCACCGATAAAAGATATCAATATTATCGGTAATGGTCCGAAGGCACTTGCTGATATCACAATGGTTGCAAATGACCTGAAATTATCAGACTCAACCTGGGTATGCGGAAAGGACGGACAGGGTGTTCCTGTTACCATGGGACTACCGACAGTGAAAATAAAGAAACTGACAGTTGGTGGTGTTAATGCTTAATAAACAGTACGATACATAATTTATGGATACAAATGAGAAATATCAAATCGCTGACCTGGTAATAAAGCACGCCCTTGAAAACGGAGTTAGCCAGGTTGCTGTCTCTATTAACGACAATTCCAGCAGGCGCATCGAGATCCGTGAACAGAAAATCGACAGGCTGCAGGAATCTATCGGTAATTCCCTCTCTGTTGACCTCTATGTCGATAAAAAATATTCTTCCCATTCAACTAACCTGCTGAAAGAAAAAGAACTTCGTAAATTTATTAAAGAAGCCGTGGAAGCTACCCGGTATCTCTCTGAAGATGAATTCAGATATCTTCCCGAGAAGGAACTCTATTATAATGGAAAGGGCGAGGATCTCGGAACGCTTGATCCGGCGATGGAGTCAGTTGATTCAAAAACTAAAATAGATCTTGCCCGTCAGGTTGAAAAAGAAATTTACGGAACCGATGAGAGAATAATCTCGGTGACAAGTTCATACTTTGACAACGTAAGCAATATGATTCTTGCCGACAGCAACGGATTCAAAGGTGAGTCAGGCAGCAGTATTTCGGGACTTGCAGCTGAGGTCTCCGTTAAGGATGAAAAAGGACGGCCGGCCGATTCATGGGGTGAGTACAATATTTTTTTTGATAAGCTTAAAAAGACCGGAATCGGAAAAACAGCCCTTGACAGGACACTGAGGAAGATGAATCCTTCGAAAGTTGCCTCCGGAAAGTACAAAATACTGGTTGAAAACCTGGCAACTGGAAATCTGTTGTATCCGTTAATTTCAGCGCTCTTCGGCTCTTCGATATATCAGAAGAACTCATTCCTGATTGGAAAAGTAAACACAAAGATTGCCAGCGATATACTCTCGTTTTATGATGATCCCCTGATGATGTCGGGCTTCGGATCGAGATGCTTCGATAACGAAGGTATAAATGCAGTAAAAAGAGAAGTAGTGGAACAGGGCATTTTGCGCAATTATTTTATCGACACATACTATGGAAGGAAACTTAGCCTCCTTCCCACTTCAGGAAGCACATCCAACATTGTCTTTAAAACAGGTTCCCGTGACCGTGACGGACTTGTTAAATCAGTTGAAAAAGGTATACTTGTTACCGGTTTCAATGGAGGAAACTGCAATGGTGCAACTGGTGATTTCTCCTATGGAATTGAAGGATTCTTTATCAGTAAAGGAGAAATCGTGCATCCCGTCAGTGAAATGAATATCTCAGGGAACATGAAGGATTTCTGGAACACCCTCATTGAGGTTGGCAACGATCCATATCCTTATAGTTCAATCCTCACCCCATCGATGCTTTTCGAGGACACGGACGTAAGCGGAATCTAAATAAATGCTGAAGTAAGAACGAAGAACAAACGAATGAAGAGCTTAGAAGTAAGCAAAATTATACTGACAATGAAAAGACTAATCACCATTTCACTTTCCGTTTCACTTCTTCTGGCAGGGTTTCAGGGAAATATTTATTCACAGGGATCTCCCCGGGTGCGCGAATCATTCAATGACGGCTGGAAATTCATTAAGTATTTCAATGCCTCAACAGATAATGTGACAACAGACCGTGAACCGGAAGGGTGGTTGCAGTTGCCATCGGTGAATGACACAGGCTGGCGGACACTCAATCTTCCACATGACTGGGGAGTTGAAGGACCTTTCAGCGATACGCTGGAAAACGGGACCGGCCTGCTACCATGGAAGGGAATCGGCTGGTACAGAAAACATTTTACCGTAAATGAGCCCGACAAACACCGGCGATTCTATATCGATTTCGACGGAGCAATGGCATACGCCAGAGTGTGGCTCAATGGTAATTTCGTCGGAGAATGGCCTTACGGATATACTTCATTCCGGCTTGACCTGACACCTTATATAAAATTCGACGGTGAAAATATAATAGCGGTAAGACTCGACACAAAGAGGTGGGATTCAAGATGGTATCCTGGTGCCGGACTTTACCGGAACGTCTGGCTGGTTAAGACCATGCCTGTGCATGTGTCGCATAACGGTCTTTTCTGCACCACACCGCAAATAAGTTCGGAAGCAGGAACAGTTAGCTTGCAGGCAGAGGTCGAAAGCCATCTGGATGGCCCAATACCTGTTACAGTCAAAGCAGCAATCTATAAACTGAACGAAAAACAGGAACCCGCGGCATCACCTGTTGCAGAATCTGCAACAACCGGCGCAATAATAATGGCAAATGATGATCACAGGTTCAGGCTCGATTTAACGGTCAGGGATCCGGTACTCTGGGATATTGATGATCCTGAGCTTTACAGAGCAGTGGTGACTGTCTCGCTTAATAATGAGACCGTCGACAGCTATGAAGCTAACTTCGGGTTTAGGACAATCAACTTCACCCCGCGCGATGGTTTTTATCTTAACGACAGAAAAGTTGAAATAAAGGGAGTCTGCAACCATCATGATCTTGGCGCACTTGGAGCTGCATTCAATATCCGTGCTGCGGAACGGCAGCTTGAAATATTAAGAGAAATGGGCTGTAATGCAATCAGAACAAGCCATAATCCCCCGGCACCCGAGCTGCTTGATCTTTGCGACAGGATGGGATTTCTTGTCGAGGATGAAGCTTTCGATGCCTGGAAAACCGGCAAGAAAAGAAATGATTATAATAAGCTGTTCTATGCATGGCATGAGGAGGACCTCAGGGCAATGGTCCGCCGCGACCGTAACCATCCCTGTGTCATTCTGTGGAGCACCGGCAATGAGGTGCCCGACCAGAATAATCCAGCTTTGTCGGAAAGCCTGAGAACTATTGTCAAATCGGAGGATAATACCCGTCCGGTAACAGCAGGCTGCGACCGCGATGAATCGGGTACCAACGGCTTCCAGAAAACCCTGGATGTTTTTGGAATAAATTACCGTCTCTACAGGTACGATGCATTTTTCAGTCATAAAGAGAATGACAACCTGCCTTTCCATTCAAGTGAATCAGCATCCACTGTAAGTTCCAGAGGTGAATATTTCTTCCCCGTAATAGCCGGTGACCTTGATAATAATTTACCCGGAAACGGTATTTTCCAGATATCTTCCTATGACCTGGCTTACCCATCCTGGGGAACTTCACCCGATCAGCAATGGGAGATGAATGATAAATTTCCCGGAGTGTTCGGGGAATTCGTCTGGACAGGCTTTGATTATCTCGGGGAACCATCGCCCTACTATGGCGACCTGACAGGCTTGACTCCAAATACAAGAAGATATGAGCAGATCCTTAAAATGCTTGAAAACCAGGGTGTTAAAGAAGTTCCATCACGAAGCAGCTACTTCGGGATCCTGGATCTGGCCGGATTTAAGAAAGACCGCTTCTATCTTTATCAATCCAAATGGAAGCCAGACTTTCCCATGGCTCACATCCTTCCCCACTGGAACTGGCCTGAAAGAAAAGGCCAGATAACTCCTGTTCATGTTTATACAACAGGAGATGAGGCAGAACTCTTCCTGAACGGTAAATCGCTTGGGAAGAAGAAGAAAGGGCAATTTGAATACAGGCTGCAATGGGATAATGTTGTTTATGCCCCGGGTGAGCTGAAAGTTGTTGTATACAGGAATGGACAGAAGTGGGCAGAAGAAGTCATGAAAACGACAGGCAGGCCTGCCCTGCTTTCAATGTCAGCGGACCGTTCCGAAATCAGTGCCGATGGTAAGGATCTTGTTTTTATAACCGTCAGGATCGAAGACAAAAATAAATTGCCGGTACCCCGAAGCAATAACCAGCTGAATTTCAGCATCGAAGGACCCGGAAGGATCGTGGCAACCGATAATGGCGATGCAACAAGTCACGAATCGTTCCAATCGGGAACGAAAAAGGCTTATAATGGACTATGCCTTGTAATTGTTGAGGCTGAGAAAGGTTCATCAGGAACTCTCACAATAAAAGGAGAATCAAAAGGATTAAAGGCTTCATCTGTCAAAATAAACATCAGAAATAACCGTTTATAAATCCTTTTACTACAGAGTCACACGGAGTTTGCACCGGAGGAGCACAAAGTTAATACTTTATAACAAACAGCGTTACTCCGTGAACACTCAGTGTAACTTTGTGGTTAAATAATAAATACGGGGATTTTGCAGTACCCTTTTAATCTGTTAATATAAGTTAAAAACTGATCCTGAACCGGTTAAAAGGATTTTTTTTGATATTTTTGTGCGCGGTACATTAAAACCGCAGTTCATTAAATAAACAAGAATGAAAAAGACAATTGTCAGAACAGTATTAGTTGTTGTTATTACCCTGATTGGACTTATTATCTTCAACAGGATCTCTTCAAAAAAAGATGATGCCGGTATGTTCATTGAAGCTGCTCATGGTAAATTCGAAATAACAGTTGCAACAACCGGTGAACTGGTTGCTGAGAATTCAGTGGATATTAAGGCACCTGAGTTCACCCAGAGAAGGGATGTCAGGTCATCCCATATCAAGATTACTGATCTGGTTCCCGAAGGTACTGAAGTAAAGGCAGGTGATTATGTTGCATCACTTGACAGGACAGAACTGGAAAACTCTCTGAAAGATGCAAGGGAGAGGCTTGTAACCTTTTACACGGACCTTGAAATGGCAATTCTCGATACTGCGGTCACAATGAATAACATAAGGGATCAGATAAGTAACCAGATCCACAATGTTGAGGAAGCAGAAATTACATTGAAAAACTCAAAATATGAGCCTCCTACAACAATCCGTCAGGCTGAAATAAATGTTGAGCAGGCCAGGAGGGTTCTTGACCAGTTGAAAAGAAGCTATACCCTGAGGAAAGCCCAGACTGAATCTTCTATCAGGCACAGGAGACTATGGGTTTCCAGGTTTGAAGAAAGAGTGAATGATTATGATGAGGTGCTGAAGGGCTTTGTAATAACTGCGCCATCCAACGGGATGATAATCTATAAACGTGAAAGGTTTGGAACCAAAAGGAAAGTCGGATCAATGATCAATCCGATGGACCGTGTTGTTGCAACACTACCGGACCTTTCATCAATGCTCTCAAAGGTATATGTCAGCGAAGTTGATATCAGCAAGGTTGTACCCGGTCAGGAGGTAAACATTACTGTTGATGCCTTCCCGGCAAAAAGTTATAGCGGATCCGTTTTCACTGTCGCCAATATCGGTGAAAAACTGCCTAACAGCGACTCAAAGGTTTTTGAAGTACAGATAAAGGTTGAAGGTTCCGATTTTTTACTCAGACCATCGATGACAACAAATAATAAGATCATAATAAAGATACTGGATAATGTCACATATGTACCGAATGAGTGTGTGCATACCGGTATTGACAGTATTCCGGTAGTTTATACCCGGAACGGACTCAGGCAGGTGGTTCTGCTCGGGGATTCGAATGATAAAGAAACTGTCGTTGAGAAGGGTCTTGAACCTGGTACACTGCTTTATCTTGGTACACCAGAAGACCTGGATGATTTCAAACTGGCAGGCGAAGAACTCATAAATACAATCAGGGATCGTGAAAGGGAAAGAAGAGCTCTTAATGAGAGAACAGCCGTAAGAAATGTAACCGCCGGGAGTTCAGAAACATTCTGAATTCCATAACGATGAATAAAATATAAAAAAAGGGCTCTTTCCGAGCCCTTTTTAATTTCGTTTTTCCCTCTTTAATCTTTTACTTCTTGTTGTAAACCATTGCTGATTTTCTCTCCCCGTTGGGAGTAGTTCGTGTTGACGTGATTGTAAGTGTTGAAGGATCAGTAAGTGCCCATACTTCTGTGGTTTTCATCTGGGTTGTCTGACCGTCACGTTCAAATGACCTGGTTGTAACAATTGACAAACTCTTACCGTCGGCTGACCAGGAGGCAATTGATTTGCTTTCGCCCCTTCCGGTTGCATTAACGCTCTCTTTACCATCAAGTGTATATTTGGAAGAAATTGTCCGGTCTCCCATAGTGCGTTCAACGGTAAGAAGATTGGCTTCCTGTTTTGCAACAAAATTACCGCCAAAACCGCCCCTCATACCCTGTCCCTGGCCCTGACCACCACCCTGAGGAGGCTGACCCTGACCCTGACCTGGTGTACTCTTTTCAGCATTAAATGCCCATGTTCCTGAGAAATTGGCCTTTCCGGCCTGTCCGTTGGAAGCTAAAGGCATAACAAGAAATGCAATAATTACCATTGCTGATAATGTGAATTTAAAAGTTTTTAAATTTTTTACCATTTTCAAATATTTAATTGGTTGATACTATGTATAGACAATCCCTCAAAGGTATTTATTCCCTGACACACAGGTGAAAGTTCCCGGCTTTTTAATATTTTTTAAGAATTAACTGAAAACAACATTGGCCAGCTTGTAATTAAAAGAATATTAGTATAATTGCACAGGAATCAAAAATTTAGTTTTAGTAATAATTCAATTAATCATGACAAAGAAATTTTTCACACTAATTATCCTTATCGTATTCATTTCAGCATGCGGCAATACAGGGAAAAAAGAGGCTTCATCAAAACCTGAAGGCAATTCTGATGTTATTAAAGTCGAATTTGCATCTCTGACTGAAAAGCCCGAAGATTATGTAGGCAAAACGATCAGCGTTACAGGCAAGGTGGTTCATGTCTGCATGATGAGCGGGAAAAAGATGTTTATTACCGGAGAGAATCCCGATATAAGATTATATGTTGCAGCAGGTGAAGAAATGCCGAAATTCCCTACAGAACTGCTTGGCAGCGAAGTGGAAGTGCAAGGCACCCTTACCCGGCAGACTGCAATGGCAGCAGAAGGTGGTGCAGGCATGCATGCCGGTAAAGGAGAAGGAAAAGGCGTCGCATCTGATTCATGCGAAACTGAGAAAGCACTTGCCGGACAACCGGTACTCAGCGATCTCATGATGATCTACAACAAACATTCCGTAGTAAAATAAATTACTTTTAGAATTCTTTTAAAAGGTCAGTAGTGTGCTGACCTTTTTAACTTTCATTAAGATGAATCTGTCAAAACTTAACAGGATCACCCATCGTGATTTAGGGTACCTTATTGCAGGACTCACTGTGATTTATGCTTTATCCGGTATAGCACTGAATCACAAGCACGACTGGAATCCAAACTACCTTATCGAAAACAACTCCTTTACAACCAGTATAAATTTCACCCGGCAGACAATGAATAATGAAAAAGCACTACAGATACTGAATGAACTGCCCGGCAATCCTGAATTCAAGACATGGTATTTCCCGTCAGGCAATACTATGACTATATTCATTGAAGGCGGATCGGTCCGCATCAATATGCTAAGCGGACAGGGAGTTATTGAAAGAATCAGTAAAAGACCCCTGTTTTACCAGATAAATTTCCTTCACTACAATCCCGGTGTATGGTGGAAATATTTCAGCGATATATTCTGCATAGCCCTGATCCTGGTCACAATCTCAGGGTTGCTTATCATAAAAGGCAGGAACGGGATCACCCGACGCGGAGCGATCCTGACGATCATCGGGATAATACTCCCGCTCCTCTTCCTCTTTATTTACTAAACTTTTTTAATCGCATTCAACACTCTCGCCGGAGTCATAGGCATTCTGTACAACCTGGCGCCCGTTGCATCATGGATTGCATTGGCAACAACAGCCCCGACTATTATTATAGCAGGTTCACCTCCACCCTTCGGAGGTTTATCCTTCCGGTCCAGAATTACGCATTCGATCTTTGGCAACCAGGAGAATCTGGGTATTTCGAAAGTATCAAAGCCCCGTGTAAGAACATTACCCCCTTCAAATAATACCTCCTCAGTGAAGGTATAGCCAAGACCCATTGTTATACATCCTTCCATCTGGATCAGAGCACCTTCAGGGTTGACGCACAATCCCATATCCTGTGAACAGGTAATCCTGACAACCTGTACTTTACCCGTATTTTTATCTACTTTTACCTCAGCTATTGCGGCCACCCAGGTTCCGGCATCATGACCGCAGGCAATACCTATTCCTCTTCCGCCTGGAGTCTTGCCTGCAACATAACCGAATTTATCAGCCACAGCTTTCAGGCAGTCAATCATTTTCTCATCTTTAAGGTTCTTCAGACGGAACTCCAGAGGATCGATCCCTGCCTTAGAAGCCATAATGTCGATCTGAGACTCACGGGCAAATGTATTTGTGTTATTATTCGGAGCACGCCAGGGCCCGGTAGCGAACGGGTGAACAGGTGGTGAGTTCTTGCCGCGACTGTAACTGGTTGTCCTTGCATTTGGAACATCATAAATCGTATCAGAGCCTCTTGTTCCGGAGTACCAGACATGGTAATCCCAAAGCTTGATCATTCCTGATTTGTCAATACCGGAGTTTATTTTTATCACACCGGCAGAATGGAATGTATCATAGAAGAACTCCTCATCGCGTGTCCAGATCAGCATAACAGGCTTTCCCGTGAGTTTAGCCAGCTTTGCTGCTTCAATCCCCTGCTGAAATGCAGCTTTCCCGCCGAAGCCTCCACCGACAAATGGCGTGATGACCCTGACTTTTTCCCGGGGATATCCGAGTTCACGGACAATGCCATCCTGCAGACCAAAAGGCGATTGTGTTGAAGCCCAGACTGTCATCTTATCACCTTCAAGCTGTGCCAGGGCGGTATGGGTCTCAATCGATGCATGTGCATCATAGGGATCATTAAACTCAGATTCAAAGATTTTATCCGAGAGTTTATAACCGGCTTCAATGTCTCCTGAAGTTCTGACAACATTGGCAGCAGAATCCGCGCTCAGCATCCAGTCAAAGACCGTTCTGTCATTTACCTTCAACTCATCAAATGAATACTCTGCATTGATCTTCACAATTGCCTCATCAGCCTTATCATGGTTCTCGCTGATGACTGCAATGAAATCACCATCACGGACGACCTTCACTCCAGCAATCTTTTCAGCGGGTGTTACATCCACTGAGGAAAGTTTGGCGCCATGCGACGGGGGTCTCAGTATTCTTGCAAACACCATTCCCGGCAATTTAAAGTCGCCGACATACTTAGCCTTGCCCGTGACTTTCTCATATGAATCAACATGATTATATGATTTACCGACATATGTGAACTTTGTATATTCTTCCACAGGAGGTTTTGCATCAAGATGCTTTTCAATTTTCTGGCCTTTAGCCAGTTGACCATAGGCTACTTTGTTTTTTGCATTTTTTAAGTCAACAACCACACCATCCCTTACCTCGAGCTGAGATACAGGTACACCAAGCCTGGCTGAGGCAAGGTCAAGCAGCACTCCTTTTGCCTCGGCAGCGGCAGCTCTCATAGCCGGGCCGAAAGTCTGTGTGGTTTGCGATCCCCAGGTACCTGCATCATAAGGGCACAGGTCCGTATCTCCCATAACCATCTTAACTCTTTCAAACGGGACATTAAGCTCATCAGCCATCATTTGTGCAAGAGAGGTGATAACTCCCTGTCCCATCTCAATTTTACCAGTGAAACATTTCACAGATCCATCCGGTGCGATCTGCAGAAATGCGTTATAATCTTTGGTCAGTGACCTCCTCTCCTGCACGGGTATCGCCAGCAGGTCGAGAGCGTTCCATGGCTGGAAAAATATAAATATCCCGCCTCCGAGAAGTTTTACAAAGCTTCTTCTCTTTATGCCTGAGTTTACTTCAGGTTCCTGCGATTCATTCATTTTCAATTCTGTTTTTTTCATGATCACTTTCCTCCTTTCATTGTTTTGGCTGCTGATTCCACCGCATCAAGAATACGGACATGAGCTCCGCAACGGCAAAGATTTTCCTCCAGACCCTCTGCAATTTCCTGGCGGGTAGGTGAAGGATTTTTCAGTAGAAGACCGGTGGCGCTCATTATCATACCCGGTGTGCAGAAACCACACTGAAGTGCATCATGGTCTACAAAAGCCTTCTGTACCGGGTGAAGCTTGCCGTTCTTTTCAAGGCCTTCAATTGTCATTACTTTTTTCCCTGCAATGTCGCCAACAGGCAGCATGCAAGACCTTACAGGCTCATTATCAACCAGAATGGTACAGGCGCCACAGAATCCCATTCCGCAACCGAACTTGGTTCCGGTGAGTCCGAAGTGATTCCTGAGAACCCATAACAGATTCTGGGTGGGATCGATAAGTACCTCTGTTTTTTTCCCATTTAATGTAAAACGCAATGTTTCTTCCATATTCAGCTGATTTGATTTAGTTCATTTATATAATCCTCGGGTGTATCAATATCACGTAAAATTTCAGATGTATCTACCTCAACCTCAAGTACATCATGGTAAAATTTTCCTGCAAGTGCCCTTAAACCTTCACTCTTGTCAAGTTTATCTATTTCTTCCCTGTAGCCTGAACTTACGAGGAGGGGATGTCCGCGTTTATTGTTGAATACAGGCATCATGATGCCTTTTCCTGATTTCCTGAAGGCTTCTATCAGCCGGTTGATAATCTCAGGGCTTATCATCGGCTGATCGCCGGGGAAGAAAATCACAGCATCAAACTTTTCAGGTAAAGACCGTAAACCGCATTTGACCGACGAAAGCATTCCCTCTTTGTAATCATCATTAAAGCAGTGCATTACCGGTAAATTCCCGATCATTTCCATTATCTTATCCCTCCCGGAGCCCAATACAACAACAATCTTATCAACCTCAGAAGCAGTTACATTTTCAATTACTTTTTCAATTATAGTTTTCCCCCCGAATGGAAGAAGCATTTTCGGTTCCTTCATCCGCCTCGATTCTCCGGCTGCCAGTATTATTGCGTGGATATTTGTCATAAATTTATTTCTGGGGG
>Ga0105095_10001555_pt1 | contig 12121 bp, 4 predicted proteins | sample PPLLak2March2015_2_FD_79180 | JGI IMG/M metagenome (GOLD analysis project Ga0105095, IMG submission 79180) | Freshwater sediment microbial communities from Prairie Pothole Lake near Jamestown, North Dakota, USA - PPLs Lake P8 Core (3) Depth... | ecosystem: Environmental > Aquatic > Freshwater >... | reverse complement strand
GGCTATCCCATCGCCCGCGTGGCGGCGAAGATCGCCGTCGGCAAACGCTTGGATGAGATTCGCAACATGGTGACCGGGAAGACGATGGCTGCCTTCGAGCCGGCCTTGGACTACTGCGTGGTGAAGATCCCCCGCTGGCCATTCGACAAATTCGCTGCCGGAGACCGGACTATCGGCAGTCAGATGAAGGCCACGGGCGAAGTCATGGCTATCGATCGCCGCTTCGAGGCCGCGCTGCAGAAGGCTGTGCGCTCGCTCGAATTCGCCAATCGCTCGCTTCTGTGGGAGGACCGGGCTTGGGGTGACCGGCCCGGCGCCTATCCGCTTCATCCGCATGACCTGCGGCTATGGGCGGTCATGGCTGCCCTGCGCCGAGGGTCAACTCCGGAGGAACTGGCCCAAGCCAGCGGAATTGACCCGTGGTTCATATGCAAAATGCGCAACATCGTGGAAATGGAGCGGCGCCTGCTGGCAGAGGCGCTGACTCCAGAACTAATCTGGGAAGCCAAGCGTCTGGGATTCTCCGACGAACAGGTGGGGACGCTGGCCGACGGGATACCGGAGCAGATACGCCGGACGCGGCAGGATTGGGGCATCCGCCCCGTCTACAAGATGGTAGACACGTGTGCCGCTGAGTTTGAAGCTTCCACTCCCTACTTCTACAGCAGCTACGACAAGGAAAACGAGGCGGAGCCGCTTAAGGGGCGGAAAGCCGTGGTGATCGGCAGCGGGCCCATCCGTATAGGTCAGGGCATTGAGTTCGACTACTGCAGCGTACACTCGGCGTGGGCCCTTCAGGAGGCAGGGTACGCTGGCATCCTGGTCAACTCCAACCCGGAGACCGTCTCCACCGATTTCGACACCGGCAGCCGACTCTACTTCGAGGCCCTGGATGAAGAGAGCTTGCGGGATATCCTGGAGAACGAGAACACTCCAGACTCGTCCGACTCGCCGGCTGGCGGCGCGGGTTGTTCGCTTACCCCCTCCATAGTGCAGTTCGGCGGGCAAACCGCCATCAATCTCAGCGAGCCGCTGGCCCGCAGCGGCATGCCCATCATGGGGTCCAGCGCCGAGACCATCGACATGGCCGAGGACAGGCGCCGCTTTGAGGACTTCCTGGATGTTCTGGGCATTCCACAGCCTCCGGGGGGTGTTGCCACCACCCTGGAGGGAGCGGAGAGGGTAGCGCGGTCGGTCGGCTATCCAGTTCTGGTCCGCCCCAGCTACGTGCTGGGGGGCCGGGGCATGGAGATCGTGCACGGCGATGACGAACTTGCTCAATACATGCGCGGGGCGCTGGAACTGGGGACCAAGCACCCGGTGCTCGTCGACAAGTACCTGGAGGGCAAAGAAGTCGAGCTGGATGCCATCTGCGACGGTGAGAGAGTGCTCGTTCCCGGCATCATGGAGCACCTGGAAAGGGCCGGGGTGCACAGCGGGGATGCCATGACTGTCTATCCCGGCGTGGGCCTGAAGAGCTCCGAAGTGGACACACTGGTGGACTATGCTGTTCGCATTGGCTTGGGCTTAGACATCAAGGGCCTGATGAACGTCCAGTGCATCATCATGCGGGAAGCAGGCCAATCTACGGTCTACGTTCTGGAGGTGAATCCCCGCGCCAGCCGCACGGTCCCGTTCATCTCCAAGGTCACCGGAGTCCCCGCGGTCAAGATTGCCACCAAAGTCATGGCTGGGATATCCTTGCGTGAACAGGGCTATGAAACGGGCTTGTGGAAGAAACAGGGGTTGGTGGGCATCAAAGCACCGGTCTTCTCCATGTCGAAACTGGCTGGCGTGGACACCTACCTGGGCCCGGAGATGAAGTCTACCGGGGAAGTCATGGGCGTCGACTATAGTTTCGAGGCGGCTTTGATGAAGGCGGTCATGGCGGCCGGACTTATGTTGCCTCCCAGTGGCGCGGTGCTGCTCAGCATTGCCGATCGAAACAAGGCCCAGTCCCTCTCAATCATCAAGAGGCTGGCCGAAGCAGGGTACAAGCTCTACGCCACGGAAGGGACGGCAATGATGATTGAGAGCGAGGGCATGTTCGTGAAGCAGATCACTAAGAAACTCAGCGAGGGACACCCAAACGTGGTAGATGCCATAAAGGACGGTTGGGTTGACGGCGTCATCAACACCATCACCGGAGAGCGCACCCCGATGCGGGATGGGTTTGCCATACGGCGGGCTGCGGCGGAGAAGCGCATCCCGTGTTTCACTTCACTGGACACGGCGCGCGCGGCGGTGTGGGCCATGACCAGCAGCGACCGCCACTTCAACGTATTGCCGATGGGACGGTACCTGAAGAAATAGATCGGTCAGGCATGGTGGACAACATGGAGACAAAGCCCATAATTGAAGTATCATGATCGGGAAGGGAACTTGGGTGCGGACATGTTAGTCAAGAGATACCGCCGGTCGCTGCTCTGGAGACCCGGAGAGGAGCTGCTGAAGAAACGTATCCTGCTGGAGATCGGACCTGTGGTTGAGAATGTCAAGACAGAGGTCTGCTTCTACATCGATTCGGATCGGCCGCTGGGGCAAACCGAGTCCAGCCTGCTCGACTGGCTGCTTTCGGAGACCTTTGAGCCGGGATCTCTCACCAAGGAAAGCAGCCTGCAAGGCACAGTTCTGGAGGTTGGCCCCCGCGAAGAGATCACCACGCCCTGGTCGACCAACGCCGTCAAGATTTGCCACTCCTGCGGCCTCACCTCAGTCAGGCGTCTCGAGCGGTCACGGCGCCATCAGATTGACCCGAAGCCCGGATCGGCCCTGGACAAACACCAGATCACCCGCATACTTTCCCTGCTCTATGACCGAATGACTGAATCCCCGTACCCTGAACCTCTGAGAACCTTCGAATCGGACAGAAAGCCGGCGCTGGTGAAGCTGATACCGTTGATCGAGGAAGGCATTCGAGCTCTTGAGAAGCTTGACCTTTCTCTTGACCGCCAACTGTTGGAACACAACTACAACTACTTCGCCAAAGTACTGGGCGCCAACCCCACCGACATCTTGTTGACCCATCTGGATCAGACCCAATCCGATCACAGCCGCCACCGGACGTTCAATGCCATCTGGCGGATCGACGGTGTCGACAAGGAATCGACATTCATGAACATGATCAAGGCCAACCATGTTCGACATCCCGGTCATACCCTAGTTGCCTTTGAAGATAACGCTTCTGTAATTCGTGGACACAAGGTGCGAATGCTTCTGAACTCGGATCCAGCCGGACCATCGGCGATTGTCGTTCAGCAGATAGACGCGGACGTGACCGCAAAAGGCGAGTCTCACAATCATCCGACGGCCATAGTGTCGTCAGCGGGGGCGGCAACCGGAACAGGCGGGAGAATCCGAGACAACCAGACGGTTGGGCGGGGCGGCTCAGTTGTCGCCGGGTCAACCCTATATCTGGTCGGCAATCTGTCTATCCCGAACTACGAGCTGCCCTGGGAAAGCATTAACTGGAAACAGCCTTATCAGTTGGAGACTCCGCTTCAGATCATCCTGGGAGCACCAAGAGGCGCATACCGCTATGGCAACGAGTTCGGTGAACCAACTCTGAGCGGATCGACGACCTCTTTCGAGTATGTTCATGGCTCCAGGGAGCAGACTGAACTGTTCGGGTACACCAAGTGCGGCATGTGGTCGCTTGGTCTCGGCTGGGTGAACAGGGCGCATGTCAAGAAGGACAAGCCGAAGACCGGCCATGCGATCGTCCAGCTCGGCGGCGATGCCTACCGGATCGGGCTGGGGGGCGCTTCCGGTTCGAGCCGGATCGCAGGCAGCCAGGAAGCGGAGTTGGACTGGAATTCGGTTCAGCGCGCCAATGCTGAAATGGAGAAGGTGGTTGACCGCGTGATACAGGCCTGCCTCATGATGGGCGACAAGAACCCGATCAGGTCGATTCACGACCTTGGGGCAGGGGGAAATGCCAACGCCATCAGTGAAATTGCGTCTCCGGCAGGCTGCAGGGTGCACCTGCGGCGCATTCCCTGCGGCGACAGCTCGCTGTCCGCTCTGGAGCTGTGGTGCAACGAGTCACAGGAAAGGGTGGTCCTGCTGACTGAGCAAAAGGACATCGCGCTTCTTCAGGAGATCGCCGGCCGCGAGAAATGCCCGATGGCCGTCATCGGAGAGATCACCGGTGACGGGAAACTGGTACTGGTTGACGAGCATGCTCCGGCAAATGCTCCTGCATACGAGAAAGAACCGGTCAACCTCGACCTTGGCTTCGCTCTGGGCAAGATCCCGCAACTTACCATCGAGGACAGGAGCGTCAAGCGCAGCCTGGCGGCCCTTGAGCTTCCCAGGAGCTTGACCGTGCGGGAGGCCCTGGAACGCGTGTTGCGGCTCCTCAAGGTCGCTTCAAAGGGTTTCCTGGTCAATCACGTTGACCGGTCCGTCACGGGGCTGGTGGCCCGCCAGCAGTGCGCCGGACCCCTGCAAATGCCCGTGGCGGATGTGGCGGTGACGGCCGATAGCTATCTTGCCACCACCGGCCGCTGCTGGGCGATCGGCGACCAGCCGGTCAAGTGGATCGTCAACCCCGAGTCATCCGTCCGCCTGGCGGCCGGCGAAGCTCTGACCAACCTTGCATGGGCATTGGTTGAAGATTTCGAAGGAATTTCGCTGCTGGGGAACTGGGGCGCAAGTGCATCTGAGCCGGGTGAAGGCTCCTGTCTCTACCGGGCCAATAAGGCTCTGGCCAACATGCTGGATACTCTCGGCATATCGATCAACGGCGGCAAGGACTCGATGAGCATGGCCGCCAAGGTGAAGAGAGAGAACGTTCAAATGACGGCCAAGGCTCCGGGCACTCTGGTTGTCACTGCGTATGCGGCCTGCCCGGACATAACCGGGACCGTGACGCCGGACACAAAGGAGCCTGGCAAGAGCAGGCTGATGTTCATCGACTTGGCGGGCGGCAAGTGCCGGATGGGAGGGACCGCCCTGGCCCAGGTCTATGGGCAGGTCGGTGACGAGGCGCCGGACGTCGACGATCCCACGCTTCTCCGGAAGTGCTTCGAGGCGGTCCAGGAACTCATTAAAGGACGGCTGGTCCTGGCCGGCCATGACAGGTCAGACGGAGGCCTGGTCGTCTGCCTCCTGGAGATGGCGTTCGCTGGCAATTGCGGTCTGGACATCCAACTGCGCGGTCCCGGCATGGCTGGTAAGGACCCGCTCCACGTTCTATTTGCAGAAGAGCTGGGGATGGTTGTTGAATACTCTGCCGGTGATGAAGCGCTGATAGTGGAAATTCTGAAGAAACATGGTGCCGGCAATTGCTGCCAGGTCATCGGCAGCACGTCCGCTGAGAAGCAAATCAAAATCAGGCACATGGATCAACTTGTTCTCTCTGAGGACATGCGGCTTCTCCGCAGTGCCTGGCAGGAAACGTCTTTTGAACTGGAGAAACTGCAGACAGCCCCGGAGTGCGCCAAAGCCGAAAGGCAGGGGGCAGATGGTCGGTCCGGCCTCCGATTGGAGCTGACGTTCGCACCAGCCAGGACGCCGGAGAGGGAGCTCGAAGCGGTCCGGAAGCCGAAGGTAGCTATTCTGAGGGAGGAGGGCATCAACGGAGATAGAGAAATGGCTGGGGCCTTCTTCCTGGCCGGCTTCGAGCCCTGGGATGTTACCATGACCGACCTGGCTGAGGGCCGGATCGGGCTGGAAGCTTTCAGAGGCGTGGCTTACTGCGGAGGATTCAGCTATGCGGACGTTCTCGATGCCGGGAAGGGCTGGGCGGGCGTGATCCGGTTCGACAGCAGGATCCGGAAGGAATTCGAGAGCTTCTACACCCGGAGCGACACCTTCTCGCTGGGCGTCTGCAACGGTTGCCAGTTGATGTCTCTTCTTGGCTGGGTGCCCTGGCAGGAGATAGAGGTGGGCCTCCAGCCGCGGTTCGTGTGTAATCAGTCAGGGATGTTTGAGTCCAGGTTCGTCGCGGCAAGAATCATGCCGAGTCCGTCCATCTTCTTGAAAGACATGGCGGGATCGGTCCTTGGGGTCTGGGTGGCTCATGGCGAGGGCCGGTTCTTTTGTCCGGATCAGGTCGCCGTGAAGGAGATCGAGCACCGGAACCTGGCGCCCATCCGGTTCGCTGATGACAGTGGCATGATCACCGAGGACTACCCCTCGAACCCGAACGGCTCGCCGCTGGGAATCGCTGCTTTGTGCTCACCCGACGGCAGGCACCTGGCGATAATGCCCCATCCCGAACGGGTCTTCCTGCGTTGGCAATGGCCCTATTGGCCAAGGGAGTGGAGAAACATGGAGACCTCGCCTTGGCTGAAGCTCTTCCAAAACGCCAGGGAATGGTGCAGACAGATAGCTACCACATGCTGACCTGCCCCAAAATAGGCGAGCAAGAAGCCGTCTGAGCAGGTTCTGCTTGTTGTCCGGAATGGCCGACCATTCCGGACGCAACACGGAATCCCGAATGGGAATGGAACCGCAAGCCGTGGGAAGAACGTGCGTTTTCCTGGTGAAATGCCGCTTGAATGAAGAATGGCTCACCGAGCTGGATAATAGGTAAGACTCACACTGCTTCGTACTGGATTATTGATTTGGGTTAGAGTACCTCCAGATGGGCCTGGCTTTACTGTAGACGGAACCAGATTCTTCGAACTGGCCTTCAGTCTGGCAACTGCAACTTGAGAAGTGCCTCGACTACTGAGCGCAGGTCATCAGTGTCTCACAGACGAAATTGAAGCAGGCCTGCAACGGGCAGCCAAATGCGGATATCGACGTGGAGGGCACCCCGGAATTGGGGCGCCCTCCACAAATCACTTGTAGGTCCGTTCAGTCAGAGCTAGGTAGCAGGATCCCGCATCGATACGAGACCACCGAGACAGCCGACGTAGACTGTTCTGCCATCAGGCCCGAGCGTGATTGGAGCCCAATTGTTGTTGTACATAGGGCCTTCACCAGTCATGACACTGTATACGGTCGCACCAGTCCGGAAGTCAACTGCAGTGAAGTACCATCTGTCTACGAGGCTTCGGTAAGGGGGAGGGTAGTAAATGGCTGGGAGGTTCGGGGGCTTCGTGTACAAGTATACCAAGCCATTCGCGAGAGACATCTTGGGTACGCACGTGGCAGAGACTTGGGCACTGGTCCACTCTATATGACCAGAGAATCCTGTCGGGCTCGCCGTATCCGGAACAGCGTCAACGCGGGCGACGCCCCCTACAGTTGTCTTGCCACCGAGCGTGTCGTAGAGGCTCACGTATCCATAGTTGTTCTCCACAATCACCGAGTATGTACCATCCGCATTCAGAACCCCGATAAGGGAGTTCTCAGTGCAGCTGGCACCTGCTGCGAATACAGGAACTTCGGCAACCACTTGGCCGCTGTCTCGCCTGAGGAACAGCACGTTCAAGGGGTCAGCGTTGTCGGCAATGACCACCAGGTCCCCTAGCAGGGTCGGCGTCGTTCCTGAGCCCTGCGTGATCATGCCAGGCCTCTTGATGTTCCCACGGTCGTACTCCGTGCGCCATTGCATCACCGGATTCCCTTTCTTGCCTACCGTGAACCGATACATGGCATGGTCGGTCACGACGTAGAATCCGTCCTCTCCCACCGCGGGCGAGTTCTGGATCTGCTCACCCTCGAGAACCAGGCTCTTCACTTTGCCATCCTCTTGGTTCACGACTCCGACCGACCCATAGCGGGTGGAAAACCAATAGTACCCTCCGCCCCAGTCTGGCAGTGCCGGTCCCATCTTGTCCCTGGTAAGCTTGCCGGCGGGCGGTTCGGGTGGCGTGGCAAGATTGGCTGACAGATCATATTGCTCTATCACGTTGAAGCCAACACATGGATTCGCCAGGGGCGGCAGCTTGATTACCAGAAGTCTGTAGTCATTGGTGGTAACAACAACCCTGTCTTTGTTGTCAAGGTAAAAGTACACGCCTCCAGAGGGATCCTCGGTCAAAGGTATGACGTCTTGCTCCGGCGGGTACGGGCGCGCCGGCAGATCATAGGATGCCAGTGTGTCCAACGTGTCTGGGTCCATTAGCAGGAGATGGGGTTGTCCATCCGCGCCCTGCTTGACCGCTACCATTCTCCCGAAGCTGTCAAAGGTAATTGTGACGACGAGTTGCATCAGGGAGGCGGCTGAACGCATCTGGCGGGTTGCCAACCCGAGGGGACCGCCTACCTCATAAGCATCGGTCATGTAGCTGTCATTGTGCATGTTGCTCATGCCATTGGGCGCCATATAGGGATTCTGGGGAGCTACCACATGTGCCACCGGATTGGGCGTTGCGGGCCCACCCATATACCTCTCCCAGGGCTGTATCAAGATATCCAACTGGCCGGGAGGGATCGGTTGGGCCGGAATCGGATTGCATTGAGCTGCACCTACCGCGAGAGGGACTGTCAAAACGCTTGCCAGCAGCATCACCACGATTGCGATGAATACCAATTGACTCTTCTTCACTTCCCCTCCTTAATTAGTGACCGTCCACGGTGATGGTAACGTGACCACCTTCTATAGGCATCACCCCCCTTAAGATTGTGCTGAATAACGAACAATGCAGCTTGCACCAGGAACAGAAGTGACTATGAGGAACAGCTTGGTCTACTCAGGCCCCAAGAACCTCAACCCCCCTTGTGAGTAGTCTTGCCTGACCAATGACTATGAAGGAATGCTGATGTGGGTTTCGTCTAAGATAATACCACTTCAGTCAAGAGAGGCTGTCAATTTCAGGTTGGATACAGAGGGGGCAGCCGCATCACTACTAATAATGGTGGTTGTCACAGGCCATGCTGCTGCAGCCTTGCATGGCGCCGATAGAGACGGACTTTTACCAATGACCGTCTGTATTCAGGACAGGAGGTCTGGGGGCGACGCTTGGATGGGCTGCCGAGGAAGGCGAATTGGGGATACCTGCAAACCTTTGCATCACAGCTGCAAATTTCTGCAAGTAGACATAAAGTGGTGGACCTGGTGGGACTCGAACCCACGACCTTCTGACTGCCAGACAGGAGGTCTGCTCACCAAGCGTGGACTACGACCCTTTCAAGTGTGAAACCCCCAATGGTGACCTTCTGTGTTGTTTCCAGGATCACCGTCTGAGTTGACCCTGGTCTGGCCCCAACTACCTCCAGGTCAGGAGACTCCGGGTGACGGAAGTATAGGTCGGTTGGCTAATCGGGGCAAGCCTCCTCAGATTGGATACAAAGTGGGGCTGTAATAGACCCCCTTCTTCTCTTCCTGTCAGGTCGATAGAGGGTGGACCAGGCTAGAGGTGTCCAGCCCTCCCCTGTAAGTATCTTCCACAAGTTGCATTAAGTAGTTCCCCCAATGGAGTCAGCAATTCCACCATGTTAACCTTGAGACGTTTGGGTGGTTGAACCGAAGGTAGGAGGCGGGAAAGTGAGGATCGCTGTGCAAAATGTGGGTGTGGCAAAGCGTAGCCAGCATTTCGTGACCTTAGCGGAATGCCCGCATTGCCATAACTTGAGGATACAGCTGCGGGAAGGGTTCCATTTCTTGGGCAGGTGGCAATGCCGTAGGTGCCAAAGGATGTTCTTCTTCCCAGGATGGGTTGATCATGCGTATCCACACGGTACGCAACCCCCTACATATGCCATCAGGTTAGAAATCCCTCGAGGTCGTATGTTCCCGCAATTGAAGGGTGGGAAGGGGTGAGCACCCCCACATCGACCAAACAGACGCCCCCTGTGACCATCGGGGGCTGAAGGGGTGGGATGGAACATCCTAGAGTCCCACCGCTGGTATCAACGAAGGGAAGGAAACAAAGGAGTGAAGGTGTTGTGCCCGCGTCAGATCTCTGGGAGAACAGACGCCATGGCTGATCCCGGGGCTCCGCCTCTTGAACAAGACGCCGATATGCTGAAGCGCCTACACGGCGGTGACTGCACTGCCATGGCAGAGCTTTACGATTGGTATTTCGATCGCCTGTACTCCTTTGTATTCAATCAGGTGGACCGGAATCGGGATGTGGCTGAGGATATTGTCCAGGAGACGTTCCTGGCTGCTTTCGAATCCGCCAAGAGGTTCAAAGGGCGCAGCAGCGCGTGCACATGGCTCTACAGCATCGCGCATCACAAGGTTGCTGACCACTACCGTCGTCAGTCCCGAGAACGTAAACGGATGGTGTACGGGGTAGACGTTGACACTGTGGATGTTGCAGACAATCCAGGGAGACAACCTCAGCCGGACAGTCTGATCGAGTCTGCAGAGACGCGCCAGGTGGTTAGTGAAGCCTTGGCCAAGCTTCCCGGGGACTATCGACAAGTTCTCATTCTCAAATATGTTGAAGAGATGTCGGTTGCGGAGATGAGCCAGGTGATGGGCCGGTCTCCAAAGTCGATAGAAGGACTGTTGACACGTTCCCGAAGAATGCTGCAGACCCATTTGACAGGACTGCACGAGGGAATGACTACTGATAATCACACTTATCGCAAGCTGGGAAGGCACCCAGGTCTGACATCGTACCCTGCGGCATATCCAACCTCAGCTTGGATACGGAGGGGCGCCATTGATGGGAGGGGAACACTAGCGCCCCCGAAAGATGGTATGCGCGCAGGCTCAGAACGCGTCCTGGCGCATGTGGTGAGGGTGTGAGGGGGAAGAAGGCCTGACTGACAGCAATCTAAGTATTCCGCAAGTCGCATCTAGGTAGTTCCCCCAATTGACTCGGCAATTCCACGACGTACACTAGAGTTAGTTCTCGAGTGGTTGAACCAGCCAAAACTGGCGATTTCCGCTAAAGCAGAACAGTCAGGATTCTGCCAGCATCGGCTCGTTGGAAGAGCGAGTTAAAGCCGAGGAAGCTCAAAGGAGGAGCAAGCCCAGGGAGGCTGGAAGGGTCACCCGAGAACCTTTTTTCTGCCAATTGAGCCGGCAATTCCACCACGTTAACCTTTCTAAGGAAGGAGGCGGGAAATGTATATAGGAATCGGAATAGGAACACTTCTAGTCGTCATTCTTATCATTGTCCTGGTAGCTTGGCTTCTGTAGATTGAGTGATCTCAGGTTTGGGAAGGAATACCTTTGGGACCACCTTGGTGCGTGACGATCTTATGCCAAGACAGCTGCATATTCACCTCGCACCATCGGTCCCAAAGGTGTGATGTCCCGGCGAGAACTTGAGGGAAGTTTAGCCTTTGAGGACAGCTTGAATTCCTACAAGCCAGCTTTGTCCTGCTGCGAGCCTCAGGGAAGGTCACCGTTCTGCCCTATTGATGGTCTGTCCAAAATGTGGCTACGAGATGACTGGAAATCCGACATTCTGTGTCCATTACAGTGTTGGACTCAGCGAGGATGGATAGGTGTGCTCATCCAGCTGATGTCCGTAATCGGGTACCTCGGGATGTTAGTCGGCGCGGTCGGGCTCATCGCCGTTCAGGGTCTGTTTTCGCTCTCCCCGCTTGTCGTCCTGGCGCAGATAGCGGCAATCATGCTGTGGGTATGGGCGCGTCTGACTTTCGGCCGGCGTAGCTTCCATCTAGCAGCGAATCCCACTAAGGGCAGCCTAGTCACCAGCGGGCCATACCACTTCATTCGGCATCCGGTCTACGCCGCAGTATGCCTATTCGTCTGGGCCGGAGCTCTTGCACCCCATTCGCTGACGGCACTGTTGCTGGCTGCCCTGGTCACGGCTGGCGCTCTGTTACGCATATTCTGCGAGGAGCGTCTGCTAGCGGAGCGCTTTCCAGAGTATCGGCAGTACGTGGCCTCCACCAAGCGTCTGATTCCCTATTTGTTGTAGCAAACCCCCATGGCCGCTGTCTCCTGCGCAAATCCCGCTGGCCCGCATGGCATCCGATCGCGACATTATGCCAGTCAACCTCAGCTTGGACACAGAGGGGCGTGTCCCATGACCATCTAGGGCTGAAGGGATAGGGGAGGATAGGCTGAAGTCCAGTGCTTCAGTCGGGTATCATCTCTTCCAGAACATCCACCAGCGTTTCTTCCCGGGGTTCCGGAAGCGCCTTTTGAGCTCTGCCTAGTAAGGTGTGTAGCTCTACGATCTGCCGGTTCTTCTCGGTGAATTGGGATCTCAACAAGGAGACCTCTTCCCTCAGGTCGGATACCTCTCCGTCCTTCTCGGTGGTGAGTTGGATCTTCAGCAATTCCATCTCT
>Ga0105095_10001554_pt1 | contig 12125 bp, 11 predicted proteins | sample PPLLak2March2015_2_FD_79180 | JGI IMG/M metagenome (GOLD analysis project Ga0105095, IMG submission 79180) | Freshwater sediment microbial communities from Prairie Pothole Lake near Jamestown, North Dakota, USA - PPLs Lake P8 Core (3) Depth... | ecosystem: Environmental > Aquatic > Freshwater >... | reverse complement strand
TTCGGATGTAGAGGGCCGCGTCCTCGAGACCGGAGGTGCCGTTTCCCCGCCCCACGAGATCGTCGGAGGCGAGATAGCGGATGTGCTCTTCGAGAGCCTTTCGCTCGAATGCGGGCCGGGCCTTCGTCTCGCTCAACGCCGCGCCCGCATGGGCGGTGACGGCGACGAAAAAGCCGAGGGATCGTCGGCTGACGGTTGTGAATCGCAAGCAGCAACTCCGAAGCCGTTCCGACGACGCGGAGACCGGCCGAGCGAAAAATCTGTCGGCTCCCCGACGAACAGTATAGGGCGCGGCTTCTAAACTTCCAAACATCCGCAAAGGGCGAAGAGGGCCCGGGGGTAGCGGCGGCTACTCTCGCTCGTCGAAGAGCGGAAGCGGCCTCGGCTCGAGCTCGCCCAGGACCTTCCACGCCCAGCTTCGCCGGGTCTCCGCGGGAAGGCATCGGTAGCGCGCGTGATAGCGCCTGAGAAAATCGGCGGTCGCCGCGTTCACGTATCCCCCGCCGCGAATCGGCCCGAACTCGGAGTCGTACCGCAGCGCGATGGCCTGGAACAGAGCGTCCCTCAGGTCCTTGGCGACGATCGAAGCGGCGGCCACGGCGACGTGGTGCTCTTCGCCGAAGTCCCGGGCCTCGAGATGGGGGTAGCGAAATCGAAGGAGCTCGAAGACCTTGGCTCCGTCGGCCACGATGCGTTTGACCGCGGGGCACCGATCGATGATCGCCCCCGCCGCCCGGCGCTCGAGCTCGTTCAGGAGACCGCGCTCCGCGAAGCGGTCGACTTCATGATGATCGAAGACTTCGACCTGAACGTCCGCGGCCAGCCTCCTGATATGAAGGGCGAGATCGGCTCGCTCGCGACGGGCCTCCTCGCCGGCGCCGAAGGACTTCGAATCGACCACTCCCCTCCGGGTGAGCGCCGAAGCCGCCTGGGGCTTCAGCACCACCCCCGCGACCACCAGGGGGCCGAGAACCGGGCCGCGGCCGGCTTCGTCGATGCCGAGGATCACGGTGAGTATCGTTTCCCACCGACGTCCGGTTTGCAACGGCGACGGCCGGACGGGAGAATGCCAGGGCGCTTCGCCATGCACCCGGACGAAAGAGGACAGGGGAAGTACAACGTCGTCGTGATCGGCGGTGGCACCGCCGGTCTCGTGACTGCGGCCGGCACCGCCGGCCTCGGCGGACGGGTCGCGCTCATCGAGGGCAACAAGATGGGCGGCGACTGTCTCAACTTCGGGTGCGTGCCGTCGAAAGCGCTCATCTCCTCGGCCAGGCTGGTGGAACGCATCCGGCGCGCGCCGGAGCTCGGGCTCTCGCCGATGGAGCCCTCGTTTCGATTCGAGGACGTCTTCCGCAGCATGCGCGAACGGCGCGCCCGCATCGAGCCGAACGACTCCAAGGAGAGGTTCGAGGGGCTGGGGGTCGACGTATTCCTCGGAAAGGCGAAGTTCCTCTCGCCGCACGAAGTCGAGATCGACGGCGGGACCCGGCTTCGCGCGCGCAACTTCGTCATCGCCACCGGGACCCGCGCTCTCGTTCCCCCGGTTGCCGGCCTCGACCGCGTGCCCTTCTACACCAACGAGACCTTCTTTGACGAGCTCGAGCGAAAACCCGAATCGATGCTCGTTCTCGGCGGAGGTCCCATCGGCTGCGAGCTCGCTCAGGTCGCGGGAAGGCTCGGAGTCGCGGTCCAGCTCGTGGAGCTCCTGCCCCGACTCCTCCCCCGTGACGACGCCGAGGCCGGCGAGCTCATCCGCAGGCGGCTCGCTCACGAAGGAGTCGCGGTCTCCACGGGAACGAAAGCCGTGGCCTTCGAGAGCGAGGCCGGGCACATCTCGGCCACGATCGAGGCCGATGGCGCCCGGAGGAAGCTCGCGATTGAGGCGGTCCTCGTCGCCGCCGGAAGGACCCCCAACGTCGAGTCTCTCGGGCTCGAAGCGGCGGGAGTGAAATTCGACCGCCGCGGGGTCACGGTCGACCAGACCCTCACCACCTCCCAGCCTCACATCTTCGCCTGCGGCGACATCGCCGGCCCCTATGCCTTCACTCACGCCGCCGACTATCAGGCGAGGTTGGTGGTCAGAAACATCCTCCTCCCGTGGCTCAAGGCCAAGGCCAGCTACCGCTGGATGCCCTGGGTGACCTACACCGACCCCGAGGTCGCGCAATTCGGCGTTACGGAGGAGGAAGCTCGCGGGAAGAACGTCGACTGCGACGTCTACCGCCACGATTGGCACGACCTGGACCGCGCCGTCACCGACTCGGAGACCGAGGGATTCGTCAAAGTCCTCACCGCTCGCGGCAAGGACACGATCCTGGGAGCGACGGTGGTGGGAGCGCACGCGGGAGAGGTGATGCACGAGATCCTGGTCGCGGCGAAGCACGGAATCGGGCTCTCCAAGCTGTCGGGCATGGTCCACGCCTATCCCACTTACTCGTCGTCGGTGCAGCGCGTCGCGGACTCGTTTCAGAGAACCAGGCTCACCCCGCGCGTCGCCGGTCTGTTTCGGCGGCTCTATCGGTGGAGAAGGAGCTGATGGGAGCCCGAGGCTACCTGAAGCTCGGCCTCGTCCTCGCGGGGGTCGTCGCCGTCGTCGCGGCGGCGCGGATGCTTCCCCTCGCGGCCTGGCTCTCGGTTTTCAACGAGCGAATCGCCGGGCTCGGCGCCGCCGGCATGGTTCTCTTCGCCCTCCTGTACGCCGCGGCCACGGTGCTCATGGTCCCGGGATCGCTTCTCACGCTGGCTTCCGGCGCGAGCTTCGGCCTTCTCCCCGGCTTCGTCACCGTTCTCTTCGGAGCGACTCTGGGCGCCGCCCTCGCGTTTCTCGTCTCCCGCCACCTCGCGCGGAAGCGCGTCGAGCGCTGGATTCAGGGAAAGTCGTCGTTCCTGGCCGTCGACAAAGCCGTGGCCCGGGAGGGATGGAAGATCGTCTTTCTCACCCGCCTCTCACCGGTGTTTCCTTTCAATTTCCAGAACTATGCCTACGGGCTCACCAGTGTCTCCTTCGGGCAGTACGTGCTAGCCTCCTGGATCGGAATGATCCCGGGGACCTTTCTCTACGTCTATCTGGGGACGCTGGGGCGGAGCGGGCTCGAGGCGGCGTCCGGGACCGGTGCCGAAACCTACCGCCTCGCGCTCCAGGCAGTGGGCTTGCTCGCGACCCTCGGGGTCACGATACTCATCACCCGCGCCGCCAAGCGAGCCTTGCGGGAAGCAGGAGTATAGAGAGATGCACGTCGAATCGGTGAAGTACATGCTGATGGCCCAGGACATGAACCGGGCGGTGAGGTTCTACCGCGACGTCATCGGCCTCAAGGTGGCGTTCGAGTCGCCCGAATGGACCGAGCTCACCTTCGGCGACGCGATCGTCGCGCTCCATGGAGGGGGCACCGGCAAGTACCAGAAAACCGGCCTGTCGCTCCAGGTGAGGGACATCGCCTCCGCGTGCAAGGAGCTCGAAGCGGGCGGCGGGAAGATCGCGTCCCCGCCCCAGACCCGTCCGGGCGAGCCCATCAAGCTCGCCGAGGTGCTGGACACCGAGGGAAACGCGTTCTCTCTGACTCAATACGTGGGCTGAGCGAAAGGAGCGAGGGATGAGACGCTGGTCGCTCTGGCTCGTTCTCCTCGCCGGTCGCGCGGAAGCCCAGGAGACGCGGTTCGAAGTGTCCTTCCCCGCGGCGACCCGCGCCGAGGAAGTCACCGGCCGGGTTTACGTCATGATCTCGAGGACCAACGAGAAGGAGCCGCGCCTCCAGATCAGCCAGACGGGGGGAACCCCGTTCTTCGGCCGCGACGTCGAGCGTCTCGCGCCCGGTCAGGCCGCGATTCTCGACGAAAGCGACCTGGGCTCGCCCGTGCCTTCGCTGCGCCAGATTCCCCCGGGCGATTACTTCGTCCAGGCGTTCGTGAACGTGTACTCCGAGTTCCGCAGATCCGACGGGCACGTCGTCTGGATGCACGACGACCGATGGGAGGGACAGAAGTGGAACATCTCGCCCGGCAATCTGCACAGCCGGGTGCAGAGGGTCCGCCTCGACCCCGGGAGCGGATACCGCGTCTCCCTCGTCGCCGACCAGGTGATCCCACCTGTCGAGATCCCGCCCGACAGCGCCTGGGTGAAGCGCTTCCGGTTCGAAAGCCCGATGCTCACCAAGTTCTGGGGGCGGCCGATCTATCTCGGGGCCACCGTGCTCCTGCCGCGCGACTACGAGACCACGTCGATCTCCTATCCCGTCGTCTACCACCAGGGACACTTCTCGCGGGAGGCGCCGCTTCGCTTCGAAGAAGGGGGCGAGCTCCACCGCGACTGGACCGCGGACGACTTCCCGCGGATGATCGTGGTCACGTTCCAGCACCCGAACCCGTACTTCGACGATTCCTACGCCGTGAACTCCGCGAACGTCGGGCCCTACGGCGACGCCTTGACGCAGGAGCTCATCCCCGAAGTCGAGCGCCGATTCCGCGTCCTCCGCGAGCCCTGGGCGCGCGCCCTTACCGGCGGGTCGACCGGAGGCTGGGAAGCTCTCGCGCTCCAGCTCTTCCACCCGGACTTCTTCGGCGGAACCTGGGCTTACTGCCCCGATCCGGTGACGTTCTCGGCCTACGAGGGAATCGACATCTACGAGGACGAGAACGCGTTCTACAAGGACTACGGCTGGTATCGCGTGCCGACATCCAACATCCGCGACACCTTCGGACAGGTGCGGCTCACGGCGGAGCAGAAGAATCATTTCGAGCTCGTGTGCGGCACCAGGGGTCGTTCGGGGTATCAGATGGACATCTGGTCCGCGGTCTTCGGGCCCGTGGGCGAGGACGGCTACTACGAGCCGGTCTTCGACAAGCTTACCGGCGTGATGGATCCCGAGGTGGCCCGTTACTGGAAGGAGAACTACGACCTCCTTTATTACATGCAGAAGAACTGGGCGACCCTCGGGCCCAGGATCGAGGGGAAGCTCCATCTCTATACGGGCGATATGGACACGTTCTACCTCGACAAGGGGGTGGTGCTGATGCAGGAGTGGATGAAGTCCACCGAGAACCCGCACTACGAGGGCTTTTTCCTCTACGGCGACCGCAAGCCGCACTGCTGGATCGGCCCGGTGACCGAGGCCGGGCGACTTCGCGAGATCGCTCAGTACATGCTTCGGAAGAAGCCCGACGGAACTACGACGCCCTGGTGGAGCTACTGACGGCGGTGGGATTGCGGAGCTTCGCCGGCGAAGAGATCGTCGAGCTGCGGCAGCGGGCCTAGCTGGTTCTCTCCGGCGCCGCCGGTCTCCGTGGAACCGGCTGCAGCCACCGGTAGGTGCGCGAGCCTTTCGGGCCGGGCCGTTCCCATCGGCTTCGACCGCCCTGAATCACCCGTAGCCTCGGCGGTGGGCCCATGACCGCGCAGTCGTTACAGAAATCCTGCCACTTGTCCGTCGGACGATAGCAAATACGGCACGACCCGAACATGAAAAAACCCCGCTATGAAAGCGGTCGAGCAGGAGGGTGTTGGGTTCCCCCGTTCCCAACCGGCGGGAGCTTACCCCGGATTCCGGAGCCGATTCAACCGGGTGGCCGCCGGCCTGTGGTGCCCCAATAATTGCCGTCATGAACGTTGCGTCTATCGCCGTGCTTCTCTGGATGTCCTCCGCTCCGACGGAAAAGCTCTACGAGCTTCGAACGGAGGAAGGTACCCGTACCGCCGCGTCCGGAGACTCCGTGCCGTACTCTCTTTTCGTTCCCGTGCCCAGGGTGGGCCTGCCGGGGCCGCCCTGGCCGGCGCTGGTCCTGAGCCATGGGTTCGCGCGCAACCGCCGATATCACGCGGAGAACGCCCGCTACCTCGCCTCTCGCGGGATCGTGACCCTGACTCCGAACTTCGTGAAGCTCGGCGGAGGAAGGCCGTCGCAGCTGCGCAACGTCAGAAACACCGCGGATCACGTGGTCTGGCTCGTCGAGCGGAGCTCGAGCCCAACGGACTCCATCGCGGGCCTCGTCGACGAAAGGCGCATCGGCCTCGCGGGTCACAGCGCCGGGGGAGCGGTTTCCCTCGAAGCGGCGGTCGCGTTGACGGAGAGCGGTCGACCGCTCGAGGCACTCCTGCTCCTCGATGCGGTTCCGTGGCCGAGGACCGCCGCTCTCGTGAGCGACCTACTTCCCCTGGACTTCGCGAGCCTGCGCTCCGAGCCGTCGGCCTGCAACGCCTTCGCGTCCGTCGTTCCGGTGCTCCCCGGCTTGCGCGTTCCCAACGACGACGTCCGCATTCTCGGAGCGACGCACTGCGATCCCGAGAACCCCACCGACTTTCTCTGCCGGATCGCCTGCGGTGGAGGAAGCGCCGAAGGCCAGAGCCTCTATCAGCGCCTGATGTACCTGTTTCTGAAGGATGCCTTGAGGGCCCCCGCGCTCGAGGACGAAACCTATAGCGCGGCGCTGGGCGAGCTGGCATCGAAAGGCGCGGTCGAAGTCGAGCCTCAGGGCCCCGCGGTCGCTCTCCGACTCGACGTGAACGGGAGGCACGGGAAGGGCGTCGTCGCTACAGCCGGTCCCGTGCTCCTCACGCTCGACGCCTTCGCGCACCCGGCGAAACGAGAGGCGGACTGGTACCTCGCCTTCGCGCGATCGGGGCGCATTCTCTGGGTGACTTCCGATGGGATTCGCGCCACGCCCTCGCCGTTCGCGAGTCTCGCGCCGAAGCCCTTCGACGACGTTGTGCTCTTCGAGACGACGCTTTCCGCGGGCGACTCGATGACGTTCCTTGTCTTCCTCGTCGACGGGACGAAGCTCCTGGCCCACGACGCAATCACCGCCGAAGGACGGTGACGGCGTTCTGGCTACAGGTGTATGCCCCTATCGCCTCCCCGAAGCGACGACGCGCGCGAGGCGCTCCAGGACGGCTCCGCATTCGGATTCGAGCTTGAGCGAGAGCTCGCCGTCGGCGCGCGTCTTTCCGAGGTTCACGGCGACCACATCGGTTCCGCGCTCGCGCGCCCGCTTCACGAATCGGTAGCCGGACCACACCATGAGAGAGGAGCCGGCGACGAGGAGGAGATCCGCCTCGTCGACGAGCGACATCGCCTCGTCCACGCGGTCTCTCGGGACGGACTCTCCGAAGAAGACGACGTCGGGTTTGACGAGACCGGAGCACTCGAGACAGGCCGGAACCTCGAAAAGGGAGTAGTCCGCCCTCGGGAGGTCGGCGTCTCCGTCGGGCGCGGCGGAAGCGGCGACGGAGAGCCACTCGGGATTCGACACCTGGAGACGGTCTTGAAACTCGTCACGGAAGGCGAGGACTCCGCAATCGAGGCATCGGACCCGATCGAGCCTCCCGTGCAGGTCGACGACCTTGAGAGCGCCCGCCTTCTGGTGGAGACCGTCGACGTTCTGGGTGATGAGGTGATGGAGACGGCCGGACCCCTCCAGGGCCGCGAGCGCCCGATGGCTCCTTCCCGGCTCGGCGTCGCGGACCACGGGAAAGCCGGCCATCGCCCGGGCCCAGTACCGCCGCCGGGAGCGCTCGTTCCCCACGAACTCCTGATAGCGCAGAGGCGGGTCCCTCTTCCACTCGCCCCGCTCGTCGCGGTAGTCGGGAATCCCCGACTCGGTGCTCACTCCCGCGCCGGTCAGGACCACGAGGCGACTGGCCCCGAAGACGAGAGCGGTCAGCGCCTCGGTGTCCGCGCGAAGTACACTGTCCTCTGGTTCGATGAAGAGACTCTCGCTCGTCATTTTCGCAGGCCACGCGCTCCTCGCGCTTCTGGCATTCGCCTTTCAGGATAGACCGAAAACGCCGCTCGACGACTTGGTCCTGGAGCTCGGCCAGAACGTGAGCCAGATCCGCCTCGCCATCGCGGACTTCGAGCCGGCCAGCCCGGAGGCGAAGGCGGTCGCTTCGGAGCTCACATCGGTCCTTCGAGACGACCTGGTGTTCGCTTCGGTCTTTCGAATCGTGGATGACTCACAGAGGGCCGACGTCCTGATCGCGGGCGGGCTCGCGAACCAGCCGGATTCCCTCGTGGCGAAGGTGCGGTTTCGAGACCTCGCGGCCGCGAAGGAGGCTTTCGCCGCCGAGTATCGCGCGCCCGCGGACGAGGTCCGGAAGCTCGCGCATCGAATCGCGGACGACGTCCTCGCCAAGGCCGGCATCTTGGGAATCGCCCAGACCCAGATCGCCTACTCGAGCCGGCGAGGCTCCGAGCCGAGAAAGACCATCGGCCGCATGGACTACGACGGGGCGCGCCAGAGACAGGTCGGCGCCGGGTTTCTCGAGCTCGCGCCTCGCTGGTCTCCGGAAGGCGACTCCATCCTCTACGTTTCCTATCCTCGGAGAGGACAGTTTCCGCTGCTCGCGCTCGCCGACGGCGGTCCCACGCCGCGGGTTCTCTACGAGTCCGAGAAGATGGTATTCCCCGGCGCCTGGTCCCCCGATGGCGCGAGAATCGCTTTCTCGTCCTCGAAGGACGGGAACCCGGAGATCTACGTCATGGATCGAGACGGCGGCCGCGTGCAGCGGCTCACCGATCATCCGGGGATCGACGTCTCTCCCACCTGGTCTCCGGCGGGCCGGGAGATCGCGTTCACCTCGGACCGGAGCGGATCGCCGCAGGTCTACCGGATGGATGCGGAGGGGTTGAACCTCACCCGGATCTCGCTTCAAGGGTCCTACAATGCCGAGCCCGCCTGGTCGCCCTCCACCGAGTTCAGCGAGATCGCCTACGCCAGCCGGATCGGAGGAGGGGTCTTCGACGTCGTGATCCACGATTTGCTGACGAACCAGATCCGTCAGGTAACCTATCAGCGCGGGTTGAACGAGAGCCCGAGCTGGGCTCCGAACGGCCGCCATCTCGCCTTCGCCTCCACACGAGCGGGCGACCCGCAGATCTTCACCGTGCACCGCGACGGCTCGAATATCCGGCAGCTCACGTTCGAAGGGACGAACGCGACACCGGGGTGGGGTCCGCCGCCTCGTTAGAGGTCCAAGTCGCCAGCGACCGTTGTTCTCACTCCCGAACGGCGACGATCTCGAAGGTGAGCTGCAGCTCTTCTTTCGTCTTCACCGACCCGCCGACGGCAGAGATCTGAGGGACGCCCCAGTTTCCGCTCGCGAGCTCCATCGCGCCTTTCGCGGTCAGGCGCCCCTCGGCGAGGTCGAGGGTCAGCGGAACTTCGACGGCTTTGGTTACGCCCCGCAGGCTCAACGTCCCCCGGAGTTTCACACGACGGCTCGCTCCCTCGGCCTTCTCGACCCGGACCTCGGTCGATTCGAAAACGATCCGGGGGTTCTGCGGGAGCGCGAGCGCCTTGGCCTCCATGTCGGACTGCACCTGGGCGCGGTCGGTCTCGCTGAGCTCCTCGTCGGCAACGGCGAGCGAGGCGGCGTCGATCTCGAGGACGAAGAGCGAGCTCGCGGGCGACTCGGGATTCCACTCCACCCGGCCCGCGAGGCCCTTCACCTGGATGTTGTGCTCGTGTCCGAACATCTTGAACAGGCCCGCGGTCCCCACGTGGACCGACATACGGCTTTCCTCGGCGACGACACGGTAGACCGCGGGCTCCGGCAGCGCGACCCCGACGACAAGCGCAATCCAGGTCAGCATTCATCCCTCCCAGGCCATGCTAGCTCCGATTCCGAAGCCAGCCTGTGAGCCGCTACGCAGTCAATCTCCCTTTTGATACGTACCGATGAGCTCCGCCCCGCCGAGGACGTGGCCCTCGATGGCTTTCAGGAGCTTCGCCCGCGTCGGACGGCGCTGGTCCTCGAGCATCGCGTCGAGGGCGTAGAGCTTGTGAAAATAGCGGTGCCGTCCGATGGGTGGGCAGGGGCCGCCGTAGCCGATCCGCTTCCAGTCGTTCAGCCCGCAAAGCACGCCCTCGGGCAGATCCTCGGGGGCCGCCGCCTCCACGAGCCCTCGTACGTCCGCGGGAATGTCGTACAAGTTCCAGTGTACCCAGGTCATCTTCGGAGCTTCCGGGTCCGGGGCATCCGGGTCCTCGACGAGGAGGGCGAAGCTCTTCGTTCCCGGCGGCGGGGCGGTCCAGGAGAGCGGCGGGGAGACGTCCTCTCCCTCGCAGGTATATCGGCGAGGAATCCTTCCCAGGTGCTCGAAGACGGGGCTCATCAGCTGGAGCGGCATTTTGTGATCCTCCTCATACTCCGGTCGTGCATTCGGAGTAAGAATCTCGGCCTTTCCGCTCCGCGCCGGAGAGGATCCGAGGCATCGTGACGACTTCGCAGTCTTCCGCGACCCATACCTCCCCGCGACGAGTCGATTTCATCGAAGGCTACCACGTCCGCCTTCGCGCCGCCCTGAACCGCGGCGAGGGCAGGCTCATGACTCTCTCCCAGGGCGGCGCCTATGTGGCGACCCCGGTGACTCTCCTTCCCCAGGCCCAGCTCTCGGTGGCCATCGACATCCCCGAGCTCTCTCGGATCGTGGAAGTCGAGGCCGTCGTCGCCTGGGAGAACCGCGGGCCCCGAAGGCCCTCCTCGACCCAGCCCGACGGCTACGGCCTTCGGTTCATTCGCGTGCCCACGGTCTCCGCGGAAGCCATCCAATGGCTGCTCCATCGGGAAGAGAAGAGAAACCAGGACAACCCCGCCAGCACTCAGGCACTTTCCTCCGCGGAAGTCCGCGAAATGATGGAGCGGGCGGAGGAGCAGTTAGGGCTCGCCGCCGCGAAGGTCCACCGCCCGACGAACCCTTTCGAGGAGCCCGAGGGACCGCCTCATCGGCTCGAGCTTTCGGTCCTCAAGGCGCGCGCTCCTCGAGCCCCGGGGGTTTTCGTCCTCGGCTACGACCGCGCCGTGGGCGCCCGGGTCGGCCGCGCCGATTACGACCTGCGGGAGGCGCTCGCGAACTTCGTCGGCCACTACGCCTATTTCCACTTCGAGGTGGTCCCGGCGTCTCGGGACCGCTTTCACAAGGAGTGCGAGCTGTTCCACGATCTCGGAGGAGACCGCGGCCAGCTCGACAACGCCGATCACCCCGTTGCCCCGCCGAGGGGAAGCGTCAATTGCCCGCTCTGCGTGAAGGGCCTTTTCATCCGGTGACGGCGCCCTCGGAAGCCGAGCCGACGAGCTTCGCGTATTTCGCGAGAACCCCGGTCCGATAACGCGGCTCCTTCGGCCGGAACGAGCTTCGCCGGGTCTCCAGATCGGCGTCGACGTCGATCTTCCGGGCTTCGACGTCGAGCGTGATCCGGTCGCCGTCGCGGACGAGAGCGATGGGCCCGCCTTCCGCCGCTTCCGGCGCGACGTGCCCCACCATGAATCCGTGGGTCGCGCCGCTGAAGCGGCCGTCGGTGACCAGGACCACGGAGTCTCCGAGCCCCCGCCCGACGATGGCGCCGGTGACGGCGAGCATCTCCCGCATTCCCGGACCGCCTCTCGGTCCCTCCCAGCGGATGACGACGACGTCGCCCTCCTGGATCTTTCCCGCCTGGACCGCCGCGAAAGCGTCCTCCTCGGAGTCGAAGACCCGGGCCGGGCCCTGGTGGCGCATGCGATCGTGGCCGGCGAGCTTCACGACCGCGCCCGCGGGAGCGAGCGAGCCCCGGAGGATGGCGATGCCCCCGCGGGGCTTGATCGGGGAGGAGAGCGGGCGAATCACTTCCTGCCCCACTGTCTCGCCGGCGCTTCCCGCTTCCTCCGCGAGGGTCTTCCCGGTGACGGTCGGCGCGTCCTTCAAAAGCCCGCCGTCGAAGAGCCGTTTGATCAGAAGGCGAAGTCCGCCGGCGCGGTCGACGTCCGGGGCGGTGAAGCGCCCTCCCGGCTTGAGGTCGGCGAGGACCGGCGTCCTCGCGGAAACGCGATCGAAGTCCTCGAGCGTGAGTGCGACTCCCGCCTCGCGCGCGATGGCCAGGAGGTGAAGGACGGCGTTGGTCGAGCCCGCGGTCGCGGCGACGGAAGCGACCGCGTTCTCGAGCGCGGTCCTCGTGATGATGCGCCGGGCGGTGGTGCCGCTCTTCACCAGATCGAGGACCAAAGCACCGCTCCGGTGAGCGGCGTCCTTCTTGCGCGGATCGGTCGCGGGAATATCGTTGACCCCCATGGGAGAGATTCCGAGAGCGGTCATCGCCGTCGACATGGTGTTGGCGGTGAACTGTCCTCCGCAGGCGCCGGCGCCGGGACAGGC
>Ga0105095_10001553_pt1 | contig 12129 bp, 8 predicted proteins | sample PPLLak2March2015_2_FD_79180 | JGI IMG/M metagenome (GOLD analysis project Ga0105095, IMG submission 79180) | Freshwater sediment microbial communities from Prairie Pothole Lake near Jamestown, North Dakota, USA - PPLs Lake P8 Core (3) Depth... | ecosystem: Environmental > Aquatic > Freshwater >... | reverse complement strand
GACGCTTCTCGTCGAGGACATCCTCGAGACGTTCCCACCGGGCGTGCTGCCACCCATCGAGGAGGTCACCCTGTTCCGCCAGGATGAGATCGAAGGCTTTCTCAAGAGGCCGGGCGAGCCCGGATACCGCAACCCCTACCAACTGTGGCGTCCATTCGAGTGAGGGCGCCGAGGCCGGCCCTGGGGGAAGCGACAACGTCCCGCTGCCGCCTCAGAAAACATGGTCAAAAGACCCTGGCGATCTGGTGGCCCCCATATAGCTTCGGTCATATGCGGAGCGACGGGGGTTGCCGGCCGCAATCGACGTGGCAGGGCACCCCGTGGAGACACCGGAGCCGTTTCACACTCGGAAGACCGTAGGCAGGAGAGACCCCGTCGGACCGTTCTGATCGGAGATGGGCCCCGAAATGGCCCTCGGTCCGACGTAGACGTACGACCCGGGTCTTTGGGCGACCCGGGGCCTGACAGGAGGAACAGAAGTGAAGAGACGATATCTGGCCCTGTTGAGCGTCTTGGTGCTGGTTCTCGCCGCATGCGGCGAAGAGGCGGCCACCACGACGACCGAAGCAGAGCCGACCACGACCACCGTCGTCGAGGCGACCACCTCCACGGCGGCGGCAACCACCACCACCGGAGCTGAGGCCACTACCAGCACCACGATCACGGTGCGGGCCGACGCCGACCTGGTGATCTGGGCCGACGACACACGGACCCCGGTGATCGAGCCCTTCGCCCAGCAGTTCGCCGAGGAGAACGGCGTCACCGTTGCGGTGCAGGAGATCGCATTCGACGACATTCGGGACCGCCTGGTGGTGGCGGGACCGGCCGGTGAAGGCCCTGACATAATCATCGGCGCCCACGACTGGCTCGGCCAGCTCGTGTCGGCCGGCGTGGTCGCCCCGCTCGACATCAGCGGTGTGGCCGACCAGTTCAGTGAGGCAGCCGTCGCCGCATTCAACTACGAGGGTGACATCTACGGACTTCCCTATGCCGTCGAGAACATCGCCCTGGTCCGCAACACCGACCTGGTCCCCGAGGCTCCGGCCACCTTCGAAGAGCTGGTGGAGACCGCCCTCGCCCTCCAGGCAGAAGGGACGGTGGACACCCCGCTTGCCCTCCAGGAGCAGGGCAACGGTGATCCCTACCACAACTACCCGATCGTGACCGCCCTGGGTGGCTACGTGTTCGGGCGTAACGCCGATGGCAGCTACAACCCCGACGACCTCGGTATCGACAGCGCGGGTGGCCTTGCTGCCGCCGAGTACTTCGGTGAGTTGTCCGAAGCGGGTGTGGTGAGCATCGACATCACCTACGACATCATGGTGGAGAAGTTCGCCGCCGGGGATGCGCCGTTTGCCATCACCGGTCCTTGGGCGACGCCTAACTTCACGGATGTGAACTTCGTGGTGGAGCCAATCCCGCCTGTGGAGGGGGGGACACCCCAGCCGTTCATCGGAGTGCAGGGCTTCATGGTCTCCGCCTTTGCCGAGAACCCACTGTTCGCCTCCACCTTCGTGCTCGACTTCATGTCGACCAAGGAGGCACAGTTGGCCCTGTTCGAGGCGGGTGGCCGGCCCCCGGCCCAGACCGATGCCTTCGATGAGGTGGCGGCAGCAGATCCCAACCTCGCCGGATTCGGCGAGGCGGGTCAGAACGGCTACCCGATGCCGGCCATCCCCGAGATGGGCTCGGTGTGGCAGGCGTGGACCGATGCTTACGAGAGCATCTTCACCGGGGGTGACCCTACGGAGGCGTTCACCAACGCAGCCGACCAAATCCGGACGCTGATCGCCGGCTGACATGTAATGACCGATCTGGGGACACAAGGCTCGGCCACAGAGCTGCCTGGATCGAAGGATGAGCGCCGGGGAGAGAAACCTCCCCGGCGCTCATCGTCATCGGTGTTGCCGCTGGTGGCCAAGCTGCTCTTCCTCGGCGTGCTCAACGCCCTCGCCATAATCAGTCTCCCGGTGATGCTGGCCGAGGATTTCTGGCCGGGGATCATCACCGTGGCCCTGGCCACTATCGCCCTCGACTGGGCCTATCTGAGTAAGAGGGCGATCCCGGCCAAGTACCTGATCCCGGGCACCATCTTCGCCATCGTCTTCCAGGTGTATCCGATCATCTACTCGGCGTACACCTCGTTCACCAACTTCTCCACCGCCAACCGGCTCACTTTCGAGCAGGCGCTCGATCAGTTCGAGCGGAGGTCTTCGAACGTCCCCGGGAGCACCCGATACCAGCTGACCATCCTCGGGGGGGACGGGGGCACCGGTGAGCTGGCCTTCTTCCTCACCGACGATCAGGGAGCCACCTACCTGGGAACTGCGGATGGGCTGCAACCTTTGGAGCCGGATCAGATCGCCACAGACGCCGAGGGAGACGTGCAGGAGGTGGAAGGGTACGTCCCCCTGACCATCGCCCAGATCGGAGACCGTCAACAAGAGATCCTCCAGCAGTTCGAAGTCCCCACCGAGGAGGGGGCGATCAGGGCGGTGACGGTCACCTCTGCGGCCGTGTTCAACCGGCTGTACAGCTATGACCCCGACACCGGCTTGCTGACCGACACCGAGACCGGGACCACCTATGGGCAGGAGGAGGGGAACTTCGTCTCCGCCGACGGTGACACCCTGCAGCCTGGGTGGAGGATTGCGATCGGGTTTGCCAACTTCACCCGCATCTTCACTTCGGAGGCGATCCGGGGGCCATTTGTCCAGGTCTTCATATGGAATGTGGTCTTTGCCGTGCTCTCGGTGGTGACCACCTTCGCCCTCGGCCTCGGGCTGGCGGTGGCGCTCAACCATCCCGGCATGCGGGGCCGGCGGGTCTACCGCTCCCTGCTGATCCTGCCCTACGCCCTTCCCAGCTTCATGACCGCGCTGATCTGGGCAGGCATGTTCAACCAGGAATACGGTGTGATCAATCAGATATTGGGCGCGAGCGTCCCCTGGCTTCGTGACCCCACCCTGGCCAAGCTCTCGATCCTGATCGTCAACCTGTGGCTGGGATTCCCCTACATGTTCCTCATCTCCACCGGGGCCCTGCAGTCGATCCCCGAGGAGTTGAAAGAGGCCGGCTACGTCGACGGGGCCACTCCCCGTCAGGCCTTCCGCCGGATCACTTTTCCGCTGCTCCTGATCTCTCTCGCCCCGCTGTTGATCGCGTCGTTCGCCTTCAACTTCAACAACTTCAACATCATCTACCTGCTGAACGGGGGTGGCCCTCCCATCGCCGGGGCGCAAACCCCGGCCGGGCACACCGATATCTTGATCACCTACACCTATCGGCTCGCCTTCGAGTCGGGGCAGGGCAATGAGTTCGGCTTCGCCTCGGCCATCGCCATCATCATCTTCATCCTGGTGGGCAGCATCTCAGCCCTGTCCTTCCGTCGGACCCGAGCATTGGAGGAGGTCGTCTGATGGCAGTGGTTGGGAGCACAGCGGAGGTACGTGGGACCACCGGTGCGGTGGTGGCCGGTTCGAACCGAGGGATGCGATGGTTTCGCTCGCTCGGCTGGCGTCACCTCCTCGCGTGGGGGGTACTGGTCTTCGCCCTCTTCCCGATCCTGTGGATCATCTCCGCCTCGTTCAACCCCACAGGGACCTTGATCTCGCAAAGCCTCATCCCGTCTGAGCTCACTTGGGCCAACTACGAGGAGCTGCTCTTAGGGACCACCCCCTATGTGTCCTGGCTGGTCAACACGGTGGTGATCGCCGGGTTGGCGTCGCTGTTCATCACGTTCCTCTGCTTCCTGGCTGCCTACGCCTTCTCCCGGATGAGGTTCAGAGGGCGGCGCACCGGGCTCATGTCCGTTCTCCTGATCCAGATGTTCCCCCAGACCCTGGCCTTCGTCGCCATCTTCCTGATCATGGCCCGGATCAAGGACGTGTTCCCCCCGATCGGTCTCGGCACCCAGGCCGGTCTGATCCTGATCTATCTCGGCGGGGCGATGGGGGTCAACACCTGGCTGATGAAGGGATTCCTCGACACCCTTCCGGTGGAGCTGGACGAATCGGCCCGGATCGACGGGGCCAGCCATTGGCAGATCTTCCGCTACATCATCTTTCCCCTGGTGATCCCGATCCTGGCCGTGGTCTTTGTCCTCTCCTTCATCTTCCTGATCAACGACTATGTGCTCGCCTCGGCAGTGCTGGGTCAGGGCGACCCGGAGAAGTTCACCCTCTCCATCGGCCTCTACGCCTATGTCAGCGACCAGTTCAACCTTCGCTGGGGGCCGTTCGCCGCCGGGGCGATGATGGCCGGGATCCCGGTTGTCATCCTGTTCCTCTTCCTCCAGCGCTACATCGTCAGCGGTCTCACCCAGGGTGCCGTCAAAGGCTGACCGCCCTCGGCGCTTCCACGACGACCTGGCGGTGCACGGGCTCCCCGGGAGTGTCGCCCCGTGGGATATCCGCTTCGACCCTGGCGACCGGGCCTATCTCGACCGGGAGCCCGACGGCCGCTACCGGGTCCGGGTCCACGCCGAGCCCGGCCTGGGCCACGGTCTGGTAGTGGCACGGCGGGGGACGGAGCACCTCGGGTTCGCTCTGGAGACGGTGGCCGCCACGTCGCGGTTCTTGTTCTGGGAGCTGGTGGGCTCGCTCCAGCCGGGCGATCGGATCAGCCTCGCCTTCCGCGATCCGGGCGGGAGAGGGGTTTATCGCTGTCCCAGTGGGATCAGCTCCACGGTGGAGCGGCTCGACCGATGGGAGGTCCCCGACTTGAAGCCACTCACCGTGCCGGGTTGGGCGCAGGGAGCGATGATCTATCAGATCTTCCCCGACCGGTTCGCCAATGGTGATCCGGGCAACGACCCACCGGGGACCGTCCCCTGGGGCTCGCCACCCGATGCCCATCTCTTCCAGGGAGGCGATCTGGCCGGGGTCACTACCCACCTCGACTACCTGGCCGGGCTGGGGGTGGAGGTGATTTACCTGAACCCGATCTTCGCTTCGCCTTCCACCCATCGCTATGACACGGTCGACTACCACCAAGTAGACCCGGTCCTGGGGGGCAACACCGCCCTGGCCGAGTTGCTCGATGCCGCCCACGACTGTGGGATGCGGGTGGTCCTCGACGTCTCGCTCAACCACTGCCATCCCGGCTTCTTCGCCTTCCAGGACCTTGTTCGCAACGGCCCCGAGTCGAGCTATCGGGACTGGTTCGTGGTCCACGAGTGGCCGGTGCGGATCAAGGCCCGCCGCCCGGTGCGCAGCTGGCAGCGGGAGTGGCTGCCCATCTGGTCGGCGCAGAGCGGGCTGGAGGTGGAGTACGTCGACGACGAGGGCCCGGCGGTGGAGCCGACCTATGAGTGCTGGTATGGGGTGGCCTCGATGCCCCGGATCAACCTAGCCAACCCTGAGGCGCGCAACTACCTGCTCGGGGTGGCCGCCGACTGGATCCAGGACGCCGGTATCGATGGATGGCGGATCGACGTGGCCCGCTATGTCGACCCCGACTTCTGGGTCGACTTCCGCCTGGCGGCGAAGAAGGCCGATCCGGAGGCTTATCTGCTCGGGGAGATCATGGGGGACGCCTCCCCCTGGCTGCAGGGTGACCGCTTCGACGCCACCATGAACTACACCTTCCGTGACATCTGTCTCGGGTTCTTGGCCAGCGGCGAGGTCGACGCCGAAGATACCGCCGACGCCCTGGCCCGGCTCTGGGCCCAGTACGCCTGGCCGGTGACCCTGGCCAACCACGACCTGATCGGCAGCCACGACACCCCCCGCTTTCTCACCGAAGCCGGAGGTGAGCAGTGGCGGCTTGGTCTCGCCATGGTGTTGCAGATGACCTTCCCCGGCGCCCCGGGGATCTATTACGGCGACGAGGTGGGCTTGGACGGTGGCCACGACCCCGGTTCGCGCGGGCCGTTTCCCTGGGAGCCTTCCCCTGACCGTCATGCCCTGTACCGACTGATCGCCACGTTGACCGGGCTGCGCCGTCGCGAGCCTGCCCTGGTCAAGGGGGAGTGGCGTCTGCTTCCCTCGGCGGGGGACCTGCTCGCCTTCGAGCGGAGATGGGAGGGGAAGCGTCTGGCGGTGGTGATCAACCGGGGACGGCGCCGTCGGGTGGAGCTGCCCCGGTCGGGGCGGGTGCTTTGGGGTGAGGCCATCATGACAGGACGGACCCTCACGGTCGGCGCACACCGGGCAGCGGTTGTGCGGCTGGGACGCTGAGCCAGGACGACACCGGCATCCGGAGTGCCGCGCAACCCGAAAGGGGACGTAGTCCTCGGGCCCCCAACCCCCGATTGGCGAGGATGAGAACCCGGCCGATCCTCACCGGTATAGACCGGTGAGGCTGGCCTCGGCCAGGATGTGACCCTCGATCGCCTCCAGCACCTCGGCTTTGCCCGCCCCTTCGGCCAGGCCGAGGGCGGTGTCGACTGCGTAGACCCTGTGCACGTAACGATGGGTCCCAGAAGGGGGACAGGGCCCGTCGTAGCCGGTCCCGCCAGAGGTGTTGACCCCGGCCGTGCCCACGCCTCCCACGTCACGGGGGATCTCGCTGGTGGGCTCGATGTCGTAGGCCACCCAGTGGTCCCAGGTCCCGCTTGGGGCGTCGGGGTCGTCCATGATCAGGACCAGGGTCTTTGCGCCTTCCGGGATCCCACTGATCTGGAGGGGCGGGGATACCCCCGCCCCGTCGCAGGTGTACTCGGCGGGGATCTTGCCCTGATCCTGGAATGCGGTCGAGCTGAGTCTCATGGTGCCCTCCTGGGTGGGAGCGGTGGTGGTCGAGCCCGAGGTGACCGGCTTGTTCTGCTCCTCCGCGCAGGCGGCGAGCAGCAGGAGAAGGGCGACTGCGGCGACGGCGGGGGTGGTTGTCACGGCCGGTCTCGGGGTCTTCAACCTATCAACTCCCCGGCGCGAGGCGATGTTGGGCTGCCGACGTCAGAACAGGTCGAGCAGTTCTTGGAGATTGCGTGCCGAGCGGATCCCGTAGTCCGAGTAGCAGTTGTTCATCAGGGCATGCACTGAGTCGGCACTATCCGCCAATGTCTCGATTCGAGGCACCCACTCCGCCAATTCCGCTTTGCCGTAGTCATAGCGGAATCGCTCGGCAGCGGTGATTCCCTTCTTCTCCCAGTTGTCGGTGTTGCGGCCGTGGAAACGCACCTCGGCGACGGGGGCGGTCACCGCCACCACCGGAGGCACCGAGCTCTTGAATCCCTGAGGCTCGTCGACACAGACATAGGCAAGCGAGTGACGCTCCAGGAAGTCGAGGGTGTCGCTCATGTGCTCTTCGTCGAGCCAGCGGCCGTTTCGGAACTCGACCGCCAGCTGGAAGTCCTCCAGGTGCTCGGCCACCCACTTCATGTAGCCGAACGCACCCCGGGTCGGATATACGAAGGGCGGGAACTGGAACAGCACCACCCCCAGTTTCCCCGACGAATGGAGCGGCATCAGGGCGTCCCGGAAGGCGGCCACCGCTTCTGCCTGGAGCTCGCGGGACAGGTCCCGCATGTACACATTGCGTTTCTCTACCACCTCCTCGGGCAGCTTCTCCCGGAAGCCCTTCCACAGCGACGAGGGCGGGGTGGGATGTTGGGTGAGGAGACGGAACGCCTTGACGTCGAAGACGAACTCGGGCGGGGTCCGCTCCACCCACAAGCCGGCCACCCGCTCCGACGGTGGGGCGTAGAAGGTGGAGTCCACTTCGACGATTGCGAAGTTCTCCGCATAGAAGGTGAGCCGCTCCTCGGCGCTCATCTTCACCTTCGGGTAGAAGGCACCGCTTTCGGTCAGGGTGGGATCGGTCCACGAGCAGGTCCCGATCTTGATCTCTCCGGCCACGATCCACCCGAGCCTACGGGCATTTCGGGTCTGGGGCCGAAGGGGCGTTAATTCGGTTGACGTCGGAACACGACAGCTGGCATAGTGCCACCTGCCCGTCTGATCGAGTCGAGAGGAGGTGGGCGAGATGAAGCTACAAGCCCACCACTTTGCCGGCTCACATGACGGCCACCGGCGCTGATCCCAGGCCCGCCTGCTTCCCGCCGATCCCGTGAGCCACGCCGAAGTCTGCAGCGTGCTCACCCGAGCCTTCCCCCTTGCCTCCCGGCCGGGGTGCGCTCCCTGGAGCCTTCGGCTCCCTCGTGCCGGTCAGGTACGAGCAGATGAGGAACACACCGATGAGTCAGCTAGACCCCAGCCTGAACCAAGCCGCGATCGCGGCGAGGACCCAGGCGCGGCGCTTCGAGGCGGAGCAGCGTCGACTCGTCCGTGAGCGGACGAGACGCCATGTCTCGGGCAGTGCGGCCTCTGGCCGGTCCCTGGTGCGGAGGTCTCGGGCAACCGCCTGAGACCCCGCACGCGGGCTTCCGTGTGGACCCGGATGCGAGACTGGTCCCATGGCCCACGATCGGGCGTCCGAACGCCTTCCTCCCGGTGTGTGGATCAGCGGCGCCGGTGCCGCCGCCCTTCTGCTGGCGGTGTCGGGTCGGTACGGGTTTCACCGTGACGAGACCTATTTCGTCATGGCCGGGCGGAGTCTCGAGTGGGGCTATGTCGACCAGCCACCACTGACCCCGCTGGTGGCCCGGATCTCCGAGACCCTGTTCGGCACCTCACCTACCGCGTTGAGAGTGTTCCCGGCCCTGGCGGTCGGGGGAGTGGCGATTCTGGCCGCGGCGATGGCCCGGCGGTTCGGTGGCGGGAGGATCGCACAGGTGTTCGCCGCCTTCGCCGCTGGTTTCACCGGGGTCCTGCTCGGGGAGGGTCATCTGCTCAGCACCGCCGTGTTCGACTACTTCTTCTGGGCGCTGGGTCTTCTGATCGTGGTCGGCCTGCTCGACGGGGACGACCCCCGCTGGTGGCTCGCCCTCGGGGTTGTCGTCGGCATCGGGCTCCAGAACAAGCACACTATGGCCTTCTTCGCGGCGGCGATCCTGGTCTCGCTGTTGGCGACCCGGCAACGGAGGCTGCTGGCTTCGCCCTATCCCTGGCTGGGGGTGGCCGTCGCCGCACTGATCGCACTGCCCAACCTGATCTGGCAGGCGAATCATGGCTGGCCCCAACTGGAGGTTGCCGGGGCTCTACGGGCCCGCGGCGATGGCCCGCTCGCCTTCGCGATCCAACAGCCGGCATTGCTCTCGATCACCCTGGCCATTCCGGCCTTCGCCGGCCTGTGGTGGCTGGCCCGTTCGGACGATGCCCGGCCGTGGCGTCCTCTGCCCATCGCCTACCTTTTGCTGTTCGCCGTGTTTCTCGTCACCGGAGGGAAGTCGTACTACGTCGCCCCGATGTACGCCGCCCTCCTCGCCGCCGGTGGGGTGTGGTTCGAGCGCCTCTCTGTCCCATGGCGTCGATCGGTGGGTGGATTGACGGTGCTCGGCGTGGCAGTCGGGCTGTTCATCGCCCTACCACTGCTCCCGATCGATCGGGTCGGCTCATTCGATCCCACCGGTGAGCTGGGAGAGACGGTGGGCTGGCCTGAGATGATCGACCAGATCGGCGACGCCTACCAGATGATCCCTGCCCATCAGAGGGAGAGGGCCGTTGTCTTCACCAGTAACTACGGGGAAGCGGGAGCAGTCGATGTCCTTGGCCCCGACGTCGGCTTGCCCGGAGCTGCCAGCGGGCACAACAACTACTGGCTGTGGGGCCCGCCCCCCGAGCACGGGCCGATCATCGGGGTCGGGCCGGTGGCGGCGGAGTTGGAGCTGATTTGTCCCGACCTGGAACGGGTGGCGAATCTCGGCAACCCGTACGGGGTGGAGAACGAAGTGGCGGACCAGCCTGTCTTTCTGTGCCTCGAGCCGAGCGGGCAGCTCTCCGGGATCTGGGACCGGGTCCGCCACTACAACTAGCTACGCCGGGGTCGCTCCACGGAAGCATCACGGCCGCTGCAAGTCATCTATCGGCCGGCGCTGAACCGAATACCGCTCGATGTCGACAAGAGCCCTCGCGTCTCAACGCTCCAGCCTCCAAACGGAGGTGGACCGGATCGCCGTTGGTGACGGTGTCCTCGACGGGCTGCGCCGGATGCGATCGCTGGACGAGGCGGCGAGACGGGCCGATCCGCCGACAGCGGTCGAGGTGCTCACTTCCCTGATCGACCGTTACCGCATCGACCCGCTCGCCGCCTACCTCGGTCTCCATTCTCTGGCCGACGTCCCCTCGTCCAAGGTCGATCCGATCCTGCTCCGCTCTCTCACCATCGGCGATCCCGGTCTCGCCGAGCATGCCGCCTGGGCGTTGAGCCGGAGACGTCCCATGCCCGCCGCCCTCCCCGCTCTGGTGGCGCTGGCCGGGTCGGGCGGGTTCGGGGCGATGATGGCCGAGCTGGCTCTCGAGACCTGGTTTGTCGAGATACCGGAGCTGCTGTGGCAGGTGGACAGACCGGTCCCGGAGCGGATTCGCCTCCTCGCCCATCGACCTCGATTCGGGCGACAGGAGCACAAGAGCCGACGGGGTCTCCGCATTGCCCAGATCCTCATGCAGGGCCGGGTCGACGCCGAGCTGTCGGCGGCCGGCGCTGGCGACGGCGGGGGATTGGTGACGCTTCAGGTCGGTCTGACCGAGGAGCTGGCCGAGCACGAGTCGGTCTCCGAGGTGTTTCTGGTCACCCGGCGAATCGAGGGGGAGTCCACCCGCTTCCGCCGCCCACTGGAGCCGATCGGCAGCAATGGGACTCTGGTTAGGCTCCCCTTCGGCCCCTCCGGGTATCTCCCCACCGCGGAGATGTGGTCGTTTCGAGCCGACATCGAACGCGAGCTGCGCTCGTTCCTGGCCGGCCACGGGCCGTTCGATGCCCTGCACCTCCGTTTCGCCGACGTCGGGACCTTTGTCGGGGCCCGGCTTGGCATCGAGTTGGGCATCCCGATCTTCTTCACGCTGGCCCCGGACCCTCACGCCGTCATTGCCTCCGCCGAGGCGAGAGGGGCGCTGAACCGGGCCGATTTCGCCGCGGTCGATGCCGAGCAGCACTATGTGTTCCGGGCCTGGCTGGTCGAGTGGATGCTGGAGCATTCCGCCCGTCTGGCATTGCTACCCCGACAGAGCCAGGGTGAGCAGTTCCAGACACTGCTCGGGGTCGACCTCAATGCTGACCCGGACCGGTTCCGGGTCATCCCTGAAGGTGTCGACTATGCCATGGCGACCGAGGCCCGGCGGGCTCTGTCCTCGCCCGGAAAGCCGGCCGAGAAGGGTGTGCTGGCAGACTTGCGCAGGGGGGTCGAGGCCCTGCCCCATTCGAGAAGGGGTCTGCCGGTGATCCTCAGCGTGGGCCGCCTCCACCGGGTCAAGGGGATGGACCGGGTGGCTGCGGCCTGGTCCAGCGACCCAGATTTTTACTCGAGGTTCAACCTGGTGCTCCTGGGTGGGAACCTGGAGGAGCCGAGTCCCGAAGAGGACGCCACGCTGTCGGCGATCGAAACCGCGGTCGGTGAGCCGCTGGATGCGGCCAACGGCCTGCTCCTCCTCGGAAACCGCTCCCATCGGGAGGTGGCGCTGGTCATGGCCGCCGCAGTCTCGGGAATCCCGGAGGTGGTGGGGCCCAACGGCATCTATGTCTGCGCGAGCGACAAGGAGGAGTTCGGGTTGGCCATCGTCGAGGCGTTGGCGGCTGGTCTGCCCGTGGTCGCCCCGGAGGTGGGAGGGCCGGCCACCTATGTCGCCCCCGGCTTCACCGGATACCTGGCCGACACCGCTGAGGTCGCCAGGATCCAGGACGGGCTGCGATGGGCGGCGGATGTCAGGTTCTCTCGGGTGCGGGCCGACGCGGCCAGGCGTCTGGTCAGGTCCGGGTACAGCCTTTCGGCCATGGCCAACGACCTCGTTGACCTCTACGCCCGGGAGCAGGCACAGGTGGGATGAGCACCGTCCTCTTCATCGTCCCGGATTACGCATCGCACTACTTCCCGCTGAGCGCGGTGGGCCATTCGCTGCGGGAACTTGGTCACCGGGTGGTGGTGGCTACCGGCGCGGGTCTCAAGAAGACGGTGGAAGATGAAGGGTTCGGCTATGTCGAGTTGACCCTGGGCCCGGGGAGCAACCCGGGTGTGATCCGCCCCGAGGAGCAGGGGAGGGATGAGGAGAGGCAGCTGCGGTCGTTCTTCGACGCCAGCAGAGAGGGAGCGGTGCCAACCCTGCTCCACCAGGCCAGGCACCGGCTGCGGGACCT
>Ga0105095_10001551_pt1 | contig 12139 bp, 10 predicted proteins | sample PPLLak2March2015_2_FD_79180 | JGI IMG/M metagenome (GOLD analysis project Ga0105095, IMG submission 79180) | Freshwater sediment microbial communities from Prairie Pothole Lake near Jamestown, North Dakota, USA - PPLs Lake P8 Core (3) Depth... | ecosystem: Environmental > Aquatic > Freshwater >... | reverse complement strand
TTACGCATGATCTTGCTATTCGGGTGCTGGCTGGTTAGCTCGATCAGCTCTTCAAGGCTGTTTGGATCATCGCTATTGATGCGTCTGCGCAGGGTCACCTTCCCGGAGACGATTTTTGCTGAACGCTCCAGGATGCGCAGGATGGCTTTCATGGTAACGCTTTTGCCACAACCGCTCTCGCCCACGATCCCGATGACCTTACCGGGATAAACATTGAAGCTAACCCCATCGACTGCCTTGACAGTCCCCTCATCCATGAAAAAATACGCCTTGAGATCCTCTACCCTGAGCAGAGGTTCATCTATCCATGACGGAGAGGTATTAATATCCAACTGGTGGGTTATCTTATTGGCTGGAATAGGTTCAATAGGCATGGTTGCATCCTCACAGTCTAATTACTGTACGGGTCGGCAGCATCCCGCAAGCCGTCACCAACCAGGTTGAAAACCAACACTGCCACGATCACCACCACGCCCGGTAATAGCAGCCAAGGCGCCAGAGCCAGGGTCTGGATATTTTGCGCTTCCTGCAGCATGACCCCCCAACTGATGGCGGGTGGGCGCAGCCCCAATCCCAGGAAGCTGAGTGAGGTCTCGGTGACGATCATCACCGGGATGGCCAGGGTGCTGGTAGCAATAATGTGACTGGTGAAGGTGGGGATCATATGCACCAGGATAATGCGTGCCTGGCTGCAGCCTGCCAGCTCCGCTGCCAGGACGAAATCTTCCTCACGTAAGGACAGAAAACGTCCACGCACTTCGCGCGCCAGCGTGGTCCAGCCGCGTAAGGCCAGGATGATGGTAATGGCAAAGAACACCTTTTCCGGAGACCAGGTGCGCGGCAAGGCTGCTGTCAGCGCCAGCCAGATGGGGATGGTAGGTAGCGATTGCAGCAGCTCAATCAAGCGCTGGATAACCATATCCGGCCATCCGCCAAAGTAGCCAGATATCCCACCCAGGATCAAGCCAAGTACAATACTCACGCCCACCGAGATCATACCGATCGTCATCGATATTCGCGTGGCATAAGCCAGCCGCGACCACTGGTCACGGCCCAGGCGGTCTGTGCCCAACAGGAATACCTTGCCGGCCTGTTCAGGGTCAGCCGCGCCGATGAGGTGGAGGTTACTGTCAATCAAACCCAGGATTTTGTAGGAGTACCCCTCAGCAAACAATTTAATATATACTTTTTCGCTTTCGTCCACGGTCCAGATCATTTTCAGGGTTACTGGATCGCGTTTGCCAACCACCCCCGGCACCCAGGGTTTCAGGCGACCTTCATCTATCCAGTGTACACTTTGAATGGGGATAAACGCCAGACGCGCATCGGTATCTTCGGGGTCCATGGTGGCAAAGAATTCTGGGACGAGTACGATGATGACGAGAAAGATCAGGATAAGACCGCTAAGCACTGCCAGTTTATTCTTACGGAAGCGCCACCAGACCAGAGTCCAGTTTGAAGCAATGGAGATGCGCTCTTCTTCCTGGTTGGCAACCAGTAACTCTTCTGTTGCGCTGGCTGATTCTACTGGAAGAGTAGGTGGCACAGGCACCACGCCATCTACTTCTGCTAAATCCGGGTGATCTGGATTTTCCAAAATCGGGAGTTCGTTAGGTTCTTCTCTGCTGTCCATGATCAGCTCTTTTCCATGCGGATGCGCGGATCGACCCAGGCTAATAAGATATCTGAAATCAAAGTGCCTACAATTGCCAGAGCACAGTAAATCAGCAGGATACTGCCTGCCAGGTACATGTCCTGATTGGTCAGAGAACGCAGCAGTAACGGACCGATATTTTGTAGGTTCATCACCGTGGCGACGATCAGGCTGCCCGAAAATAATTCCGGCAAATACCAGCCGATCGTGCTGGCCAGTGGGTTAATCGCCAGGCGCACCGGGTACTTCATCACCAGCTGCCATTCGGAAAGTCCGCGCGCCCGCCCGGAGACCATATAAGGCTTGTTCAGCTCATCGATCAGGTTGGCGCGCATGACGCGCGTCAGGCGCGCAGTACCTGCTACGCCAATCACGATCATGGGCAGCCAGATATGTTTCAGTAAATCGATGAACTTGGCAAAGGACCAGGGCGCCTGCTCAAATTCGCGCGAAAATAACCCGGTGATGCTGACGTCAAAATAAGCGTAAGCTAGCCACATTAAAATTAACGCCAACATGAAGTTCGGGATAGCAACCCCGGTGTAATTGATCACCGTGATCAGGTAGTCGAGGATTGAGTTGCGGTGCGTGGCAGAGTATATCCCGATTGGTATGGCGACCACCCAGGTAAAAACAAAAGCAGCTAATGCCAATGCAATCGTCAGCCCCAGCCGCTCGCCAATCAATTCTGAATTGGGGCGCTGATATTCCAGGGATAACCCCAGCTCCCCGCGTGCCAGGCTTTGCATCCAACGCCAATATTGGACATGCACAGGCTGGTCCAATCCGAACTGTTTTTCAAGCGCATCGACCTGGGCTTGGTCCATAGATGAGCCAGATGCGGACAGGGTGGCTATATACGTGGTCAGGTAATCGCCAGGCGGCGCCTGCACCAGGGCAAAAACCATAATGGAGAATAATACAAGCAGGACGGGGATCAAAAGCAAACGCTGTAGGATATAGCGTACCATGGGTGTATAGCCTATCCTTTCTCACGCAAACAGCAGTGCAATAACTGATGGAGTTACGCAGTACAGGGAATCTCCCCGCCAGGCGCGTAAGTACTAATTAGGCAGTAGGATATATTTGAATTTCTCCTGCGAGCTGATAATACAGCTCGCAGGAGAAAAGAACTGCTTGAACTACTGTTCGAAGTAGAACTGTTCCGGATTGGCATTGCCGGGCGTGCGTAACGGCCAGTCGTTGCCGAGGGATTCGGGAACATTCTTGAGATTGTTATTGATCACCACCACGCCCTGGACCAGGGGGGTGAGGCCAACCGTACCGATCTCATAGCATTCCTCTGCCCACAGGCGGAAGAGCTCTTGCGCCAGGGCGATCTGCTCTTCGGTGCCGACAACCTTGCCGGTATCGATGATTTCGACCACGCGCTTGAAGGCATCCGTAGGCTCAACACCCTCAGCCCCGCCGGTCTGAAGCCACTGGCGGAACAAGGGAGCAATGCCCAGGCCAGGCTGGCTGCGGGGATCGAACTTCGGCGCGCCGGTGAAGGGGAAGCCGGTGGTATCTTCGTTCCACAGCTCGGTGACAATTTCGTTGGCTTCGCGCATCTCAAAGTGTACGGCGCGTTCGCGGATCTGGACGATGGTACGAACACCAACTTCCTGCCAGTCGGCTGCCACCATCTGAGCGACATCCGGCCAGTTGGCGAAGTTCGGTACAACCGAGATTTCGATGCTGAATGGGGCGCCATTCTTGTCCAGGCGGAAGCCTTCTGCATCACGCTCAGTCAGGCCGAGACCATCCAGGAGTTCGTTAGCCAGATCGGGATTGTATTCGGTGTACATGAAGGCATATTCATCCCCGGGGTAGTAGGGATGCCAGGGAGCCGGCACAGGCTGGCGTGCTTCACCCAGGCCCAGGAAGACCGATTCCTTGATCTGCTCGCGGTCCATGGCGTGCGACAGTGCAATGCGGAAGTCCTTGGATTGCAGCAGTTCAGCAACGATTGGATCCTTATTATAGGTCTGGTTGAAGGTAATCGCCGCATCCGAGCCGCCAAAGGTCGGCCAGGTGATGACGCGGTATTTGCCAGCCAGCTCATTTTCCTTGAGCACCGGATAGTTACCCATGATCATATGGCGTTCTTGCAGGTCTAGATCGCCAGCAATTGCCGCCAAGTTCAGGGCCTGAGTATCCTGGAAGAACTTGAACTGGATTTCATCAATGTAAGGCAGCTGGTTGCCTTCAGCATCCACGCCCACAAAGTAGGGGTTGCGCTTCAGCACCAGGACTTCATCACTGACGCGGGATGTGGGCATCCAGGCAGCCATGACAGGGCGCTCGGGATTCTCAGCCGGGTTTTTGCGCGTGGCGAACAACTCATTCCAGGTCTGGAAGCTGGCATCAGCTACCATCTGGCTCAGTTCGTCCGCATCGGCATACTTGGCATGGAATTGCTTCAAGTAGTGCGCCGGCTGGAATACTGCGTAGAATTTATCGCCGCCATCCTGGTTGGCCAGTTCCATCATCAGGGTGGTATTTGCAGAAGCATAGTTCCAGGTAACGGTATAGTCATCCACCTTGCTGACGACCACGGGTGAACCATCGGCATTCTGCATCCATTTCGGCAGGCTGGGGGTCAGATCGGGGTTGAGCAAGATATCTTCGTACCAGAACAGGATATCGTCTGCTGTGAAAGGCGTTCCATCCGACCATTTAGCACCCTCGCGCATATTAATAGTCCAGGTGGTGAAATCCTCGTTGGATTCCCAGGACTCGATCAAGCGCGGCTCAATCGTGCTGCCATCCGGTGAAAAACGCACCAGACCATCATAAACAATCCGGACATAGTTGTTGTAGTCGGATGGTCCGAGGAAACCACGGTGCCAGACGCCGCCGTATACGCCAATCGACTCAGTCGCCGGGATCACCAGCGGGGTCACGGGCAGGCGCTCTTCAACAGGAGGCAGCTCGCCGCTATCAACCAGCTCTTTGAGCATGGGTGCTTCGTTGTACATACTGACTGGTTCAGCAGGCGCTTCAGTTGCGACAGGCTCTGCCGGGGCTTCAGTGGCAACCGGCTCTGCCGGCGCTTCGGTAGCGACTGGCTCTGCCGGCGCTTCGGTGGCAACCGGCTCTACAGGAGCTGTAGTGGGGGTCGCCGTCTGGCATGCACTGATCAGCATCGATAAGATCAGGAACACACCCAGTAGTGTCCGTACACGAGAGGTTTGTTTCGTAAGCATTGTTTCTCCTTCTCCAGATTGGACTGAAGTCTTATTTAACTTCAGCCTTTAAAAATCAATAACCGATTGGGCGATGGGTACCTGAGGGTACATCTCAAATAGGTGTATCGGTGAATTCTCGCCTCCTTTCTGATTATAAAATTTTATGGCGCGCTTTGCCGCAGGATTAGTTCAGGTTCTAAGATGATCGGTTCGCAGCCTGTGGGGCAGTCTTTCAGGCGCTCGATTAGGGCTTCTACTGCCAGGGTGCCGAGTTCAATACGCTGAACCCGGCAGGTCGTCAGGGTCGGAGAAACCAAACCTGCCAGCGGTATATCATCATGACCAACAATCGCCAGGTCTTCAGGGATGCGCCGGTCAAGCTCTTTGCAAGCCTGTAGTGCGCCAATAGCAACAAGATCATTGTAGCAAAAAACAGCCGTAATTTCCGTTGATTGGGAGAGTAAACATAGAGCCGCTCGGTACCCGCCATCCACGGACGGATGGCAGGCTGTGATCCACTCTTCCTGCACATGTAGCCCTGCAGCTTCCATCGCTGCCAGGTAGCCTTTTTTACGTTCCTGCCCGCTGTAGGAGACGTCTGGACCTGCCAGGAGGCCGATGTGCAGGTGACCGCTGTGGATCAGATGTTGGGTGGCAATGAAGCCCCCGTTCTCATCATTTAGCAGAACCGTCTGGAAAGATCCATCGTTAGCCAGATTTAAACGCCGGTTGATCAGCACCACGGCTGGCTGGCGTGCCAGCAGATCGATTAGCAATCTTTCTTCGAGGCGCGAGCTGCACAGGATCAGTCCATCTATTTGTTTTTCTTCCAATGATTGGATTACCGCCAGCTCCCGTTGGGGGTCTTCTTCAGAATTGCACAGGAACACATGGTAACCCTGCGCATAAGCCAGATGCTCAACACCGCGTGTGATATCGGCAAAAAAAGGATTGGTCACATCGGGGATGACCAATCCAATCGTACGAGTTTCCTGGGTCGCCAGGCTGCGGGCAATGGCGCTGGGACGATAATCCAGCTCTGAGATGATCTTAAGCACTCGTTGGCGAGTATCGAAACTGACGTCTTCTTTCTCGTTAATTACACGCGAGACGGTCATCAGAGAGACGCCGGCTTGTCGGGCTACATCTGACATGGTAACTCTATTCGCCAAATTTGTTCTCCCAGGCCAGTCGATAGCGCTATCGGTAGCGCTAACAAGATTATATCACTCAATTGTTTGCAAAGTAAATAGGGAAATTACTCACAAACCAGTTCACAGAATGTTATGCTCTGAGTTGCAAAAGGCGCGATCGAGAAGTCACGCAGCCCACCGGCTGGGTTGACTCTCCATCGCGCCCCGTGCTACCCTAAGACGCAATCCTATCTGGTGCAGCGCCTAACAGCACTCACGCACATCCACCAAATTTTCCACCAGCGGTACGATCACTTGCTTTACCAGATCAACCGGCATGCCCGCCACTTTAAAGGTAATTAAACGGTTGCTGGCCTCTTCGTCGGAGAACTGCACAAAAGCCACAAAATTGCCCCCCGCCTCGAAAATCGCCTGGGTCAGCTTGGCAAGCTGCCCGCGCTGCTCGTGGACAAAAGCCGTCACCCGCACACCGGTCTGGCGTGCGCCGGTCATCTCGAGCAAGATTTTGAACAGATCAGTCTCGGTAATTATCCCGACCACAGCATCCCCACGCATCACCGGCAAGCCACCGATCTTGTTATCCACCATGATCCGGGCAGCCTGTTCAATGGCGGTATCCTCCGTCACGGTCAGCACCTGGCGCGTCATCACATCTCGCACAGTGATCTTCGTCAGCAGGTAGTTCATCTCCCACACACTCAACGAAGTGGCAGTGGATGGGGAAGCATTGAGTAGATCTTTGTCCGAGACGATGCCCACCAGTTTGCCATCACGGACCACCGGCGTGCGGCGTATCTTTTCGCGCTTCATCAGGCTTATCGCATCCACCACGGGCAGTTCGGGCGGGATGGTAATTACGGGATGGGACATACGTTCACCGACAAGCATGCCAACCTCCTCAAGAATTGAATCGAGCCGCCAGGCTTTGACGAACAAACTTCGAACACCTGCCGGGATTTCGTTTAATTATAGACCCAGGTAAGCCGTACGCACGTGCTCGTTTTTCGCCAGTACCCGGCTGGGACCTTCCAGCTCCACGCGGCCCTGGGCTAGCACAAATGCATAGTCGCTGACCACCAGCGCCATGTGCACATTTTGCTCAACCAGCAGCAGCGTCATACCCATTGTTTTTAGCTGGCGCAGCACGTCGAATAGCTGCAATACCAGCACCGGCGCCAGACCCAGGGATAACTCATCGATCATCAAGACTTTCGGCTCCGCCATAATGCCCCTACCTACCGCCAGCATCTGCTGCTCTCCACCGCTCAAGGTTCCGGCTTTCTGGTGCTTGCGTTCTTTCAGGCGGGGGAACATTTCATAGATGCGCTCAAAATTGCGCTTGATATGCGGGCGGGCGCGTTTGGGTGTGGCGCCCATCTCCAGGTTTTCGGCAACCGTCATATCGGTAAATAACTGGCGACCTTCAGGCACCAAGATCAACCCCATTTCAGCTTTGTCATAGGCTGCCGCCTGACTGACATCCTGGCCTTCAAACCAGACGCTGCCCTCCCAGGGTTTAAGCGAGCCCATAATGGTGCGCAATAAAGTTGTCTTGCCGACACCATTACCGCCCACCAGAGAAGTCAGCTTGCTGGTCTCCAGCGCCAGGGTAACTCCCCACAGGATCTGTACTTCTCCATAGCCAGAAGAAACGTTGCGGATTTCGAGTATTGCCATGCTTAGCCTTCCTCGTCGATCTGTTCCATCAGGCGCGCTGCCAGACGTGGGTCACCCAGGTACGCTTCAATCACTCGCTCGTCATTGGCGATTTCCTGTGGAGTGCCTTCTGCGATTTGCTGTCCATAATCCAGCACGATGATGCGGTCCGATACGTTCATCACGGCATGCATCACATGTTCGATCATGATAATCGTCACACCCTGTTCGCGGATCTTCTGGATGCTCTCGACCATGGTGCTGATCTCGGAAGGGTTCAGCCCTGCCAGAACCTCATCCAACAAAAGCAAATAAGGGCGCGCCGCCAGTGCGCGTGCCATTTCCAGGCGCTTTTTCTGGGCTACATTCAGATTACCAGCCAGCTGCTCGCTCCAGGTCTCCAATCCCACAAAGGCGATCACCTCCTGAGCGATATCCGCTGCTTCCGCCAACCCACGATCTTCACGACCAAAACAGGATCCTACCATTACATTCTCGCGCACGGTCAAATCGTTGAGCGGGCGCACGATCTGGTGGGTACGGGCCAGGCCACGCCGCGCCAGATCGTAGGGTTTCCTGGCGGTGACATCTTCGCCGTTAAAAATTATCCTGCCCTCTTCCGGAGGATAGACGCCATTTATGACATTGAACAGGGTCGTCTTCCCGGCTCCATTAGGCCCAATCAACCCCAGGATGCGCCCTTCGGGAAGGTCCAGGGTGACATGCAGCAAAGCCTGTAACCCGCCAAAGCGCTTCGATACTCCCGCTACTTGAAGGATCATGGCAGCACCTTCCGCGTGACAGGGAATCTTTTACGTAGCCAGCCGACAGCGCCTCCCGGGATAAACAGGATAATCACTAAAAGCAATACCCCGGCTACCGAAAGCTGGATGTTCTTGAATAGCTCGTTGGTCAGCAAGAAACCGCGCAGGCGCTGGTAGCCGACCGCGCCCAGGATCGGACCGGTGACCGTCCCAAATCCGCCCAGCATCACCATCACCAGGAATTCGATCGAGAAATGTAAACGGAATGCATCGGCTGGTTCAACATTGCCATTTTTGAAATAATACAGCACGCCAACCATACCCGGCAGAATGGCGGATAGGACATAAGCCCAGGTTTTCGTATTGGGGGTCACCACCCCCATCACCTCGGCTGCATCTTCATCTTCGCGGATGGCTACCAATCCCAGGCCAAATTTACTGGTCTTGACCACATAGCTGAGCAGGATGGCTGCCACTGTCAGGATCACCAGCAGGACATAAGTGATCCACAAAGCCTGTGTAGCGCCGCCGTAATCCTGGTAGACATTGAAATGCAAGGAAATTCCGGTCGGCCCGCCAAAAGGTTGGAAATTATTGATAAAGGCGCGCATGGCTTCGTTCACGCCGATGGTCGCCAGAGCGAAATAAGCCCCACGTAAGCGCAGGATGGCTTTACCGAGCAAGAAAGCCAGCACAGCGGCAGAGAGCCCGCCCGCCAGGATCGCCAGCCATAAGGACACGCCCACGCTCATCAAATACAGACCTACATAGCCTCCCAACCCGAAAAACACCACATGCCCAAAACTGACATAGCCGGTATAGCCCAGGATGATATTCAGGCTGGAGGCCAGCACGACCGATAACAGCATGGTGAAAATAACTTCACGAGTGGAGGCCTTGCCAGTGAAGACCGGGAACAAACCCACCAGCACCACGACAATCAAAGTCAGCCACAATCCAGGGTTGCGCCAGCGGTTCATTTTTTCGCTCCGAACAGCCCGGTTGGGCGCACCAGCAGGATGATAATAAACAAGCCGAATTCAAATACCGGCACCCAGGATGTAGTAACGAAAGCCGGTATGACGCCTTCCAGTAATCCCAGGATCAGACCACCAGCCAGCGCTCCTAGGGGATTACCCAAGCCGCCCAGCACACCAATTACGAAGCTCTTCAGCTCATAGACACCACCGGACAGGATCGTAAATGGAAAGAAAGTGGCAATCAGACTGCCCGAGATAGCTGCCAGCATGGTGCCAATCCCGAAGCTCAACGCCAGGATGCGCCTGGAGGGGATGCCCATCAGCTCGGCGGCGGCGCGGTTATTAGCCACTGCGCGCACATATTTCCCCAGCGTGGTGCGGTAAAGGAACAGGTATAACCCACCTGTCACCAGGATGGAAGCCAGGGCAGCCACCACCCGTGTCCCCAGAATGGTGATCGGCCCGGCGCTGATGCTGCCCAGGCTGAAATTTACCGTGCGGGGGGTGGTGGTGAAGATCGCCGTCCCGATCCCGATGATGATCATATTGATGGCGAAAGTTGCCAGCAGCGTGGAAAGATGCGGCGCATCAATCACGCGTTTGATAGCAATCAAGTACATCAACATCCCCAGCAGCAAGTCCAGGACCGCTACCACGACCAGGGCCAAATATGGGTTCATGCCGATGTTGGTAAACAGCAGATAAACCCCAAAACTACCCAGGGCAATGATCGGTCCATGAGCCAGGTTGATCACATTCATCACGCCCCAGATCAGGGTCAGACCCATCGCCGCGATTCCGTACACAAAACCGATGAGCAGACCGTCGATCAGAAATGCGAGAAATTGCATGGTCTTCTCCTGTGGTGCGGGATTCAGACGGCTGGGCAGGCGTCGTCTTGGTTGGCAACACCTGCCCAGCTTTCAGGCTAATACGAGACGTTCAGCGGATCGGATATACAGTCTGCGCGGAGGCTCCTTCAGCAGGCCACACAACTTGCTTGGCCAGCACATCACCAGATTTCTGCCACTGGATGTAGACCATTGAATGCCCCACCTGTAAGCCGTGATTCTCGGGAGTGGTGTCAAATTTGACATGCCCAAAGAAAGTGAGCGCATCAATATTTTCCAGGGCTGTCTTAACAGCTTGTGTTTCCAGCGAGCCGGCCGTTTCAATGGCTTGCTGCAGCAGCAAGCCCGAGATATAACCACCTGCCGCATGGTAAGAAGGTTCTTCGTTATAAGCCGCTGTGTAAGCCGCAGTGAACTCCTGACTGGATGCACCAAACCAGGCCATGCCTGCACTGGAAGCAGCTTCGGCATCGAAATTCGCCAGTGGTTCCCACTGGCTGGGCCCAATCACGCCCAGCGCAGCATCGCCCAGCTCCACAAAGGTGGGTTCAGGTGGGGCAACCAGCAAGGCTAAAAATTTGACTGGCACATTCTTTTCAAAGATCTGCTTGGCAAAGGTGCTGCCATCTTGAAAATGTCCACCGCCCATGATCGCATCCGGGGCAGTCTCGCCGATTTTATTGATAAAGGCCGCAAAATCCGCCGTGCCCGGGTCATAGCCCTCGAAAATCACCACTTCATATCCCTTGCTCAAGGCGTAATCATTCAAAGCCGTGGATACATCGGTCGAAAATTTATCGTTTTCGTGTACGATGGCGATTTTCTTGACGCTTGGATCGGTCGCTGCCAGCAGATCGGCCGCGCCGGTCAGGTACTTGCTGGCCGGGGTATAAGTCTGGAACACCAGAGTATAGCCCTTCTGGTATGTGCTATCCGAAGCCGCGCCGGTGGTGATCATCACCTTGCCGTACTGCTCAGCAATGACCGCGGCAGCATCTGTCAGACCACTGGAGTAGGGGCTGATCAGGAAGTTCGCATTGTCTTCGGTGGATAGGCGTGTATATAATTCTTGCACACGATCTTTGTTAGATTCATCATCATAGAATTTGGATTCAAATTTGACCACCGAACCATCCGCCAGCTTGATCCCTCCGGCATCATTGACCTGATTCATCCACAGGTTCAGACCATTAATCTGCCGGGTTGATTCAACGTTGTAGCTGCCAGTTTGCGAAGCAGTAAACCCGATCAAAGCGGTGACTTCTTGAGCAGCAGCTTCTTCGGGTGCGGCGGTTAGCTGCTGGGCGCAGGCTGCCAGCAGCAGGCTGGCAATCAGGACGACAATCGTAAGAACAAACCGCGTACGCTTCATTTCACTCTCCTTCTGCTAAATCTAAAATGGGAAGTTGGATCGATCCGCATTTCTGGTGTGACAGGCATCACAGGAGAATGTGCGGCTAACACGGACTTAATTATTTTAGAAGGGGATTACAAACGGAAGCTAAACAAGCGGCAGGGGAATATAAATAAACTATAAAAATTCTACTCTAAGCATCGAACAGATAACCTAATCCGCGTTCGGTCAGCAGTAGTGAAGGGTTGGCCGGGTCGCTTTCGATCTTCTGGCGCAAGCGTCCGATATACACGCGCAGGTATTCACTCTCAGAGCCATACTCCGGCCCCCATACATGCTGTAGAATCGTGCGGTGTGCCAGCACCTTGCCGGCATTCTCCATCAGGTAAATCAGTAAGTTGAATTCGGTGGGGGTTAATTCCAGGACTTTCTCACGCAAGCGAACCTCATGCCGCACAAGGTCCGCCTCCAGCGCGCCGCGCACCACACGTTCTTGTCCCGCGGGCATATCATGGTAGCGTGAGCGGCGCAAAAC
>Ga0105095_10001550_pt1 | contig 12142 bp, 9 predicted proteins | sample PPLLak2March2015_2_FD_79180 | JGI IMG/M metagenome (GOLD analysis project Ga0105095, IMG submission 79180) | Freshwater sediment microbial communities from Prairie Pothole Lake near Jamestown, North Dakota, USA - PPLs Lake P8 Core (3) Depth... | ecosystem: Environmental > Aquatic > Freshwater >... | reverse complement strand
GTTTCACGGCAAAGCCAAGTCCCGCTTCATAAGGGGTGTAATCCGGGCTGATCTCCGCGCTCCAGTAGCGGTAGCCTTTCTCGAGGCGCAGAGTCTCGATGGCTTTGTAGCCGCCCGCGACCATGCCTTCGGGCTCGCCCGCCGCCCAGAGAGTGTCCCACAGGCGCAGGCCATACTCCATGGGACAGTAAAACTCCCAGCCCAGCTCGCCCACGTACGTCACGCGCGATGCGATGGCGGGGATGTCTCCGACCGAGATCCGTTTGGAGGTCATGTACGGGAAGCCTGCGTTGGAGACGTCGTCGCTAGTGACTTTCTCCAGGATGGCACGCGCCCTGGGTCCCCACAACCCGATACAGGCGTAGGATGAACCGACATCCTCGATGCTGACGGAACCATCCTCGGGCATATTCAGCGACAGCCACGACATGTCATGCTGCCCGAACGCCGTCCCGGTGACGATGAAGAAACGGTCCTCAGCCAGGCGCGTGACCGTGAAGTCGCATTCGATGCCGCCGCGCTGGTTGAGACACTGGGTATAGACCACCGAGCCGATGGGCTGGTCGATGTCGTTGGCGCAGACGCGGTTCAGGAAGGCCAGCGCCCCGGGTCCGCGGACTTCGATCTTGTTGAACGAGGTCTCGTCGAACAGACCGGCGGCGGCGCGGGTCTGCAGATGTTCGTAGCCGATGGCGCGCGACCAGTTGTGACGCGCCCATCCCTGCGGTTCGTGACCGTGAGTCGCTTTCTCCTCGTAGGGCTGGAACCAGTTTGGTCGTTCCCAGCCGAACTTTTCGCCGAACGAACAGCCCAGGTCGCGCAGACGATAATAGGTGGGGGAAAGCCGCAGGTTGCGGCGCGAGAGGCGCTCCTCGCCGGGGTAATGGATGTCGTAATACTGGGTGTAGGTCTCGATCGTGCGAGCGGCGGCGTCATCCTGGCTGGTGTAGTTGGAGCCGAAGCGTCGCACATCCAGCCGCCACATGTCCCACTCGGGATGACCGTCGACGATCCACTCGGCCATCACCTTGCCGATGCCGCCCGCGCCCGCCAGCCCGTGCGCGCAGAAAGCACACGCCACCCAGAAGCCTTTGACCGACGTGGGACCGAGCAGATATTCGCCGTCGGGCGTAAAGCCTTCGGGACCGTTGAGCAGTTTTCTCACTTCCGCGTTTTCCATGGCTGGGACGCGCTTGATTGCATTTTCCATCAACGGCGTGAAGCGCTCCCAATCCTCAGGCAGCAGTTGATATTTGAACCCGCGCGGGATGCCGTTCAAGCCGAACGTGGCGGGCTGGCGTTCGTATCCGCCCATCACAAATCCGCCTCCCTCTTCGCGCCAGTAGACCAGCAGGTCGGGGTCACGGAGCGTCGGCGTGTTATGAGCCACGCCTTGGATGGGCAGGGTCATGAGATAAAGATGCGCCATCGGGATGACCGGTAGATTTAAGCCGACCAGCTTGCCGACTTCGCGTCCCCACAGGCCCGAGGCGTTGACGACGATCTCGGTCCGGACGACGCCCTGGTCTGTTACCACTTCATGGACGCGCCCGTTCTTCAAGTTGATCCTCTCCACGTTCGTGTCCGTGAAGATGCGCGCCCCGCGGCTCTTCGCACCCATCGCCAGCGCGTTTGTCAGACCCGTCGGGTCGATGATCCCGTCGCTCGGCGTGAATGCCGCGCCGACCACGCCCTCCAGCGATATCAGCGGGAATCGTTCCTGCGCTTCCGTGGGCGAGATCAACTCCATCTCCACATCGAAGGAGCGCGCCATGCCGACGAGGCGTTTGATCTCCTGCATGCGCTCCGCCGACGAGGCAAGCCGGATGCCACCCACTTCGCGCCAGGATGTGTCCTGCCCGGTCTCGGCTTTGAGGCGGCGATAGAGGTCGGTGCTGTAGTGCATCATGCGCGTGAGATTCGCATCCGAGCGCATCTGCCCGACCAGACCGGCGGAATGCCAGGTGGAGCCGCTGGTCAATTCATGGCGTTCGAGGATGACCACGTCCTTCCAGCCCATCAGCGTGAGGTGATAGGCGATACTGCATCCGCCCACGCCACCCCCGATAATGACAACCTGCGCCTGTGTTGGTAATTCAGCCATGTAAGATCTCCTGTAGGGCGGGTTGCCCACCCGCAAAATGTGATATTTTCAGATTGAACCACGGAGACACTGAGTCGCGGAGTTTTCTTAATCTCTCAGCGTCTCGGTGTCTCCGTGGTTAGGGATTTCGCCTTGCGCGGATGCTCTACTCAACCCGCACCACGGAGTTTCCGTCATTGCGAAGCAATCTCATTTATCGTTTACAAACGAGATACCGTACATGAGATTGCTTCGCCCCGCTTCGACCCTGCGACAAGCTTAGGACGGCGCTTCGCCTACGGCTCCGAGCTTTGCACCTTGGGTCAGCGCGAAGGGGCTCGCAATGGCGATAATTTTATGCTCAGCTGAATTGACACACCTGCCTGATTTGCTAAGCAAATCACGGGCGGTGCCAGGGAATCCAGCCGCCGCTTCTAGCCACGATTTGGCAATCCCTTTTAGCAACTGTTAATTGGATAAAGTGTATGCGGCAATTATAAAGAGAATTACACCAGATTCGGTCGTGTTCTTATATAATCTGTTCGAGAGAGTTTTTAGGGGATTCGGTGGTTGAGTAGAGCGAGTGCGCGAAGCGTCTCGCTCATATCGAAACCACCAGTTTTAATTAAACTTCATGTTTGCAGGTTACTGTTGGTTTCGACACCGCACTGGCGTACGGTGCCAGTGTACACCCTTCGGCGAGCACTCAGGGTTACTCAACCAACCGATATCACATCAAAGGTGAATTAATGAAAGATCAGGCTGAAATCGTCGTCATTGGCGGTGGAATTTATGGGGCAAACATTGCCTATCATCTCGCAAAGCTGGGAAAGACGGATATTGTGTTGTTGGAAAAAGGTGAGATTGCCAGCGGAGAGTCGTCACATGCGGCGGGCGTGGTGACGCAGTTCGCCACCTCACAGGCGATGATGGAGTTTCGCAAGTACAGCATCGAGTTATACAGCAGCCTGGGTCTCTTCAACCATGTGGGGAGTTTGAGAGTCGCCTCGAGCAAGGAACAACTGCTTGAGCTGCAAAGAAGTGTCAGCCGCGCCAAAGGGATCGGCATGGATGCGGAGGTCATCTCACCGGATGAAGCGGTGAAGATCATGCCGCAGATCAGCAAAAGAGATCTGTATGGCGCGATGTACCTGCCGCGTGATGGACATCTTGATCCATACACAACGACCACTTCCATGGCCCGCTTTGCCAGAGACCTGGGCGTGACGATTTATACGCATACGCGCGTCACTGGGATTGAGCTTTCTCCCAGAGGCGAAGTAACAAAAGTTCTTACCGACAAGGGCGCGATCAAAACTTCGATAGTGGTGAATGCAGCGGGGATGTGGGGACCGCGCGTCGCGGCGATGGCGGGCGTCCACTTCCCGACCACGCCAGTGGACCACCAGCATGTTGCGCTTAAGGCTGTGGAAGGCCATGAATTCTCGCACGATACCCCCTGTTTGCGTGACCCGGATAATTTGGTCTATATGCGCGAAGAGCAAGGCGGACTGGTGGTCGGCGGCTACGAGCCGAATCCCTTTGCTCGCTGGATCGACGGGGTGCCCTGGGAGCATGGAGGCAAGTCCCTGCCGCCGGATTATGACCGCTTCGAGATCCTGCTGGAGGGAGCCATCCGCCGTATCCCGTTCCTCGAGCGGGCCGGGATCATCACCATTGTCTGTCACCCCGGAGCGTATACTCCCGATTGCCAGCCCTTGCTCGGGCCTGTCCCCGGTGCGCGGGGCCTGTGGATCGCGGCGGGAATGTCACTCAACGGGTATGGCGGCGCGGGTGGCATGGGTAAGCTCATGGCAGAGTGGATCATCGAAGGCGAGCCGTCGAAGGATGTCTATGCCTATCGCGCCACGCGCTTTGGCAATTACTTTTCCAGCCCCGAATACGCCGCCGAGCGGACGCGGGAAGGCGTCAAGTATTATTACCGTCTCAAGTTCCCTCACGATGAAAGCGAGTGGGCGCGCCCGCACCGGGTCAGCGCGCTGCATTACCGGTTGCAGGAGATGGGCGCGGTCCTCGGCGAGAAATTTGGCTGGGAGCGCGTCAACTACTTCCAGCCGGGTCAGGCATGGCGGCGGGCGGGTGAGGATCAACGCCAGTGGGGCTGGACGAAGCCTCCGTTCTTCGAGCGCGTAGGAGAAGAACACAGTGCCACACGCGAACGCGTCACATTGTATGATCTGACTTCCTTTGGAAAAATTGAAGTCAGCGGAAAAGATGCGTTGAGACTCCTGCAACGTATCGCCGATAACGACATCGATAAACCGGTTGGCAGCGCGATCTATACTCAGTTCCTGAATACACGCGGCGGAATCGAATCTGATCTGACGATCATTCGTAAGGGAGAAGATCTCTTCTGGGTCATTACCGGATCAGGCTTTATCGCCAACGACCTCGCCTGGATCCAGAGACAGGCTGAGGCGGAAGAAGATGCGGTCACGATCCGTGACATCACCACCGATTGGGCCTGTCTCGCGTTATGGGGACCGCAGGCGCGCGCAGTCCTCCAAAAAATCACAGAAGATGATGTGTCGAATGAAAGCTTCCCTTATCTTTCTGCCAGGACAATTGACATCCATGGCGCGCAGGTGTGGGCGCAACGCGTCAGCTACGTCGGCGAGCTGGGATGGGAGCTGTACGTCCAGCCGAACCGCGCGGTGATGGTCTGGGATAGGCTGATGGACGCAGGCAGGGAATTCGGCATCGAGGTCGGTGGATACAAGGTGCTTGACTCGTTGCGACTTGAAAAAGGCTATCGATATTTCACAACCGACCTCACGCCACTGGATACGCCGTATGAAAGTGGGCAGGGTTTTTGTGTGCAGCTCGATAAAGGTGAGTTCATTGGGCGAGAGGCATTGATCAAACGGAAGCAGGAGGGTCTGACGCGCAAACTTTGCACATTGGTTCTGGATGGCGACGAGTTCACACAGATCTACGGCGGTGAGGCAGTCTATTGCGATGGCAAGGTGATCTCGCGCGTAAGAAGCGGCGGATACGGTTATACTGTGAAGAAAAATATCCTGTATGCATACCTGCCGTTTGAATTGGCAAAACAAGGCACTCGCCTCGAACTGGACCTGATCGAGGGTCGCCGTTATGGAGAGGTGACCGCGGCTGTGTTGTATGACCCGAAAGGCGAGAAGCTGAGAGTGTAAAGACCCTCATCCCCGGCCCTTCCCCCGCATGGGGAAAGGAGTCCCTCTCCCTTTGGGAGAGGCGCCGAAGGAGGGCTGAGGGAGAGTGAGATTTATGTCCAACACAAGAAAAATTCCTCCGGCTTACGTAGGCTTTGGCATGCTGACGCCGGTCACCATCATGGTGATCGACCGGTTGCCCAGGCACAATACAGGCGCGCTTGTGCGCGAGTTCAGCGAATTCGTGTTTGACGATGCCGCCATTATCGCCTGCGTGCTTCGTCAATGGGATGTACCGACCGGCATGATCGGTACATCCGTTGGTGACGACCCGCGCGGGCATGCGCTTGCGAATCAGCTGAAGGAATGGGGTGTGCAGGGAAAAGTGCGCTTCTCGAAAAACATCAAAACGCCGATGGAAGTCAATGTATCGGATAGGACAGGCGCGCGCACCTACTTCTGGCATCGTCCGCCTGAGATGCTGGATACGCTGGATACGGCTGATTTGTCACTATTGCATGGCTCACAACTCATGTATGCAGACTGGTATGATGGCGAACATATCCTCCGTGCCATGGATGAGGCGAACCGCCTGCATGTGCCTGTGTTTCTCAATCTGGAACATGGTCATAAATATCGCGAGGTTCTCAAGGAATATGTCGGGCGCGTTACGATTTGCCAGGCCGTAACCGACGCGGCGCAGCTCGGTAAAACCAGAGCGATGTTGAACACCGCGCGTAGATTATTGAAAAGCGGGATTACGACTGCGCTGATCACCATGGCAAAGGATGGATGTCTTGTCGCGCAGGGGAACAAAGCCGTGCGTGTGTTTGCCCCGCGCGTGAAAGCCGTGGATGGATGTGGGGCCGGGGCTACCTTTTCCGCCGGTTATATCTACGGCTATTTGAACGGATGGGATCTTGAAACCTCGGCGCGCTTTGCCACAGCCGCTGCCTCGCTGAAGGTCACGCGGGCAGGTCTGCAAATGTTCCCGGTGCAGGAAATCCGGGCGCTGGCATCCAGGTTGAGAGTCCAGCATCTCACCTTCAAGGATAATCAGTTCCATAAGATTACCAGCATACTGACAGACCGGCAACAGAAGCTGATGAGTGAGGGACAAAAGCTGGCAAAGATAGCCAGTGATCGCTTCCTGCCGAAAAAGCAAACAAAGGAGAAAGTAAGTCATCGAGCAGAAGTGAAACGCAAGGTCGTTTAGTGTCATTGCGAGCCCATTCACGCTGAGTGAAACGTAGTGAAGACGAAGCGTGGGCGAAGCAATCTCGGAGGAACGAGAAACATTCCTGATCGCGGAAAATGTTACTATAAATCGGAGATTGCTTCGTCGTGGCGCACTCGCCGTTTGAGGCTCGGCGCCGCTCCTCGCAACACTTGCACCGGCACGATTTGCCAAGCAAATCGACGTGCAGGTGTGACATATCTTAAAAGGATGTGGAACATGTCATTTGCAGAACTTCTTACACAGGAACAGGTCGGACGTGTGCATGATGTCTCACTTGCCATTCTCGAAGAGGTCGGCTTACTGGTGCGGCACGGACCTGCACGCGACCTCTTCCGCCTCCATGGCTGCCAGGTGGACTCAGAGAAGAACATCGTAAAATTCCCGCGCGCGGTTGTCGAAAAATACATAAAAGTCTATCCTGCCAAATTCACCTTTCGCGGTCGCGAACCGAAGTACGATCGCACCATTCCGGATGACAGTCCGGTGATCGTGACGGGTAGCTCCGCGCCCGATATTTTGGACCCGGTGACGGGTCGGGAGAGGCGTTCCGTCTCAGCCGATATTGTGCGGATCGCTCATCTGATCCAGGAGCTGCCTGCGTATGATATGTTTTCCGTCTCTGTGCTGGCAGATGACGCGCCTGACAATCAATTCACACTGGCTCGTCTATATCCGGCGCTAAAATATTGCTCGAAGCCTGTCCGCATCACCTCAAAGGATTTGCCAGACGCAAAAGACATCCTGCAGTTGGGGTACCTGATCGCGGGCAGCGAGGAAGCTTATCGTGAGCATCCATTCATTACACATCACTATTGCCCGGTCGTTTCGCCGCTCACGATGGATCATTTATCCACCGAAGCCGTGATGTTCTTTGCTGAAGAACAATTGCCCGTGTATCCGACGATCGTTCCGAATGCGGGACTGACCTCCCCCATGTCATTGGTGGGAACGGTGGCACAGGGCAATGCGGAATTCCTGGCCGCGGCCACGCTCATGCAGATGGTGCGTGAAGGCACACCGCTCATTTATGCCACGTTGCCCACCGTTGCGGATATGCGTACAGGCGCGTATGCGTCCGGCGGCATCGAATGTGGCATGCTGCACATGGCGCATGCACAAATGGCGCACTTCTACAATGTGCCGTGCGGCGGCTATGTTGGCCTGACCAACTCAAAGGTCAACGATGCACAGTCCGGTTATGAAACGGGACTGTCCACGATGGCGGGCCTGCTGGCGGGAATGGATATGATGAATATGGGCGGGCTTGTGGAGGCGCTGAAGACGTTTGACTTTGCAAAAGCAGTCATCGACGACGAAATCGCTCAGATGCTCAAGCGGATGAAACGTGGGCTCGAGTTCAGTGAAGAGAATCTCGCGCTGGATGTAATCAAGAAGATTGGTCCGGGAGGTTCGTATATCGTCGAGCCTCACACGGTCAAACGTATGAAGACGGCCGGTTTGCTCACGAAACTTTCAGACCGCGATACCCGCTCACAATGGGAGAAGAAGGGTGCGAACGATATACACGCGCGTGCGATGGCGCGTGTACGCGACATTCTGGCAAAAGAAAGCTCCACTGCCTTTTCACCGGAAGTGGAGGCTCGCATCCGTGCCCACTTCACTGACTTGATTTCTGCCGAGATGGAAGTGCCAGAGGGATTACAGGTCGCTTCTCCCTCCGGGTAAGACGAAGAAAAGCCTTGGGAAGGTGTCACCTGATCAACGTCTCCTGTGATTTCGAGCGAGGCGGCGACCTGGATTATCTTGTATAAAGCTTAAATCGAATAATTTTTTGATGTATTTATCCGCGTCGGCGGGTTTCCCTGCTTCTCCCGGCATCAGATTGAGGTGACCCTGAAGCGGGTGGATTGAGTTTATTTGTCATCGCGCCCCGTACCTTTTTTATCACGTCCACCCTGGCCGTTCTATTAACGATCTACTCGGCAGTTTACTCGGTGATCGTGGCTGTCAGCACTACGGCGCTATACCTTGCGTATGCCATCCCGATCTATCTGAATGTACGCAACAGGATGAGGAAGCAGAGCGAATTTGCCACTCCTGAAACTGCGCCGTGGAGTCTCAAAGGCTGGGGCACAATCCTGAACTGGATCTCGGTGGCCTGGATCATCTTCATCACCATCCTGTTCTCGATCCCACCAAATGAGCTGGCCGGCTGGTCGATGATCATCCTGGTCGTGTTCATGTTTTTCTACTGGCAGTTGGATGCCAAGAATCGGTTTAAGGGTCCCACCACAGCAGATGAAGCCGAACTGCGCCGGATCGAAGCGCAAATGGCAGAGGGCGACGACTAACATTTCAGGGTCATTGGTTTGTCTAGGATTGGAGAATTTGATACAATTCTCCAATCCTGCTTCCTTTTGAGGCCACCATGCGAATCACATTCGTCATCGGTTCGACCATTTCACCGATCAAAGATGAATCCATCTGTGGGCGCAGGCTTCTCATCGTCCGCAAGGCGTATATGGTAGGAAAGATGACCAGCGAGGCGGATTGATAATATTCCCCCAATCACGCGCGGCATCTCACCTGGGGTGCCGCGTTCCTTTGTAGTGCAAGCTGCCAGCTTGCACTACGAGAGGCAAAATGAAATATCTGCTCGGCATTGATCAAGGCACAACGCAGACCACAGCGGTCATCGTCGATGAACGCGGCGAAATGGTCAAGAAAAACTCTGCGCAATTGCCTGCCCGCTTTCCGCAGGCGGGGTGGGTGGAACAGGATCCGCGCGATATTGTGCGCACTGTGCGCGAGGCTTGTATGCCTCTGCTTGACGGTACGTATGAAATCGCCGCGGTGGGATTCGATAACCAGGGCGAAACCTTTATCCTCTGGGATAAGGAGACGGGCGAGCCTGTCACTCCGGCCATCGTTTGGCAGGATACCCGAGGGGAATCAGTTTGCAAGGCGCTCGCCTCACGCGTGGACCCGGACCTGCTTCGCCAAAAGACAGGTTTACTGCTCGACAGCTATTTCTCCGCCCCCAAGCTCAAATGGGTATTTGACAACCATCCACAGATCCGCGAACAGGCACACGCCGGAAAACTCAAGTTTGGCACGACTGAAACATGGGTGATCTGGTCTCTTACGAATGGCAAGTTGCATGTCACTGATCCATCCACCGCCTCACGTACTCTGTTATTCGATATGAATTTCTTCGAGTGGGATGATGAATTGCTTTCATTATTTGACGTCCCGCGCAGTATGTTGCCGGAAGTAAAGCCCTCGGCAGGGTTGATTGGCAACGTGGACTTTGGGGACGGAAAACCACTCCCTCTCCATGCGATGCTCGTAGATCAACAAGCCGCATTGTTTGGTCAGGCATGTTTCAATGCGGGGGAAATGAAATGTTCATTCGGAACGGGCAGCTTTCTTTTGATGAACATCGGTGATAAACCACGGCTTTCAAATAATGGTTTGCTTACCACCGTTGGCTGGAATTTCGATGGTCACACCGCATACGCGTTCGATGGCGGGATTTTTGTCACCGGTTCGGCTGTACAATGGCTTCGCGACAATTTGAAAGTGATTTCCGATTCTGCCTCAAGCCATGACGCGGCCAACAGATCTACAGATATGAGTGTGGTAGTTGTCCCCGCCTTACAGGGACTTGCCGCGCCTCACTGGCGGACGGATGTGCGCGGGGCAATGTTTGGACTCAATCGTAGTACCAGCTCCGATGACATCGTCCGCGCGACGCTGGATGGTATTGCCTGCCGGGTCTACGAAGTTGTCACTGCCATGTCACAGGATGCGGGCCAGGCTCCTCCGCATTTGAAAGTGGATGGTGGCCCTTCGGGCAACCCCTATCTCATGCAAATGATCGCGGATTTGCTGCGTATCGAAGTGCGCGTCTCTGCTGCGCTGGAAGCCACCGCCATAGGGATTGCAAACCTTGCAGGAGTTTCAGCCTTGGGCACATCGTTTGAAGATTTATCTCAGAACTGGAAAGCGGAAGCTGTTTATACGCCAAAGATGGATCGGGAAGAGCGCGAACGCAGACTGGCACAGTGGAGCAAGGCTGTAGAAGCCGTAAAATCTTTTCATGATGAGCGAAAACCATGACCATATCTTCTGAAATCCTGGAATTGTGGCAAGAACATTCTTCAGCAACTTTTCCAAAAGGATACAGCGGGAAAGAAATCAAGGGAATCGATTTACCTCTTCTGGATGCAGAAATCGCGGGTTGTATTCACATGTATGTGCATAATGATGGGGAACTTGATTCTCGACACGTAAAAACCTTGCGTAAATGTCTTATTGATCTCAATACCATTGTACTTTTACTCAATAGTGAAGAATTGGTCTACTTCAATCGTTTAAGCAAACTGGCAAATCTTATACTTCAGGAAGCCGAAAGATAATTGAGTCACTACGATATGCTATTCGATGTTGCCATCTTGATGCAGGTGCAGTGGGTTCTGCCGTCTGGCACACGGGTTTTGATGCGAGGTCCGGTATTTGAAACATGCCGAATGGTCAGCGAACAGGCTGGAGGTCCGGGTTGAAGCGCCCATCCGCCGGGTTTGCCCAAATATGATTCATCCTGTACAATCAGCGAGTATTCGTCCCTTTGGTTTTCAGTCCAGTGAGTCTCGCAAAAACGCCCGGGTGCAAGTTGTTCAGGGCGATTTGGTGTTATCTACACAAACCTTCCGTCAGTTGATCGTCAATGAGATCATGTACTTCAATGGAGATTGGGTGAGCAAGGTCAATCCGGATCACAATAAAGTGAGGCATCATGCGAATAGCGCTTGTGATTGGCTCGACGGTTTCGACGATAAAGGATGAAGCCATGCGCGGACGGAAATTGCTGATCGTCCAGCCTGCGGATACGCAGGGCAATCCCACTGGCGAGCCTTATGTGGCTGTGGACACGGTCAGCGCGGGGACGGGGGATCTGGTTCTCGTTACCGAATATTCCTCTGCCCGTTACACGGGCTTCACCAAAGACCTGCCCATCGACGCGGTTATCGTCGGCGTGATTGACTCGTTGGAGATGGGCGGGAAGTTTTCCTATCAGAAGCAATAATCTCCCTCATCCCCAACCCTTCCCCCGAAGGGGAAGGGAGTCCCCTCTCCCTTCGGGAGAGGGTTAGGGTGAGGGCACTTCGCTATGCCCAACTCTGACGTTCGTAACCTCCTCTCCGTCGGCGTGGATGTGGGGACAACCACCACCCAGGTCATCTTTTCGCGTCTCGGGCTGAAGGATGTGGCGCGGGCCGGGCAAATCCCGCGCATCAGCATCACAGACCGCGAAGTGATCTACCAAAGCCCGATCGTCTTTACACCCTTGATCGACTCCGAAACGATCGATGCCGATAAATTGAATCAGATCGTGCGCGGCGAATACTCAAATGCCGGCATTGACCCGGCACAGGTGGAAATGGGCGCGGTCATCATCACCGGCGAAACTGCCAAGAAAAAGAATGCAGATGAAATCCTGCGCGCGCTTTCAGGGCTGGCGGGCGAATTCGTGGTCAGTGTGGCAGGGCCGCATGTGGAGAGTCTGATCTCGGGGCGCGGGGCGGGCGCGGCGGAATATTCGCAAGCGCATTATGCCACCGTCACGAACGTGGACATCGGCGGCGGCAGCTCCAACAGCGCGACCTTTCAAAGCGGGAATCCCCTCAGCGCCGCGGCGAT
>Ga0105095_10001548_pt1 | contig 12144 bp, 8 predicted proteins | sample PPLLak2March2015_2_FD_79180 | JGI IMG/M metagenome (GOLD analysis project Ga0105095, IMG submission 79180) | Freshwater sediment microbial communities from Prairie Pothole Lake near Jamestown, North Dakota, USA - PPLs Lake P8 Core (3) Depth... | ecosystem: Environmental > Aquatic > Freshwater >... | reverse complement strand
GGGAACTCGATCCGGTCGTCGATAACTTGGAGCGCCGCATAAAAATACTCGGAATCAAAGCTGAACCGGGCCGTGACGGTCAAATCTGCAGACGCTGGCAGGACCTTGCCTTCAACCGTGAATTGGATGGGAATCTCGGCTATCGATGCCCAATCCGCCAGGTCTCCGTCGATTGTGAACCGGCTTTCAGCCTGGAGAATCTTGAGTGCATCCTGTTGTTGGGCGGCCGGGGACAGCAGGCCGAAACACAAAAGAGAAAGGAATATTCGGCACGCTATGAATTTTATCGTCTTCATTTGTGGACTCCTTTATTGGAAATTCGCTGCGGCGGCAATCATCCCTCACCAGATGGGTGCTTTCTCGACAGCCTCCTTTTCTATTGTAGATGACTCTCGCTGGATTGACAATGAAACGGCTCGATTCTATAATCGGGCCGCATCGATATTTTAAAGGTGAGACCATGACAGTTCCAGATAGAAAGCTTTCCTCGCCGGAGCATCCGGACGTTGTGTCCCAACTCAGCCCGACGACCGTCGTCCAGGGAGAAATCAGCTGCCGGGAAGACCTCGTCATCAGGGGCCAGGTCCGCGGAAAAATCGAGCTCCCTGAGAACGATCTGGTGGTCGATGATAGGGGCCGGGTCGAGGCCGAGATCCGGGCGAAGAACGTCCGAATCAAAGGGAACGTCGTCGGGAACATCACGGCCTCGGGAAAGGTCATCATCGAGAGAACGGGCCGGATGCGAGGCGACCTGTCGGCCGCCGTCATCTCCATCGAGGACGGGGCCCAGTTCAAGGGGAGCGTCAAGATCCTGGCCAGACCGTAACTCCATCGAACGCTCTTTTCGCTCCTCCCCTTTCTATGTGTCCTTCAAAAAATTGATATAATGAGGCTGATGAAAAGGTTCGAGCTCCATTCGGAATTCACGCCCAAGGGTGACCAGGTCGGGGCTATCGACGCTCTTTCCGAAAGCTTGGGAGCCGGAAACCTCCACCAAGTCCTGATGGGTGTCACGGGCTCGGGGAAGACATTCACCATGGCCAATGTCATCGCCCGCCTGCAGAGACCCGTGCTGGTCATTTCTCACAACAAGACCCTGGCCGCCCAGCTCTACCAGGAATTCCGGAGGTTCTTTCCGCAGAACGCCGTCGAGTATTTCGTCAGCTACTACGATTACTACCAGCCGGAAGCCTACATCCCGGCCTCCAACACCTACATCGCCAAGGAGGCGACCATCAACGACGAGATCGACCGAATGCGTCTCTGCGCCACGAATTCTCTTTTCCAGCGGCGCGACGTCATCATCGTCGCCTCGGTCTCCTGCATCTACGGGATCGGGGCGCCGGAGACATACTACTCGATGAGCTTTCGATTGGCCAAGGGACAGTCCATATCCCGGAAAAAGATTGTCGAGTCCCTGGTGGGGATGCAGTACGAGCGGCAGGAGGACGATTTCAAGAGGGGGACATTCCGGCTGCGGGGGGACGTCATCGACGTCTTCCCCTCCTATGAAGACCTGGCCTACCGCATCGAGCTGGCGGAAGAGGGAGTGGCGGGCATCTCCTCTTTCGACCCGCTGCTCGGCCGGACGGTCGAGACATTCGATGAGATCGTCATCCATCCCCGGACGTTCTTCTCCACGCCCTCCGACGTGCTCAAAGCCTCAATCGCCGGCATCGAGAAGGAGCTGGCCGAACGAGTCGAGTTCTTCCGGAAACAGGGGAAGGCCGTCGAGGCCGAACGGGTCGAGGAGCGCACCCTCTATGACCTCGAGATGCTGCGCGAGTTCGGCTACTGCCCGGGCATCGAGAACTACTCGCTCTACCTGAGTCAGCGCCGGCCGGGAGAGCCCTCTTACACGCTCCTCGACTATTTCCCCCGCGATTTCCTGACCATCATCGATGAGTCGCATGTGACCGTTCCCCAGGTCGGCGGCATGTATAACGGGGACCGCTCCCGCAAGCTGACGCTCGTCGAACACGGCTTCCGGCTGCCCTCGGCGCTCGACAACCGGCCCCTCAATTTCAAGGAATTCGGTGCCCGGACGGGCCAGACTCTCTATGTCTCGGCGACGCCCGGCGAATACGAGATCCGCGAGTCCAGACGCAAGGTCATCGAACAGGTCATCCGGCCGACCGGCCTGACCGACCCTGAGGTCGAAATCCGTCCGGTCAAAGGCCAGGTGGATGACTTGATGGCTGAGATCAAGCGGCGGGCGGAAAGAAACGAACGGACGCTGGTGACAACCCTGACCAAGAGGATGGCCGAAGAGTTGACTCGGCACTACCACGAGCTCGGCCTCCGGGTCCGCTATCTCCACTCGGACATCGAAACATTGGAGAGGGTCAACATCCTGCGCGACCTGAGGAAAGGCAAGTTTGACGCGTTGATCGGCATCAACCTGCTGCGGGAAGGGCTGGACCTTCCCGAAGTGTCGCTCGTGGCCATCCTGGACGCCGACAAGGAGGGTTTTCTCCGCTCCTCGACCTCCCTCATCCAGACGTTCGGCCGGGCAGCGAGAAACGTGGCGGGAAGAGCCATTCTCTACGCCGATATGACCACGGAATCCATGGCCCAGGCCATCGCTGAAACAAACCGCCGCAGGCAGATCCAGGAATCCTACAACGTCGAGAACAAGATCACGCCTCAGTCGATCCGCAAGCAGATCGACGAGGTGATGAACAGCGTTTACGAGAGGGACTACCTGGACTACACCCGCATCTCTGAAGAAAAGGCCGTCTACCTGTCTCCCGAAAAAAGAATGAAAAAGATGGACGAGCTGGAGAAATTGATGAAGGAGGCGGCCCGCAGCCTGGAGTTTGAAAAGGCGGCGCAGCTCCGGGATGAGCTCGTCAAGCTGAAAAAGAGGGAATTGGAGATGGGATTCTAGAAGCCATGGAAGACAAGCTCAAGCAGCGGCTGGCCGAACTGCCCGACAAGGCGGGGATCTATTTTTTCAAGAATGCCGGGGGCGAGATTGTCTACATCGGCAAAGCCCGCTCGCTGAGAGACCGCGTCCGCACCTATTTCCTGGCCCCGGCCGACCTCAAGGTCGCCAACATCAGGGCAGAAACGGCGGACATCGACTTCATCCTCACCGGGTCGGAAAAGGAAGCCAACTTCCTGGAGAACAATTTTGTCCAGCGCTACCAGCCCAAGTTCAACCTGCGGCTCAAGGACGACAAGAGCTTTCCCTATCTCAAGCTGACGGTCGGGGAGAAATATCCCGGCGTCACCCTGACCCGGAAGGTCGAAGCCGATGACGCCCGCTACTTCGGTCCGTTCAGCCCGGCCTCGCAAGCCCGCAAGTCCATCCACTTGCTGAACAGGTATTTCGGGATCCGGGGGTGCGAGGAAGGCATCCCGGGAAAGCGCCGGAGGGCCTGTCTTGAGCATGATCTCAAGCTCTGTACGGCGCCCTGCGTCGGGTCCATCGGAGAGGCCGAGTATGGAGAGAACGTTGCCAATGCGCTTCTCTTCCTGGAGGGAAGGACCGAACAGCTGCTGAAAGCCCTCAAGCAGAGGATGTCCGAAGCCTCGGCACGCCTCGACTACGAGCAGGCCGCTCACTGGCGCGACCTCATCCGCACCATAGAGCAGATCAAGGAAAGGCCGCAGCTCATTTCGGTCGGCCTTGAAGACACCGATATCTTCGGACTGGCCAGGGACAGGGACAGGCTCGCCCTCTATGGCTTCTTCATGCGCCGGGGGAAGGTCCGGGACGCAGAGGAGATACTGATTCGGGAGCCTGAGGAAGAACCTGTAGAACCGGCTCTCGCCCGTCTCCTCGAGGGGTTTTATGCCCAGAGCGAAGACCTCCCCGACAAAGTCCTCCTCTCCCACCCGATTGCCTCGATCCGGGGCCTGAACGACCGGATTTCGACGAAGAAAGGCTCGATCATACGAGTCTCGGTCCCGCAGAGAGGCAGGGGCAGAAGGCTCGTCGAGATGGCGGTCCGGAATGCCGAGCGGCTGCTAAAGAAGGCCAAGCCGGAGTACCCGGCTTTGAGTGAGCTGGCCGGGATCCTCAACCTCGAGAGGCCGCCCAGCCGCATCGAGGGCTTTGATATTTCAAACACGGGTGGCGAAGAAGCTGTGGGCTCGGTCGTCGTCTTCGAGAGCGGCGAGCCCAGCCGGAGTGAGTACCGAAAATACAAGGTTAAAAGCGTCACCGGTCCCAACGATGTGGCCAGCCTCAGTGAGGTCGTCGGACGTCGCTACACCCGGGCCCTCAGGGAGGGACGCAAACTCCCCGACCTCATCCTCGTCGACGGAGGCAAAGGGCAACTCCATGCCGCCCAGAAAGAGCTGGCCAGGCTGGGGCTGGCCGGGCTTCCTGTCGTCTCTTTGGCTAAAAGAGAGGAGGTCGTGTTCACGCCCGCTGAAAAAGAAGGGATGCGACTTGACCGGACCGTACCCGCCCTTAAACTGCTCCAGCACATCCGCGACGAAGCCCACCGCTTCGCTGTAACCTTCCATCGCCAGCGGCGCAAAAAGAAGAGCTTCGCTTCCTAGGAGAATCACGCTCGACCGGCGTCGCCGGCTCAGAAGAACAGGCGCACCAGAAGGCTGACCGCGATGGCCACGGCAATGCTCAGCCCGACAGAGAGGAAGGCGATTTTCTTCCCGATCTCCTTCCAGAGAATGGCAAACGTGGACAGGCAGGGGATGAAGAAACTGACGAAGACCGTGAATACCAGGATTTGTTCCCGGGAGATGACCGTCAAAAGGTTCTTGTACTCGACGCCGAGCGCCTGAAGCATCATGATCAGGGAAAGCTCCTTGCGCAGGAAGCCGAAGACAAGGGTGATCCCCAGCGGCTGCGGCAGGCCGAGTCCGTGGACGACAAGTGGAGAGAAGGCGGCGTTGAGGACCTTGTCAAGGGACAGGAATTGGAGAAGGCTCAGCACCACGCTTCCCCCGACGAGCAGCGGCCAGGCGAACTTGACGAAGGACTTGAGCTGCAAGTAAGTCTTCTGGGCCATGGTCACGAGCGAGGGGGCCTTGAGCGAGGGAATTTCCAGTATGAGCCCGGGCGAGGGGTCCTTGAAGAAGAGCGTCAGGAGCCGTCCGATCACGGCCACAAGAAGAATATTGAAAAAATAGAACCCGAGCGCCCAAACCGGTCCCAGGTAGAACGCAACGAGCGCCAGGATGATGGTCGTCCGGGCCGAGCAGGGGATGAAAGGGATGAGCAATGAGGTGATCGCCCGGTCGCGCGGCGATTCGAGAATCCGGGTGGAAAGGACCGCCGGAACATTGCAGCCGAACCCCAAGATGAACGGGGACACGGATTTCCCGTGCAGCCCGATGCGGTGCATGAAAGTGTCGAGCAGAAACCCGGCCCTGGCCAAGTAGCCGAGGTCTTCGAGAAAGGCCATGAAAAACAGGAGCGGAACAAAATAAGGCAGGACGATCGCCGCTCCCCCGCCGATGCCCTGGAGGAGCCCGTCGGCCAGGTGGAAGAGAAGCCCCGACCCCAGCCAGCCGGAAAGGAGAGTTCTCAGGCCGGCCAGCGGGCCGAGGAGGGCGCCCTCGAGCGGACCCCCGATTTTGAAGATCAGAAAGAAAAAGGCCAGAAAAATAAGCACCAAGATAAGATAGCCGAGGATGGGGTGCATGATGATATCGTCGACACGCTCGTCCCATCTCAGTTGCTTCCCTCTCCGGACACGGCTGCTCTCTTCGGCGAGCTTGAGGGCGAGATGGTGGCGTTCCGCGGAAATGACTTCATAGGCCTGGGCCCGGCGTTTTTCTTCGATCCTTTGCTTGGCCAGGTCGAGCTCGCTCTTGAGCATCGGTTCGGCCTCAGCCAGCACCTCAAGGCAAAATGTCTTGTTGGCTTCGATCAGCTTGATCGCTGTAAACCTGGGATTTCCGGCAATGATGATTTCCGGGGGGAGCATATCAGCCAGGTGGCGGACCTCTTCCTCTACGTCCCCGGACCAGGGTGGAGAAGTCGCCAGGCAAGGATGGTCCAGGCAAAAAGAGGCTGCCTCGAGAAGCTGCTTGAGGCCGCGGCCATGAGAGGCAACGGTCGGGACGACCTTGACCCCGAGCCGTTTTTCCAGCGTGTTGGGGTTGATCTGAATCCCCTTTTTTTCCGCCAGGTCGACCATATTCAGGGCGACGATCATAGGGAAGCCGAGCTCAAGAAGCTCAAGTGTCAGCTCCAGGCTTCGCCCCAAGATCGAGGCGTCAACCACGTTGACAATCAGGTCCGGCCTTTCCTGAAAAAGATGGCTCAGGATGACCTTTTCGGCCGGCTCCGAGGGGTTGAGCGAATAGGTTCCCGGAAGGTCGACAACGTTGAGGAGCCGCCCTTCGATATTGACCTCGCTGTGGGTATGCTTGTAGCTCGTACCCGGGAAATTCGAGGTCAGGGCTTTATGGCCGGCGATGGCATTGAAGAGGGTGCTCTTCCCGCTGTTCGGCTGACCCAGCAAAATGACCGTAGGAGAATCAGCCCTCATCGGGAACAACTTCCACCATTATCCTGTGAGCGATTCCGCGGCCCATGGCCACGCTGGTGTCCGCGGTCAGGTTTTTTATGAGAAGAGGGCCGCGGAGAATGCCTTGGGAATTGATTTCGACCAGGTCGTCTTTGTGGAAACCCAGGGCGAACAGGCGGCGGCGGACCCCTTCCCCGCCCTGGACATCCACGATGCGCAGCTGACGGCCGTGGGGGGCTTCTGATAGTCGAATCATTTTTTTCCCGGTACCTTCGAGTTTATTGAGAATGATTCTCAATATCATCATATCCCATCCCCTCAAAAAAATCAACCCAAATGGGGACGTTCCCCCGATTGACAGAGCGGGAGGTTTCTGATAATAAATAGAAAATGTTCAAGTGGCTGATCACTAAAATCTTCGGGACTAAGAATGAACGGGACCTGAAGAAGCTCCAGCCCCTGGCCGCCGCCATCACCGAGCTCGAACCCCGGATCCAGTCTCTCTCCGACGCCGAGCTGCGCGCCAAGACGGCCGAATTCAAGGAAAAACTGGCCCGGGGCGCAAGCCTCGACGACATCCTGTTCGAAGCCTTCGCCGTCGTCCGCGAGGCGGCTCGCCGTACCGTACGGATGCGCCATTTCGACGTCCAGCTCATCGGCGGCGTCGTCCTCCACCAGGGCAAGATCTCCGAAATGAAAACCGGCGAGGGCAAGACCCTGGTCGCCACCCTCCCCGCCTATCTCAATGCCCTCGAGGGAAAGGGTGTCCACATCGTCACGGTCAACGACTACCTGGCCAAGCGCGACACCGAATGGATGGGCCCGGTCTATAGTTTCCTCGGCCTCTCCGTGGGGACAATCCAGCACGACATGACGGACGCCGACCGCAAGCACGCCTATGGCTGCGATATCACCTACGGGACAAATAACGAATTCGGGTTCGATTATCTGCGAGATAATATGAAGTTCCGGCTCTCTGACCTCGTCCAGAGGAAGCACCACTACGCTATCGTCGACGAGGTGGACAGCATCTTAATCGACGAGGCCCGCACCCCCCTGATCATCTCCGGCCCGACCGAGGAATCCACCGCCCTCTACTTCAAAGTCGACAACCTGGTCCGACGCTTTCACAAAGAGAAGCATTACAAGGTCGATGAGAAGACGCGGACGGTCTCCATCCTCGAGGACGGGGTTTCCGAGGCCGAGAAGTTCCTCAGTGTCTCCAACCTCTACGACCTCGCCAACATGGACCTCGTCCACCACATCAACCAATCCCTCAAGGCCCACCATCTCTTCAAGCGCGACGTCGACTACATGATCCAGGATGGCAAGGTCATCATCGTCGATGAGTTCACCGGCCGCCTGATGCCCGGACGCCGCTACAGCGACGGGCTGCATCAAGCCCTGGAGGCCAAGGAGAGAGTCCGCGTCGAAGAGGAATACCAAACCCTGGCCTCGATCACCTTCCAGAATTACTTCCGCATGTACGAGAAGCTGGCCGGCATGACGGGCACGGCTGCCACCGAGGCCACCGAGTTCCATCACATCTACAAGCTGGACGTCGTCGAGATTCCCACCAACCAGGACCTCATTCGCCACGAGTCTCCCGACGTGGTCTACCGCACGTCCAAGGAGAAATGGGAGGCGGCTCTCGAGGAGATCGTCGAGCTGAACAAGATGGGCCGGCCGGTCCTCGTCGGGACCATCTCGATCGAGAAATCCGAGCACCTGAGCACCCTGCTCCGCCGCAAGGGGCTCAAGCATGTCGTGCTTAATGCCAAGTACCACGAGATGGAAGCCACCATCATCGCCCAGGCTGGCCGGGTCGGCGCTGTGACCATCGCCACCAACATGGCCGGCCGCGGGGTGGACATCCTGCTCGGCGGCAACCCCGACTTTCTGGCCCGGGAGCAGCTCCGTAAATCGGGCCTCGATCCCCTCAAGGCGACCCAGGAGGAGTGGGAAAAAGCCCTGGCCGATGCCAAAAAGACAACCGAGGAAGGGCACAGGAAGGTCGTCGATATGGGCGGACTCCACATCCTCGGCACGGAGCGGCATGAAGCCCGCCGGATCGACAACCAGCTCCGCGGACGGGCCGGCCGTCAGGGAGATCCCGGCTCCTCGCGTTTCTACCTGTGCCTCGAGGACGACTTGATGCGCATCTTCGGCAGCGAGCGCATCTCGGGCCTGATGGCCAGGATCGGCATGGGCGAGGGCGTCCCCATCGAACACCGCATGGTCAGCCGGGCGATCGAAAGGGCCCAGCGCCAAGTCGAAGGCCAGAACTTCACTATCCGCAAACACCTGCTCGAATACGATGATGTCATGAACAAGCAGCGCGAGACGATCTACAAGATGCGCAAGGAGATCCTCGAAGGCAAGGACATGAAGTCCTTTGTGCAGGAGCTGATCGAGACAATCATCGAATGGCACCTCGACAGCCACGCCAATAAGGACAAGCCGCCCGAAGATTGGGATGTTGAGGCCTTGAAACAGGCAGTGGGGACACAGTTCGGGTTCAACCTCGACGACCTGCATCTTGACTGGGCCGCCGTCACCCACGATGAACTCCAGGAGAAGATTCTTGGGGCCCTCAAGTCCCTCTACGAAGAGAAAGAGCGGCTCCTCACTCCGGGACGGATGAGGGAGTTCGAGCGCATCATCATGCTCCAGGTCATCGACTCCCAGTGGAAGGACCACCTCCTGGGGATGGACTATCTCAAAGAGGGTATCGGGCTTCGCGGCTACGGCCAGCGCGACCCGCTCATCGAATACAAGAAGGAAAGCTATGAGATGTTCCAGGCCATGATGGACCGGATCGAGGAGGACTCTGTGCGCTACCTCTTCCTCATCCAGCCAGTCGTCCAGGAAGAAATCCCCCAGAGGAAGCAGCAGGCCCTTTATTATCAGCAGCCGCAAGCCGCAGCGCCCGCCCCCCGCGGACGCCAGGTCCGGTCGACGATCCCCAGAGGAAGGAAAAAACACTAAGCCGCTAAAGGAGGACCCATGCTGGACGCGAAAATCAAGGAAGGGCTGACCTTTGATGACGTCCTGATCCTCCCCTCCAAATCCAACATCATCCCGGCCGATGCCGATGTCACCACCAAGCTAAGCCAGAACATCGAACTCAAGATCCCTCTGGTCAGCGCCGCCATGGACACAGTGACCGAATCCCGCATGGCCATCTCCCTCGCCCAGGAGGGCGGGATCGGAATCATTCACCGCAACCTGCCCATCAGTACCCAGGCCGAGGAAGTGGATAAGGTGAAGCGCCACGAGAGCGGCATGGTCGTGGACCCGATCACGGTCAGACCGCAGGAAAAGATCTACAAGGCCATAGAATTGATGCACAAGTACAAGATCAGCGGGCTGCCCATCACAGATGAGAACAACAAGCTCCAGGGCATCATCACTAACCGCGATATCCGGTTCGAGACCCGCCTCAACCTGCCGGTCGAGAAAGTCATGACCCGAGAGCTGATTACGGTCCCTATCGGGACTTCACTGGAGGAAGCAGAAAAGCTCTTCCATCAGCACAAAATCGAAAAGATCCTGATGGTGGACGAGCAGTTCCATCTCAAGGGGCTCATAACCTACAAGGACATCCTCAAACGCATCCAGTACCCCAATTCGGCCAAGGACCAGCTCGGACGGCTGCGAGTCGGAGCCGCGGTCGGGGTTAGCGCGGACACCATGGAGAGGGCAGAAGCGCTCATCCAGGCCAAGGTGGACGTCCTTATTATCGACACCGCCCACGGTCATTCCCAGCGGGTGCTGGATACCGTTAAAAAGCTGAGGGCCCATTTCCCCGGCCAGGAGCTCATCGCCGGCAACATCGGGACCGCCGAGGCCGCCGAAGACCTGATTGCCCTCGGCGTCAATGCCGTCAAGGTCGGGGTTGGGCCGGGGTCGATTTGCACCACCCGGGTGGTGACCGGGGCAGGGGTGCCCCAGCTAACAGCTGTAGCCGATGTCTACAAAGCCGCCTCTCCCAAAGGCATCCCGGTGATCGCCGACGGCGGCATCAAGTTCTCTGGTGACGTCACCAAGGCCATCGCCGCCGGGGCCAGTACGGTCATGCTCGGGAACTTGCTCGCCGCCACGGATGAATCCCCAGGCGAAACCGTAATCTATCAGGGCCGCTCCTACAAGACCTATCGCGGCATGGGGTCCATCGAAGCCATGAAGGAAGGAAGCCGGGACCGCTATTTCCAGGATTCTCCGCTGAGCGAGAGCAAGCTCGTGCCCGAGGGGATCGAGGGCCGTGTTCCCTACAAGGGCAGCACCTCCCGGATCATCCAGATGATGGTGGGAGGACTCAAGGCCGGGATGGGATATGCCGGCTGCCGCAACATCGAAGAGCTCCAGAAAAAGGCGAAGTTCATCCGGATCACCTCAGCCGGGCTGCGGGAAAGCCACGTCCACGATGTGATGATCACCAAAGAAGCGCCCAACTACCAGCTGGATTAGGTTCGGCGCGGCTGAGGAAGAGGAGAAGACAAATGTCGCTGTTCCTTCTCAAATCCATATTGGCCATCGGGCTGCTCCTCTCTGGCCTCAGCGCAGCCCTGGCGATGTTGATCTCGATGGGCCGGGCGGAGAAAAAGGCCAGTCCCGCCACCCTGAGAAAAGTCCACCGGGCCGCCGGATATCTGTTCGCCCTGCTCCTCCTTGGGCTGGCCATCCTGGGCACGAAGATTCTTGTCGGTGCCGGCGATACTCTTTCCCACAGGGCCGTGCTCCACGCGTTCCTCGCGCTCTTCCTCCTGTTCATCCTCTTTCTTAAGATCGTCCTTGTCCGGTACTACAAGTCGTTTCTCCGGATCATTCCCGGCTTGGGGATGGCTGTTCTGGTCCTGGCCCTGGTCGTCTTTTCCGTCTCGGCGGGGTATTTCCTGCTGCGCACGGCCTTCGCCTCCGATCCCCTATCGGCCGCGAGCGACGCTTCCCTGCTTCAGGGCGACGCGAAAAAAGGGGGTGATCTCTTTTCCCTGCACTGCACCGGCTGCCATTATGCAGATAAAGAGGATTCCAAGCTGGGACCGGGGCTGAAGGGTTTATTCCAAAAAGACCTCCTCCCCGTCAGCGGGCACAGGGTAACCGAGGAAAATATCCGGAAGCAGCTGAGGAAACCCTTCCGCACGATGCCCTCATTCGGCTCGCTGAACGCAGAGGAGATCTCCGACCTCGTCGCCTATATGCGAACTCTGTAGTCCGCATGAAGTTGACCGGGCGGGCTCGTGAGTTGACTAAAGACGCATTTTCCGATAAAAATAGTATAATTAACATCTGGAAAGGAGTGCCCGATGAAGAGAAAGGAACCCTCGGGCGTTTAGCCCGGGCCAGACACCCATGAAAAAATACTGGCGCTGTTACGTCTGCGGCGATATTCATTTCGGCGTCAAGGCCCCGGAACTCTGCCCGACCTGCCTGGTCAAGAACGCTTATGTGGAGATTTCTTCTGACGAAGCCGAGCGGACCACCCGGCCGACCCACGCGACCATGACCAAACCGGAGTTCCGCCGGGCTATTGCGAAATTCGTTGAGAAGAATGAATTCGAGGTGAATCCGGATGAGGCCAAGGTGGACATGCTCTTGGACGGAGTAACCGACAACGAAAGAAACCACGGCTTCAAATACTGCCCCTGCCGGATGAGGACCAAGGATTTCAACGAGGACTTGAAGCTCGTCT
>Ga0105095_10001546_pt1 | contig 12147 bp, 13 predicted proteins | sample PPLLak2March2015_2_FD_79180 | JGI IMG/M metagenome (GOLD analysis project Ga0105095, IMG submission 79180) | Freshwater sediment microbial communities from Prairie Pothole Lake near Jamestown, North Dakota, USA - PPLs Lake P8 Core (3) Depth... | ecosystem: Environmental > Aquatic > Freshwater >... | reverse complement strand
GGGCGCTGTGCCAGCCGGGTGGGCGAGCGGCTGCGCTGTCCGCAGAGCGGGTGCGCGCGGTGCGGGAAGCGCTGAATGAAGCATCCGGCCCGCGTGCGGCGGCGCGTCCCGCTGTGCGAGTCTAGTACAGAGACACGTTAGTTCCGAAGCATCGTACGGTAGAGGTAGCGAGCGCCGGAAGCCCTCAGAGCCCCTCGTTCCGGTTTTCTTCGTGTCTTCGTGCCTTCGTGGTGAGCGGTGGAATTAGTGTGTCGAGGCCACGAATCAACGCCGAGTCGATTTGCGCACGGCAGGGTTCAGGCGATCGATATCGGCTTGAACCTGCTCGCGGCTGCGCTCGTATACGATCTCGCGCCCCATCACACTGCCGGCGTACGCCATCCCCGTGCGGGTCGGGGTCAGGTCGCACTTCACACTGTGAACGCCCTCGCCGAGGACAACCTGGATCCGTTCGGCTCGCTTGTTGAGCACCACGACTTCCATGGTTTGCCCGGTCTCGGTTACGCGCACCTTGATTTTCTCGTCGTTCATGGGGTTGTCTGATCTCGTCTCTTAGTCTCTAGTCCTGCAACGGCAAGCGCACTCCGATACCCAAGATCAATCGAGGCCTGCAAACCACTCAACATGCACCGGACGGCAACATACGCGCAGGGCTACGAATGCTTGAGCCCTGCAAGACCCCGTTCCAGACCTCTACACCACCCCGCCGGCTGCGCCGGCACCCCTCCTCAGAGAGGAGGGGAGTGTCTCCCCTCCTTTCAAAGGAGGGGTGGCGCCAAAGGCGACGGGGTGGTTGGCGTTTGACGACTGCGGCTCGAGCACAATACATTCATGCAAGGCTGATTATTTGCCACACCACTGATCTTCACACGGAATGCCGTCTTTGTCGCCATCCATCGCCACGCCGGGGCAGTTTTGCAGATAAAAGATCGCCTCCTCACAAGAGCTCATCTCCGTGCAATACCGCTTCCCCTCGCACGAAAACACGGTCGACGGCTGGCGTTCGAACGTGAACTCGAGCTCCGGATCGGGGACAGGCTCGATGCGACTCGAACTGTGGTTCTGCCAGCCGTAGACGCCCAACCCCGCGACAACCAGCGCTGCGACAACCGGACCGAAGCCTCTGCGCCGTTCCCCGGGCGCAGGAGCGGGTCGGGAACCGACGTACATGACGTTCTGGGCACGCTGACCCTTCTTCTCGTCGATTCCGAGCTCATACGTGACCAGCTCGTTCCCGGTTGGGCGGGGCTGCCCTTTCTCGAATGCGCTGATGTGCACAAAGACCGCCGCGCCTCCACCATTCGGGGTGATGAAGCCGAACCCCCGATCGTCCTTCCAATCCGTGATTCTGCCCTGATAGCGCATGCAGACTCAGTCTCATCCAGGTGGGAGGCAGACCAGCACGAAGCGCCTGGGCCCAGCGGTTCAGGCGCCATCGGCCCAGCCCTCACGCCGCACCTTGTAGCGATTGCGCTCGAGCGCCGGTTCATACCCAACGAGCGCAAGACCGCACTTCGCCAGCACCCGAGCCGAAGCCAGGTTCTCGGGTCGCGCAAAGGCACTGATGGTCTGCAATGCCCGGTCGCAAAACCCGTGCCTCAGGGCGGCCCGCACCAGCTCGGTGGCGAATCCCCTGCCCTGGTACCGCGGATGGATGAAGTAGCTGACCTCAGCCCCCCACTCCGGAGCACTCGGATCCACGCCCAGCCCTCCCCACCCTATCACGCGCCCCTCGGATCGATGCATCACCGTCCAGGGGGCAAACCCGTGCACTTCGCGGCTCCTCGCATATCGACGCAGCCCCTCCTCACAGGCGTCCCGGGACTCGACCCAGGCCGTGAGCCGCATGTAGTGCCGGTCGCCCTGGATCTCGTACAGGGGATCCACGTCGGAATCCAGAAACTCCCGGAGGATGAGGTGTTCTGTTTCCTGCATGATGACAGGTGGAAAATTTGCAGGCGCGATTGAGTGCACGACTGTTGAGCACGCCGGCCTTTTCAGGCGCCAGCGCTCAAGCGAAAGGACACATTTCCCCGGCTGCGATGACTGGAACCCAGGTCTGGTGGACTGGCCGCAACACGCTCTACTTAAGCTCGACCTCTGATTTCGACGCTGCGGCTGCGCGCTGATTGGCTTCGAAGGTCAGCCGGTAGCGCTCAAAATCCGAGGCTTCGGTAAGGCCGAGCGGCCTGGCGAGACCGAGGACCTTCTCCTCGAACCACTTCTGTTGCTCTTTGCCAGTGCCATCCGTGAAGGCGTCCCCAATGTCCACGAAGTGCAAGTGGCAGTAGTAGGCTTGAAGAGTGTCCCGGAACAACCCCTTCACCTCTCGGACGTCAAGAAGCTCCCCCGCCACCAGGTCGTGCAGATCCGCCAGGAAGTGATTGATCCGCGCGAAAGCCTTGTACTGCTCGGGAGCGATCGTTCGAAGTCGTCCGAGGCGCTTGCGGCCCCGCGACATCTCCTCGTTCCGGAGTGCTTCCCAGGCGGAGTTGCGCGCAGTGACCATTTCGGGCTCCGACCACTTCTCCCATAGTGTCACGGCGAAGCCGAGTGTCAGATGTCTGCGTTGCTCGAACCCGCTCCAGATGGCGGTGAGCAGAGCGACGATCAGCCCCAATCCAGACAAGACGATCGGAACCCAATCCTTCCGCTCGAGTTGACCGTACAACCACACGCTGCCTATACCCCAACCTGCTGTGAGCACTGCCAGCGGCACTATCGCCCAAAGAGTTCTGGATTTGAACCGCATAGTTCAGTTGTCTCTGGCGTCTTGTACTGCGGCGAACTAGCCCACTAACCAACGCCTGCGCTGAGGGGGCGCCGACGAGCGAAGCGAGGAGGGAACCCAACAGCGGACCCGCTGTTGGGCGCTCCCCTCGAGCGCAGACTTAGGGGTACTGCTGGCTGATCTGCTGGACGATCTCATCGGCAAGCCCTAGAGTGTCCTTGAACAGCGTGTACAGTTCCTCGTACGCGTGAAGCTGCACCTCCGGCGTGGAATCGAGTTCACTTGCCGGCGCCGATCAATGATCACCGTACCGAGGTAGCCGCCTACGAGGGTGAGCAATCCTCCAACTACGGTCTGAACTAGCGGGAGATAAGAGCTCAAGGTTTGCGCTGCCTCCGGTTGAGACATCGGGTACCCCTAGCGAAATAGACTTCCTATGCGACGCGTTCGCAAGACGTCGCGACGTATATGGAGTATGAGAGCGCCTATGTGACGCCTCCGAACTACGTCCCTTCCCGAGCATAGCGACCACTTCTCAACAGCATAGCTCTTCCCGCGCCCGTCGACTCCGCCCAGCGGGAGCGGGCTCTGATCAAGGCATCCGCTCTCACTCGTGCGGATCTAGGCGGGATCGCCTCACTCACCCGGCTGTTCCGCCCGCAGGGCCACCGGCTCCGCCTGCAGGTCCGGCTAGCGGCGCCTCCACTCCCGGTACTACCGTCCAGGCGAAGGCCCGTCCCGTGACTAGCGCTGGAAACTTCGGGTCCACGATACCAGCCGCCGCGAGCGCAGTCGCGTCACTCGAAATATCGGCCGGCACCGCGCACGACTTCACCAGAACGAGGCGCGCCGCGCCGATGTGACCAGCCAGCCAGGCGGCCAGGCTGTCCGAAGTGACATCCCAGGAGGCGGGTATCTCGGGGGCCCCCAGCGCCATGCGGGCCGGCGCCCAGATCGGTGTCTGGTGCCGCTGCCATGCGGCAGAAAATTCGTCCACGGTCTCCGCGAGCACGAAACCGGGGGCGAAGTCCGCCAGCATCGCACCGACCATTTGCATGGCCAGCAGGGCCATATGGTGAGCGGCCGATTCGCTGAAGGCGTGCCGCGCTTGTGCCGCGCGCACTGCGTCCGCGAACTCGCCGCCGCCGGGAACGATCACAAGTCGCTGCGGACGGGATTCGGCGAGTCCCCGCATCAACCGTGCGGCTGCGTCGGACTCTGAGAGGCTGCCGCCGATCTTCAGAACGATGATTGGATGCATCGCCTCTTTGGTGAGCCGGACGCGATCGTGATGCCCCCTCTCCCCAACCCTCTCCCACGAGGGGAGAGGGAGACTGGCTGCCAGTGTCCCCTGTGTTGCACTCGCGAGGTTTCGCTGCGGTGCTTCATGGAGCTGAAAGCCCCACATCGCCTCTGGCGAGTGAGCCAGCCAGTCGCGCAACTGCGAACGCCGGGCCGCACACGTCGACGGCGCGGTGCAGGTCCGGCACCACGCCGGCAAGCGCGGCGAAGCCCACGTATTTGCGCCGAAGCTCCTCCGCCATCCGCGCTGCGACAAAGCTCCCTGCGCCCAGCCCTACCACGGGCGCATGCGGCCCGAGCAGCCCGCGCGAGAGCTGGCGATCGCAGCCGCGTCGGACGAGCTCGCGCTGGGTGTGCGCAAGGCAGCGTGCCAGCTCTTCCCAGTCCTTCGGTGCAGCCTGCTCCAGATCGCAGCCGATCATGCGTGCCAGCCGGCGCATGCTGTCCTCTCTGGATCTGCCGCGCCCATCTGCAGTCCGGGCCTGGTCGAAGGCGGGATCCAGCTCGGCGGTGATGCGGTAGACGTCTGCCATCGTGGCGAAGTGCTCGGCCATCACACCGACACGCTCGCCGGCGAAGGGAACGTGTTGCGCAATCGCCATGACCGGCGTGCGTACCACGCCGGTATAGACCAGTTCTTCGCGCGCCAGGCGCTCGAAATCATCTTGGCCCTCTGCCTTGACCTCGCCGTCGGCCACGACGATCAGGTCGGTGGTTGTACTGCCCACATCGATCACGAGGCCCTGCGGCACGAGCTGGGCAACGAATTGTGCGGTCGCCAGCCAGTTCGCTGAGGCGATGTCGGCCCAATGTCCTGGTGCATCGCGCGAATCGACGAAACCGTCGCCTGCGAACACCGTGACCTTCTCTGCGCGCATCGTGCGCATCAAGGTGTCGACGATGGCAGCGACTCCCGACGCACGGTCCTGGAACAGGTCGACAAGCTCGCCGGTCATGGTGATGGCATGCGTGCGGTAAGGCGCGCCCTCGCCCGCCAGTTCGCGCAGGGCGGCTTCCAGCCGATCCAGCCCCATCCACAGCTCGCAGGGCGTCTGGACTGCGCGTTGCAGGCGGCCGTCATGGTCTACGACGGCGAGCTTGACGTGTGCGCCGCCCAGGTCCCAGCCGTAGATCAGGGTTTCAGAGGCTGCCACCTTGAAGATCCGAGGACAGGAATGAAGGCAGGCACCATCTTGTCACGGCTGGGCGCCACGTATTTGCGTGAGCATACTTTCGTGGGCCGCATAACGGTCCTTCGCAACCGAGGAAGGGGACTGGCTTGACGGGCGGCACACCACCCCGCCGGCTGCGCCGGCACCCCTCTTCGGAGAGGAGGGGAGTGTTTCTGCATCGCGCCGCCGCCTGGGCGCCTGTGGTGAAAAGGGCTGTTAGGGGCCCCGCGGACTCGCTCCATGACCTGACTCTATCAGCTGGCGCAGCGCTGCGACGAGCCCCCTCTCCCTACTCTCCCGCACGACGTGAGCGCGGACCTACGGCGACGGAGCGCCCGCGCGGAAGCGCGGACATGCGGAACTCGTCGCGGCTCGACAAGCTCAGCACCATGGCCGCCGTGTTCACACCCAGCGCGTCGCGCAGGCCTGCGTACGATGTGGTCAGCCGCGGGTTCACCTCGACGACGGTTGGGCCGGCGTCCGACAGGATCACATCGACGCCGAAGTAGCCCCACAGTCCGGGGATCGCTGTGGCGATCTGCTGGGCCAGCCGTTGAAACCGGCCCTCCGTATCGGGGAACGCATTCACCACGCTGCCGTGATAGGCGAAGCTGCCGCCGTCCAGCGTGATGCGTTGACGGTTTACGCTCAACAACCAGGCCTCGCCGTCACGCGCCAATGCCGACAGGCTGAGCGGCTCGCCTTGCACGTAGGGCTGGAGTACATGGCACTGCGGATCGCTGTGAGCGTCAATGCAGCACAACGCGCCCGCGAGCGCGCCGAAGGACCGCACATCCTCGCACCCGCAGCCATCGTCGGGCTTGACCACCCATGCTCCATTGCCGGCCGCCGGCGCATCCCCCCAGCGGGAGGTCGGGATCACAGGAACGCCGGCGCGCTGAAGCCGTTGAGCGGTGGCGAGCTTGCTCGCGGCTATTCGCACGCCCTCCGGCCGGCTGCCGAGCAGCAGCCGGTCTGCGCGAAGCACACGCTCCGAGAGGCTTTCGAGCACACCATCGGTCTCGGGCGCGATCGGCCAGGTGGCATCGCTGGTCCTGATCAGCTCGTCGATGGCCATCTGCCACTGCGCGTGGGAGCGTACAGCAATCCAGTCCCTAGGGAGCATCCCTGGGGCGATGCGGTGATCGCCCATGCCTACGACCTGCACAGAGCCGACGTCCGCGAGATCCGCGACCAGGGCGCGCAGCATGAGCAGCGCGTCAGGCAGGAGCGCTTCGGGCAGCGGCGAGCCGAGACAGCCGCCGCCGGTGATATGCTCGTAGCCGAATATCTTCACCGTGAGTGGACCACAGCGTGCTGATCGTTCCTGTAATCGATCTGATGGGCGGGCAGGTCGTGCATGCGCGCCGCGGGGACCGTTCCAACTACCGGCCGCTGGAGTCTGCTCTCGTGAGCTCCAGCGATCCGCTGGAAGTGGTCGCCACGCTGCTGGCCGCCGCTGCGTTCCCTGCGATCTACGCCGCGGACCTGGACGCTATCCTACGGCGCGGCGAGCATCGCGATCTGCTGCTGAGCATCGTGGATCGGTTCCCTGCCCTCACGCTGTGGGTGGATGCGGGCTTCGGAAAGGCGACGCAACTGGCGCCGTGGCGCGCAGGGGAGCGCGTCGTCCCGGTGATCGGATCGGAGAGCCTCGCCTCCCTCGACGATCTTGCAGCGCTTCTAACGGCCGCGCCCGAGGCCATCCTGTCTCTCGATACGCGTGCGGAGCAGCCACTCGGACCCGCACTGTTGTTCAGCGAGCCGCAGCGCTGGCCACAACGGGTCGTGGTCATGACGCTGGATCGCGTCGGTGCGGGACAGGGGCCGGCGCTTGCGCGCCTACGGTCGACACTCGACCAGGCACCCGGCCGAAAAATCATCGCTGCCGGCGGAGTGCGCAATGCCGCAGACCTCGAGATGCTCGAGGCGATGGGCGTGCATGCGGTGCTCATCGCCAGCGCGATCCACGACGGGACGCTGGATCGCGCCACGTTAGCGCGATACGTTTGAAGCGGCTCCGACTCACCCTCACTCCGGCTTCTCCATTGAGGTACGTGCGCGCCAGCATGTCCGGCGAGCGCAGGAGATGGAGTCAAACCCATCCCCACCCCGGCCCTCCCCTTCAAGGGGAGGGAGGTTGGGGCATGTCTCCGCGAGGGGGAAGCGGTCAGCGTGCGCTCGGCTGTTGCCTGCCGCGCGCGCATTCGCTCCCGGCGGAGTGAGGGTGTGCCGCCGCGTTACTTCGGCGAGAACGGGTGCTTGGCGCTGGCGCGCTTGGCAACCACGTCGGCCGGCTGCGGGTCACCGCGCACCGCGCGCTCGATCGACTCCTTGACCGCCTTGTAGTTGTAGTCGTAGATCTTGGTGTCGTCGGCCGCTTCCCAGTGGATGAACACGCCGACGCAGATGAACACGTCGTTGGCTTCGTCCTGGGGAATGGTGCCCTCGGCCACGCAATCGGCCACCGCGCGCGCCACCGCTGCCTGCGCCGGTCCGAACATCTGCACGGCCTGCTTGGCGCCCTTGATGGTCACCTTGTTGAACATCACCGTGTGAGGCTTGGCCGGCAGGTTCGGGGCGATTACCGCCAGAAGCGAGGTGAACCCGTCTTTGTTGTTGGTCAGGCAGTTGGCGAACGCCGTTTCGGCAGCACCCCCGCGCGGCCCCATGATGAGGTCGATATGCGCGACCTCGTTGCCGTCCCCCACCAGCGACTCGCCCACCATCAACTTGTTGATCTTCGCCATTGCAGCTCCTCCTGTGTGTAGTGGATATTGCGGGTAACCGCGTTGAAGAGCGTTCCCACTCCTTCACGACCAGCGTGGCGGGCGCCACGCGAAACGTGATGCTATCAGCCCGGCGCCAACAGAAAACCGGCGAACAGCGTCGCCACTGTCAGATCCGCGCTCGTGCCCGGGTTGAGCCCACGCGCCTTGAGAGCCGCATCCCACGCCTCCAGCCGCGCACGCATCGCCCTCGTATCTCCGGCATGCCTGGGCGGCTCGGCTTGCGAGCAGGCTTCACGACGCAGGGCTTCGGCTTCGGTGGGCCCGAACTTGCGCGCCACGTGAGAGTCTGGATACCGGCAAAGAAACTCCAGAAAAACCTCAGTGGCGGACCAGCGGCGGTCGCGGCCGGCTGCCCGCGCCGCTGCAAGACGTTCCAGACCCGCGCCCAGCACGTCCGCAAAGGCGCCGACGTACTGTCGCGCAATACTATCGCGGTTCGCAGCCTCGCGCATCGCCTCCAGCAGTGTGACCTGGGCCGGCGCGCGCACGTCGTGCCGGGGCGAATCCCCCAGCCCGCGCGGATTGGCCAGGCGAATGGCCTCGAACGCCAGCTCGGCATCGGCCACCGTCAGGCCCGCGAGGACCTGAGCGAGGCTCTCTGCGAGCCGGGTCCTGGACAACGGCCACTGCGACTGCAGCGCGGCGTGCGCCAGCGGAGCCGCCAGCAGCACGATGCCGAGATTGGTGTTGGTGCCGACGCCTGCGCGCGTCGCCTTGATCGCCGCAAGAATACGCTCGCCCACCGTCACCCCTTTTGCCGCCATGGCCGGGGCAGCCGCGCGGGCGCTGCGCACGAAGTCGACCGGCTCCATGCCGTGCCCCGCACCGTGCACCCCGACGTTGCCCGGCTTGAGCGCCAGGACGTCGAGCAGACAGGCCTCCAGGAAGGCGCGCTCGACCCTTCGCGTCGGAGCGTCCGGCCTGGCGTCCACAGCCATCGCCTCTGTGAGCGCGTTCACAGGATCGCCCGGCTCGGCCGGGTCAAGTACCGCGCGACGAGGTCCTGCGCCAAGTGGCCGGCGATGTCCAGCTCGGTCACGGACTGCAGCCCGCGCCAGGCGGGGATTCCGTTGATCTCTATGACGACCGGCTCGCCGTCACGGCCCCGCATCAGGTCAACGCCGGCGTAGTCCATTCCGATTGCGCTCACGGCGCACTCGGCGAGCCGGACCAGTTCCGGGTCGAGGGGCGTCACCTCGCAGCGGCCACCCTGCGCCACGTTGTGCACCCAGCTCGTCCCGCGCCGCACCATGGCGGCAATCGCCTCCCCTGCGACGACGAACAGCCGGTAATCGCGCGCATCCCCCGCTTCGCTCTCCACGAAGCGCTGCAGGTAGTAGACATCGTTGTATTCGGCGCCCGCCGGAAGTTCATCGCCGGCCGCGAGAAGCCGCAACCCTTTGCCCTGAGACCCGAACAGGGGCTTGAGCACCAGCCGATGCCCGCGTGCAGTCTCCCGCATGAGCGTGGCGCGTGCATCCGCCAAGCGCTCGGTCGCCCAGGTGGCGGGCGTGGGGACGCCCGCTTTGCGCAGGAGCATGGAGGTCATGGACTTGTCGACGGTCCGCTCGATGGCGCGGGCGCTGTTGTAGACCGGCACGCCCCACTCCGCCAACGCGTGCAGGAGTCCCAGGCGCAGCGTCACCTGCTCGAAGCTGCCCTTGGCGATCTCGCGCACGAGCACCCCGTCGGGGAGGTGCTGCTCGAAGCCGGGCACGACAATGCCCCAGCGGTTGGCCTCCAGGTCCACGCGGCAGTCGGACAACGACGCAAAGGCTGCTTCAACGCCGAGCGCCGCCAGTGCCCGCGCGAGCCGGCGCCCGTGCCAGCCCGGATCGTCGGTCAGGATCGCGACACGTGCTGACGCGCTCACAGGCCGAACGACTCCGCCAGCCGCGCCGCGTCGCGCGCCCCGCCACGGAAGCTCTTGCCGGTCGCGACGTTGCATACCAGCACCTCGGCTGGCGCGAACAGCATCGGGTCGATGCGGTAGAAGTCAAATTCGAAATCCTTGAAGATCTGCGCGAACGGCTTGCCGTAATCGCGCGAGGCCGATGCCGGCAGTGCCCCGGCCAGCGCCTCTGCCTGGTCGTCGGCGGCTTCGACGAACAGCGTGACGCCGCCGCCGAACAGGATCGCATCGTTGGTGCGGCCCATGGCCGTGAGGAAATCCGCCGCAGGCGGCGGCAGCGGCGCGACACCTGTGCCGTCCACGATGCGATCGAGCGGGAAGCGCAGCGCGTGGGCCTTGTGCAAGGCAACCTCCAGCACTCGGGCCACGATCTGGACCGTCCCCGCCAGGCTGCGGGTAGGGGTCAGGACGAAGGTCACCCGCTCGGCCGGGAGCTCGCAGTCCTGTGCAACCTTCTCGATCACCGCCGCGGGCGGCGCGCGATCGACTTCCAGCACGAAGACGGCACGGTCGAATCGATCGGCATAGTCCAGCTCGTCGTAGAGGGTCTCGCGCCGCGCGATGGCCCGGCCGGGGCCGGATGCCAGCGCACGGAACGCGCCTTTGCCCTCGCCGTGACTCAGGCTCCAGCCGGCATACTGGCTGGCCAGGCACGCGAGCACGGGATCGGCGCTGTGCACGTGCACGTGCGTGAGGCCGCGCAGGACGGCCTCGCCCGGCACCAGCGTCACGGTGCCGAGCCCGCCCAGGCAGATCTCGGCGATGCGCCGCCCCGCTTCCAGTCCGCCTCGCGCCGCGATGCCGGCATCGACGAGCGTCGCCCCGCTCTCGGCTCTGGATACGCGCAGACGCAGCGCGTCGGCGGCTGCCAGCAACCCCTCGACATGCGCAGCGGCCAGAGCGTTGACGCTCGAGCGTCCGGCCGGCCGATCCCGCGTGACTGAGCTCATCGCTTTCCTTACGCTACGGACACCTGGGGCACGTCGGCGCACCAGCGCTGCAGCGTCCCCCGCATCTCGTGCTGCCGGTGCTGCAACAGACGCTGCACTTGACCCTCACTCTGCGCTTCGGCAAAAACCGCCAGCACGGGGGCGCCGGCCGCGATCCTGCTGCCGGCAACGGGCAGATCCCTGCACCAGCCCGGAAAATCGACGCCGTCGGGGACGTGCACGGCGTGCTCCGCATACACCACGGCACAGGCCCGCGCCCGATTCTGCGCTCGCTGCGATGGGAAGTCTCGCAGCGGCCCAGCGAAGCTACGGATATGCCAGCGCACCAGGCCCTCAGCATAGTCCGGGTCGTACAGTTCGAACGTCGCGGTCGGCCGCGGGTTGACCTCCAGCGCGTAGATCTCGCCGCCGTCCAGCAGAAAATCGAGGCCGTTCAGGCCGCGCAGGCCGGTGACGCGCACCAACCGATCCAGGCGGGTCTGCACCTCGCGCTCGAGCACAGGGTCGAGGGAGCAAGTCGAGGCGCCGGCATAGCAGAACGGTGCGTCTCCCATCGCCTGGAACGCCAGCGCGTTGAACCCGAGGATCCAGGCCCGCTCGGCATCGGCGAGGAACGTGACCGACAGCGGACGTCCCGGCACCTCGCGCTGGTAGTACGCGCGTGCGTGCGCGGTCGCCCTCCCCGCCCGCCGCACGTGCACGCCGCCGGCGCCGCCGATTTCCTTCTGCAACCAGCCCCGCGGATCGGCGGGCGGCTCACGACGGGTCTCCGGCACCTGCCAGCCAAGCGCACGCAGCAACTCGGCCGCCACCTCGGGTTCCTTGAACGCAGCGACGATGTCCGCGTCATTGGCACACAGCGTCCCGAAGCTCGCGAGCCGCTCCAGCCACCGCGGCGTACGCTCGAAGCCGCTCCCGGGCACGATGACACGCTGCTCGCGCGCGTCGTCGAGATCGCCCAGCGCAGCGAACAGCCTCTCCGGGTCGAGCGCAATCACACCGTCGGCACCCACGCACGCCGTCTGCGCTGCAGCCTGCGTGTCGCGATCGGCGAAAGCGTCGAGCACTCGCACGCGACAGCCGGTCTTCGCCGCCGACTGCGCGAGTGCGCGCCCGGTGATGGCGACGATAATGATTTCGTGCGACGGGACCGCGAGGTGCATAGCTCTAGGACAGCTGCGTAGACGCAGCGGGACGACTTAGCGCTTGAAGCTCAGTTTGCTTGCTGGCGTGTGACCACACCTCACAGCTCGACTGAGGTTCGTTGGCAATCAAGATTCGTTCTTCC
>Ga0105095_10001545_pt1 | contig 12150 bp, 7 predicted proteins | sample PPLLak2March2015_2_FD_79180 | JGI IMG/M metagenome (GOLD analysis project Ga0105095, IMG submission 79180) | Freshwater sediment microbial communities from Prairie Pothole Lake near Jamestown, North Dakota, USA - PPLs Lake P8 Core (3) Depth... | ecosystem: Environmental > Aquatic > Freshwater >... | reverse complement strand
TTTTTTTGAATTATTTGATGCATTTTGGGGGAGAGGAGTCTATTATCATTACTGGCGCCCAATCCCTGATTTCATTCATGGCTTAACACTATTCATTGCAGGTTTTCAACCCTTTCCTTTCAGAACAGCCGGAATAGTGATATATACAATCACTTGCATACAAATTTATAGAACTTTAAAGTTTTTAGGTTTAAAGGAGAAAACGGCATTTGCAGCTGCATTATTATTTGCTGTGCTTCCATCCCATATTCTTGAAGTTGCCTGGATTGCCGATCAATTGGAATCTCTAGTAGCCTGGTTTCTTTTACTCTCATTTTTGAATTATATAAAAGTTTATTTTCCAGATTCGACTTTGGCAGATGCTGGTAAACCGAGAAATAAATATTTGTTCTTCTCCGGATTCTGGTTCGCCGCTGCATTATTGACAAAGGAAGTGGCTTATACTGGAATTTTTATTCCGATCATTTTTTTAATCTATAGTGGTAACATAAGCAGACAATCTTTGTTACGGGCAGCTAAAGATATTCTTGCCGGTCTATTAATATTAGTTATCATTTTTATTTATAGATTTATTTTCATTGGCGGAACTCCTTTTGCTGCAACCCACTTCACCGATATCAGCATTCCAGGGATGTTTAAGAATTTGTTCATATACGTTCCGCTTGCATTTTTTCCGCCGGAGTTTTTAGAGCTTATTTACAGTTTATCAAATGCGTTTATATTTATCATAATAACCCTGTTGTTGCTTTGTTTGATTTACCTGATAGTCAGAAAGTTTAAGAATTTAAGCAGTCCTAAGCGAAATTTAATCTATGCCGGCGCTGCATGGTTTATAGTATTTATTATACCGGCTCTCCCGACTTTAATGAGATGGTATGTATTTACCGCTTCAATCGGTTTGATATTGATTTTAGCTGTATTGCTTGAAGATCTTTTGAATGAGAAATTTTATTATACAGCTTTAACGGGAGTGATAATTATTTTTTGTTTTTACAATATTAATACGATGTTTCATTGGAAAGAAACAGGAATTAAATTGGATAAAGCCCTGATGAGTATTAGAAATCTTGATCAAAAAGTTTCTTCCGATACTCTTTATCTCTGGTGCGTGCCCGATAAATTTAGACGGGTCCCGATGATGAAACTGGGTATCCGGCAGTCCGTTGAATGGGCATTAAATAAATCGGGAAGCCATAAAATTAAAGTATTATCACCGCTTCGCTCGGAACTTGTTGACACCGATAGTAAAATTACTTTAAAGGAAAGATCCGGTTCCACTTTCGGATTTCATCTGCTTAACGGGAGGTTTCTTGAGAAAGGGGGGGAATCGAAATCAGTAATTAAGAATGAGGAATTATTTTATCAACAAGGAGGGATTGAACTTAAAATAAAAACATTAAATGAGGGGGGAAATCCGGAATCAATTGCTGCAGTAAAATTTTCAGGAGAGCCTGAAGGAGATCATATTTATTATAACGGGGAGGAATTTATACTGATAAAAAAGAAGAATTAAATTTTATTTAGCCTCAATTTTTTTCATTAAATCAGCCATTTCAATTGCAGTCTCTGCCGCTTCCCATCCTTTGTTGCTGGAATCAGGGCCTGATCTTTCAACAGCCTGCTCAACATTTTCCGTTGTTAAGACTCCAAAAATAACCGGAATACCGTATTTCAATGATGTCTGCATTATACCTGAACTTACCTGGGAAGCAATCAAATCAAAATGCGACGTTTCTCCTCTGATAACTGCCCCGATGCAGATGATAGCATCGTATTTTTTTTTGGAAGCCATTTTATCAGCGGTTAAAGGAATTTCAAAAGCTCCGGGAACTTTTATAATTTCCCAATCATCATCCTTTATCCCGTTTTTCTTAAAGCAGTCACTTACTCCTTTTAAAAGCCTCTCACCTATAAGCTCATTATATTTGCTTTGAATTATCACCAGTTTTATTCCGCCAGGGGAATGGCTTCCTTCAAGAATTTTCATATTTGTCTAGAATTGTAAAAAAATTATGCGGTATTTTTCAAGAGCCGTTTTCTCATTGCATCCACTGAAGAAGAGGGGATAGTATATTTACCGAAATTCTTTTCGTCATCTCTTTTCCCGCCGTGGAAATCCGATCCTCCGGATTCAAGGAGAAAATATTCATTTACTATTCCCCTGTAAAACTTTTCCTGCTGCGCATTGTGGGAAGGATGCGTAACTTCAATACCGTCAACGCCGGAATCGATAAGTTCTTTTAGAATATCCTCAGGCATATTTCCCGGGTGCGCAATAAATGAGAGTCCTCCTGCATCGCTTATTATTTTGAAAGCGCTGTGGGGAGAAATGTGAACCTTCTTTTCATAAGCGGGGCATCCGTTTCCGATGTATTTGTTGAATGCTTCGTAATAATTTGAAACAAGCCCCTTCTCAACCATTTTCTGAGCGATGTGAGGCCTTCCGATTGCAGAATGTTTTGCATGGATCAGAACTTCTTCGAATGAAACAGGTAAGCCGAGCGAGTTTAATTTTCTGACGATTCTTACGGCACGTTTAATTCTTTCTTCCCTAAAAAAAGAAAGGTATCTCTCAAGTTCCTCGCTGTCCAGTTCAATAAAATAACCTAAGATATGAACTTCTTTATCCCTTATGTCGGAGCTGATTTCCAAACCGGGAATCACTTCAATGCCTGCTTCTGCTCCGAAAGCTGCAGCTTCCTGAATGCCGGAAAGATTATCGTGATCGGTGATGCTTATTATATCCAGATGAGCCTTTGCAGCTTTCTCAATAATCTCTTTGGGAGAGTAGAATCCGTCTGAATTTGTTGTATGAATATGTAAATCTACTTTCCCGTTCATTATTCTTAACTGAATAATTCTTTAAATTTTTCGTAATTAATAATTCTCAGTCTTGATCCATCGAGTTCAACCAATCCTTTTTTTGCAAAAGAATGGAGAGTTCGTGAAATAGTTTCTCTAGAAGTGCCGGCCATATTTGCGAGGTCATGCTGGAACGGGAGTTTTTCAATTTCAACTGTGCCCTGTTTTATTTTACCCACATCATCCGCAAGCTGAAGTATAACCGTAGCAACTTTGCCTTCGGCATCTTTCAGCGACAGAGATTTTATTTTCATATCTGCGGATCTAAGCCTCTGCGTCAGCTCTTGAAGCAGGGTAATGGAAATTTCCGGATGGTTATGCAAAAGATCGAGGAAATCGCTTCTTTGAATAATAAACAATTCCGAATCTTCCATAGCAGTAACATTTGCAGATCTGGCCAAGCCGTCAAGGATTGCCATTTCCCCGAAGAAATCGGAGTCCCCCAATATTGTTAAAATAACTTCTTTACCGTCATCGCTTACCCTGGAAACTTTAACCTTGCCGCTTATAATTACAAACAGAGCTGATCCTGTTTCATGTTCAAATAAAATAACAGAATCCTTCTTGAAAGATTTCTGAATACCCAATTTTGATATTTTCTCAAGGGTATCTTCATTTAATTCAGAAAAAATAGGAACATATTTAAGGAAATCGTTGGTTTCTTGCATTTGAATGCCCTGACTGATTGTTAATTAAAAAAGTAATATAATCGCACCCTTGCTGAAAGTCAACTCAAGATGTGCTGATTATTAAACGAATTAATTTTAAATCTTAATTCCTTAAGAATTTTTGAAGATTAGTAGTTTGCGGATCATCCCGGAGGCCATTTCATCTGTCTTCCGCCCAGCAGATGCATATGCAGATGATAAACGGCTTGACCGCCGTTACTGCCGCAATTTATTACAATCCTGAATCCATCTTCGGCAATATTCATATCTTTTGCTATTTTGTTTGCCGCATCAAACATATCACCCAAAAGATGTGCATCTCTGTTTCCATGAATATCGGTTACCTTAGGTATTTCCTGCTTCGGTATAATTAGAACATGTACGGGAGCTTTAGGATCAATATCTTTAAAGGCAAGTATTTTATCCGTTTCATAAATAATATCAGCGGGGATTTCCTTATTAATGATTTTAGAAAATATTGTCATAGTATTCCTTTCTTCCACCGTTAATTTTTAGTTAAAAAAATAAGAAACGAATTATTCAACCCTTTCAATTCCATATTTTTTTATTTTATTATAAAGGTGGCTTCGCTGAATGTCCAGAATTTCCGCGGTTTTACTGATATTCCAGTCGTTCATCTCAAGCTGCTTAATAATAAAAGCTCTTTCTGCTTTTTCCTTAAAATCCTGGAATGAATTGCTTTCATTAATAATATCGCCCAATGAAGCCTGGCTGCCGGCAAATAAAGGCTCAATATCTTTTTTAGCGATTTCTTTTTTATCAACAATTATGATTATTCTTTCGACAAAATTTTTCAGCTCCCTTATGTTGCCGCTCCACGGCTGAGTTTGAAGAAATTTCAGCGACTCTTCATTAAATTTTACCGAACCTTTTTTATATCTTGCACTAATTTCGTTTGTAAATCTCTCGACCAGTATTGGAATATCTTCAGTTCTTTCTTTTAAAGAAGGAATTTGAATAGGGATTACATTCAAACGGTGATACAAATCTTCCCTAAAATTATTTTTTTCGATTTCCTCTTTTAGATTTTTATTGGTGGCTGCTATAATTCTTACATCGACTTCAATTTTTTTTGTGCCGCCTACTCTTTCAAGCCTGCTGTCTTCAATAACTCTTAATACCTTTGCCTGCGCCTGCTGACTCATATCTCCGACTTCATCCAGGAATATTGTTCCTTTGTGTGCCAATTCAAATTTCCCGATCCGCTGCTGCATCGCTCCCGTAAAAGAACCTTTTTCATGTCCGAATAATTCCGATTCAATTAATTCGTTAGGTATAGCCGCGCAATTTACTTCAATAAAAGGACCTTCTTTCCTCGGGCTTTTATTATGTATCGCCCTGGCAACTAATTCTTTCCCGGTGCCATTTTCACCCGTTATTAAAATACGTGTATCAAGAGGAGCAACCTTGTCAATCATTTCCAGAATATTTTTTATGGGTCTGCTTTTACCTAATATTTTTCCTTCGCCGATGTAAGCCCGTTTTATTTCTTCATTTTCTAGAAGTAGCTTTGATTGTTCTACAGCATTCCTTACACTGATAATCAGTTTATCCCTGTCAATCGGTTTTTCTATGAAATCAAACGCACCAAGCTTCGTGGCTTTTATTGCGTTTTCCACGCTGCCGTGAGCTGAAATTATTATAACCGATGCAGGAGAGCCGGATTCTTTTACTTTTTTAAGCACGTCAAAACCATTCATTTCCTGCATTTGAATATCCAGCAGAAGCGCATGATAAGAATCCGATAAAAGCTTTTCCAGGCCTTCAGAAGCAGCAGTAGAAAAATCAACTGCATAATCCTCGTATTCAAGGATCATCTTAATGCTTTTGCATATCTCTTTTTCATCGTCAATAATTAATATTTTTTTCATAATGAATAACGGAAATAAAAAGCTGAACGGAGTATCAATACGCTTGAAGGGAGAATTTTCCGGTTCTCTTTAAGAATTTTTCCGAAAATCCTTCCTAAGTCGTTAATAATCAGATCACGTTCATCAATAGATGATTGGACTTTAAAATTTTCCTCAAAAACTTCCACAAAATAACCAAATACAGTTCCGAAATCAAAGAAAAGCGAGTTGTAAGAAATAAAAGCGCTTCCAAAAAAATGTGCAAGTTTATCCTTATCGCCAAAATCATTCTCCGGCGTATCAAATAGAAGATCTCTAGGCAGGTTTCCATTTTTTAAAGTGAAAATAGAATCGTTATGTGAAATCAGAGGGTAATTAACAATACAATCAAGCAACGGAATATTTATCGGGATTTCTTTATAAGGAATTGTTCCGAATGTCAAACCGAGCAGCGCCTCGGAATGGTTATTTTTATTGAATCTGAGCGCTCTAATATATATTGTATCTACCAGGCTAAGGTCGTCGTTTTGTTTAGAGAGATTTTTAAAATAACCGGAGGAGATAAATTCCGATAAATAATTGACCGACCTGGAAAGGCTGCTTTGCTGGGAAAAAGCAAAAGCATTAAATAAAAATACCTCGACAAATATTATAATCAATTTCCTAACGGTCATTTTTAAATTACTTAAAAGATTAACTAAAAAATATTAAATTATTAGTAAATACCGGTATTGCAAAGACTTACAAAAATCAAATCCTTAACCAGGACGAAGTTTCCCTTGCCTTTATTAAAGAAAATTCTTAAGATTTAGCACTAATTATGGGGTAGTTTCTAGAAATAAGCATTTACAGGGGAATTAATTGTATCTTAAGCTGCTTAACTTATTCCCCCTCAGTTTTCCGGAATTTATAAGTTTTTTTAAATAAATTTTTACGGGGACTATATGAAAAAGCTAACTTCTTTTTTTCTGCTTTTTTCCATAATTATTCCATCCAATACTGCTTATTCCCAAAACAATATTAAAACCTGGACAGAAACAACTGTTCAGGATTTTTCTGACAATCAACTAAACAGTTTAATTGTCACAAACAATTCCGGCGGTGAAGTTCAGCTTCCACATCCTTTAGTTAAAACTGTTGAGGATTATAATGATAATTCAATTCATCGATTCGTAGCAAAAGATAGTATCGGGGCTTTCGTAAAAACATGGGTACAGGGAGGAAATGTATTTGTAAAAAAATATTCAAAAGATGGAAATGAAATCACCGGTACTATTAAGGTAAATGAAATTGACGGAATTGCCGGGCAAAGCGGGATCAGCCGTGCGGATATCTTTAATGATGGAACTTATATGGTTGTTTGGGCTAATCTTTGGGAACCGGGAACCTCTGCAGAAAATATGTTTGGTCAAATCTTTAAAAATGATTCCGTAAAAGTTGGAAATAATTTCAAAATTAATGAAACTCTGGCAGCCAGTGCTCAACACCCTTCCGTTTTCGCTAATAAAGCCGATGAATCGTTTGTGATTTTTTATTCATTGCCTGTTTCCAGCCGGTATAGAATACATGTTCAGAAAAGAGATAAACTAGGAAATAAAATAGGTGAAACTTCTTTGTTAAATGCAGACGGCATAACTCTAAATGAAATGCGACCTTTTGTTATTGGCAATGATAAGAATTTTTATGTAGGATGGGAAGGTTTTGATAATGGTGTAAGCACTTATGTCGATATTTATTTCAGGAAATTTAATTCTAATAGTTCACCTGTCAGTTCAATAATTAAAGTGAACGATGATTCAATAGATCACGCGCAATTCCAGCCTGATTTATGTTTAGACGAAGAAGGTAATATCTTTATTGTTTGGGGGGATGACAGGGATGTAATGGAACCAATAATGTCGATTCAAGGGAATATTTATGCACAAATCTTTAACTATGATGCAATCAAACTGGGTAATAATATCAGGGTAAATTCATTTATACCAAGAAAAGAAAATCGCGAACCCGATATTGAATATATTAATGAGGAACTCCGAATATCATGGCTTTACTGGGATGAACCTAACCAGCGGTATCTAACCCGGGTTAATCAGTGGAAATTCGATCCTACATTTTCAGGGGAAATTATTTCATCGGTTTTTGATGCAAGTCCTTCCGGCAGCATTTTCAAAAAAATTCTCTGGGATGCGGCAGGATTTTCTGGAACAGATTTAAAATTTCAGTTAAGAACCGCCAGAACTTCAGGAGAATTAAATAATTCAAACTGGTACGGCCCGCTTGGTGTTTCTGATTTTTATATAAACAAAGTGGGAGAGGATATTAACTCTATTCATAATGAAGAGCGTTATATTCAATATAAAGCCGTTTTTACCTCAGAAGACGGCAATTCTTCAATACTTAAATCCGTATCCATTCAATTCAGCCCATTCGATACAATTCCTCCGATGCCTCCTGCGGCATTAACTGCAATCCCCGATCACGCAGGTGTTATATTGAAATGGCAGCCGGGCATCGGTCAGGATCTGCTGGAATATAAACTTTACAGAAGAATGCAGGGCAGTTTATATGATAATAATTGGAAGGTGATAATTCCTAAAAATATTTTAGCATATACAGACACTTCAGTTGAGATTAATAAAACTTATTATTATGTACTTACTGCATTTGATTCAAGCCATAATGAAAGCGATTATTCAAATGAAGTTATGGGAACTGCATTCGGTATTAATATTTATGTAAGTGTAACGGGAAGCTCCGGCGGAGACGGTTCCATCAATCAGCCGTTTAAAACAATTCAACAAGGTATTAATGCTTCCTTTTCCGGAGATACAGTTAGGGTTTTATCCGGAACTTATAATGAAGCATTTGTAATGAAAAAGGGAGTATCATTAATTGGAATTAATGCAGAAGAATGCGGAATAAATGTTCCGATTAATGCTTCAGACAATTGTGTTATCAAAGGTTTTACAATTACTAAAACCTTAAGTTGTAATGGTGTCTCCCCGGTTATCACTGAAAATATTTTTCAAGGAAGTTCAGAAATCTATATGAACGCAATAGATCTGATGGATTCTTCAGCTCCCTTTATTAATAAGAATATCATTTTGGAATGCGATCGGGGGATTAGCATATACTATAAAAGCAATCCTTTAATAAAAAATAATATAATCAGCGTTAAGGGTATTGGAATAGTAATGGGGTGGGATGATAAACCGTCTATTATAAATAACACAATAATTTCGAAAAGCGGGCGGCCATTTGAATTGCTCCCGATGATTACTCCCGATATTCAAAATAATATATTGGTAACGACTGAACAGTATGCTTACGTTTATCAATATGATGATTGCTCTGCTAATATTAGTTATAATGATTTTTGGAATTCCTACCAAACCGGAACACAAGTCCCTCCGACCAATCTCTTTCTTGATCCTAAGTTTGTGAATATGGATTTACAGGATTATCATCTTTTATCCTCATCTCCCTGTATAAATGCCGGAAATCCTGATCCGGCTTTTAATGATATTGATGGCTCAAGGAACGATATGGGTGCTTATGGCGGTCCTGATCCAATCCACACGGATATATTGCTGCCTTTATCGAAATCTATCTATGTATCAAATCTTTCCGGCTATCCTCTCGATACTGTTTCTGTATTTATTAGAATCGATAATACCGCCGGATTAGCAAAAGCAGACTTTATTATTGAAATTGATAATTCTATCTTATCATATCTTGGTGCATTACTTACAGATGCTACACATACTTATGAATTACAGAGCACAATAATTTCGGGAAGCCAAACAAAATTTTCACTTTTTTCAAGCATTGGTGTACATTCAGGTTCAAAAGAAATTCTTGAAATAAGATATTTAGTTAATTCAAATACTCAAACCGGCGATGCATCATCATTAATTTTAAAAGATGTCGCTCTGTTTGATATTAATTTTCGAGAAATTTTTATAAGAAGCATTTCAAATGGGGCTTTTATTGTAAATAATACTAATGAAAGCGAACGGTACATTTATGTTGATTGCAGAGGAACAAACGTAGGTGATGGCAGCAGAAAAAATCCATTTCATACTATCATGAAAGGAGTCGATGCCGCGAATGAGGGAGACACTATTTTTGTATACGGAGGGAATTATTATGGATCAGTTTTTATAAAAGATGGCATAACTTTAGTTGGCAGCGGCGCTTCAGCTACAAATATTATTGCATCGGGTGATTCGGTCGCCCTGATATTTAATAATATAACCAAAGCAGAGGTTAGCGGTTTTAATATCAAAGGGGACTTGCATGATGGCGGCATGCCTGTATTAACATGCAGTTCATCTTCTCCAATAATCAAAAAAAACAAATTTGAAGCTCGACAGTTTGTTGAACCATGGATAGAATTCTCTAATAATTCGAATGCTGTGTTTGAAAATAATTACGTGAACAATGCCCATATTTATATTAATGCATCTGCTCCAATACTTAAATATAATGTTATCGAAGGAGTGGGCTTTGGAGCAGTTTCATTACGTGATTGTTCCGGTCCGTTAGTTTGCAACAACAGATTAGAAAGCAGATTTGGGGGTCCGGCCGTCAGGATTCAAAATTCAAATGCAGTAGTGAGAAATAATTTTATTTACTGCACAGAAAACGGCATCGGTTTCGATTTATTTCATGCCGGCAATTCAGAGATTTATAACAACATCATAATTGATAAAAGTGCTGCAGGAACCGGAATGATCATCTCCAATTCCTTAGACAATAAAATTATCAATAATAATGTTATTACAAGGGGAAAGGGGATTGAAGAATACAATTCCAGCTCAACGATATTAAACAATATTATAATAAATAATAATAATTTCGGGTTACAGCTTTCCTCGTCATCCAATTATGATTACAATGACCTCTGGAATAACTTTGTCAACTACAACGGAATAGATCCGGGTATAAATGATATTTCATTAGATCCGATGTTTGTTGATACTTCAAAAGGAGATTACAGATTATCTGCAGCTTCTCCATGCAGGAATGCCGGTAATCCAAATGTCTTATACAATGATACAGATGGTTCGAGAAATGATATTGGTGCTTATGGAGGACCTTATTCCGACTCAAGCTGGATTCCTCAAAATAACAGTTCACTGGCAATCGATTCAATTCAGGCTGCAAATATAGACACAATAAATATATCGATTACCGGCGAAGGGGTCGAAGGAATGGCCGAAGTTAATATGAGCCTTTCTTTTGATCCTTCAATAATAAATATAATTTCAGCAAGCTCAGGTAATCTGACTAAAAGTTTTTCATGTGAGAAAACCAACCTGCAGCCCGGTACAATTAATCTTTCATTAAAGAGCAATAAGGGGATCATTGAAAAAAATGGTGAACTTACTGACCTTATACTCGCAGTAAATTCAACTCAGTCATTAAATACCTTTCTTCATTTTGACAGTGCCTCAGTCAGAGACGAAATAACATGTCTGAATAAAGTCTTGAATCTGAAGGATGGGAAAATAACAATTATTACAGGCGTAGATAATTCCTATAACGATGCAGTTCCCACAAGATTTTCTTTGTCGCAAAACTACCCCAATCCCTTCAATCCATCAACAAAAATTCGTTATGAAATTCCTATCGAAAACAAAGTATTGATAAAAGTTTATGATATTCTGGGAAGAGAAGTTGCAACGCTCATTAACGATCATCAAAAAGCCGGCAGATATGAAGTAGAATGGAATGCAGGAAATTTTGCAAGCGGAGTATATTTCTATACAATTAAGGCAGGAGATTTTTTGGCTGTTAAGAAATTTATATTGATTAAATAAAAATTTAAATAAGAATAAAAATATTTTAAAAGAGGGGTTCATAATGAAAAAGATTATTTTATCAGTATGGATATATATGAACGGGTTGATATATTCAACGACAATTACTGTCCCTTTAAACCAACCTTCCATTCAAGCAGGAATTAATGTTGCTCATAATGGGGATACCATTCTCGTCAGCCCAGGTACCTATGTTGAAAACATTAATTTTAATGGTAAGAACATTGTAATTGGTTCTCTTTTCCTAATATCAGATGATACTTCGTACATTTCTCAAACTACCATTGATGGGAATAAACTTGGTTCTGTTGTGCTTTTTGAAAATGGAGAAAGTAATTCCTCAGTACTATGTGGTTTTAGCATAATTAATGGTCAGGGTTACAAAGGGCCAATTAATAGTGTTCCATATTACGATATAGGTGGGGGGATAACTTGCATTAAAAACTCTAATCCAATATTAAAACGCCTTATAGTAAGAGAAAATTCTGCACCGGTAGGAGGTGGAATTTATATTAATGGATCTCAACCAAAATTGGAGGATGTAGTAGTTATTAAAAATAAAGCAACACTTGGTGGAGGTATTCATTGTTATTACGATGCTGAACCTATTCTGAAAAATATCCTTATCTTGAATAATGAAGCTACTTACGGCGGGGGAGGTATTGGGTGTTCAAATAATTCTAAACCTCTTTTTGAAAATGTTATTATTACTGGAAATAAGGCAACTGATGGCGGAGGTATTCTTCTTTCTGACAATTCAAACCTGATACTAAAAAGCGTTTCAATAATTAAAAACAGTGCATTTAACAGAGGCGGTGGAGTATATGCTGACATTTCGAATTTATCTTTTGGCAATACTGATCGGTGTAATATTTATTTAAACTATGGCGGAATAGGGAGTGATATATATATTGCCGGTTCTCA
>Ga0105095_10001544_pt1 | contig 12150 bp, 8 predicted proteins | sample PPLLak2March2015_2_FD_79180 | JGI IMG/M metagenome (GOLD analysis project Ga0105095, IMG submission 79180) | Freshwater sediment microbial communities from Prairie Pothole Lake near Jamestown, North Dakota, USA - PPLs Lake P8 Core (3) Depth... | ecosystem: Environmental > Aquatic > Freshwater >... | reverse complement strand
TGCTGGCTCGCGAGCGTGTCGAGCTCCTTGACCTTCTCCGAGAGCAACCACCTCAGGCTCTTCTCCTTGAGGCCGTTTCTCACGATGCTCAGGAGGGCCTCGTTGTCCCACGGCTTTTCCAGGTAGTGATAGAGGCCGACGTCGTTGATGGCCTTGATGGCGTTCTCCTTGTCGGCGTAGCCGGTGAGCAGGACCCGGATGGCCTCCGGCTGGAGCTTCTTGACCTCCTTCAGGAACTCGATGCCGTTCATCTGGGGCATGAGGAAGTCCGAGATCACCAGATCGACGCGGGTCCGGGAGAGATCCTCGAGAGCTTTTCTCGGGTCGTCGGCCTCGAGAACCTGATAGCTCGTCTGGAGCATGAACAAGCCGCGCAGGGATGAGAGCACCATGTTCTCGTCGTCGACGATGAGAATCGAGGCCGCCCTCTCGGTCATGCGAAAGCCTTGAGGATATCGCGCTGCAGGCTCATGAGCTCGTCGTGGGCGCGGTTCACCTCGGCGATCTTGTCCTCGAGCCTCTTCAACAGGATCCGCTTCTCGAGGCCGTTCCGGATGATGAGCTTGAGGTCGTCGTTCTCCCAGGGCTTTTCGATGTACTGGTAGAGCCCGACGTCGTTGATGGCCTTGATGGCGTTCTCCTTGTCGGCGTAGCCGGTGAGCAGGATGCGCGTCGCCTCGGGCTGGATCCCCTTCACCCTCGAGAGGAAAGTGATTCCGTCGATCTCCGGCATCAGGTAGTCCGAGACCACCACGTCCACCCGGTTCCCCTTGATGAACTCGATGGCCTCCGCGGGATTGGTGAAGCCCTTCACGTCGTAGTCGGTCTCGAGCGTGAGGAAGCTCTTGATGCTGGTGACGACCATATCCTCGTCGTCAACGAGGACGATTACGGGGGTATCGGATCTCGGCATGGGTTCTCAGCCTTCCTTATCGCTCGTCTCCCTTCCGCTCGGGGAGGACGGCCCTTCCCGCCTCCGCCCTTCGGGCTCCGGCGAGGCTCGCCGAAGCTGGAGCGAAGGCGGCCGGGCTCCGCGCGCATCGGGATTCTAACGCAGATGGGCGTTCACGCTGTGGCCGGACGCACCAGCCTCCGGAATCGCCGGACGAGCCCCTTCAGGATGCTCTGACCGAGCTCGGGATAGTCCATCAGAAGATCGTCGAAGTCCTGCCGCTCTACCCGGAGCAGCAGTGTTTCCGACGCGGCGTAGGTCCCGAAGACCCGCGGCCCGCCCTCGATGAGGTCCCAGGCGCCGAGAGCGGAGCGCTCGCCGAGGCGGCTCATCTCCTTGCCGTCCCGCGTCAGCACGAGCTCTCCCCGGATTACCACGTAGAGCCCGTCGGCGAGCTGCCCCTCATCGAAGACCACCGCCCCTTCGGGATAGAGAACCTCTTCGGCGATGGCGGCGAGGACCGCGAGGTCCTCCGTCCTCGACTCGGAGAGCAGATCCACGTTCTGCAGGAGCAGTACTTTTTCGACCAGGGTGTAGGGCACGGCTTCGGGACGGCAGGCGTCATGTTACCGCACCCGCTTGCGCCAGCGGTTGGTCGCCCGTAACATCCCCGCGTTCGCGGGCCCCGAGGGCCCGCAGGCGAAGATTCGGACGAGAGCAGCGCGCCATGAATCGTTCCATCCACGCCCGCCGGGAAAAGAGTCTGCCGGTCGCCCTCTCGACCCTTTCGCTCGTCCTCGCCTGTGCCCCCGAAGTCGAGGAAGCGCCCGATCCCTACATCGCCGGAGGCGATCTGCGCGAGATACGGGAGCGGGGAACCCTGAGGGTTCTCGTTCCCACGCTCGCCGAGGACGACCTCCAGAGAGCCGGGGCGCCCGGCGCCGAGGACCGTGAAATGGCCCGGGCCTTCGCCGCGAGACTCGGCCTCGGGTGCGAGTTCGTCTCCGTCGACGACCGCAGCGAGATTCTGGCGCGCCTCGAAGAGGGGTACGGCGACGTGGTGACGGCGCAGCTCACGGTGACTCCGGAACGGGACGGGAGGCTCCGCTTCACTCTTCCTACGGCGATCGTCGACGAGTGGCTCGTGGGCCGGAAGGGCGAGCCCGATCTCCCTCGGAACGTCGAGGCGCTCGCGGGCAGGGAGATCCACGTACGGCGGAGCTCGTCCTTCGCCGAGACCCTGAGGGATCTCTCGAGGGCCCGCGGGATCGGAATCCAGATGGTCTTCGTCGACGAAACCCTTGATACCGAGACGATCGCCTATCAGGTCAGCCGGGGAGAGCGGCCGCTCACCGTCGTCGACAGCAACCTCCTCGCTTCGATCGAAACCTACAACTCCGATCTCGAGCCTCTCTTCGTCCTCGCCCGGGGGCGCGAGCTCGCCTGGGTCGTGAGAAACGAGGCGCAGGAGCTCGTGGCCGCGCTCGACGCCTTCATCATCGAGAGCCAGCTCACGGATCATCGCGCCGACGATCTGACCACGGGGGACCTCGACTCCGTCCGGGCGAGAGGCTCGCTTCGGGTCATTACGCTGAACAACCCCGTCCACTACTTTCTCTACCGCGGACGGCAAATGGGGTTCGACTACGAGATCGCGAGCCTGGCGGCGAAGAAGCTCGGAGTGCGTCTCGAGCTCGTCGTCCCCCCCTCCCGCGATCTCGTTTTCGAGTGGCTTCTCGAGGGCAGGGGGGACCTGATCGCCGCAACCCTCACCGCCACCCCCGAGCGCCGCGAGTCTCTCGCCTTCAGCCGACCGTATCTCTTCGCCGACGAGGTCGTGGTGAGAAGGACGCGCACCGTCGACAAGATCGCGAGCGTCTACGAGCTTCGGGGCCGCGCCGTCCATGCCTGGAAGTCGAGCAGCCACTATCAGACGCTTCTGAAATGGATTCCGGAAGTCGGTCCGTTCGACATCGAGCCGATCCCCGAGGACATGGAGTACGAGGAGATCCTCGATCGAGTCGGGAGCGGCGAGTATCGGCTCGCGGTCGTGGATAGCCTCGTTCTCGAAGCCGAGCTCCCTCATCGCGACGACGTGGAGGCCGCCTTCTCGCTCTCGGCCGGGCAGCCGCAGCCGATTGCCTTCGCCCTGCGGCCCGGCAACCCGCGGCTTCGGGAGTTCCTGGACGGCTTCGTGGCCGAGATCGTCGGCAGCCTCGAGCTCAACGACGCCCGGGAGCGGTACTTCCGAAAGAGCCGCGGCCTCGACCGGTCGAAGGCGAGGAATGCCCCGGGAGGCGGGCGGTTGTCACCCTATGACGAGCTCCTGCGGAAGCATTCGAAGCGCTACGGTCTCGACTGGCGTCTCATGGCGGCGCAGGCCTACCAGGAGAGCCTCTTCGACCCCGACGCTGAAAGCTGGGCCGGCGCGAGCGGCCTCTTTCAGATCCTGCCGTCGACCGGCCTCGAGCTCGGGATCGAGGATCTCCGAGACCCCGAAGCCGGAATCCAGGCGGGCGTCCGCTACATGCACCAGATCCTCGAGCGGCTCGAGCCGCGGCTCCCGCTGAAGCACCGGCTCCGCTTCGCGCTCGCCGCCTACAACGCGGGCTTCGGCCACCTTCAGGACGCCCGTCGGCTCGCGGCGGAAGAGGGTCTAGACCCCGACAAGTGGTTCGGCCATACCGAGAAAGCGATGCTGCTGCTCAGCCAGCCCCGCTACTACCGGCGCGCGCGCTACGGCTACGTTCGCGGAAGCGAGACCGTTCGCTACGTCTCCGAGATCCAGAACCGCTACGACCACTATGTTACCCTCGTGCCGTTCTGAGCGAGCGTCGATGCCCGCAGGGCCGCCTCGCGGACGATGGCCCCGGGGTGCTCTCGAAGGCTCTCGATTTGCGTCCTCAACGACGCGAGCCCGAGCTCGCCGACCACCGTCACAGCGCAGGCGGCGATCCAGTAGTCCCGGGACTCCGAGAGAAGCCTCAAAGCCTCGACGAAGGGAACGGTCACGAGCTCCGAGCTCGCCGTAGCCTCGCGGAGGCGACCGGCCTCGAGCCGTGTCGTCTGCTCGATCACCGGGAAGAGGGTGACCCGGTGGGTGCGGGAGAGGAGGTTCGCCAGATACTCGAGGGCGGCGGCCTTCACCGAAGTAGGGCCGCTTACGATCCGGTTCCAGAGGTTCGCGATCTCGTCCTGTCGGTAGGTGAGGCCCAGTAGACGAAAAATGCGTTCGCGCGTGTACTCGATGCGCTCGTCCAGCACCTGGATCAGAAGCCGGTGGCTCTCCGCCACGACCCGGCGTTTGGAGATCGACGCCTCCAGACGCGCGAGCTCGAAGAGAGAGTCGCGCTCGTAGATCAGAAGCCGGTCGGCCTCGGCGCGAGGAAATCGAAGCGACCGGCCGCGAGCGCGGAGACGGGCCAGGCTCTTGACCCCCTGATAGTGCAATCGCGGATCCTCGGCGGGCAGAATGGCGAAGAGCGCCTCCACCGACCGCGGGTCCTCGATCTCCGCGATCGCTCTGGGAATCGCCCGTCTCGCGGCCGGGTGGAGCCTGGGATCGTGGAGGTAGTGCTGGAGCTTCGGGACGGCATCGGGTCCGAGGCCGGCGATGGAGCGCCGGATCTGGGCGCGCAGAGGCCGCCGGGCGAGAGCATTGACCAGGGCGTCGAACACCCGCTCCGACGGATGCTTTCTGGAGCTCAGGGCGGCTGCGCGCGCGGCCTCGACGTCGGAATCCTCGAGAAGCTTCAGCAGAAGCCCTTCCGCCGCCGCGTCCGGCGGGACGAAGCCCAGTGCCTTCGCCGCCAGCCTCCGCTCCGCGGCCGAGGAGCTCGGGCCGTATCGCGCCACGAGGCGCGCGAGCGGCGCGTCCGCCGGAGTCTCCCTCCCTTCGAGGCAATCGAGAACCGCCGAGATCCTCGGCACGTCGCCCGCTTCCACCAGCCGCTCGCAGGCGTCCCGCGCTTTCTCGGGCTCGAGGCGAAGCCACAGCGCGAGAGCCTCGGCGCCGACCGCGGGGTCTTCGTCGGAGACCCGCCTCTCGACGTCCTCGATCCCGACCGGCTCGGGCGTCGCCTGGAGAACGCGGAGAGCCGCCGCTCGAACCTGGGGGCTCTCGTGAGAGGCGAGCCGCGAGGCCTCCTCGAGCAACTCGGGGTCGTCGGCGCCCTCGACGAGGGACAGAGCGTACGCGATCTCCCGTGCGTCGCTGCCGGTGAGGATCTGCCGGAACACCCCGCGGCTCGCGGGGTCGCGCAGGGCCGAATCGAGATCGCTGATGTCCCGGCGGGCGAGGGACGCCTTGAGGGTCGCGACGTATTCCCGCCGCAGCGAGACCACCAGAAGGATCCAGGGAACGAGCAGGACCAGCACCGCATAGCCGAGCTCGGGAGCGGTGAGCGAGCCGACCGCCGTGGCCCCAAGGATGAAGAGACCGCCCAACCCGCGGCTCACCCGTTCGACGAAGAGGTCGATCCAGATCTTGAGCCGGTTCTTGACGGAAAGCGCGAGCGGAAGGTAGAGCACTTCGAGGCTCGCCCGATTCATCGAGTTGCTGAGGCCGTCGTCGGCCGTTTTCAGGAAAGACGCGGTGACCAGGCTCGGCAGGAGCACGAAGGAGAACGACGAGCCCAAAAGGCCGAGGGGAAGCGCCATCAGCCCGGCGCCCACGCCGAGGCGGCTCAATACCCGTCCGGAGAACGCGAGCTGCAGGATGAACGCGAGGACGTTGATGGCGGCGAAGAACGCTCCGAAGAATCGGGTCAGCGCGTCCTCGGTGGCGAAGGACTTCTCGACCACCGAGTTGAACTGATAGTCCACGAGCGTCGAGACCAGGCTCGTGAGGAGCACCAGCGCCGCGACCCTCGTCAGGTAGCGGGAGCGCGCGAGGAGGCGATAAGGGCTTTCGTCCTCGGGGGAGCTCCGGCTTCGTTCCTGACGGCGCAAGTCCGCGCGGCGCTCGCTCATTCGTTCGCGCTCCCGGCTCGCGGTGATCCAGGTGAGGAGAGCTATCAGGAGAAAGAGCACCCCTGCGACCGGCATCATTCCCGTCGTGCCCAAAAGCGGTACCAGGAGCGACGTCGCCCCTCCACCGAGGATGGAGCCCGACAACCCTCCCGCCATGACCACGGGAAAGAGGCGCCGGCCCTCGTGCGCGTAGAAGACGTAATTGGCGAGGAGCCAGAACACCGACGGCAGCAGAGCGATGACGGTGCTCACCCAGACGTAGAAGACGAACCCGGTGAAGCTCCACCCCCGGAGCGCGGCGAGCCAGAAGAGCATCAGGTTGAAAGAGAAGAAGCAGGAGATCCCGACGATGAATCTCGGGAGGTCCACGCGCGGCCCGAAGCGGGCGAAGGCGGCGGCGACGACACCGAGAAAGACGGCGACGGCGATGTATACGTAAGGGAGCTGAGAAGAGCCGAACTGGCTGAGGAAGAGGGCGCTCCTCACCGGCTTCAAGACGTAGTTCGTCGCGATGATGAGCCCCAGGAGGGCGAACATCCTCGAGACGCGGGCGGCCTCGCCCGGTCGCACGTCGACGATGCGGGACAGGAGCATGCGCAAGAGTGAAGGATATCCCGTGGCGGTTTCCAGTCTTCGGCCGTTGTATTATGGGCGGCCGTGCACCGGTCGATGAAACTCATACGCTGGCTCGCCGGCTCGGGAATCTTGGCTGCGCTCGTCGTCCCTCCGGCTCTAGAGGCGCAGGAGCCCGAGGCCGAGACCCGGGAGGAGCTGCTCCTGAGGAAGCGGAGGGAAAAGGCAGAGAGCCTCGCGCCCTACGAAATCACGAAAGCCGAGGCTCGCGTCAAGGGCATCGAAGACGCGCGCTTCCCCCAGAAGATCTTCCAGAAGGGCTGGCGGGGGTTTCGGCCGGTCATCGGTGGCATGCCCTCCGGCTCGGGCACGGTGCTCGGCGGTGGATACATCCGGGGGCTCGAGAACGAGTACTTTCAGTTCCAGGCGAACGGACGCTGGTCCACCAAGGGCTACACCATGGCGGACGCGGAGTTCGTCGTCCCCCCGCCGCAGATCGGGCGCCGGATCGAGCTCAAGCTCCGCGGCGAGTACCGGGACTTCACCTCCCTCCGGTTCTACGGTCTCGGGAACGACTCGAGCAAAGAGAACGAGTCGACGTACCTGTTGAACGATCGGAGCTTCACCGGGTACTTCTGGCTCAATCCGCGCGGGCTCTTCTCTCTCGGTGCCATGGGAGGCTGGGAAAGCACCCTGACCGACACCGGTGAGGACGACGAGTCGATCGAGGATGTGTTCGACCCAGCCGGGGTTCCGGGCTTCCAGGATCCGCGGACCGAGTTCGCGTTCACTGGAGGGTGGGTCGAGTTCGACCTTCGCGACAAATGGGACGAGCCGGGGGTCTGGATCATCGCCCGCGTGACCAGCACCCGCTACGAGGACACCGGAATCAGCCTGCACGACTTCACCCGCCTCGTGGGAGACGTGAAAGCCTATGTCCCCCTCGGCTACCGAAACCGCGTCCTCGCGCTGCGTCTTCGCACCTCCCATTCGCTTCCGGACGACGGAAAAGAAGTCCCGTTCTATCTGATGGAGACCCTGGGCGGCGCCAAGGACGTCCGCGGCTTCCGCGAATACCGGTTCCGCGACACCCGGAACCTCCTGGTGAGCGCCGAGTATCGGTGGGAGGTCTGGAACTACACGGACTTCACCTTCTTCTTCGACGCTGGAAAGGTCTTCAACGATGCGTCGGATTTCAATTTCGACAAGATGCACACGGGCTACGGATTCGGGGTAAGGGTCCACGCTCCGCCCAATTTCCTTCTCCGTTTCGATCTCGCGAACAGCACCGAAGGCCTCCGCTTCCACGTGAGCGGCGGCCCGACTTTTTGAGAGGCGCGCGATGAACCTCCCGTTGTCGCTTCTGCTTCTGATCGCGATTCAGCCCGAGGGGCGAAAGTTCTACCCCGACGACCCGGTCCTCGTCGACGGCGCCGTTCTCGACGTGCCGGAGAAGCCCGCGGAGCTCGAGCTCTCCGATCTCTACGATCGCTTCAGCGCCATCTTCGAGGACCTGGGGAAGTCTTCCATCGGGACCGAGGCCGGGAGCGTGAATACCCTCGACGAGGTCGTGGATGGCGACTGGTTCGTGAACCGCCACGGCGCGAAGCGGATGAGCATCGAGGATCTCACGCGGGGGCCGAACCGGGGCGAGCCTCCCAACCCCGAGGAGACCTGGACGGTGTTCCGGAGCAAGAGCCAGGGCATCACCCCGGGGTTCGAGATCCGGGACGAATCCGGCGACCGCTACGTCATCAAGCTCGACCCGGTGGAGGTGCCGGAGCTGGCGTCGGCGGCGGAAGTGATCGCGACCAAGATCTTCTACGCCCTCGGATTCCACGTCCCCGAGAATTACATCGTCCGCGTCCATCCCGACCGCTTCGCCATCGAGCCCGGGACCCAGAGCGAAGACCGCTACGGCGACAAGACGGAGCTCAACCGATGGCGCTTCAATCGCACCCTCCGCCGCATTCCGCGCCTTGCCGACGGGAGGATCCGGGTCACGGCGAGCAAGTACGTCGACGGGATCCCGATCGGGCATCGCCGCTACTACGAGACCCGGAGCGACGACCCCAACGACGTGATCCCTCACGAGGACCGGCGCGAGCAGCGAGGTCTCCGCCTCTTCGCCGCCTGGCTCAACCACGACGATACCCGGGCGCAGAACACCTTGGACAGCTGGGTGGAAGACAATGGAAAGCACTTCGTCCGTCACTACCTGATCGATTTCGGGTCGACCTTCGGGAGCGGCTCCGTCGACATGCAGCTCCCCCACCTGAGCTTCCATTACTGGCTCGATCTAGCCCAGGTGAAGAAGAACGCCGGCGGGTTCGGCTTCCACGTCCCCGAGTACCGCAAGGCGGACTGGCCGGAGTTCCCCGAATACGAGTCGGTGGGGCGGTGGGAGTCGGAGCTATTCGACCCGGTCAAGTGGAGAAACGACTATCCGAACCCCGCCTTCGTGCGCATGACCGCCAGGGACGCGTTCTGGGCGGCGAAGATCCTGATGAAGTTCACGCGAGAGGAGCTCGCGGCCATCGTGGAGACGGGCGAGTACAGCGACCCGGAGGACGCGCGCTACTTCCTCGAGGTCCTTCTCGCGCGTCAGCTCAAGTGCGGGCGCTTCGGAATCAACGCGGTCAACCCCCTCGACGAGTTCCGGATCCGGGAGGGCGCGCTCGAGTTCCAGAACCTCTCCGAAAGATACGGCTTCGTCGAAACCCCCACCCGCTACGAGATCCAGTGGTTCGCTTTCGACAACGAGACCGGCGCCCGGCGGGAGCTTTCTCCGGCGACGACGGGCCCGGAAACGCGCTCCAGCCTTCCACGGGCGCCGGGACCGGAGTCGTTCCTCCTCGCCGAGATCCGCTCTATCCACGCGGACTACCCTCACTGGAGCGCGTCGATCCGCGTCTACCTCCGACCGCGTGGCGCCGGATACGATATCGTCGGCGTCGAGCGCGAGAGCCCGGAGATCGCGACCTTTCCGATGAACTGACCGGCCGTGACCCTCTTCTCCGCCGCGGTCCTCCTGTTCCTGGTGCTCGACCCCTTCGGGAACATTCCGTTCTTCGTCGCCGCTCTCCAGAACACGCCCCGCGAAAGACACAAGCGGGTAATCATCCGCGAGCTTTTCATCGCGCTCGTCGTGCTCGTGGTATTTCTCTTCGCCGGGGAGCACATCCTGAGGGCCCTCCATATCTCGGAGCCGGCGCTGCGGGCGGCGGGGGGAACGGTCCTGTTCCTCATCGCCATCAAGATGGTCTTTCCCAGGCCGGGGGCCTCCATCGGTGAGGAGCTCCCGGGAGAGCCCTTCATCGTGCCCCTCGCCATCCCCTACGTCGCCGGGCCGTCCGCCCTGGCGTCCGTCCTCCTCATCATGAACCAGGAGCCGGAGCGCTGGCCGGAGTGGCTCGCGGCGCTGGTCATCGCGTGGCTCCTCACCGGATTCATCATCCTGACGTCGAGCGTCCTCGCGAAGCGGCTGGGAAAGAGGGTGCTCATCGCCATCGAGCGGCTCATGGGGATGCTGCTGGTGGCGCTCGCCATCCAGATGCTGATGACGGGCATCCGGCAGTTCATGCGATCCTGAAGCGCAGGGAAGAGTGTAAGAAAAGGGGATGGGGAGACAGGTGGAGATTGGGGGGATGAAATTGGAATCTCCCCATCTCCTCCTGTCCCCACATCCCCTTCTCTTGGTTTCCCCCCGGGCGTTGACCTCTGCTCCGAACGCGAGGTAAATTTCACCGGGGGTCGGTGCCAACCTAGGAGAATCTCACTCGAATGGAACAAAAAGGCGTATTTCCGAGCCATCACGGTCTCGACCAGCACGGAATCATCAACGCCACGGAGTGGTGGAACCTCACGACGGGCGCTCTCTACGAGCAGGCGGTCCAGCGTCGCGAGGGGTTCGTGGCCCACAAGGGGCCGCTGGTGGTGCATACCGGCCAGTACACCGGGCGGTCTCCAAACGACAAGTACATCGTGCGCGAGCCATCGAGCGAGAAAGACATCTGGTGGGATGCGGCGAAGTCGTTCGAGCCCGAACGTTACGCGAGGCTGAAGGCGCGGCTCACGGCCTACCTTCAGGGACGGGACGTTTTCGTCCAGGACTGCTACGTCGGGGCCCACCCCGAATATCGGGTCCCCATCCGCATCATCAACACCCGCGCCTGGCACAGCCTGTTCGCGCGCAACATGTTCATTCGCGAGCACGACCCCGAGAAGCTCAAGAACCACGTTCCCCAGTTCACGGTGATCGACGCGCCCAGCTTCCACGCGATCCCGGAGGAAGACGGGACCCGGAGCGAGGTCTTCATCGTCCTCAACTTCGACCGCCGGGAAGTGATCATTGGCGGAACCGACTACGCCGGAGAGATCAAGAAGTCCATCTTCTCGGTGATGACCTACCTCCTGCCTCCCAAGGGTGTCCTGCCGATGCACTGCTCGGCGAACTACGGCACCGATGAGCACGACCTCGCGATCTTCTTCGGCCTGTCGGGCACGGGGAAGACGACGCTGTCCGCCGATCCCGATCGCATCCTCATCGGAGACGACGAGCACGGCTGGGGCGACAAGGGCGTTTTTAATTTCGAGGGCGGCTGCTACGCCAAAGTCATCCGGCTCTCGAAGGAAGGCGAGCCCGAGATTTACGAGACCACGCGCACTTTCGGGACCGTGCTCGAGAACGTCGTCATCGACGCCACCACCCGGAGGCTCGATCTCGACAGCGAGACCTTCACCGAGAACACTCGAGCTTCCTACCCCATCACCCACATTCCCAACGTGGCGCGCGAGGGAGTCGGAGGACAGCCCAAGAACATCCTCATGCTCACCGCGGACGCCTTTGGTGTCCTTCCCCCGATCGCGAAGCTCACCCCGCAGCAGGCGATGTATCACTTCCTGTCGGGTTATACCGCGAAAGTCGCGGGCACGGAACGGGGAGTGACCGAGCCCAAGGCGACATTCAGCGCCTGCTTCGGGGCGCCGTTCATGACGCGAAAGCCCTCGGTCTACGCCGAGCTCCTCGGGCAGAGGATCGCGAAGCACAAGGTGAACGTCTGGCTCGTCAATACCGGTTGGACCGGCGGACCCTACGGCACCGGGAAGAGAATGAAGCTGGCGCATACCCGCGCCATGGTGAGCGCCGCTCTCGACGGCTCGCTTTCGAAGGTCGAGACCCAGGAGCACCCGATTTTCGGAATCCACGTGCCCCGATCCTGCCCTGGCGTTCCCACCGAGGTTCTGGATCCGCGCACCACCTGGGCAAGCGCCGACGCCTACGACGCCCAGGCGCGGAAGCTCGCGGGAATGTTCGATCAGAACTTCGAGAAATTCTCGAAAGACGTCGCCGAGGACGTTCGCGCGGCCGCGCCGACCATCGCATGAAGGATGTGCGAGCGCGCGGAGCCATCAGCTCAGAGCGGTGGGGGTGGGGCCCCACCGCACTGATCGAAGAGCGCGCTCGCACTGAAGAAAGATGAAAAAGCTGGTCCTCCTTCGCCACGGCGAGAGTGTCTGGAACAAGGAGAACCGCTTCACCGGCTGGACCGACGTCGATCTCACGGAGCAGGGCAGAGCCGAGGCCGCGGAAGCCGGAAGAACGCTGAAGGCGGAGGGCTACACCTTCGACGTCGCCCACACGTCGGTCCTCAAGCGCGCCATCCGCACCCTCTGGATCGTCCTCGACGAGATGGACCTGATGTGGATTCCCG
>Ga0105095_10001543_pt1 | contig 12151 bp, 9 predicted proteins | sample PPLLak2March2015_2_FD_79180 | JGI IMG/M metagenome (GOLD analysis project Ga0105095, IMG submission 79180) | Freshwater sediment microbial communities from Prairie Pothole Lake near Jamestown, North Dakota, USA - PPLs Lake P8 Core (3) Depth... | ecosystem: Environmental > Aquatic > Freshwater >... | reverse complement strand
GTGGAGCTGGCTGTCTGCCTGGGCATGTCCTCGGTTGTGTTCTTCGCGGTGGAAGCGGAGAAGTGGCTGGTGCGAAGCGGGCGGCTGTACGGCGAGCCGGCGGATGCCGCGCTGCGGCGCTAGCAACGCACTTCGCGGCTCGGCTGGGGAAGTAGCAGAGGCAGGACGGCCAAGGAAGAGTCGGGCCTTCCCCGCTGGCGGGGGAAGCACGTGATGGGGGAAGCGCGATAGCTTGCCATTCGATCATTCACCGGCATGGACTATTCATCGAGGATCCTCAGGTGTTCCTTAGGAGCATCGGGTGATGAGGTCTAGGTCGGGCTACAGGCCGCTGGCGGTGGCGGCCGCGTTTGTCCTCGTTGCGCTGCTGGCGACGCTGGACTTCCTTACCGGCGCCGAAGTCTCGTTGGCGCTGTTCTACGTGGTGCCGGCGTTCGTCGCCGCCTGGTTCGGGGGGGCTACGGCCGGCGTCACCGTCGCCGTGGTGTCTGCGGTCGCCTGGGGTGTGGCCAATCAGCTGGCCGGAGAGGCACTCTCCAGTCCGCTGATTCCCTACTGGAACGCCTTCTCACGCCTGACCGTGCTGGCGGTGATCGCCTGGCTGTCGAACCGGCTCAGGCGCGCCCTGGAACGGGAACGCGCACAGTCGCGCGTAGACCCGTTGACCGGTGTCGCGAACTCCCGCGCATTCCACGAAACCGCACTCGAGGAGCTGACCCGGGCGCATCGCCATCGCCGCCCCGTAACGATCCTGTTCATCGACCTGGACAATTTCAAGCAGGTCAACGATCGCTTCGGGCACGCCGCGGGCAATGCAGTGCTGAGTTCGGTGGCCGGCGCGTTGGCGCGCAACGTGCGCGACACCGATCGCGTCGCCCGGCTGGGCGGTGACGAGTTCGTCGTGCTGTTCCCAGAGACCGATTGCGAGGCCGCCGCGATTGCGATCGGCCACTTGCAGGAACAACTGCTGAGGGAGATGCGGCGCAACGACTGGCCGGTCACCTTCAGCCTGGGGGCGCGAACCTACGCAGAACCACCAGAGACCAGTGACGAGCTGATCCATTCCGCGGATGAACTGATGTACGCGGCCAAGGAGAAGGGCAAGAATCGGCTGGAGCACCAGTGCTCGTGAGTGCAGAGTGCGCATGCCGGCACGCCCGCGCGTCGGCAACCGCGGCGGGAGACGCGTCGAGCCTGCCTCGTCTCGCCTGCACGATCGTTCTGTTTGCGACCGCTGTCTGCGCTGGGTGTGCCACCCGGGTCGAGGGAATGTGCCCGGCGGAGGCCGGCCGCCCGGCCGAAACGGTGTACTTGGTCGCCCACGGCTGGCATGCCGGCATCGTGTTCGAGCGCGAGCGCGAGCCGGTGCGCGGGTGGCCGCTAGCGGACGACTTTCCGGACGCCGAGTATCTGGAAGTCGGTTGGGGGGACAAGGACTTCTATCAGACGCGGGATCCGCACTGGGCACTCGCTGCAAAAGCGGTGCTGTTGCCTACCGCCAGCGTCCTGCATGTGGCCGGCTTCAGCGGTTCCGTGGCTGGGGAGTTCCCAGGCAGCGAGATCTTGAGCATCCGATTGTCACCGGAGGCATTCGAGCGGTTGTCCCACCACGTGGCGGACAGCATCGCGACGGACACGGCTGGCCAGGTGGAAGCGCTCGGCCCCGGACTCTACGGGCAAAGCCGCTTCTATATGTCACGCGACACTTACCACGCGTTCAACACCTGCAACGTCTGGACCGCGCGCGCGCTCCGCGCTGCGGGTTGTCCTGTTACGCCGGCCAGAGCCATCATGGTCGACGACCTCTTGCGACAGGTACGGCCGTTCGCGACGCCCGTACACCGCGGGCGACGAGTGCGCGTGCGGATTGCGGGGCCGCTCCCACGGAACTCGGCCGAGATATCCTGGTCTGTGAGGAAGCAAGCATGCAGGAGGCGTTGGTGCGCGACGCGGCGCCAGGAAGGCGCGCGGCGCAGCACCGTGGTTGTGACGAACTCACCAGGGGGCTGCTATGAAGTTCCCTTATGCGCGCACGCTCGCTGCCATCGGGTTGTGCGCAGCGATAGGGCCCGCTGCCGCGGCACAGGCAAGCGGGACTGTATTCACGCGGTCTGCCGACGCACTCGACGGCGCGCCGGGACGGGCAGGAAGCGAGGTGTTCTGGATGCAGCGCGCCGATGTCGGCGTTCACCAGGTGGTGAAGAAGACCTATGCCAACACGCGTGCCGCGCTGTCCAATCCGCGTCAGATTGCGGATCCGGACCGCTACGGTCGCGGCGGCGGGTATGTCGGCCTGGACAGGTTCCATGCGTTGGACTGGCAAATCCGCTCAGGCATGACGAGCCCGGACGCCAGTTGATCTGACGCAGCGAGGGCAGTGTGGGGCGGTCCACGGACCGCCCTTTGTATTGGGGTCATCCGTTTGGTCGCGAGCGCGCCAGGTGCCTCGGCCCCAATCCAGTCCTCCGATCGGAGACAGCGACAGTGACTACGGGAGATGCTCCTCTGCGTCTATCCCAATCGCTGTGAGCTGCGGGTTCACCGCGTAGTTTCCTTGATCGGGGTCAACAAGCGTTCTCGAACCGACGTGCATACTTCGCTTTTTCGATGTTGACATCAATATGGGAGGAAGCCACATGCTAGCCGTGAATAGCCGTGGCGATGTTCGCGCACGAGCCGGCGTCGCCGCATCTCTACCGATGCCGTGCGCGAGCGCTGCATGGAACATCCGCGAGGAGGAGTATCCGGAGCGTGCTCCGCTGCGCGAGAAGTTGCAGTTCTTTCTGCGCTACGCGATCCTTGCGCCGTCGACCTACAACAGCCAACCCTGGCTGTTCCGTGTGGGTGACGACGCCGTGGATGTGATCGCTGACTTCGCGCGCGAGCTGCCATCGGTAGATCCCGCGCGGCGCGAGCTGATCATGAGCTGCGGCGCGGTGGTGTGCAATCTGCGCACGGCGGCGACTTATTTCGGCTACGCGACGACGCTGACGATGTTTCCGGACCCCGCGCGGGTTGAGCTGGTGGCGCGCGTTCGCGTAACCGGTGCGCTTGCACCCGGTGTGGAGGACCGCGCGCGCTTCCGTGCCATCCCGACGCGGCGCAGGAACGTGGTCTGCTTCGACGCGTCACCGCCGTCGAGCATGCTGCTGCTGGGGCTGGCGGAGCGTGTGAAGCAGTTCGGCGCCTGGCTGGTGTACATCGAGCAGCCGAAGCTCAAGGACGCGGTGGTGCGGCTGATTGCCGAGGCCGACCGGCGGCAGGTGGACGATCCTGCTTTTCGCGCCGAGCTCGCGCGGTGGACGAGGGAGGAGGAAGATCTGCGCGCCGACGGCATCCCACGCGACTGGCACCAGGGGGCGAGCAGCCTGCCGGACTTCGGCGCGCCGGTCTGGTCCCAGGCTATCGGCAGCGTCGGGCCGGGCGAGCAGCACGCGGCCCACGTCAGGCAGCGGGTGGGCTCGCCGCCTTTGCTGGCTGTGTTGGGAACCAGCACGGATACGCCGCAGGCCTGGCTGGCCGCGGGCCAGGCGTTGCTCGAGGCCGAGCTGGAGGCACGCGCCGCGGGCGTGTGGTTCACCGATTTCAACCAGCCGATCCAGCATCCGGCATTGCGCGCGCAGCTGCGCCAGCTCGTGGGAGTGGGCCACCCCCAGGCGCTGATTCGGATCGGCTACGGCGCCGAGGTTGCACCCACACCGCGGCGCAGCCTCGAGGAGATGCTGGTCGACGGCTGATGGAGCGAGCGATCAGCCGAACACCAGAGTGAGCAGAAACAGCAGCATCGCCACCGGCGCCACGTAGCGCACCACCGCCAGCCACGCGCGCGCGAGCACCGGCGGCAAGCCGGAGCCGGTGAGCGCCTGTTCGCGCGGCAGCGCCCAGCCGGTGAACAGAACTACGGCGATGCCCACCACCGGCAGGAACAGGTCCGCAGCCAGGAAGTCCACCGCCTCGAGGATGCCCCGGCCCGCGATGCTGACCTCACGCCACAGACCGGTGCCGAGCGCGGAGGGCACACCGGCCAGGAAGGCGCAGAGCGCGATGACCGCGGCGGCGGCCGCACGCGGCAAGCCTAGACGCGTGGCGATCGCCACCGGCACCTCGAGCAGCGACACGGCGGAGGTGAGTGCGGCGGCCGACAGCAGGAAGAAGAAGGCGATGCCGATCCACGCGCCCCCCGGCATGATGGCGAAGACCTGGGGCAGTGTCACGAATGCGAGTGCCGGGCCGTAGGCTGGATCCATGCCGAAGGCAAACACGATGGGGAAGATGGCCATGCCGGCGACGATGGCGAACAGCGTGTCTCCCAATGCAACTGCTGCCGCAGAGGCGGCCAGGCGCTCGCGGGTGCGGATGTAGCCGGCATAGGTGATCATCACACCCATCGCCACGCCCAGAGAGAAGAGCGCCTGCCCGAGCGCGGCCAGATACAGGCGCACTGTCGCCAGCGCCGACCAGTCGGGCGTGAACAGGAAGGCGAGCCCGCGGCTTGCACCGGGCAGCGATAGAGCATAGCCGGCCAGCAGGATCACCATGGCGGCCAGCACCGGCATGAGGATGCGGCTGGCCCGCTCGATGCCGCGCGCGACACCGGCGGCTACCACGAGCGTCGTCAGCGTCATGAACAGTGCATGCCAGAGCGCGGGCTGCCATGGGTCGGCGACGAAGTCGCGGAAAGCGTCCGGCAGCGCTTCGCGCGGCAGGCCGGGCGAGGTTCCGTTCACGTAAGACACGAAATACCTGCAGCCCCAGCCGGCGATCACCGAGTAGTAGCTGAGGATGAGGAACGCAACCAGCGCGGCCAGCACACCCGCGGCTCGCCAGGCGCGTGACACCCGGGGATGCGAGAACGCCAGCAGGACGTCGCCGCGCGCGCGGCTGCCGAGCACGAACTCCGCGAGCAGCACCGGCAGCCCGATCAACAGCACGCACAGCCCGTACACGAGCAGGAACACGGCCCCGCCGTTTTCGCCGGTGACATACGAGAAGCGCCAGATGTTGCCCAGACCAATGGCGCTGCCGATCGCGGCCAGGATGAATCCTGCACGACCGGTCCAAACGTCGTCGGTCGAACGTTGCGTCATTTGGATCTCCGAAACCAAGATGACCTCGAAGCATGATCCCACCGCTGCGGAGCCCGGTCGAGACCGAGGAGCATGACGTTGCCTCCGTCGGCTGTGTGGCGGTCGGCGTCTCAGCCGGGATCCCTGACGCATCGGGCTCCGCCTCGATTGCAGCCGCGCGGCTCGGGCTGCGTAGCAACCGGTCGGCCTTCACGACTTGCTCGACCAGGCGGCGCGTCGCGCTCAGCGCGTCCAGCACCGCCTCAGTCGCTTCGACCGACAGCCGGCGTGCCACAGCCGCACCGAGCACCGCCTCCTTGGCCTGCCCATAAGCACTCTGGAACCGGTCCAGCGCCGCGGCGCGGTCGGCGTCACTTCCCGGCAGGTCCTCACCACGGGCCCCCAGGCCGAGGCACTCACCAGCGTCGGCCAGAACGTGCTCCAGTCGGGCTCGCGTCTGCGTGTCCTCCAGCCGCTCTGCCTCCTGCCGCAGCATGCGCGCGCCGGACGCGAATCGTGCAGCTTCGTTCGCAATTCGGTTGCGGGACGGTCTCGCCCGGCTGCTATCTCCTTATCTCTGATGGGAACGAAATCTCTGGCTTAGAATGCCGGAGTGCACCGCGCGGCCGGTGTGAGTGCAACGTGGTTGCCGGCCAGCGCTGAGGAACATCCTTGTCATCCCCGCGCACGCGGGGATCCAGAAGCGTCTGAATCGCCTGGGTTCCCGCCTCCGCGGGAACGACAACTCAGCACCAACCAACGTGGCGGTGTCCACGCGCCCGGGAAGAGCTCGATGGCTGAACCTGTCACACAGGCGCGTGTCCCTCATTTCTGGCGCTATACCTTCATCGGCGTGCTGACCCTCGCGCCGCTGTGGGTGACGTGGCTGGTGTTCGACTTCATCCTGGGGTTGCTGTACCGGTTCGGCTCACCGTGGGTCACCGCGCTTGCGCGGATGGTGCGACCGCTGTCGGGCTCCGTGTCTGACCTGCTCCTCCATCCTGCCTCCCGCTTCGCGCTCGCCGTTATCATCACCCTGGCGATTCTCTACGGGGTGGGTCTGGCGGCGACCCGGGTCGTGGGCAAGCGGCTCATCGAGAGGCTCGAAGCGGTTCTCGCGCGACTTCCGCTCGCCCACGCGATCTACAGCGCAACCAAGCGCTTCATCTCGGTGGTTCGCGAGAGACCGCCGGGTCTGCAGCGCGTGGTGCTGATCAATTTCCCGTCCTCGGAGATGAAGGCCATCGGCTTCGTCACGCGCATCATGACCGACCAGACCACGGGGCGCGAGGTCGCTGCGGTCTATGTGCCCACCTCGCCCAATCCCACCTCCGGCTACATCGAGATCGTACCGGTCGAGGACGTGGTCAATACCGAATGGACGGTGGAGGAAGCGATGCGCTTCGTCATGACCGGCGGCACCAATGCGCCGTCCGGCATTCGCTTCACCGCGCCGGGCACGGCGCCCGAAAGCAAGTTGCGCGATACCGGCAGCACTTGAGCGGCCGCCCGGACCGGCGTTGCGCGGTGGACTCGAGCCTCGTCTGATCTGGATCAGAACTTCGTCCCCGGGAAGGCAGTCTACTCGGGAGTTCCTCCCATGCCTCGACGCGAATCGTGAACCGTCCCTCCCAAGAAAGTTCAGCACAGCCGCCACCGCGCTGGCACACCCTCGCGCCGGATGAAGCGTTGGGCCTGCTCGAAAGCGCCCGCGCCGGCCTCGGCGCGGGCGAAGCCGAGCGCCGGCTGCGCGAGCACGGCCCCAACCGGCTCGCTCCGCCGCACCGGCGCGGCCCGCTCATGCGCTTCCTGCTGCAGTTCCACAACGTGCCGATCTACGTGCTGCTGGCCGCCGCGGCCATGACCGCGGTGCTCGGCCACTGGGTGGACACCGGCGTGATCCTGGGCGTGGTGCTGGTCAACGCGGTGATCGGATTCCTGCAGGAGGGCAAGGCGGAGAAGGCGCTGGATGCCATCCGCAACATGCTCTCGCTGCATGCCAACGTCAGGCGCGACGCGCGCAGGCGCGAGATCGCGGCCGAGGATCTGGTTCCGGGCGATGTCGTGCTGCTGGCCTCCGGCGACAAGGTGCCCGCGGATCTGCGTCTGCTCGAGGTGCGCAACCTGCGCGTGGACGAGGCGGCGTTGACCGGCGAGTCCGAGCCGGTGGAGAAGCGCCTCGATCCCGTCGATGAGAACGCGGCCATCGGCGATCGCTTCTGCATGGCCTACTCGGGCACGCTGGTGACCTACGGACAGGCTGCGGGGGTGGTCGTGGCCACCGGGCAGGCGACCGAGCTGGGGCGCATCGGCGCCATGCTCGAGCAGGTGCAGGAGATCACCACGCCGCTGCTGCGCAAGATGGCCGTGTTCGCGCGCTGGCTGAGCGTGGCCATTCTGGTCACGGCGGGCGCGATCTTCGTGATCGGCGTCACGGTCGGCGGCTACGCCCTGGCCGAGATGTTCACCGCCGTTGTCGCGCTGGCGGTGGCGGCCATCCCCGAGGGACTGCCCGCGATCCTGACGGTCACGCTGGCGATCGGGGTGCAGCGCATGGCTCGGCGCAACGCCATCGTGCGCCGCCTGCCGGCGGTCGAGACGCTGGGTTCGGTGACGGTGATCTGCTCGGACAAGACCGGCACGCTTACGCGTAACGAGATGACGGTGCAGCGCGTGGTGACCGCGCAGCGCGTGTTCGAGGTGAGCGGCAGCGGTTACGCGCCGCACGGCGCGCTCACCAGCGAGGACCGCGAAGTCAATCTGGAGGAGGCGCCAGAGCTTCGCGACATCGCGCGTGCGGCGGCGCTGTGCAACGACGCGTCCCTGCACGAGGGCGAAGGCCAGTGGCTTCTGGAGGGAGACCCGACCGAGGGCGCGCTGCTCACCCTGGCGATGAAGGCGGGCATCGACCCGCGCTTCGAAGCCGAAGAGCTGCCGCGCGTGGACGTCATCCCGTTCGAGTCCGAGCATCGCTTCATGGCCACCCTGCACCACGACCATGCCGGGCATGTCTTCGTGTTTCTCAAGGGCGCGCCCGAGCGGGTGCTCGAGATGTGCCACACCCAGCGCGCGGACGGCGCCGAGCGCCCTCTCGAACACGACTACTGGCGGCAGCGCATCGAGGAGCTGGCGCAGGCGGGACAGCGCGTGCTGGCGCTCGCCTTCCGCGGCATGGAGCAGGGCACGCGCGAGCTGCGCTTCGGCGACGTCGAGAGTGGACTCACGCTGCTCGCGCTGGTGGGGATCATCGATCCGCCGCGCGAGGAGGCGATCGAGGCGGTGCGCGAGTGCCGGTCGGCGGGCATCCGGGTCAAGATGATCACCGGCGATCACGGTGTCACCGCGCGCGCCATCGGCGCGCGACTGGGCATCGGTGAGGGCAAGAGCGCGCTCACCGGGCCCGAGCTGGAGACGATGGACGATCAGGCCATGCGCGCGGCGGTGCGCGAGACCGACGTGTTCGCGCGGGCGAGCCCCGAGCACAAGCTGCGGCTGGTGCAGGCTCTGCAGGCCAACGGTGAGATCGTGGCGATGACCGGCGACGGCGTGAACGACGCGCCGGCGCTCAAGCGTGCCGACGTCGGTGTGGCGATGGGACTGAAGGGCACCGAGGCGGCCAAGGAGGCCGCCGAGATGGTGCTGGCCGATGACAATTTCGCCTCCATCCACCACGCGGTGGAGGAGGGGCGCACGGTCTATGACAACCTGCGCAAGGCGATCATCTTCCTGCTGCCGGTCAACGGCGGCGAATCGCTCACCCTGCTGGTAGCCATCGCGGCCGGCGTCACCCTGCCGCTCACCCCGGTGCAGGTGCTCTGGGTCAACATGGTGAGCTCGGTGGCGCTGGCCATGGCGCTCGCCTTCGAACCCACCGAGCCCGACGTGATGAAGCGCCCACCACGCCGCCCGGGCGAACCCGTGCTGTCCACCTTCCTCATCTGGCGCGTCGTGTTGGTGTCCGTGCTGTTCCTCGCCGGCGTGTTCGGCATGTTCGAGCTGGCGCTGTATCACGGAGCGGAGGTCGAAGAGGCGCGCACGGTGGCAGTGAACACGCTGGTGTCGATGGAGGTGTTCTACTTGTTCAGCGTGCGGTATCTTCGTACGCCCTCTTTCACCTTCCAGGGGGTGAAGGGCACCCGCCCGGTGCTGATCGCAGTGTGCAGTGTGTTCGCCCTGCAGCTGCTGTTCACTTACGCGCCGTTCATGGAGACCTTCTTCGACACGCGCCCGCTGTCGGTGACGACGGGAATTCAGGTGGTGGGCGTGGGCGTGGCGCTGCTCGTCGTGCTCGAGGTGGAGAAGTTCATCCGGCGCCGGCTGGTGCGCGCCGGACTGCTGCCGGGCAGGAGGCGGGCGTGACGCGGGCCAGCGAATTCCCGGTTCGGCCGAGGGATCCGGCTCCTCCCCCCTGCCAGGGGGAAGGCTGGGATGGGGGTCCGGCGGGTGGCAGCGCCGCGTCGGTGGCGCCTGCGAGATGCACGAATCGAACCGCCGGATTTGCCGGGCCGTCGCGCTTGATACGTGATGTGAGCGACGAGACCTCTCGCCACTCGCCCCCTCGCCCCGATCGTATGCGTGCCGTGGCATGAGCGAGGTCTACTACGAATTCGCAGGCCTGCTGGCCGCGTCGGTGGTCGCCGGCGTGGTCGCGGTGGGCTTGCGGCAGCCCATGATCATCGCATTCATCGCCGTGGGCATCCTGGTGGGTCCCGCTGCGTTCGGTCTGGTGACGGCGCACGATCAGGTCGAGCTGCTGGCCGAAGTCGGCGTCACCGTCCTGCTGTTCGTGGTCGGGTTGAAGCTCGACATCCATCTGATTCGCAGCCTCGGTCGCGTGGCGCTGGCCACCGGGCTCGGCCAGCTCGCATTCACCATCGTGTTCGGCTTTCTGATCGGGCTCGGGCTGGGCATGCCGGCGGCCAAAGCAGCGTATGTGGCGGTGGCGCTGACCTTCTCGAGCACCATCATCATCGTCAAGCTGCTGTCGGACAAGCGGGAGATCGACTCCCTGCACGGCCGCATCGCCATGGGGTTCCTGATCGTGCAGGACCTGGCGGTGGTGATCGCCATGCTGGTGCTGGGCGCCGAGCTGGGAATCGGCGGCGACGAGGCAGCCGGTGTGTTCGTGCTGTTGCTGCTCGTGCTCAAGCTCGCCGCAGCGCTCGCCGTGGTCGCCGCGCTGATGCGCTATGTGCTGCCGCGGCTGCTGCACCTGGTGGCACGCTCGCAGGAGCTGCTGCTGATCTTCGCCATCGCCTGGGGCACCGTGCTCGCCACGCTGGGCGAGGTGATCGGCTTCAGCAAGGAGGTGGGCGCCCTGCTCGCCGGCTTCTCGCTCGCCTCCACGGCATACCGCGAAGCCATCGCCACGCGGCTGGCCAGCGTGCGCGACTTCCTGCTGTTGTTCTTCTTCGTCAATCTCGGCGCCAAGCTCGATCTGGGCGCGCTCGGCGGCGACCTGCCGGCCGCGCTGGTGCTGTCCGTCTTCGTGCTGATCGGCAATCCGCTCATCGTCATGGCGATCATGGGATGGATGGGCTATCGCAAGCGCACCGGTTTCCTGGCCGGGCTGACGGTCGCCCAGATCAGCGAGTTCTCCATCGTGTTCATCGCCATGGGCGTGACGCTGGGGCACGTGGACCAGTCCGCGCTCGGGCTGGTGACGCTGGTGGGACTGGTCACCATCGCCCTGTCGACCTACATGATTTTGTACTCCGATCGCCTCTACACGCTGTGCGCGCCGGTGCTGGGGGTATTCGAGCGCCGGCGCCCGTTCCGCGAGCTGGCACTGGAGGAGGGCGAGCATGACGCCGCGCCGGTCGACGTGATCGTGTTCGGCGTGGGGCGCTATGGCCGGCGGCTGATGGAGCGGCTGCACGAGCTGGGCGTGCGCACGCTCGGCGTGGACTTCGATCCCGAGGTCGTGCGCGAGCTGCGCCGGCACGGCATGGACCTGCGCTTCGGAGACATCGAGGACCCGGATTTCCCCGAGACGCTCCCGCTGTTGCGGGCGCGCAGCGCGGTGAGTACGATTCCCAATACCGACCTCAACCTCGGCCTGCTCGCCGCCTTGCGGCGGCACGGCTTCGCGGGGCCGATCGCGATGACCGCTCATCGCGCACAGGATCGGCGGCGGCTGGCCGCCGCGGGTGTCGAGCGGATCCTCGAGCCCTTCGCCGACGCGGCGGATTTCGCTGCGCGCGCCATCGCACAACGCATCGCATCCTGAATCGAGGAGGCACACATGGCCTGGAGTGGAACGATCCTGACCGCCACCGACTTGTCTTCGGCCTCCGAGGCGGCGGTCGCGAGAGCGGCCCTGCTGGCCAGAGCGGTGCCGCTCGCGTCGATCTGCTGCACGTGGTGAGCGCCTCGGCGCTGCAGTCGCTCAAGCGAGCGGTGCTCGGCACCGAAGCGGATCCGGAGAGCGAAGTTCGCAGCGCGGCAAGGGAGGCCGTCGAGCAGCTCACGGCCAGGCTCGATTTGCAGGCCGTGTCCGTGCAAGTGCACGTGAAAATCGGCCGGCCGCAGGATGAGATCCTGCGCATGGCCGATGCGCTGGGCAGCGGTCTGATCGTGGTCGGTCCGCACGGACGGCACTTCGTGCATCAACTGCTGTTCGGCTCCACGGCGGAGCGGCTGCTCTATCGCGCGAAGCAGCCCCTGCTCGTGGTCAAGCGCCCCGACCCCGGGCCCTATCGGGAAGTGCTGGTGGCGGTCGACTTCTCGGAGTGCGCGCTGCAGGCTGCCGCTGCTGCTCTGCGCCTGCTTCCCGACGCCCAGATCGTGCTGTTTCACGCCGTCGAGTCCCCCTTCGAGGGGCACATGCGGTTCGCGGCAGTGAGCGAGCAGGACATTGCGCAGCATCGGGGCATGGCGCTGGGGGAGGCGCGGGCCGAAATGGTCCGCTTCGTCCAGACGGTCGCGCCCGATTCCACGCGGGTGCGCTCGCGCGTCGAGTACGGCTACCCGGCGGCGCTCATCGAGGCGGAGGTGGAACGCACGCAGCCCGATCTGCTGGTGATGGGCAAGCATGGCCGGTCGGGAATCGAACAGCTCCTGATCGGCAGCGTGGCCTCCCACCT
>Ga0105095_10001540_pt1 | contig 12166 bp, 20 predicted proteins | sample PPLLak2March2015_2_FD_79180 | JGI IMG/M metagenome (GOLD analysis project Ga0105095, IMG submission 79180) | Freshwater sediment microbial communities from Prairie Pothole Lake near Jamestown, North Dakota, USA - PPLs Lake P8 Core (3) Depth... | ecosystem: Environmental > Aquatic > Freshwater >... | reverse complement strand
GGAATTCGTGGTGCCCAGGCACTTCGTCAGGATGTCCTTCACACCAGCTACTTCCAGGACAGCGCGCATGCTGCCTCCCGCGATAACGCCAGTCCCCGGCACTGCCGGCTTGAGCATCACCCTGGCCGCACCGTATTTCATTACCGTCTCATGCGGAATTGTGGTCCCCACCAGCGGCACTCGGACCATCTTCTTCTTGGCAACGGCGCCCGCCTTCTGGATGGCCAGCGACACTTCGTTCGCCTTTCCCATCCCAATTCCCACGCGGCCTTTCCCATCACCCACCGCCACCAATGCACTGAATCTCAGGTGCTTGCCACCCTTGACAACCTTGGCAACACGGTTCACCGAGATCAACTTTTCAGTTAGCTCTTCCCTCGCCTCGAGTTCTTCCTGCACCATCTCTCTTCCCAACCTAGAATTTCAATCCGGCTTTTCTCGCCGCCTCGGCCAATGCCTTCACCCGTCCGTGATATCGATACCCTCGCCGGTCAAAGACAACCTCGGCCAGCCCTTTCTCCACCGCCCGCTTCCCCACCAGATCGCCAACCATGGCGGCCACCTTCGCCTTGCCTTGCCCGTCAACCTTCAGCTCTGCGTCCTTGCTCGACGCGCTCACAATCGTCTGCCCTTTCCCGTCGTCGACTACCTGTGCATAGATGTGGTTCAAGCTGCGGTACACACACAGACGCGGTCTCGGCTGGATCAGATGCTTCTTCTTCAGCAGCCTGGTTCTCTTCTTCACTACTCTCTTCATGACTCTATCTACTTCTTGGCCGCTGCCCTGCCGGCTTTGCCAGGCTTCAGGCGAATCTTCTCACCAGCGTACTTGATGCCCTTTCCCTTGTAGGAATCGCACTTTCGGATAGCCCTCACCTTGGCAGCAACGTCTCCCACCAGCTCCTTGTCCACCCCCACAACTTTCACGCGGTTCGTGCCCTCCACAACAAAGGAAATCCCCGGCGGCGGCACTACCTCTACGGGATGGGTGAACCCTGATTGAAGAACCAGCTTGTCCCCGGCCTTCTGCACACGGTAGCCCACTCCGACAACCTCCAGCGCCCTCTCGAATCCCTTGCTGACACCTTCCACCATGTTGGCCAATAGCGCCCGTGTCAGCCCATGAACCGCGCCGTATCGGCTCTGATCACCGGGCGGTGTCACCACCAGGCTGCCTTCACTCATCGTGATGGACATCGCGGCGTCGAACGACCGCCGCAACTCCCCTTTGGGCCCCTTGACCGTCACTTCATTTCCCTTGATATCGACAGTCACGCCGGAGGGCAACTTTATTGGAAGCTTTCCTACTCTCGACATATCTGGATCACCATACGTAGCACAGCAACTCACCGCCGAGATGCTGCTTCCATGCCTGCGAACCAGTCATGATACCTTTTGGCGTCGAAACAATCGCGATGCCTAGCCCACCGTAAGGCCGGGGGATTTCCGTGGCTCCCACGTAGACCCTTAACCCAGGCTTGCTCACACGTTTCAGACCCATGATTATCGGCTGGTTCCTATCCTTGTACTTGAGATAGATTTTGATCATCCGAGTCGGCTTTCCCCTCAGAATCTCAAAGTCCCTTATGAAACCCTCTTCCTTGAGCACCTTGGCCAACGCCACCTTCATCTTCGACCATGGCACCAAGGCATATTCCTGCCTCACCATATTGACGTTCCGTATTCGGGTCAACATATCAGCAATGGGATCAGTCGTCATACCGCCTCACCAACTCGACTTCTTGACTCCAGCAATCTCACCCTTCAGGGCCAACTCCCGGAAACAGATGCGGCAGATTCCAAACTTCCGGATGTAGCCGCGGGGGCGGCCGCACAGCCGGCACCTGCTATGATATTGAACCTTGTACTTTGGAGGTCGCTGCCATTTGATGATCTTAGAAGTCTTCGCCAATTCTCTAACCTTTCACAAACGGCATCCCCATGAGCTCCAGGAGACGCCTGCCTTCCTCGTCCGACCGAGCCGTAGTCACAATAGTGATCTGAAAGCCCCGAGGCTTCTCCACCTTGTCATAGTCAATCTCAGGGAACATCAGTTGATCCTTGAACCCCAGGCTATAGTTGCCCCTTCCGTCGAACGAGGTCCGCGACACGCCACGGAAGTCCCTGATGCGGGGCAGCACCACGCTGACCAGTCTGTCCATGAACTCATACATCCGCCGGCCCCGCAGCGTAACCATCATCCCGATCGGCATCCCCGTGCGCAGTTTGAAAGCGGCTATTGACCTCTTGGACTTGGTAACCACCGGGTGTTGACCCGATATAGTTGCCAAGTCCTTCTCAGTGCTTTCAAGAGCCTTAGGATTTGCGATCGCCTCGCCCAAGCCGATATTGAGCACCACCTTCTTCACCCTGGGAACGCGCATCACGTTGTCGAACCGGAACTCCTTCATCAGAGCCGGAACGATATCCTGTTCGTATCTCTCCTTCAACCTGGGCTTAGTCTGGTTTGCCATGGTCAGTCAATCACCTCATGACACGCCGCACAAGTGCGAACCTTCTTCCCTTCGATCATGCGCCACCCGATTCTCACGGGCTGGCCGCACTTGTTGCAGATCAGCATCACGTTCGAGACGTGGACCGAAGCCTCGCGCTCAATAATACCTGCCTGCTTCGCCGCACCCCGAGCCTTCGAGTGCTTCTTGATCATGTTGATGCCTTCCACCATGATCCTCGACTCGCCGGGATAGGCAAATCTGACTTTGCCCTTCTTCCCCTTGTCCTTGCCGCTTATGACCAGAACCGTATCGTTCTTGCGAATCTTCACGGGTTTACAGCACCTCCGGGGCCAGCGAGATGATCTTGGTGAAGTCCTTCTCTCGCAGTTCTCGAGCCACAGGCCCAAAGATGCGGGTGCCTTTTGGATTGTTTCCTTCATCCAGAATGACTACCGCGTTGTCATCGAACCTGATGTAGGAGCCATCCCGACGACGGTACGGTCTGGCGACACGCACAATCACCGCGTGCACCACTTCATGATCTTTGACAGTACCCCTCGGCAGTGCTTGTTTGACCGTGCCAACAATCACATCGCCGATGCTGGCGTACTTGCGCCCCGAACCACCCACGACGTGAATGCACATCAGGGTCTTTGCCCCAGTATTGTCCGCTACCTTGAGTCTACTGTAGATTTGAATCATCGGGCTGAACCTCAGGCAACTGTCCCTTGGACACTACCTCGAGCACCCTGTGGTGCTTCGTCTTTGAGAGGGGGCGACATTCCACGATCTCTACAACGTCGCCGACTCGACATGTCCCCTTCTCGTCATGCGCCTTCAGGTTGGAGATCCTCCTAACAGTCTTCCTATACTTCCGGTGGGGACCAGTTGACTCCACGGCCACCACCACAGTCTTATTCATCTTGTTGCTCACAACTCGCCCGGAAAGGTTCTTCCGCTTATTCTCCATCAAATACCCCTAGAGCCCCATCTCGACAAGCTGACCACTCAGTCTAGTGCCAGCATCGTCTCCTATGCCTTGCTCATCTCCCTTTCTCGCATAATCGTCTTCAACCTGGCAATCCTCTTCTTGACACTCCGAACCTCTCGGTGGTTGGCCAGCTGCTTGGTAGCCAGACGAAACCGGAGATTGAACAGTTCGCGGTGTGCTTCTTCCACCTGCTTCGCCAGCTCGTCATCGCTCATGACACGAAGATCCTCCGCCACTAGTCCGCCCCCTTCACCACGACCTTGGTCTCAATAGAGAGCTTGTGAGCCGCCAGTCGAAATGCGGCTCTGGCCGCGTCCTCTTTCACACCACTGATTTCAAAGACCATATTCCCCGGCCTGACAACCGCCACCCAGTGATCCAGGGCACCCTTGCCGCTGCCCATGCGAGTCTCAGCTGGCTTCTTAGTGAGCGGCTTGTCCGGAAAGACGCGAATCCACAGCATGACTCCACGGCGAAGATAATGCACGATGGCCCTGCGCGCGGCTTCGATCTCCCTGGCACTGACTTCAGCAGCATCCAGGGACTGCAGCCCATAGTCGCCAAAAGCCAGCGTGTTCCCCGTGCTGGCCTTGCCTCTGACGTGGCCTCTGTGTATCATCCTGTACTTAACTCTATTCGGTTGCAGCATCGCTCTTTACCTCGACAGGCGCCTCCGGGGCCACTTCCGCCGGCTTCTCTTGCACCGGAGCCTCGGGTGCTGCCGCTGCCGGCTGAGGAGATGCAGATGGCTGAGGCGGCGGGGTTGGTGCTTCCAACTCCTCAACCTGGGCAAACACATCACCCTTGTATATCCAAACCTTGCAGCCAATGCGGCCCAGCAGCGTCCGCGCCTCGCAGAACCCGTAGTCGATATCGGCCCGCAGTGTATGAAGGGGCACTCTGCCTTCCCTGAAAGTCACCCGGCGTGCTATCTCGGCGCCGCCAAGTCGCCCGCTGCATATCACCTTGACCCCCTTGGCGCCGGCTTGCATGGTGCGAAGCATGGACCTCTTGATGGCCCGGCGATACGATATCTGGTGCTCCATTTGGCTGGCAATATTGCGCGCCACTAGGTACCCGTCAAGCTCCGGTTCCCGGATCTCGTGTATGTTCAAACGCACTTTCTTGCCGCAGACTTCCTCCAAAGCACGCCTCAGCTCATCCACCCGCTGTCCGCCACGTCCAATGACAATGCCCGGCTTCCCCGTGTGGACAGTGATGACGGCGTCGTTCGCCCATCTCTCTATGTCTACTCTGGAAACCCCGGCCTCATAGGTCTTGTCCATAACCAGTCTGCGGATGCGCACGTCCTCTTGAACGAACTCTGTGTAGTGCTTCTGCGAATACCACCGCGAACGCCAGTCTTGAGTTATGCCAAGCCGAAATCCTGTAGGGTGAACCTTGTGTCCCAACTACTCCTCCGTATCCACTATGGCAGTGATGTGGCTCGTGTGCCTCAGTATGGGACTTACGCGTCCTCGAGCCTGGGCGCGAATTCGCTTCAGGGTGGACCCCTGATTGACTACCAACCTTACCACTTTCAAGTCAGCCAATACCATTTGATAGTTGTTCTCGGCATTGGCTGCGGCCGACTTTATGACTTTCGCCAGTATCCTCGCCGATGGACTGGGAGACAGGTTGAGCATACCCAGGGCATCGTTCACTTTCTTTCCCCGCACCGTCTCTGCCAGCAACTCCAGCTTCTGCGGTGATATGCCAATGTACTTGGCGGTTGCCTTCACTTCCATCGCGATCCCCTAGACAGCCTTCTCCACCTTGCCCACGTGACCCCTGAACGTTCGAGTAGGCGCAAACTCGCCGAGCCTGTGTCCGACCATGTTTTCCGTGATGAAGATCGGCACATGCCTCCTGCCATCGTGAACCGCTATCGTCTGTCCAATCATCTCCGGCACGACGGTAGAAGCCCGGGACCATGTCTTAATCACGGCCTTCTGACCGCTCTTGTTGATAGCCTCCACCTTCTTCATCAGTTTCGGCTCAACAAACGGTCCCTTCTTTGTCGACCTGCTCATTCTCCTACTTCCCTCTCCGACTGACGATCATCCTGTCGCTTACCTTGTTCGTGCGGGTCTTGTGGCCCAACGCCGGCTTTCCCCAAGGCGTCTTCGGGTTCATGCCTCTGGGATTCCGCCCTTCACCACCACCATGTGGATGGTCGCGCGGGCTCATGGCTGCACCGCGCACCGTGGGTCGTCTGCCCCTCCACCTGCTGCAGCCAGCCTTGCCCAACTTCACATTCCGATGATCGACATTGCCCACTTGTCCCACTGTGGCCATGCAGACGTTCAGTATTCTGCGGACTTCTCCGGAGGGCAATCTCACCAACGTATATCTATCCTCACGCCCTACAATCAGCGCAGAAGAACCCGCACTCCGGACTATCTGGGCCCCCTTGCCGGGCTGCAATTCGATATTGTGCACCATGGCCCCCACCGGAATCTGGCCAATGGGCAGAGCGTTGCCCACCCTCATTTCGGCATCAGGGCCAGACATCACACTCTGACCCACACTTAATCCCAGCGGGGCCAGAATGTAGCGCTTTTCGCCTTCGGGGTACTGCACCAGTGCAATATAGGCTGACCGGTTCGGATCATACTCAATGCCGAGAACCTCAGCCGCTACCCCAACCTTGTCTCTCTTGAAATCGATGATGCGCAGCTTCCGCCTGGAACCGCCACCGCGATGCCTCACCGTCACTTTGCCCTGGTTGTTCCGGCCAGCGTTCTTCTTCAAAGAGACCAGAAGAGACTTCTCCGGCTTCTTCTTGGTGATTTCCTCAAAGGTCGAACCAACCATGGCCCGCCTGCCCGGAGATGTAGGTCTATATGTCTTAAGTCCCATCTCTAAACGCCCTCAAAGAACTCGATCTTCTGTCCGGCCTTCACCGTGACCACGGCCTTCTTCCACGGTGAAGACTGCACCCGCCGCCTGCCAATCCTCTTCATGCTCCCCTGAACAGTGACCACATTCACACCCAACACATCCACCTTGAAGGCCGTCTCCACAGCTTCCTTGATCTGGTGCTTGCTCGCCCCAGAGGCTACCTCGAAGGTGTACTTACTGTGCCCCTGCAGGATGATGCTCTTCTCGCTGACTATTGGCCGACGCAGTACTTCGTAAGTGTGCATTCTATATCATCCAACTCGCGCGGGCGCCTTCACTGCCAGACCGCTTTCCACGGCCCGCAAGCCGTCCACCCCTATCACCATATAGCTGTAGGTGAGGAGATCCTTGACGTTGAGCAAGTCCGCCGGCAAGGTCCTGATTCCCTGCAGGTTCTGAGCCGATCTCACTATGCCGGCCTCGGGCTTCTGGGTAACCACCAACGCTGAAGAGGTCACACCCAGCGCCTTCAAGACCCCGGCCATCTCGGCCGTCTTGGGCTTATCCAGCTTCAACTGATCCACCACCAGAATCTCACCCGACGACGCCTTCGCCGACAGCAGACATCGCAACGCCAAGTGGCGCATCTTCTTCGGCATCCTCTGTCTGTAGCTCCTCTGGTGCGGGCCAAAGGTTATTCCTCCGCCTTTCAGCAGCGGGGATTTGGCGCTTCCTTTCCGCGCCCTTCCCGTGTGCTTCTGCTTGTAGAGCTTCCGGGTGCTGCCAGCGACCTCCGCCCTCGTCTTGGTATCCGCCGTGCCGAGACGATCATTGGCGAGTTGCCTCACCATCGCCTGATGAACCACTGACTTATTCAGAGGCACCTCAAAAACACTGCCATCTACATCTATGTTGTCGACGACTTCACCAGCCAAGTTACGAACAGCTAACTGCATCTCTACTTCTTCTTGATCGATTTCCTGATCAGCACAATTGCGTCTTCGGCACCGGGAACCGCGCCCTTCAACAGGACGATATTCCGCCCTGCATCAGCCTGAGCCACTTCTATGTTCAACGCCGTCACGCGCCTGTTGCCCATATGCCCTGCCATGCGTTGCCCCTTGTAGACTCTGGCCGGAGAAGTAGTGCCACCTACGGAGCCAGGTGCCCGATGGCGATCCGACTGGCCATGGGTCTTGGGTCCACCCCGGAAATGGTACCTTTTCACACCACCGGCAAACCCTTTGCCCTTCGATATGCCGATTATGTCAACTTTGTCGCCCTTCTTGAACAAGCTGGCATCAAGAGTCTGGCCCACCTTGAGCGCCGTGGGTGCCTCCACCCTGATCTCCATAAGGTGCTGCACCTGCTTCCCGGCAGCCTTCAGGTGACCCTTCTCGGGAGAATTAAGCCGCTTCGCTTCGCCATACCCGAGTTGGACAGCATAGTAGCCATCCTTCTCCTGAGTCTTGATGTGAGTCACAAAACATGGGCCTGCTGAGACGGCCGTAACTGCCTCCAGCCGGCCATTCTCGTCAAATACCTGGGTCATTCCCAGCTTTCGACCGATGATACCTTCAGCTTCAATCATGATCAGAACCTTGCTCTTCCACTCTGCCTAGAGCTTGATCTCTACGTCCACACCAGCAGGCAGATTCAAGCGTGTCAGCGCCTCGATGGTCTTCGTGGTGGGATCAAGAATATCGATCAGTCGCCTGTGCGTCCGGATCTCAAACTGCTCCCTGGAGTCTTTGTCAATGAACGGAGAACGAATAACGCAGAACTTCTCAATGCGTGTCGGCAAGGGCACCGGCCCAGCCACCCGTCCACCCGTCTGCTCTGCCGTCCCTGTGATCTGGGCTGCCGACTGGTCCAGTATCCGGTGGTCGAAGGATTTCAGCTTGATGCGAATCTTCTGCTTAGCCATGTTATATCACCCTACCTTTGGCTCTAATAGCAATCTGCTCCAGCAGGGATGAGGGCACTTCCTGATAGTGATCGAACTCCATTGAATGCGTGGCCTTCCCTTGACTCAGTGAGCGTATGACCGTGGTGTAGCCAAAGGTGTCTCCCAACGGGATGAAAGCCCGGATCTCCCGGTAGTCCTCCGTAGACTTGATGTCCTCAATGCGCGCCCGTCTTCCATCAAGATCACCAAGGATGTCTCCAAGGAACTGCTCTGGAACGAATACTTCCAGCTTCATGATGGGCTCAAGAAGGGTCGGCTTCGCTCGCCGTACCGCCTCCTGGATGGCAAGCGATCCAGCCATCTTGAAGGCCATGTCAGACGAATCTACATCGTGATAGCTGCCGTCGATGAGGGTGACTTTGACATCCACTAGGGGATAGTTGGCCAGTACTCCTCTACGCAGGGCTTCCTCTATGCCGGCCTTCGCTGCCGGGATGTACTCCTTTGGTATCGCTGCCTGCTTGATTCTGTCAACGAACGCAAATCCAGTACCCCTCTCACCCGGCTCGACTTCAATAACCACATGACCGTATTGACCACGGCCGCCAAACTGCTTGATGAATCTCCCCTCAGCTCGCGCCTTCTCTTTGATTGTCTCCTTGTACGCCACCTGCGGCTTGCCGGTCTTCGTCTCCACCCTGAATTCGCGCCTCATCCGCTCCAGCAGGACCTCCAGATGCAACTCTCCCATGCCCGATATTATGGTCTGCCCCGTCTCCTCGTCGTAGTGCGTCTGGAAAGTGGGATCTTCCTCTGTCAGCTTCTGCATGGCCTCTCCGATCCTGTCCTGATCTGCCTTGGACTTCGGCTCGACGGCGACAGAGACCACTGGCTCAGGGAACGTGATGGCTTCGAGAATAATGGGGGCCGCCGGGTCGCACAGCGTGTCACCGGTCAGCGTGTTCTTCAACCCTACCGCGGCCACTATATCGCCGGCATAGGCGGAATCCACGTCTTCTCGATGGTTGGCGTGCATGCGCAGCAACCTGCCCAGCCGCTCTTTCTCATCTCTAGCGGAGTTCAGCAAGCCAGTGCCCCCTTCCGCCTTCCCGGAGTAGATCCTGAGGTAAACCAGCCTGCCGACAAAGGGATCCGAAACTACCTTGAAAGCCAAGGCCGAAAAAGGGGCGTCTTCGCTCCCAGGGCGGCTGGCCACTTCCCCTGTTTCAGGATCAGTCCCCTCCACCGCCGGCACATCCAACGGCGATGGAAGGTAGTTCACTATCGCGTCCAGCAGTTGCTGAATGCCCTTGTTCTTCAGCGCAGTCCCGCAGAGGACGGGCACAACCTTGCCGGCCAGAGTCGCCCTTCGCAAAGCCGCCTTGATATCGGCCGCGCTGGCATTGCGCCCTTCCAGATAAACATGCATGAGCTGGTCGTCTTCTTCGGCCAGCTTTTCGACAAGAATATCCCTTTGTTCTCGAGCGCGTTGAGCGTAGGCCTGTGGAACCTGTAGTTCGACTGGCGGTGTATCCGCGCCTTCCGAAAAAATCCAGGCTTTGTCTTCTATGAGGTCAATCATCCCTTCAAAGGACTTCTCTTCCCCGAGCGGCAAATGAATGGGCAATGCCTTCGCGCCCAATATCTTGCGTATCATCTCAATCGTTCGGTTCAAATTAGCGCCAACGCGATCCATCTTGTTCACAAAGCATATCCTGGGAACGCGGTACTTGTTCGCCTGGCGCCACACGGTCTCGGACTGAGGCTGAACGCCGGCCACGGAGTCAAAAACCACCACCCCACCATCCAGAACTCGCAAGCTTCGTTCCACCTCGGCGGTGAAATCCACGTGCCCCGGGGTGTCGATGATATTGACCCGATGATCCAGCCAATAGCAGGTCGTGGCCGCAGAAGAGATGGTGATGCCCCGCTCTCGCTCCTGATCCATGAAGTCCATCACGGTTGTACCGTCATCCACGTCACCGATCTTGTAGGTGCGACCGGTGTAGTACAGCAGCCTCTCTGTAACAGTGGTCTTGCCGGCATCAATATGGGCAATGATCCCGATGTTTCTTACCCTATCCAGGCTGAAGCCCTCAGACATACCACCCACGCCTGCTTTGCTACTAGTGGCCAACTCGGGGGATAACGCAGTTCCAGAACGTTGTTTCACAGCCAATGACTTCTCTAGAATCTAAAGTGCGCAAAGGCCCTGTTGGCTTCGGCCATCTTGTGAGTATCCTCACGCTTCTTGGCAGCCGCACCCTGATTGTGAGATGCATCTACTATCTCAGCCGCCAACTTCTCACCCATCGATCTACCACTCCGTGACCTGGCCGCATCCAGCAGCCACCTTATTGCTAGTGTGGTCCCACGTTCGCCGGTGACTTCCATAGGAACCTGATAAGTGGCGCCGGCCACACGCCTCGCCTTAACCTGCAAGAGTGGCGTCACATTCTTGACGGCCTGCTCCAGCACCTCAATCGGCGCCTTCTTCACTTGCTGGGAGGCAAGCTCGAGAGCCTTATATAGAATCGCTTCGGCTGTCCGTTTCTTGCCGCCCTGCATGACCTTGTTCGTGATCTTGGCCACCAGTACGCTACCGTACTTGCTGTCGGGTTTTAGCTCTCTCTTTGTTACTCTACCTTTTCTTCTTGGCATTCCTCAGTCTCCAGCCCACAAAAAAGCCCGGGTACTCCTTCGCCTTCTTCCGCTCTGGACAGTCCAGAAGCTTTATGCCCCTGAGGACCCCGAGCCCTTGGCTTGTTTCGCTCCGTATCTGCTCCGGGCTTGCCGCCGGTCAGCCACCCCAGCGGCATCCAGGGTACCCCGTATAATGTGATAGCGTACCCCAGGCAGATCCTTCACCCTACCACCCCTGATCATCACCACGGAGTGCTCTTGCAGATTGTGCCCTTCACCAGGTATATAGGCAGTCACCTCCATGTGATTGGTCAGTCGCACCCGGGCAATCTTGCGCAAGGCAGAATTGGGTTTCTTGGGGGTCATGGTCTTCACCTGGATGCAGACCCCCCGCTTCTGCGGCGACCCCTTGGACTTAGTCGCGCGCCGCTTTAGCGAATTGAATCCAACACGCATCGCCGGAGCTGTCGTCCTCCGGAGCTTCTTCCTGCGTCCATGTCTCACTAGCTGATTTACGGTCGGCATTTCTTCATTCCTTCAAGACACGCAAACAGTAAATATAACATCAACGGTAACCGCAGTCAAGGCACCGTCGACCACCGCACCCCACCACATCACCCGCACAGAATCGACGAATAACCATTATATACCAAAGGCAGGACAAGATTCCACCCCACCTCATCAAGGCCCCCTCCCACAGTTTGACTTCAAGCGCAACTCCGCACCTGGAACGCCCCTTGATCTACGCCTGCTGTAATGACCTGCGCCTGCCTGAGCAGCCACACTGAAGACTAGTGCTTGATGCGCTAGCGTTTCTGCCTCTCGTAGTGAGAGACCATGTGGTTGATAGCCCGGGCGGCTCGGCCCATCGTTGGGTATACCGGAAACCCGGCCTCCAGGCAAAGACCTTGCACCTCTCCAGCTACCCTCTCCGCTTCCACAAACCCAGCGGTGAACACGACTACAGCCAAGGGCTTTCTCATGGTCTTTCCCACATCTATGACGGCTTCGATCTGCCCCTTCAGTTCCTCAACCCCACGCCTGGCCGCCGGAACTGCAGCGAACATCACCAGGACAAGATCAATACCGTCGTACTCAGAAATCAGCCTCACTGTCTCCCGGTACAAAGCCGGCTCCCAGTACACGTCTGGAGAAGTGTCCACCGGATTGGCTATCCCGGTTCCGGCAGGCGTCGTGAATGCCCGCAACTCCCGCCGCAGGTACTGCGGGAATGGAGGAACGACTAGACCTGCCTTCTCGCAATCATCAGCGGCCTGGACACTGGCACCCCCGCCGATTCCCACTACAGCAGTCCGCCTGCCT
>Ga0105095_10001536_pt1 | contig 12178 bp, 12 predicted proteins | sample PPLLak2March2015_2_FD_79180 | JGI IMG/M metagenome (GOLD analysis project Ga0105095, IMG submission 79180) | Freshwater sediment microbial communities from Prairie Pothole Lake near Jamestown, North Dakota, USA - PPLs Lake P8 Core (3) Depth... | ecosystem: Environmental > Aquatic > Freshwater >... | reverse complement strand
CGCCACCGCTGCCGCCACCGCTGCCGCCACCGCTGCCGCCACCGCTGCCGCCACCGCTGCCGCCACCGCTGCCGCCACCGCTGCCGCCACCGCTGCCGCCGCGGCGCCTGCGAAAGGAGCGACGGCCTCGGCCTCGACCACGCCCGCCGTCGCGATCGCCCCCTCGATCGCCGCGCTCGCGGTCTCCCCTCTCGCCGCGCTCCCGATCGCGACCCTCCGGGCGTTCACCGCCGGGGCCGCGCTCGCGGCGCTCGCCTCCGCGGTCGCGCTCGCCTCTTTCGGAACGCTCGGGCCGCTCGGGCCTCTCGGAAGGCTCGGGGCGATCGGCGCGCGCGGGGAGCGGACGGGATTCCCGTGAATCCCGATCGAGCACCACCTGCTCCATCGTCTTCTCGCGCTTGCCCTGGAAGTCCACGCGGATCCCGAGGGTGCGCAGGCGCGCCTTCAGGTTGGTGAGCTCGAGGTTCGCGCGGGTGAGCTCCTGGGCCATGTTGTGGAGAAGGAGCACGTAGTACCGGTTCAGATCGGCCTGTCGCGACAGGGCGCTGATGATGGGATTGGGGTTGAAGAACAGCTTCAGCACCGGATTCAACAAACGCCGGGCCGCCCGGATGAGACCTCCGCCTCCGGCGTGCGAGGAGGAGTAGATTGTCTCGGGGTGGAAGCTGTAGTTCCACTTCTCGTCGCGGGCGCGGAACGCGGCGACGAAGTCGCTGTTGAACTCGCTCGCCTCGAGGACCGCGTCGAGCTTCATCTCCGCGATCTCGCGCACTTCGTCTTCCGTATAGAGCCCCTTTCGTTTCTCGTCGATCTTTCGCCGAATGTTGGCCATGATGGCCTCGACGTCGACATCCGTTCCCTTCGCGCTGAAGGTAGACATAGGCCTCCTCGACGCCCTCTCGGCCTCGAGAGGCCCGGGCGCCTTTCCTTTTTGGGCGGTTGTCGTTTGGGGAGAGGCTTCAGCCCGATTCGTGTCCGTGGTAAATCAACGTGACCACGGTCGCTGCCCATAGCGCCACGGCCACGAGAATCGGCCTATCGTTGAGGAGCACCTCGGTAGGATTTCCCCCTTCTTCCTTCTGGTGCACGAGGTAGAGGTAGCGCAGGATCCCATACAGAACAAAAGGAAGGGTCCAAACCAGACGGTCGGTACCGAATCTGGAAATGGTCTCCGGCGCGAGCGTATAGAGCGCGTAGGAGACCACCGTAGAGGCCGTTACCACGGCAATCATCTGATCCAAAAGATACGGGCTGTACTCTCCCAGGATTTTCCGATGCTGCGCCGCCCCGCCGGCCAGAAGCGTCAGTTCCTGCCTCCTTTTGGCGAGAGCGAGAAAGAGCGCGAGCAACAACGTGCAAATCAAGAGCCAATGGCTGAAAGCCACACCAATCGCTACGGCGCCGGCGAGAGCCCTCAAGACGAACCCCATGGCCACGACGAGAACGTCGACCACCACGAAGTTCTTCAATGCCAGCGAGTAGGCCATCATGGCGCCGAAGTACAGGACGGCGACCGCCGCGAACTTCCCGCCGATCGCGAACGACGCCGCAATCGCCGCGACCGCGATCACAACCGACGCCACGTTGGCCACGGACGTCGAGAGCGCCCCCGAGGGGAGCGGTCTCGTGCGTTTCACGGGATGGAGCCGATCCCCTTCGAGATCGGCGAGGTCGTTCACCAGGTAGACCGCCCCCGACAGCATGCAGAACACGACGAAGGCTCCGCCCGCGAGCAGAAGCGAAGGAACGTCGTACAGCCGCTCGGCGAAGATCAGAGCGGCGAGCACGACGAAGTTCTTGGTCCACTGGTGCGGGCGTAAGGAAATGAAGAGCAGCTTGAGCTGGCGGGTGACGGACACCAGCTTCGTTCCTACGGAAATTCTTTCAAGGCCGTGAGGTCCCGAAAGCCTGAAGGACCCTCGTTCGAGGGCCCCGGGGCCGTAGAATCGCTCGTGCTTCGACCCTCCGTCCAGAAGCTACTTTTTGAAACTCTTGACGGCTTCCTCTTCGGTATCGTACGTCTCGAAGACCGTGAGGAGCTTCGTGATCGAGAGCAAATCGTGAATCCGCTTCGTAAGGTGCAACAGCTTGAGTTTGCCGTTCTTGCGGCTCACGGTGGTGTAGCAGCGAACGATTTCTCCCAAGCCGGCGCTGTCCACGTAGGGCACTTCCGCCAGATTCAAGACGATCTTCTCGGTCCCGTTCTCGACCAGCTGATTGATCTTCTCGCGCAGCAGCTCGTCACCCTCTCCGATCAGCATCTTTCCCTGCAGATCCAAAATGGTGACGCCGTCCACCGCTCTTTCATCGATTTTCATCGCTACGAGTTCCTCCTAGACACCGGGACATGAACAGTGCTCCCAATTTGGAGCCGTTCAGAACTATCACAATCTCTTGAATCCTGTCAAACCTTTTGAGCCGGAGTCAGTTAAGCCTCCCAGCGGTGAATGGGGGTCCCCCCGCGCTGCGCTCGGGTTGAGGACTCCTCCTATGCTACCCTCGCCGGCGATGGCAGACCGGTTCCTCGAGAGAATCCAGGAGCGCGCCCGGGCCCGCAAGCTCCGGATCGTCCTTCCCGAATCGAGCGAGCCACGCACGCTCCGGGCGGCCGTCGAAATGAAGTCCCGCGGCATCGCGGAGCCCGTACTTCTCGGCGAGCAGGACGCCATCCGCGAAGCCGCCCGTTCGGCGGGGATTCCCAGGGAGAGGATCGATGCGATCGAGGTCCACTCCCCGCGCTCCCGGGCCGACGCCTACGGACAAAGGCTTCACCGGCTCGCGCGCCATCGGGGTCTCTCCGAGGACGAGGCCCGCAAGCAGGCGCTCGACCCCCTGTACTTCGGGGCGCTCATGGTCGATGCCGGAGACGCCGCGGGCTACGTCGCCGGAGCCTTGAACAGCACCGCGAACGTGCTGCGGCCCGCACTCCGGGTCTTCGGGACGCAGGACGGGATTCACAAGGTCTCGAGCTTCTTCCTCATGAGCTTTCCCGACGAGCGAGGCCAGTATATCTTCGCAGATTGCGCGGTGATTCCCGAGCCCACGTCGACGGAGCTCGTCGAGATCGCCCAGCTCGCGGCCGGGAACGCCCGGCGATTCCTGGAGGTCGAGCCAAGAGTCGCGCTCCTGTCGTTCTCGACGAAAGGAAGCGCCGACCATCCGCGGACTCGGAAGGTTGCGGAGGCGGCGGAGACCTTGAAGGCGCGCTCTCCCGCTCTCGCCGCGGACGGCGAGCTACAGGCGGACGCGGCGATCGTCCCCGAAGTCGGGGCGCGCAAGGCGCCGTCGAGCTCGGTCGCGGGACGAGCCAATACTCTGATATTTCCCGACCTAGACTCGGGAAACATCTCCTGCAAGCTCGTGGAACGGCTAGCCGGGGCCGCGGCCATCGGCCCCATCCTGCAGGGGTTGAAGGCTCCCGCGAACGATCTGTCGCGGGGGTGCAGCGTCGAGGATATCGTGAACGTCGCGGCCATCACTTCCCTTCAGGCTCCGTGAGTCGAAGGGAAGTGATGGGCGGTATCGACTGTGCGCGGACCTAGTCGGTCTGCTCGCGGCGCTGCTTCTTCCGCTGCCTCTTGCGGGCGAGCGCCTGCTTGGCGCGTCGCTTGTCGCCAGGCTTCATGTAGAAGGAGTGCTTCTTGATTTCCTTGATGATGTCTTCCTGCTGCACTTTGCGCTTGAAGCGCCTGAGGGCGCTCTCAATCGACTCGTTGTCGGTGATTCGAATCTCGGCCAATCTTTGCACCTCCTCCCCTGGCTCGATCTGGAAACGGGCGGTAGCTTCCGAGCATCGTATCGGCTGGACGCGGTGTGAATACAGCGGACTCGATGGCGGCTCTAAAGGGGCCCGTTCGCTCGAAAATCACTATAGGGAACGAACTTACCTCTGTCAAACGCTTTTCGCGCCCCTCTCGTCTTGGTTGACACTTTCGAAGGCACTGTGGGATAATCGCCGGGTTTCAAGAGTAAAGCTAACTTGCTGACAGCGTTGACTTTGACCTCCGCAGTCTCGAAGAGCTCCGGGGAAAGTCCGACGTGAGGGTCCTGGTCGTCGGCGGCGGCGGGCGGGAGCACGCCCTGGTCTGGAAGCTCCGCCAGAGCCCCGAAGTCAAGGAGATCTTCTGCGCTCCCGGCAACGCCGGAATTCGCTCGCTCGCGGACTCGGTTCCCATCGACCCCTCGGACATCGTGGAGCTCGCCGACTTCGCGGAGAAGCTCTCCATCCGCCTCACCGTCGTCGGGCCGGAGCTTCCGTTGATACTGGGCCTGGTCGACGAGTTCCAGCGCCGCGGCCTCGCCGTCTTCGGTCCGAACCGGGCCGCTTCCGAGCTCGAGGGCAGCAAGGCCTTCGCCAAAGACTTTCTGAAACGGCACAAAATCCCGACGGCGCGATACCACGTCGTCAGCAGCATGGAAGAGGCGAAGTCCGTCGTCGACAGCAAGGAGGTCGGGCTTCCCCTGGTGGTGAAAGCCGACGGGCTCGCCGGCGGCAAAGGGGTCGCCATCGTGGAGTCCCGCGAGGAAGCTCTGGACCTCGCGAAGAGGCTCATCGCCGAGCGCCAGCTCGGAAGCGCGGGCACGAGGCTGGTCTTCGAGGAGTTCCTCCAGGGCGAGGAGGTTTCCTTCTTCGCCCTCTCGGACGGCCACAACGTTCTTCCCCTGGTCGCGGCCCAGGACCACAAGCGCGCCCTCGACAACGACGAGGGACCCAACACCGGCGGGATGGGATCGATCTGCCCCGCGACCAACCTCAACGCCGACACGCTGAAGCACATCGTGAAGGACGTCGTTCACCCGACGATCTCCGGGCTAGCCGCCGAGGGTCGAAAGTACCAGGGCATCCTGTACTGCGGTTTGATGCTGACGGCGGACGGTCCCAAGGTGCTCGAGTTCAACGTGAGGCTGGGCGACCCCGAGGCGCAGGCGATTCTCCCTCGTCTCAAATCCGATCTGTTCCCCCTGCTGATGGAGGTGAGCCAGGGACACCTGGGTCAGCATCGGCTCGAATGGGTGAGAGAGCCGGCGGTGACCGTGGTCCTCGCCTCGGGGGGGTATCCGGGAAAGTATGAAACGGGTAAGACCATCGAAGGACTCGACTCGGGACAGGTGGAGATGGGCGAGGGCCTCTACGTGTTTCACGCGGGGACGAAGACGGAGAACGGAAAGATCGTCACCGCCGGCGGCCGCGTTTGCGCCGTGACCGGCATCAGCAACAACCTGAAGGGATCGATCGAGCGCGCCTACGAGGGTGTCGAGAGGATCCAGTTCGAGGGCCGCCAGTTCCGGAAGGACATCGGCCAGAAGGCCCTGGCGCGTCTCGCGGGGAGCTGAGATTTGGCGTCACCGAAGGTTTTGATCGTGATGGGGAGCGCCTCCGACAAGGAGGTCATGGCCGAAGCGGCGGAAGTCCTGCGCGATCTCGGCATCGCGTACGAGATGGGCGTCTACTCCGCCCACCGCACTCCGGAGCGTGCCGCGAAGCTCGCTTCCGAAGCCGCTGGACGCGGAGTGCGGGCGATCATCGCGGGAGCCGGCGCCGCCGCGCATCTCGCCGGGGCCATCGCTTCCCGAACGAACTTACCCGTCATCGGAGTCCCCCTCGCGGCGACTCCGCTCGCCGGACTCGACGCTCTCCTCGCGACGGTGCAGATGCCGGCGGGAATTCCAGTGGCGACGATGGCGATCGGAAAGCCGGGAGCCCGGAACGCGGCGTTTCTCGCGGCGCAGATCCTGGCGACGTCCGACGACTCCCTCGCCCGGAAGCTCGCCGCCTGGCGGGAGGAGAAGGCCCGGGAAGTCGAGGCCGCCTCTGAGAAGATGCAGCGAGAGGCCTAGGGTTCCGGTTCCGCTCGATGTGCGGGCGTATCATCCCTGTAATTGAAAGACCATCTTTCAATTTACAGGGATCGCACCCACCGGCAACTGGTTCGCGAGCTGGCCGCAGGCCGCGAGGACGTCGTCTCCCCGGCTCCGCCGCAGGCTCGCCGTGAGGCCCGAATCGGCGAGGATCTCGAGAAACCTCGACGTCGCCCGCGGCGACGAGCGCTCGTGGGGAGCGCCCGGCCAGGGGTTGTACGCAATGAGGTTCACCTTGGCTTTGATCCCGCGTAGGAGCGAAGCCAGCCTCTTCGCGTCCTCCGGTCCGTCGTTCTCGCCTCCGAGAAGGACGTACTCGAAGGTGATGCGCCTTCTCTTCGGGATGGGAAGCGCCCGGGCCGCGTCGAGGAGCTCCTCGAGAGGGTGTTTTCGGTTGATGGGCATCACCCGGGAGCGCACCTCGTCCGTCGTCGCGTGAAGGCTGATGGCGAGCCCCACGGGAGGAGCTTCGGCGGCGAAGCGCGCGAGCTCCTCGACCATCCCCGCGGTCGATACGGTGATGCGGCGGGGCGAGATCGAGAACGCCTCGTCGTCGGTGAGGATCCGGATCGCTTTCAGAACCGCCTCCGAGTTCAGGAGCGGCTCTCCCATTCCCATGAAGACGATGTTGCTCCGCGCTTTCGCCTCGGAGAGGGCTCCGCGCGCGAGAAGGAACTGCGCGAGGATCTCCCCCGCCGTCAGGTTCCGCTCGAAGCGGATGGTCCCCGAGAAGCAGAAGCTGCATTTGAGGGGACAGCCGACCTGTGTCGAAAGGCAGAACGTGCTCCGGCTGGGCCGCCTGCGCGAAGCTTCGGCGAGCCTGGCCGAAGCCCCCGGGGCGAAGGACGGCTCAGGAATATGAACGCACTCGACGTTCCGTCCATCCCAGAGCTCGACCAAGTGCTTGGTGGTTCCGTCCTTCGAGACGTGCCGCGAGGCGATCTTCGGTCTTTCGATCGCGTAGTCGAGCGCGAGCTCTTCCCGGAGCCCCTTCGGAAGGTCGGTCATGCTCTCGAAAGACGAAGCCCCCCGGGCATAGATGGCGCGGTAAATCTGGCGCCCGCGGAAGGCGGGGAGCCCCCGTTCGAGCATCGCCCGCTCGATCTCCTTCCGCTCCAACCCGAAGAGGTTCATACGTTTGGATCCTAGCACGGCGCTGTGTTACCCTTCGGGTCCCTTCCATGTTTCGTAAGGAAGTCCTCGCGAACGGGCTCACCGTTCTGACGGAGAAGATGCCCCATGTGCGCTCGGTCGCCGTAGGCGTCTGGATCCGCCGGGGGAGCCGCCACGAGCAGAAGTCCGAGAGCGGGCTCGCGCACTTCCTCGAGCACATGCTCTTCAAGGGCACCGAGCGCAGGACTCAGGCGGAGATCGCCCAGGAGATGGACGAGATCGGCGGCCAGACCGACGCCTTCACCGCCCACGAGTACGCCGGCTTCCACGCGAAAGTGCTCGACGAGCACGTGGTGCGGGCCGTCGATCTCCTGTCCGACATCGTGTCCCAGCCCCGCTTCGACGCCGAAGAGATCGAGCGCGAGCGCAAGGTGATTCTCGACGAGATGAAGAGCGTCGAGGACACGCCCGACGACGTGGTGCACGACCTCTTCACCGAGGCGTTCTGGCCCGACCACGGTCTCGGCCGGCCGGTGCTCGGCCGGGTGGAGACGGTCTCGGGCTTCACCCGGAAGGATCTCGTCGGTTTTTTCGAGAAGATCTACGCCCCGAGCAACCTGATCGTGGCCGCCGCGGGAAACCTCGAGGAAGAGCAGATCCTCGACCTCGTCCGCGAGCGCTTCTCCTCGCTCGCGACCCCTCCCGACGGAATCGCGAACGTGCCCCCGAAGGTCTCGCCCACGATTCAGCTCGAAGAGAAAGACCTCGAGCTCGCCCATCTCGTCGTCGGCTCCGAAGCGCCTCCTCAGGCCTCGCCCCGCCGCCACGCCGCCTACGTTCTCAACGCCGTTCTCGGCGGCAACCTGAGCTCCCGCCTCTTCCAGGTGATCCGGGAAGAGCACGCTCTCGCTTACTCGGTGTTCTCGAGCCTCAGCGCGTACCACGACACCGGACAGTTCTCGATCTACGCCGGTACCGAGGCACAGAACGTTCCGCTGGTTCTCGACCTGGTTCTGACCGAGCTCCGGCGAATCAAATCGCAGCCGGTGGAACAGGAGGAGCTGAAGCGGGCGAAGAGCCACCTCCGGGGGAGCATCCTCATGGGGCTCGAGTCGACGAGCGCGCGCATGTCGCAGCTCGCCCGTCAGGAGATGTATTTCGGGCGATACGTGAGCGCCGATGAGGTGATCTCGGGCATCGACGCGGTCTCCTCCTCCGAGGTCCTCGAGCTCGCCGCCGAGATATTCGGGCGGGGACCGCTGGCGATGACCGTGCTCGGAAGGCTCGAGCACCTGCGGCCGATTCCGGAGAGCCTGGTTGCCTGAGTTTCATATCTCCATACTGGGAAGTGGAAGCACAGGAAACGTCACTTTCGTCTCCGACGGCTCGGTGAGGGTTCTCCTCGACGCCGGGCTCGCCTGCAAGGAAATCGAGAAAAGGCTCCGGCTCTTCGGCGTCTCGCCCAGGCACATCGACGCCGTCCTCGTCTCCCACGAGCACGGGGACCACGCCCGCGGGGCCTGGCGCTTCTGCTCGAAGCACCGCATCCCGCTCTACGCGACCGAAGGCACGTTCCGCTTCATGCCGCGGGTCCCGGAGAAAGAAGTCGAGTGGGTCCGCGTGCGCTCGGGCGGGAGCTTCAAGCTCGGCCGGCTGACCGTCGATCTGTTTCCGACGCCCCACGACGCCGCCGATCCCGTCGGGTTCCGCCTGCGGCGTGGACGGCTCGCGTTCGGACACGTCACCGACATCGGCCACGTGTCGGAGGAGGTGGCGACGGGCCTCCGAGGCTGCGACGCCATCCTCATCGAGTCGAACCACGACATCGAGATGCTGCGCTCGGGCGATTATCCCGAGTCACTCAAGAACCGGGTCGGGAGCCGCTGGGGTCATCTCTCGAACGAGGCCCTCGCGCGCTACCTCGAGGAGCGCCTTCCCGACGCCGTGCGCCACCTGTTCCTCGCCCACCTCTCGCGGCAGAACAACCACGAGACCCTGGTTCTCGACTGCTGCCTGGAGGCGCTCCGGCGGCGCGGGGGACGGGCGCCGAAAGTGCATCTCACCTATCCCGACCGGCCGACCGCGATGCTGCGGGTGAGCGAGGCGAAGCCGGTCCTGGTCGAAGAGCGGGCTCAGGGAGTTCTGGTTTTCGAAACATGCTGCCATGCTGACTGACCGATACGTCCACCCCGAGATGGGCCGCATCTGGAGCGCGGAGTCGAAGTTCGACGCCTGGCGCGAGGTTGAGCTGGTAGCCTGCGAGGTGATGGGGGAAGAGGGCATCGTCCCGAAAGAGGCCGCGCGGGAGATCCGGGCGAAGGCCTCCTACTCCATCGAGCGCATCGACGAGATCGAGCGCGAGGTCAAGCACGACGTCCTCGCCTTCACCCAGGCGCTCGCGGAGAGCGTCGGCGAGGCGGGTCGTTGGATCCACTTCGGGCTCACGAGCTACGACATCGTGGACACCGCGCTGGGAATGAGGATGCGGGACGCGATGGACTTGATACTCAAGGACGTCGCGGCGCTGTCCGCGGTCCTGAAGTCCCGCGCCTTCGATCACAAAAAGACGGTGATGGTGGGCCGAACCCATGGTGTCCACGCGGAGCCGATGACCTTCGGCATGAAGCTCGCCCTCTGGTACGCGGAGATGGAGAGAAACCGCGCGCGGCTCGAGCGGGCTCGCGACGTCGTCGCCGTGGGAAAGCTCTCCGGCGCCGTCGGAACGTTCGCCCATCTCCCGCCCCTCATCGAAGAGAAGATTTGCGCGAGGCTCGGCCTTACGCCCGCCCCGATCGCGACCCAGGTGCTGCAGCGCGACCGCCACGCGGAAGCGCTCTCGGCGCTCGCGATCGTCGCGTCGACTCTCGACAAGATCGCGGTCGAGATCCGGAGCCTCCAGCGGACGGAGATCCGCGAGGTCGAGGAGTTCTTCTCGGAGAAGCAGAAGGGCTCTTCCGCCATGCCCCACAAGAGAAACCCCGTCATCTCCGAGAACATCTCGGGGCTCGCGCGCGTCATCCGGGGAAACCTCCAGGCGGGGCTCGAGAACATCGCCCTCTGGAACGAGCGCGACATCTCCCACTCCTCGGCGGAGCGGATGATTCTCCCCCAGAGCTTCATGCTCACCGACCACATCCTGAGGCGCGCGGCCTCGGTTCTCGACAACCTCATCGTCTATCCCGAGAAGATGCGGGAGAACCTGGAGTCGATGAAGGGACTGGTTTTCAGCGGACAGGTGCTGCTCCAGCTCGCGAAGAAAGGACTCGCTCGCGAGGAGGCCTATCGCCTGGTGCAGAGAAACGCCATGGCCGTATGGCAGAAGAAGGGAACGCTCCGCGACCTTCTCGGGAACGACCCCGAGGTCCGGAAGTGGCTCGACGAGGCGGAGCTCGATCGGGCCTTCGATCTCGAGCGGCAGATGGAGCATATCGACACCATCTACCGCCGGGTGTTCGGAACCCATAATTGATGTCATGAAGGTAAACGTCATCGTCCGGCTCAAAGAAGCGGTCCACGATCCCCAGGGGGAGACCATCGGCAACGTCCTGAAACAGGTCGGCTACGGAAGTGTTTTCGCCGTGCGCCAGGGGAAATTCTTCGAGCTCACCCTCGAGGCCGGCACCAAGGAAGAAGCCCAACGTCTCGCCCGGGAGATCGCCTCGCGCGTGCTCTCGAACCCGGTGCTCGAGGTCTTCGAGGTGGAGGTTTCGGACTAACGTGCCGCGCTTCGCCGTCTGCGTCTTTCCCGGCTCCAACTGCGAAGAGGACGTGAAGTACGCTCTCGAGGACGTCCTGGGAGAGCCGACGGATCTCGTCTGGCACAAGGAGACTTCTCTCGAGGGATACGACGCCGTCATCCTTCCCGGAGGCTTCGCCCACGGCGACTACCTGAGGCCCGGCGCACTCGCCCGGTTCTCGCCCGTCATGGACCCGATCCGGGAGATGGCGGAGGCGGGAAGGCCGGTCATCGGGATCTGCAACGGCTTTCAGATGCTCCAGGAAGCCGGCCTTCTCGAAGGCGCCATGCTCCGCAATCGCACCCTCACCTACATCTGCCGGTACGTGGACCTCCGCGTCGAGCACACGGACTCTCCTCTCACCGCGACTCTCGAGGAGGGCGAAGTCCTCCGGATTCCGATAGGCCACGCCGACGGGAACTACTTCGCCGACGAGACGACGCTCGACACCCTCGAGACGAAGGGCCGCGTCCTCTTTCGTTACGTTACCAACCCGAACGGCGCCGAGAGGAGCATCGCGGGAATCCGGAGCGAGCGCGGCAACGTGGTGGGATTGATGCCGCACCCCGACCGCTGCTACGAGCCCGATCTCGGGACGGACGACGGACGGAGAGTGCTCGAGAGCCTGGTTGCCTGGACGAAACAGCATGCCTGAGCTCGAAGAATCCCTGAAGGCCCACAACCTCACGCGGGAGGAGTACGACCGTATCGTCGAAAAGCTCGGGCGCGAGCCGAACGAGAACGAGCTCGGGATGTTCTCGGTGATGTGGTCGGAGCACTGCAGCTACAAGAGCTCGCGAGTCCACCTGAGACGGCTTCCGACCCGCGGTCCTCGCGTGCTCCAGGGTCCGGGAGAGAACGCCGGGGTCGTCGACATCGGGCACGGCCTCGCCGCGGTCTTCAAGGTCGAGTCCCACAACCACCCGTCCTTCATCGAGCCTTTCCAGGGGGCGGCGACCGGAGTCGGGGGCATCATCCGCGACATCTTCACCATGGGCGCGCGCCCGATTGCGCTCATGAACTCCCTTCGTTTCGGGCCGCTCTCCATCCGGAAGAACCGCTCGATCCTCACCGGAGTCGCCGCCGGCATCGCGAGCTACGGAAACAGCATGGGGATCCCGACCGTGGGAGGCGAGGTCTCTTTCGAGGACGTCTACAGCCTGAACCCTCTGGTGAACGCGTTCTGCCTCGGCATCGCTCCCAAGGACCGCATATTCCTCGCGCGAGCCGAAGGCGAGGGAAACCCCGTGTTCTACGTGGGCGCGAAAACGGGGAAGGACGGAATCCACGGGGCGACGATGGCGTCCGCCGAGTTCGACGAAGCGGCCGAGGAGAAGCGCCCCACGGTTCAGGTCGGGGATCCTTTTCTGGAGAAGCTCCTCCTCGAAGCCTGCCTCGAGCTCATGGCGACCGACGCTCTGGTCGCCATCCAGGACATGGGCGCCGCGGGGCTCACCTGCGCCTGCTCG
>Ga0105095_10001534_pt1 | contig 12194 bp, 4 predicted proteins | sample PPLLak2March2015_2_FD_79180 | JGI IMG/M metagenome (GOLD analysis project Ga0105095, IMG submission 79180) | Freshwater sediment microbial communities from Prairie Pothole Lake near Jamestown, North Dakota, USA - PPLs Lake P8 Core (3) Depth... | ecosystem: Environmental > Aquatic > Freshwater >... | reverse complement strand
TTGGTTGGGGATGCAATGAGGATATAAGAGATTTGGAAAAATATCAATCACCATCCTGGCTCAAGGGAAAATTATTTACTCAAATAAAGGCACAGGAAGACCTCAGCATATTTATTTCATGTTTGGAAAAGACTGGCTATGACACTCTTTTAAATACCTCTGGGAGTTATACTTTATTTGCACCAACGGACGAAGCATTTCAAAAATTCTTTCAGGATCATCCGGAGTATAGTTCAATAGAGGATATTCCGGTTAAGGAGCTGGATGCTATTGTAAGATATCAGATTATTTATAATGCCTGGACCAAGAAACAATTCCAGACTTTAGATGTGAGCGGATGGATTGATCCGGATAATGAATTAAGTAAACCCAGGGCATATAAGCGTGCCACACTGTTTTATGAAGAAAATAAAAGTTTTCCCGCTAAACGTTTTGGAAGTTATTATCGAATAACAGATTCGACGGAATCAACCGGCAATAAGATAGCATTTACTGGATTCAATAAATATTGTCCTATTTTTTTTCAGGAATTTTTTAATGTGTATGATTTGAACTACAATGATTACGAATTTTATTTTAACAGATCATTTGATCCTGGAAAAATATATTTTGCCGGCGCAGAAATCATTAGTGAAGAGATCCCGGCAGAGAATGGATATATTTATAAGACGGACAGAGTAGTTACACCATTGCCTAATGGTGAAGCAATACTTGATAAGGGTTTTGAGAGCTACAGTTACAAAAAATTCCTTGATATGGTTCATACTTTTTCAGAATTTTATGTCAATTTTGAGGCAACATATAATCAGCCTGGCGCTGATCAGGGATTAGCTGTAGATACCCTTTACAACCTGTCGTATCCTGACCTGATAATTAATATTCACAATGAATTGACTGTAAATAATGATGCACGAAATACGCATAGTGCGCATCCTGGGTTACTGGCCCCGACAGACCAGGCATTAGAATCTTTTTTAAATGAGTATTTATCAGCATGGGGAGATTATAAAGACCTGCCTGACTTAATAAAACAATTAATAGTTGATTCCTATATGTCACAGAATGCTATTTACAGAACGGATATCAGCAAAGGTTTTATTAACGGTTTAAATGACAGCATATTAATAAGTGAAGATGATATTATTCAAAAAGTTTTTGGCAGTAACTGTTCTTTTCTCGGTTTGAATAAGGCTATCGTACCACGAGTTATTACAAGTGTTTGCCGTCCTATGTATATTACCCGGGAATATGAGACTATGATGTATGCATGTGAGGATACGAGGGTTTTAACTGCACTGAAGAAACAAAATGCAAATTTTGGATTTTATTTACCACCGGATATGGCAATTGGGAGGGATCCGGGAGATTCCAGTCTTATCAGGGTGATTACTAATTCTGAATTAAACCGGTATTATTTTATGGGAAGAAACAGGACTAAAGCAGTTAATGAGTTCCGTTCTGTAAATGAAATACGTAATCAAATCCTGAACCAGATAACTGAATCAAATCCGGATGGATCTGCTGACAAAGAGTTTTTAAAAACTCTGGGGGGAAATTATATTATTGTAAATAATATTGATGGTACAGCTCAGGGTACCAGTCCCAGTAAATATGGATATAAAGGTGTAGAGCAGATTTCCATTTATCCAGAGCTGTATCAGGAATATACAGATAATGGAAAAGTATTTACTGTTAATGGATGGTTTTATTTCGATAATATAGTTAGTTACGTTGGTTTATTTTTGACCAGATATCCTGAATTCCTGGATTTATTAGAAACAGCAGGGCTCTATGATCCAGTTACCTATCGTTTGAAATTCTTAATAGATGGTGAGTTTTATACCGTATTTGTTCCTACCGCTCAGGCATTGAGTGATTATCGTGTAGATACATTATCCGTTGATGAATTAAGAGATTTTTTGATGCTTCATTTTGTTAAGGGAGAATTAATCTTTACAGACGGAAAAAAACCATTCAAGTATTATCCAACATCACTTCTGGATGAAAGTTCAACTACTTATAATACTATATACTCTTCTTTGAATATCAGACCCAGGCCAAATACTATCGAGATACTTGATAAGAATGGAGATGTTTATTTGGATATCCGTGAAAATGGGGAATTAACAAATAAATTTATAGCATATCAATACATTAAAAATTCGCCGACTCCCTCTTCTTGGGATTATATTGTTACCGGAGTTATCCATGAAATAGACAAGGTGCTAAGAGAAGATTTATTAGATGCAAATTAATAGTGTTTTCATAATCTATAGAAAGCATGAGTGATATTCGTAATTTTCTGATAATCATTAGCTTATTATTTCTGAACTTAGAAATAATGGCACAAGAGGGAGGGGTGATACGTGGCCAGATTAAGGACAAAACTACAGGTGAGTCACTTCCTGGTGTGAATATTGTTGAACTTGATGATCAGAACCGTATTGTTAATGGAAGACCAAGTGATATTAACGGGAATTATGTTCTTGAAGTAAAAGATATTAATCATAATATTCAGGTAAGTTATCTTGGTTATATTAGCCAGACTTTTAAGATAAATTCCAGGACAATAATAAATATTGAACTGGAAGAAAAAACCGAGAATATAAAGGAAGTAAGCATCGTAGCGAAAACCTCATCGAATGCACTTACAGGAGTATCCCTCAGGGATCAGGCGGGGGCAGTCACTCAGGTTAATATGGATGAATTAGCCGGTTTGTCTACTGCAACGGCTGCAGATGCATTGCAGGGACAGGTACCGGGATTAGATATTTTAGCAGCTTCCGGGAATCCCGGAAGTGGATCAAGCATTGTGATCAGGGGAATGGGAACTCTTGGTAATGCTAACCCATTAATTGTTGTAGATGGTATTGCTCAGGATATAAAAATCCAGGATTTTAATTTTGCCTCTGCAGATCAGCATGATCTGGGTCAGTTACTTAATATTGCTCCTCAGGATATTAAATCTGTGACAGTATTGAAGGATGCAGCTTCTACTGCAGTATGGGGTTCAAAAGGGGCAAATGGTGTCCTTCTTATTGAAACACAGACAGGTGCCAGCGGAAAGATCAAATTCAATTATGAATATAAATTCAGTGCCAATGTCCAGCCGCCTCTGATTCCATTGTTGAATGGGGACGAATATATTACTTTACAGTTGGAAGAATGGCATAATTACGCAGGTATATACGATATCCCCAAGGAAATCGCGTATGACAAAAATTATCTTGATTTTTATAATTATTCTGCAAATACAGATTGGATAAACGAAATTACCAGGACTTCATTTACTCATGATCATTTCTTTAAACTGTCGGGTGGTAGTGAAAAGAGCAGGTACTATACTTCCTTTAATTATTATAAAGAATCAGGTACCACAACTAATACTGCGTTCAGGCGATTTTCAGTGAGATCCAATTTTGATTACAGACTCTCGGATAAATTGCTGTTTACTATTAATTTTAGTTATAGTAATACATTCAGAGAAGATAATCCTGAGGACATTAGATCAATGGCCTATATTAAATCTCCTAATATGAGCGTATGGGAGTATAATGAAAATGGAGATCTTACGGGTGAGTACTTTACTCCGATTGTAAGTTATCAGGGTAGTGGGAACACTTTTTTCAATCCTGTAGCTATTTCTGAGCTCGGGAATAATGATATTAAGGGAAATGAAATCCAGAACAATTTTGTGGTTGAATATGATGTTTTAGATTGGATGAAATTCCAGGAAAGCGTTTCTTTTTCATTTATCAATGAAAAGGGAAACAGATTTATACCGGGTTCAGCAATTGGAGCTGACTGGCTTGATGATTCGATTAACGTTGCCGAAGAACAAAATAGCATGAATATTCGCTGGATGAGCCGCTCTCAATTATTTCTGCAGCCTTTCAAGCAAAATGACATTCATTCGTTAACAGGTGTATTAATGTGGGAGATGGAGCAGAAGGAATATGATTGGATGACATTATTTACTCATAAAAGCCCAAGCTCAGAAATTACCGATCCTGCTGCAGGGTCCCCATATGGATTGATGCGTTCGGGCATTTCCCAATCTGTGTTATTGGGAGCTTTTGCCAGCTTAAATTATAAATTTAAGGATCGTTATATTATTAATCTGAATGTGAGAAGTGATGGAAGCTCCTCATTCGGAGCAGGTAACCGGTGGGGTATATTCCCTAGTATATCGGGTGCCTGGAGATTTTCCGAAGAAAGTTTCATGGATAATCTGAAATTTCTGAATGACGGTAAACTCCGTATTGCCTGGGGTCAGTCAGGGAAAGGAATCGATGATCCATATGCTACATTTTCCTATTATGCGTCTTCCGGTCAATATATGGAGAATCCGTCTATTATACCGGTTCAGATTGAGCTTGCCAATTTAAAATGGCAAACCGTTGAAAGCTGGAATGGAGGAGTTGATTTAGGTTTATTTAACAACCGCATCTATATTACTGGAGAAATTTATAAACAGGTGACAAAAGACCTTCTATGGGAAGATTATGTTATTCCCGGATCATCAGGTTATTCCCGGCTTGGATATTTTAATGGCGGACAACTGCAAAATATTGGATGGGAATATTTTATGAGGGGAGCTGTTATTGATCATAAAGACCTGAAACTTTCCCTTAGTTTCAATATTTCCAGGAATTTAAACAGCTTTTTATCATTCCCTGAGAATTTTTTAACTGTACGGGGCAGTTCGATTGGAAATGGTGTCTATCCCAGAAAAGCTGAAATAGGAAAACCAATTGGTTCTTTTTACGGTTTCAGGTATTTAGGTGTCTATCCTACCGATGAGGATGCTATTGCCCGTAATAAGAATGGAGATATTCTGATAGATGGGAATGGCGATCCTGTTTATATGACTTACCAGGGAACTTACAAATTTCAGGGAGGTGATGCAATTTATGAAGATGTGAATTATGATGGTAAAATTGATCTTATGGATGCTGTATACCTTGGTGATTCAAATCCTGAGTTAACAGGAGGTTTCAATACATCAATTAAATATAAACAATTTAGTGCCTCATTTGATTTCTTTTACAGGCTTGGTTATGATATTATAAATCAAGTAGCGATTGAGACAGAGGGGATGCGCAATAAGAATAACCAGAGCACAGCTGTTTTGCATAGATGGAGGTGGTATGGTCAGGATGAAGAAGGATTATTGCCCAGAGCTTTTATGAATCATCCCTGCAATAATCTGGGATCCGACCGGTATGTGGAGCGGGGTGATTTTCTTAGATTGAATAATGTAGTTTTTATGTACAGGTTGGGAGAAAATATTACACAAAAATTTCATATAAGCGGAATAGATTTAGCAATTAATATTCGCAAGCTCTTTACAATTACCAGGTATACAGGACAAGATCCGGAGATCGGCAGAGTGGAAAAAGATCCATTCTGGTTGGGATTGGATAATGCGCGAACTCCTACTCCCAAAATTTATAGTTTTCGTATACTGTTAAATTTTTAATATCATCAAAGCATTATATAATGATAAAGAAGGTATTTTTCTGGGTTTCAATAATTTTCTTTTTTACCGCCTGCGAGGATACTCTTGTAATTTTACCTCGTGACGGACTGGTAAAAAATGAGTACTGGAAATTAAAAGAAGATGTGGAGGCTACCTTAATGGGGGCATATCAAAAATTTGCCCAGATGGATTATTTACTTTTTTTTTATGGAGAATTAAGAGGTGATTTACTTGAGCAAGGGGGGAATCTGCCGAATGAATGGAGAGATATTATGAATGGTAATATTTATCCTTGGAATTCCTTAACAGCTTGGACTCCTTTTTATTCAATAATTAATTATTGTAATTCTGTGCTGGCCTATTCACCTCAGGTGAAAGAGTCAGATCCTACTTTTACCCAATATAAACTGGATCAATATAATGCTGAGGCCATTTTTTTAAGAAGTCTTGCTTATTTCTACCTGGTAAGGATTTTTAAAGATGTACCCTATATCATTCATCCCTATGATACTGATGAACAGGATTTTTTCCCGTCAAAAACCGAAGGTGAGTTGATTCTCAATACAATAAAACTGGATTTGCAACAGATTATAGATAAAATTCCCAAAGAGCATTCAACCAATGCCGAAACCCGTGGCAGGGCAACACGGGGAGCTGTCAATGCATTACTTGCTGATATTTCATTGTGGACATTCCATTACGAGGATTGCATAAAATATGTGGAAGATATAGAACAAAATGAACTGTACAAACTTTTACCCGGAGGGAAATGGTTTAATTTATTTTCCGAAGGGAATACTCTTGAAGGTATTTTTGAATTTCAGTTTGACGGCAATCTTGGTCAGTATAATCATATGTACAATCTTACCCGGCCGGAAAATAACTATTTTCAGGTTAGTTCTTTTGGCCTGGAAATATTATTGCCTGAAATTTCCAATGAACTTATAAGAGGTTTCGGTACAGTAAATCCTTTAAATGAATTTATCTGGAAATATGTTGGAATTAAACCTGATGAGTATTCCAGGCGTTCCAGTGCAGAACAGGCTGATTGTAACTGGATCGTTTACCGGCTGGCAGATGTTCTGTTAATGAAGGCTGAAGCTTTATCCCAATTAGGCAGTTATAATGAAGCCTTAATTATTGTAAATCAAATCCGCGATCGGGCTTTTATGGGAGTTGTAAGTGCCCCGCAGAATCCCCAGGCGTATGAAGATATGATCCTGATGGAGAGAGCAAAAGAATTGGCTTATGAAGGAAAACGATGGTTTGATCTTTTAAGGATGGGAAGAAGAAATAATTATGAAAGAAAAACTACATTGATAGAAATCGTTATTGAGAAGGTTCCTGCAACTCAGAAAAGAGTGCTTGCCTCTAAATTAAATGATCCTAATGGTTGGTATTTACCTATTAATGATCAGGAAATGGAAACGAATGTCAATCTTGTACAAAATCCATATTATCAAGTATATGAATAAAGTTTTTTGTTTGATTTCTTTCCTGTTTATTATATTCATGGTTGCCTGTGAACCAGAATATACTATTACACCTTTTTTTGAAGGAATTTATAAGGGAAGAAACGAATCCATCACCGAATTTATTGTAAATAAAGCTGACACCTTTGCCAGATTCAGAGATTTGATGATAGCAGGAAATCTGGATAAAACGTTATCAGCATTTAATCCACATGGTGATAATTATACACTCTTTTTACCAACAAATGAAGCTTTTGATAGATTCATCTCGAACAGTAAAAAATATAATTCTTTCCAGGATTTACTGGATGATAAAGATTATGTAAATGAATTGGTCAGGTACCATGTCGTCAATATGGCTTTAAGAGCCAATGATTTTCCTTATGGTGCTCTGCCTGATACTTCCCTGTCAGGAGATCTGTTATCTATCAGTTATCGTAGTCATGGAGACACAGTATTGCCGATAGTTAATAATAATGCTTCTTTAATAATTTATGATATTGAATTAATCAATGGATTTATCCATATAATTGATGAGGTGCTGGAACCAATTGTTTTTAATAATTATGAATGGCTGAAGCAGTATCCCGAGTATTCAATTTTTACCATGGCATTGGAAACAACCGGTTTAAGTGATACGTTCGCTGTCCAGGTGAGTGATGCAAAAATTATAAATCCTCCCAGCTCATTATTTGTGGAACCTGATGAAATATTCAATAATGAGGGAATATTCACCATTGATGATTTAATTAACAAATATAGCCCCGACAACCAGGATTATTACTCATCTTCCAATGGATTGTATCAGTTTGTTGCGTATCATATTATGGAAGGGAAAGTGTTTCTTAATGATTTTGAAGGTCAGAATACCAATTATAATACTTTTTCCGATTTACCAATATCAGTCGATGGTACAGGTATTGATATAAAAGTAAATTCCGGATCTAAAATTTTCGATACATTAATCAGCGGAAATGATACATCATTTATTGATTTTATCATGATAAATTATAATTTAAGTAATGTTATTTCAAAAAACGGAGCAATACATTTTATTCAAAATATAATGGAACAATACACGCCCAAACCAAGGCAATATATTTTCCAATTTTATGAAGATCCACTAATATTTTCAGCCAGCCAACGGCCCAATACATACGAATTTGAAGATCCAGAAGATTTTGAAAAGATTACCTGGCATGGAGTTAAATATATTAAATATGTAAAACTTGGAAGTAGTTCAGGGTATTATAACGATGATTATCTTGAAATTGAAGGTGAGTTTTCAATTACTTATGAAATTCCAAAAATACTGCCAGGTTTATATATGCTTCAGATCACAGCCAATGCAAATTATTATAACAATGCATTCATACAGATTTTCCTGGATGATAGAAGAGTAGGAGGAAATATTAATTTAACTTCCGGAGCGAGTTATAATACTATTGATATTAATCCGATAAGCTTTATTAATTATGAAAAACATCAGCTTAGAATTCAGACTTTAATACCTGGCCGGTTAACATGGGACTGTGTAATATTTAAACCAATTTAAGTAAGAATGAAAACATCTGGTTTTATATTATTGATCATTTTAATTCTTTTTACAACTTGTACGGTTGAATGGGAAAATCATTACGGAAAAGTCGAGAAAAGTGTAAATGTTAAATTGTGGGATACCTTAAAAGCATTGGACAAATACTCAGAGTTTGTAAAAAGTATGGAGTTTTTAAAATTAGATACGGCTATTAAATCTTCTAACTCTAAAACATTATTTATTCCAACAAATGAGGCTTTTATTGAATATTTAGATGAAGATACGACCGGATTCAGGGAGACTATGGGATATCATATAATTCCCACATTCTTTTTGTTGCAAAATGTTGAAAATAATCATTCCCGCAAATTAGAAACGTACTTTGAAAAGTTTGCCACTATTCAAAATTCAGATAATATCTATTACATTGATGGGATTGAAATTACCGGTAGCAGTTCTTTATTTTTGGATGGAAAATTTTACGAAATTGAAAGAGTTATCAGGCCCACGCCTAATTTATATGAATACCTTAAATGGAATAATCCTCCTATTCAAAAATATATTGATTTGCAGGACACAGTAATATTAGACATGGAAAAAAGTAAACCTTTAGGTTTTAATGAACAAGGTCAAACGATCTATGATTCTGTAACGATAATATCAAATCTTTGGGAAGAAGAATATTTTCCAATTTCCGAGGAATTCAGAGATATTTTTGCCACCCTTGTTATTCCTGATCAATTAAGTTATGATGCTGCTCTTGATGAAATGTCTCAGGTATTGGGAGGGAAATATATGTCCCATGAAGATATACCATCTGACTGGCAGAATAGTGTTCTTATACCGGTTTTACTTTATCAGGGGATGTTTAGTGGATTATGGAATCCTGTCGATTTTGAAAATGAAATTATTGTGAATATCATTAGCGACACGATTAATTTTAATACCGACATTGATACTGCATCCCGGAAGATCTGTACGAATGGGTGGGTGTATAATTACGCTTCCTTTTCCATTGGAGATACTTTGTATCTTCGGAATATATTAGAACCTGAAAATTTTGTTGAAAATATTGGTTTTAATAAGTTTTCATGGATCGAGGAAGGAGTAACTGTTGAAGGGAATTCAAATTATCTGCCTGTTAAACAAATGTTAGTCGGAGAATCAAATGATACCATAGTCAGCGTGAAATTTGACAAGGGTTATACAGGAGATTATGCATTAACGCTTACAATGAAACATGTCTTTCCTCAAAAATACCGGATGGTATGGAGAACCCAATATAGGCTCTCAGGTGTATATTCAGTCTATATAAATGGAGTAAAAATTTTATTAGGTTTTGATCAGTTAGAGGAATTTGATTCTTTTGACCTGATAAATGGTTTTTATAGTGTATCAGGCCAGCAATTATATCCTGATAGGAAAGGATTTTGCGATGTGGATGGCTGGGTGGAAAATCTTACCGATTATGGGGATGTCGATATCAAGATTGAATACCAGGGTCCGGGTTTAGGTTTTGAAAACGGATTAAGTATTGATTATATCGGATTGTTTCCGGAATGAAACTGAGAAATAAAACTAAAGTTATTATGTTAAGAAGCAGCAGAAAGTATTACCTTCTTCTTTTATTCCTGTGTGTTGCATTGCATTCAGTATCAAGTCAGGATTCCCTTATTGTTACCGGCAAAATTTTTGCCAATAAGCATACACCTTTAAAGGATATTTCAGTCAGTGTGGAAGGAAGAGAAATTACCCCTGTATTAACTGATCAGGATGGTGCATTTACAATAACTGTACCTTCCGGGAATGAATGGTTAATATTAAATTCGGTCGGGATCTATAAGAGTAAAAGAGTTTTTTTAAATAACAAACAAACAGTTATAACATTCCTGGCCGAAGAGGAAATGCAATCTGGTTATGATGATGTGGACTTATTATACCAATCAGAAAAGCAAAGAGATATTATTACCTTTTTCACAAATCTCGATTTAAATCTGGTACATAAAAGAAATATAGTTTCTATTGATCAGGCTTTTCAGGGTGCGGTACCTGGAATGTTTACAACCAGTCATTCCGGTATGCCCGGGCAAGGAACCGTAAGTTTTCTGCGGGGAATCAAATCCATGAATACTTCCAATACTCCTTTGTTTATTATTGATGGTATACCTTTAGAAAATCCAGGCCTTTTTGGATCAAATATTGAAGGAAATCCTTTTAATCCACTTTCGACTTTTGATCCTGCAGATATTTCCAGTGTTACAGTTCTGAAAGATCCAACATATACTTCTCTCTATGGCACAAAAGCATCAAATGGTGTAGTGTTAATTCAAACATTGCAACCACAGGCCACACAAACATCTATTAATGTATCTCTGCAAAGTGGATATAATTTATCTCCTGATAATTTAATTCCTCAACTAAATAATGAGCAATACAAATCTCTTGCGAATGAAATTCTTGTTTCATCCCCTGTTAGAGAAGAACTGTTTGAAAAAAGATATCCTGGATTATATGTTACTGAAAATGATGATGAATATTTCAGATATATGCATAATACCAATTGGCAGGAACTGATTTTTGCAGATTCATGGTTTTATGATGCATATCTGTCCCTCAGTGGTGGAAGTGAAATTTCCACACATGCATTATCCGTTGGATATCATAATCAGGGCGGTGTTTTTAAAAATACCAGTAATAGTCGTTTTAATGTTCGTTTTGTCAGTAATTTAAATGTTTTTCGCTGGTTTAAAATGAATGTTATAGCTAGTCTTGCTAACTCTAATTCTTCCCTTAAAGAATCCGCACTCTCTTTCGAAACCAGTCCCATCATGACTGCATTATCTAAACCTCCGATACTTAATCCATTTAAATATGATGATGAAGGTCAGAAACTAACAATTTTAGATGAAGTGGATGAATTAGGGACAAGCAATCCATTAGCTGTGGTAAATAATTTTATCGGAGATAATAAGAATTATCGTTTTATTTCTTCTATTAAAGGACAGGCTGATATTTCAGAAACTTTAAAATGGAATACTCTCGTTGGTATTAATTTTAATACGATGAAGGAATATGTATTTATGCCAAATATTGGCATGGAAAAATATTTCTTTGGAGAGGCAGATAATGTTTCACAATCAACTGATAATCAAATATTTTCTTTTTTTACAGATAATTATCTAAATTTTAAAGAACAGTATAATTCTATACATAGTATAAGTACCTTCGTTGGATTTAGAATCCATACCAATAATTTTCATTCAGATTTTGGTGAGGCTAAGAATTTACCTGAAAATGATCAATATACCAATCTTCAATCTGGACAGAGTGACTATCGGAGAATAACCGGAGCAACTGGTACATGGAACTGGTTGTCTGTCTATAACCAGGTAAGCTATAAATTCAAAGATAAATATATTCTGAATACAGGATTGTCTGCTGATTTTTCTACCCGTGTAGGAAAGGAAGCTGAAACAACTTTTCATTTTTTTGGATTACCATTTGGATTGTTTTATTCTGTTGGTGCAGGTTGGAGAATATCGGAGGAATTCTTTCTCAAACAGTTTCAGGGACTGGAAAATCTTTTATTAAGAGTGTCGTATGGAATTACAGGAAATGATGATATTGGTAATTATAATGCACTTGATTATTACACATCCGTCAGGTACAGGGAAACCTCAGGTTTGATTCCTGATCCAGGTTC
>Ga0105095_10001533_pt1 | contig 12195 bp, 10 predicted proteins | sample PPLLak2March2015_2_FD_79180 | JGI IMG/M metagenome (GOLD analysis project Ga0105095, IMG submission 79180) | Freshwater sediment microbial communities from Prairie Pothole Lake near Jamestown, North Dakota, USA - PPLs Lake P8 Core (3) Depth... | ecosystem: Environmental > Aquatic > Freshwater >... | reverse complement strand
TGGTCCAGGGATGATGCTTGCAGATCGTCGCGCAGAGAAGCATCCAGCCTGATTTCGCTTTCCTTTCGATTGAGAATCTCTGCAATAACTTTAAGCACACGTTGTTGTACGCTGACGTTCATGGAATTGCTACTCGAGCGGTTTGGGAAAGCGGTAATGTCTGATGCATTCATGGTTATTTGCGGTAGCTATTTATGTTGATACAAGTTCAATGTGGCGCTTGGACCGCCAATCTGCTTGGCTGTTAAGCATCTCATCACGAGGTGACATCCTGAGGCTGTCTGGTAGTGGAGCAATATCGATATCGTAGACAGCGCGTCGCAAGGCAGAATAATCAGTCGCACTATCTGCCCGCAGGCGATCAACTCCTCCAGACATGGGATGTATTCGCTGTGCGGCTATATAGCGATGGTAAATGGCCTGACGATAACTCTCGTCTGATAATCCTCCCGCCTTAAGCAGGAAACGGTAATAACTGACGTAGGCATGATAAAGCAGATCTTCAAGCCGTTCGCGGGTTAGATTGGGATGCAACCAGGTTGAATGAGTAGTATCAAAACGATCAAGATTTTTTTCTGTAATCAATCCTGACTTATAGAAGTCATTATATTGTTCAGTTCCAGGTATAGGTGTAAGGATATAAAAGGATGCCACCTTTGGGTGCAATGTTTTCAGCACCTCAATATGGTTTTCTATTTCATCCTCATTGTCATCGGGAAAACCGATTATATTGGAAAAATGAGCGCGTATTCCCGCCTCATGACACAATCGTACGATCTCCGCATAATGTTTCGGAAAATTATGATATTTCCCCGCTGCCTTGAGTGTTTTACGATTAAAGGACTCGACGCCTACGAACATTTCAACACACCCGGCACGGCCGAGCAGGGCAACCAATTCCGGATCCTTCGCAATCTGCGCATCGCACTGGCAAAAAAACTTCAGGTTTATCCGCTCATCAATAATTGATTGCAGCAATTCCCGCACATCAGGAAACTTGTTGAAGTTATCTGATACGAACATGATCAACTCGATGCCAGCGCGTTTCGCACGTCGCAAACTTTCCAGGGTGCTTTCGAGATTTGGGCTACGCACCTGCCGGCCTGATATCTTGATGACGGAGCAATAATTGCATTGATAAGGACAGCCACGTACGGGATAAAGACCCAACATAGGTGACGTGTAACGAGTCAATACTGTTACATCAGGTGGATTTATTACGAGATTCGGAAGCTGTTCTGTCCAACGTTGGTCTGTGCCATATACCGGCCGCAATTCTCCCGCGATGGCATCTTCCAAAATCTCGCGCCAGATCAACTCTGCCTCGGCCAGTGCGAAACTCACGCCACGCCCCTGCAATGAGGCGGTATCGCAGGTCATGGGATGCGGTCCACCGATGATGCAATGGCGTATGCCGTGATGGAGAGCGTAAGCAGTCAGGTCGAGCGCCCGGTGAAATTGATGGGATTGAACGCCAACCAGCGCGACTAATGTGATGACATCCGGGTCATGGTGCAGCAGTTGGAGGTACTCGAGGTCCTGCCACACATATTCGTCAATGGTATGGACCGTGACAGGGACATCGCCGATACGTTCGGGCGTCAGGCTGGCGATATGCCACAACGTGGCGTTGGGCAAGTATCCCTTTTTGAACCGCTCCACCGAGCCGTCGATGCCGTACTTGCTCGGTTTGATCAAAACCACCCTGAGCTGAGCCATGAAGTCCTAGTGATGCCGTCCTTGATCCGTTCTGTTTGGTTGTTTGGTTTTCGTATAGTTTTTCAGTCTACCTTAAACCCTGTGCCGCACAATATGATTTAAATCAACATTTTTCCAGCCGGTATACGATGCCTTACACATTCTAAGGTTACAGGGATCAACAATTCTACCCCTGACACCGCAGGAAAAAATTCTCATGGCATTGGAAGCTCAGGTCGCCTGATCAGGCGCGACCGACGGATGATGTTTGCTGGAAGCGATGCGACGCAACCCCGGCCCGGCCGCTTGTCACGGTGGCCTTGAAACGGACCTGTAATTACAGGGATTTGTCGCGGCGCGGGATATCGCCCGCCTTTTCCTCTGGTTGCGCCCAGGCGGTAATATAGTCGGCAACGCGTTCGAGCGGTGCTACGTGGCTGGCGCCACCGAGCCGGATTGCCTGCTCCGGCATGCCGAACACCACGCAGCTTTTTTCATCCTGCGCTATGGTGTGCGCGCCCGCCATTTTCATGGCACGCAGGCCGCGGGCACCGTCACTGCCCATCCCCGTCAGGATGATACCCAGGGCGTCGGGGCCGGCAACACGCGCGGCGGAATCGAACAACACGTCGACAGAAGGCCGGTGGCGATTGACCGGTTCGCCCTCGAAAACGGTTACGGCATACCCCCCGCCGGCGCGCATGATCTCCATATGAAAACCGCCCGGCGCCACCAGCGCCACACCCGGCTTCAGCCGGTCGCCGCTCCTGGCCTCACGCACTTCGAGGTCGGATTGCTGATTCAGCCGCTCCGCGAACGAGGCCGTGAATTTGGGCGGCATGTGCTGCACGATGGCGATGCCCGGCGTCGAACGCGGCAATTTGGCCATGATTTCCGAGATGGCCTGCGTGCCGCCGGCAGAGGCGCCGATGACGACAATGCCGTCGCGACAGGCTGACGGTATGAGCTGAGCCAGCGGAAACCCGGTTTTGACGGCAGGCGCCGCCGGCGCGGGCCGCACATGGGCTCCGGCCGCCGCGCGCACCTTGGCGCGGATTTCTTCCACCAGTTCGTCGCTCAGCCCCTCGCGCACGCCGCCCTGCGGCTTGGCCACAAAGTCCACCGCTCCCAGGTCGAGCGCCCGCAGCGTGGCCGCTGCGCCCTTTTCCGTGTGCGAGGACACCATGACCACCGGCAAGGGATGCAGGCGCATCAATTTTTCCAGGAAGGTAATGCCGTCCATGCCGGGCATTTCGACATCGAGCGTCAGCACGTCGGGCTTGAGCGACTTTATCTTCTCGCGTGCTATGAGCGGGTTGGCTGCCGTGCCAACGACATTGATCTCGGGATCCTGGTGCAACACCGCGGTCAGCACCTGACGCATCAACGCCGAGTCGTCGATGATGAGCGCCTTTATTTTTCGCTTGTCGTGCATGTCGGCTTCCGGTTCCCGGCAATTTCGTTCTTATCAGAAAAGCGTGACGTCGCCGTCGGTCTTCTGTTTCTTCAGGCTGATCAGGTACACCACTTCTTCCTCCGCCGTGCGCTCGGCCTCGGTCTTGCCCAGATATTTGAGAAACACCTTCCCGGTATGCGTCTGGAACAGGACGCGTCGCGGCTGATAGCCGCCCAGGTCCTCACGGACGATGGGGATTTGCTCCGTCTCCAGGAAGCGTTTGACGAAATCGATGTTGCGCTGCGGCACGCCGTCGAGGCTCTCGCGGATATTGAGCACGTGGCCGCCACCGAAAACCTTGGCCTGGAAGCGCCGGCGGTCGGCGCCGAGTTTCATGAGGTCGCTGATCAGCAACTCCATGGCGTTCACGCCATAACGCGTGCTCGTCGGATCGCCGGGATCGGAACCTTCCGGCAGCATGAAATGGTTCATGCCGCCCATGCCCAGCACCGGGTCGTAGAGGCAGGCGGCGATGCAGGAACCCAGCACCGTATCCAGCAGCAGGGGCTTGCGGCTGGCATGCAGCCCGCCGATGTTGATGGTCATGCGCGTCAGGTCGGCGTCGATACCGGCCGGCAGGCGTGTTCCCGTGACGCGCTTGGGCTGTATGGATTTCATCTCATTTCTTCTGATAGATGCTGTGGCCGACGGGTTTGAAAAGATCGTTCAAGCCGTGCATAGCCTCCGAATGCCCGAGCATCAGGTAGGCGTCTTTCTTGAGCGCGCCGGCCATGCGCTGGAACAGCTTCTGCTGCGTGGGCTTGTCGAAATAAATCAGCACATTGCGGCAGAAAATCACGTCGAACTTTTCCTGCATAGGCCAGGGCTCTTCCTGCAAATTGAGCCAGTGAAAATGGACCAGCGATTTGAGCGCGGGTTTAGCCATCACCTGGCCCTGGTGTGCACCCTGTCCTTTCAGGAAATAGCGGCGCAACAAAGCCCCGGGTATCTGCGATGCCTGGGCCTGCGTGTAAACGCCGCTGGCGGCGCGCGCCAGCACGTCGGTATCGATGTCGGTCGCGAGGATGCGGATGTCCTGCTCGTTGAAGGACGGCATGGCCTCCAGGGCGGTCATGGCGAGCGAATATGCCTCTTCGCCGGTCGAGGAAGCGGCGCTCCACATCCGCAACGGCCGCTCGCGTCCGGGATTCTGCTTGTAGGCCGGAAACACGTGCTCGGAGAGAAAGCGGAAATGATGCGGCTCGCGGAAGAAGTCCGTCTTGTTGGTGGTGATGGAATTGATCATGGCCATCAATTCCGCGCCTTCGGGATCGTTTTCGACCAGCAGCACGTAATAATCGGAATAGTGCTGCAGGCCATGATGCCGCAGGCGCTTGGACAGGCGCGAGCAGACCAGCGCCTTTTTGTGCTCGGAAAGCGCGATGCCGGTATGCGCGTGGATGAATTCGCGCAACTGGCGGAACTCCGCGTCTGAAATGGTCAGCCGACTGTCGTCCAGTATCGAGCTGAGCTTTCCGGTAACGGTGTGGCTGGACGCCATGTTGGTTCCCTGATTGTTGCTATTATCCCGGCGCGTGCTGCCTGTTCCTCACGCGCCGGGCGGTTGCATGGGACGGTCCCTTCAGAATTCGGTCCAGTCGCCTCCGGCGGCACTGGCCTTCTGCACCACGACACGCGGCTTGAGGTACTGCACGTTCCGGGATTTACCGGATTTCTCGGACAACTCCGGTTCCGCGCCGGCTGCCGAATCGTTCGCCTTCGCGGACGCCGTAGCCGGTTTCGCCGCGGTGGCGCCGCTGAAACGTTTCATCGCCTCGGGCCGGAAGGTGAAATGTGAAACCAGCGCCTTCAGCTGCTCCGCCTGCGAGGCCAGTGACTGGCTGGTGCCGGAAAGTTCCTCGACCTGGGCGGCATTGGACTGGGTGACGCCGTCCATCTGCATGATGGCGCGATTCACCTGTTCGATGCCGGAAGCCTGCTCCTGGCTGGAGGCGCTGATCTCGGCGATGATCTCGGCCGTGTTCTTGACGCTTTCCACGATGCCCTCGAGCGTCTTGCTCGAGGTGTTGACGAGCTGCGCCCCGTCCTGGACCTTGTCCACGCTGTCGTTGATCAGTGATTTGATCTCCTTGGCCGCGGAGGCACTGCGCTGCGCCAGATTGCGTACTTCCGACGCCACCACCGCAAAACCGCGCCCCTGTTCGCCGGCACGCGCCGCTTCGACCGCCGCGTTCAGCGCCAGCAGGTTGGTCTGAAACGCGATTTCGTCGATGACGCTGATGATGTCGGCGATCTTGGTGCTGCTGGTATTGATCGCCTCCATCGAGCGGCGCACCGAAGACGACATGACCACGCCCTCGTTGGCCGATTCGCGCGCTTCCAGCGCCACCTTGTCGGCGCGCAGCGCGTTGTCGGCGTTCTGCTTCACGGTGCTGGTCATTTCTTCCATCGAGGCGGCGGTCTCTTCCAGCGAGCTGGCCTGTTCCTGCGCCGACGAAGACAACTGCTGGGCCGCTGAACTCAGCTCCATGGAACCGCTGGCGACCGATTCGGCTGCCTGCGAGACCTGGAGCATGCTTTCGTGAAATTCATCCACCAGCACGTTGAGCGCGCCGATGGCCTGGCCCACCTCGTCCCGGCGATCGGTGAACAGGGTGGCGGTGAGATCGCCCTCCGCCACCCGTTGCATGGTGCCCACGAGACGGTTCAGCGGATTGGAAACGGTGCGCACGAAATAGATCGCGATGGCGATCGGCACGATGATCGCCGCCAGGATGCCGCCGATGGTGATCAGCTGATACTGCCGGTACACCTTCTGCGTTTTCTCGTGGTGCGCCTGCAGCGTCTTGCCCAGTGCCGAGTTGTCCTTGACCACGGCCTGTGTCGCTTCGATGGAATCCATCACCTGGGACAGACTCCTCAGCCCAAGCCCGCCGACGACGACCAGCATGACGGTCATGATCAGCGCGGCGCCGATCATCTTGACGCGTAGATTGAGGCCCTTTGCATAGTACATTTCCATGGTACGCTCCTGTTGCGCTAAATTCGCCCTGTTACCTTGCCGCCGCGACGGGTGCCGCGGCTGTCGATTTGTCCAATGAGTCCGGGTTGACCAGGCGATCGACGTCCAGCAGCACCAGCAGCTTGCCGTCGACCTGCGCCAGGCCCTTGATGAACTCGCGATTCTCCTGGCCCTCGTACTCGGGCGCCTCGCACAAATGCCCGGCGCCGACATTGATCACGTCGCTCACGGCATCCACGACGATGCCTGCCAGGCGTCCGTTGACGTTGGCCACGATGATGACCGTGAAGATGTCGCGTTCGGCCTCCGGCAGGCCGAAGCGCAGGCGTAGATCGATCACCGGCACGATCACGCCGCGCAGGTTGAGCACGCCCTTGACGTAGGCCGGACTGTTCGGGATCGGCGTGACCTTGTCCCAGCCCTTGATCTCCTGGATCTTGAGGATGGTGATGCCGTAATCCTGTCCGTGCAGACGGAAGGTCAGAAACTGCTCCTCGGATGACAGCTCTTTTTGCTCCATTGCGCGCGCCACTTGCATGTCTTTTCCCTCAGTTCAGTGTTGGCGTGACTGCCGGTGTAAACGTATCGCCGGCCGGAACCGGTCCGCGCCCGGTGCTGGCGTGCGCCAGGCGTGTCAGGCCGGTCACGTCCAGAATCATGGCCACGGTGCCGTCGCCCAGGATGGTGGCCGCTGAAATACCCTCGACCTTGCGGTAGTGCGTCGCCAGGCTCTTGATCACGACCTGTTGCTGGCCGAGCAGATCGTCCACGTACAGCCCGGCCTTCTTGCCGTCGGCCTCCACGATCACGAGCAGGCCCTGGGCCAGGTCGGTCGAGCGCGGCTCGACGTGAAACAGCTCGTAGAGACGCAGCAGCGGCAGGTATTCCTTGCGCAGCCCGTACAACTCGGCGCTCCCGGCGGGACGGCTGATCTGCTCCGGATTGATGCGTACCGACTCGATAATGCTCACCAGTGGCAGGATGTAGGTATGCGCGCCCACCTGCACGCTCAGGCCATCCAGGATGGCCAGCGTCAGCGGCAGGCGCACGGTGAAGCAGGTGCCACTCCCCGGCTGCGAGGCAACCTCGATGGTGCCGCCGAGGCTGCGGATATTGCTGCGCACCACGTCCATGCCCACGCCACGGCCGGAAACGTCGCTGACGGCTTCCGCCGTGGAGAACCCCGGCCTGAAAATCATCTCGGCGATTTCCTCGGGCGCGGGATTGGCCGACGCCGGAAACAGGCCGCGTTCCACGGCCTTGCTGAATATGCGGTCATACGCCAGGCCGCGGCCGTCGTCGCGGACTTCAATCACGACGTTACCGCCCTTCTGGTAGGCCTTGAGCTCGATGCGCCCGGTTTCGGGTTTGCCCGCGGCGAGGCGCGCCGCCGGCGGTTCGATGCCATGATCCAGGCTGTTGCGCACCAGGTGCAACAACGGATCGATGAGGCGATCGATCACCGTCTTGTCGATTTCCGTCTGCTCGCCGTGAATGGTCAACTCGACCTTCTTCTCCAGCTTCTGGCTCATGTCATGCACCAGTCGCGGCAACCGGTTGAACGCGAAGCTGAGCGGCAGCATGCGGATATGCATGACGCTCTCCTGCAGCTCGCGGGTATTGCGCTCCAGCTGGGCAATGCCGGCGAAGAGCCGGGAAAGATTGTCGAAGGAGAAATTGGTCGTGAGCTGGCTCAGCATGGTCTGCGTGATCACCAGCTCGCCCACGGTATTGATCAGCGCGTCGACCTTGGGCACGCTCACGCGCAGCGTGTCGGCGTGCGCATCCATGGAAGCCACTGCCTCGGTGATCGACCGCGGCGCCAGGGATTGCACCGGATGCGCGGTGACTTCCAGCGTGCAATCGTCCATGACCCAGCTGAACACGTCGGCGATGGTCTCGCGCGTGACCGGGCCTATCAGCTCGATGTTCCACCCCAGATAGCAGGCCTCCGGGTCCATCTGTTCCCACGTCGGCAAGGCGGCCAGGTCGGCCTGCACCTTCAGCTCGCCGAGGTCGCTCAGTTCGCGCAGTATCCGCAGCGGGTCGTTGCCGTTATGGAACAGGCGCCGGTGCGGACGGAACACGACATCCCAATGTGCCGTACCCGATGACTTTGCCGGCATCACCGGAGCGGCTGCAGGTACGGCGTTTTCGCTTTCCAGGCTTTCCAGCTGGGCGCGCACGCCGTCAACGGCGTCCTTGTCCACGTCCTTGCCGGTGCGGGCGGCGATGATCAGGCTGCGCAGGCAGTCCACCGAAAGCAGCAACAGGCTGATCACGCGGCGGTCGGGGCGGGAACGGCCGTCCCGCAGGTCATCGAGCCGCGACTCCAGCACGTGGGCGAACGCGGCCACCTCGTCGAAACCGAAGGTACTGCTGCCACCCTTGACGGAATGGGCGGCGCGGAAAATGGTATTGAGAATTTCAGGATCGGCGGCAACGGCATCATGGCCGTTGTCGGCCGCAGCCTTTTCCAGGCGCAGCAACTCCGTTTCCATGCCCGCCAGGCCCTCGAGGCTTTCCTCGAAGAAGGTCTGGTGGAACTGGCGCATGTCGATGGCCATGGCCTTATCCCAGGACCTTTTTGACCACGTTCAGAAGCTGTTCGGGGTTGAAGGGCTTGACGATCCAGCCGGTGGCGCCGGCGACCTTTCCCTGTTGCCGCTTGGATTCCTGCGACTCCGTGGTGAGCATCAGGATCGGGGTGAACTTGTAATCCGCCTGCTCGCGCAATGATTTGACCAGCGTGATGCCGTCCATGTTGGGCATGTTGACGTCGGCGATGACCAGGTCGACCTTCTTGCCCTGGAGGAGCTGTAATGCTTCCTTGCCGTCACAGGCCTGGATGACTTCGTGTCCCACGCTGTTCAGCGTGAAACTGATCATCTGGCGCATGGAGGCGGTGTCATCGACAGTCAGTATGGTTGCCATAACAGTACTCCTTCAGAACAACTCCACGGCGGGCCCGCTGCCCGCGGCGCCGTGAACCTTGCGCAGGTCCTGTTCCGGGTTTTTCGTCAGCTTGACCTCCGCCTCGGCGGCGGGGACGTCGCGCATGCGCGACAGCCAGTTTTCGTTACCCGGCACGTTCTTGAGCAGGCCCTTGTCCAGATTGGCGGTTTCCTGCATCAGGTGGTACAGCGTGCGGCGCAGGTCGTCCATCGGCTCCAGCATGCCGCTCAGTTTCTGGCTGGTGATGTCCTGGAACTGCAGGGAGACCACGACGTTCTGCACGTCCTGGGCGATCTCCTTGCTGATCTCGTTGATGCGGCTCACGGTCTCGGCCACTTCGCGGTTCTTGCCTTCGAGCGAACGGGTCAGTGAAATGACGTCTTCCTTGATCTTGAGCGCGTGCTCCATGTCAGCGGCCGACAGCGTACGCATGTCGCCGTAGGTCTTGCTGAGGCCGGTGCGCACTTCCTTCAAGTGCACGCGGATGCGGTCGCTGAACTCGTGCGAGCGTTTGCTGAGCCGGCGAACCTCGGACGCCACCACCGAGAAACCGCGCCCGTGCTCGCCGACGCGCGCGGCTTCGATGTCGGCGTTCAGCGCCAGCAGGCTGGTCTGGTCCGCGAGTTTTTCCACGTCGAGCAGGAAGCCGTCGATCGCCTGCGTGCGGTTCTGCACGCCGTCGAGTTCGCGCACCATGTTCACGGAAAGATCGGCCACGCGCACGACTTCGTCGGCCATCTTGTTGAGGCGTTCGTCCGAAACCTGAATGAAGTCCTTGAGGGATTGCGGCACGCCGTCGCTGGCGGCGCCCTGCGTGCCTTCGAGCAGCTCCATGGCCTGACGCGCCTGGATGGTGGCCTTGTTGATGACCGCCTCGAAACTGCTGGCAATGGTGCCGGTCGCCTGCTCCGTCTGCTTGATGACCGACTGAATCTCGCGGCGCAGCACCAGCGCGGCTTCGCCGTAACGCTGGCCCACGTCCATCCAGCGCCGCATCAGCTCTTCCAGGCGGCGCCGCTGGTTGTCTGCCGCCATCGATTGCAGGACGTCGTCCACCTGCGGGATCTGTTCGATGTCCTTGGACGGCGACAGCAGGTCGTCCACCTGCTCGAGCACATGCTTGGCGTCGTGCCCTTCCAGGACTTCCTCGCCCTGCAGCGGCAAGGCCTCTTCCTGCCTGCGCGCGTAAAACGCGAGCACGGTGAGCGTGAGCACGGCGCACAGGCTGCTGCCCAGCGCCGCCCACCAGGGCACGAAGGGCACCGTCCAGGCCAGTGAAATGCCCATGCCGACGGCGGCCGACAGCCACCAGCGCGGCCAGGATGAAATTTTTGACGTAAGCGAGAGATGCGCGCTCATGACGCCATCCCGAGAATGGTTTCGAAGCCGAGCACGCGCGCGGCCTGCTGCAAAACGGGGGACGGGCTGTGCCAGGTGAGTGCCAGACCGCGTTCGCGCGCGGCGCGGGTGAATCCGGCCAGCACCTGCATGGCGGCGGCATCCAGCCGCTCGATGCGGCTTCCATCAATTATGATGGCGGTGGCGGCGACCAGCACGGTGCTGAGTTTTTCATGCAGCACACGGGCGTCACGAATGCCGAGCGCCGCCTCCAGCGCCACATGCGTGGTGTCGGCGGTGTGCTCGATATGTACCGGTTCCATGCTGTTTCCCATGACGACCCCTCCTTGTCGGGGTCCTGCTATCCGCATCAGTTCCTGTTTCCCGGGATTTCCCGGCATACCTAAGTTATAGCAATACCTGTGCCAGTCCCTTGGGCATTGCCGGGGAAACTGCCGAAAAGCACCTGAAATAACAGCCGAATTAGAGATATTTCGCCTGAAACTGGGGATTTACCGCGAACTGCGGGACCCCGTCGGATTTACGGGGCAACGGACGTGGCGGGGAGGACAGACCCCGGAGCCTGACGCGGCCGGGTATTGCTGGAGGCATCAGCCCGGGGCGCGGGGCAGATTATCCAGGATGGTCTTTTTGACGGCCTCCAGCTCGGCCTTGATCTTGTGCAGCGGGCCAGTGCTTTGCTGGATGGCGGTATCGGGGTCCTTGAGGCCGTGGCCGGTCAGGGTGCAGACCACCTGGCTGCCGGCGGGGATCTTGCCGGACTTGATATCGCGCAGCGCGCCGGCCACGGAAGTCGCCGATGCCGGTTCGCAGAACACGCCCTCCTTCCCGGCCAGCAATTTCTGCACGGCGAGAATTTCTTCATCGGTACACTCGTCGAACCACCCGCCGGATTCCTCCTTCACCTTCCAGGCCTGATCCCAGGACTGGGGATGGCCGATGCGGATGGCGGTGGCAATGGTCTCCGGGTTGTCGACCATGGCGCCGCGCATGAAAGGTGCGGCGCCGGCCGCCTGATAACCGACCATCCTGGGCCGACTGTTGGAGACGGCACCTTTGGCATAAGCGCACTGGCCCTGGCAGAAGCTGCAGGCGGCGGTAAGGTTCTTGCCGGAAGCCGAGGAATATTCACAGTAACCAATCCAGTGCGCCGTGATATTGCCGGCGTTACCCACCGGCAGGCAGTGATAATCCGGAGCGCGGCCGAGCTCTTCAATGATCTCGAACGCGGCGGTCTTCTGTCCTTGCAGACGATACGGGTTGATGGAATTCACGATCGTCACCGGCGCCTGGCTCGCCACCTCTTTGACAAGCTGCATGCCGGCGTCGAAATTTCCCTGGATCTGGATCACGACCGCACCATGAATCATGGCCTGCGCCAGTTTGCCGAGCGCGATCTTGCCGTCCGGAATCAGCACGAAGCAGGTGATGCCGGCGCGCGCGGCGTAGGCCGCCGCCGACGCCGAGGTGTTGCCGGTGGACGCGCAGATGATGGCGCGGCTGCCCTCTTCCACCGCCTTGGTCACGGCCATGGTCATGCCGCGATCCTTGAAGGAACCCGTCGGATTCAAACCTTCGAACTTGACGTAGATGTCCACCTGCTTGCCCAGCTCGCGCGGAATGTTCCGGAGCTGAATTAATGGCGTCGCGCCCTCACCCAGACTGATGATGCGGGTGTCCTTCGAGACCGGCAGGCGGTCGCGGTACTTTTCGATCAGGCCGGTGTAACGGGTGCCAAAGCTCA
>Ga0105095_10001532_pt1 | contig 12196 bp, 10 predicted proteins | sample PPLLak2March2015_2_FD_79180 | JGI IMG/M metagenome (GOLD analysis project Ga0105095, IMG submission 79180) | Freshwater sediment microbial communities from Prairie Pothole Lake near Jamestown, North Dakota, USA - PPLs Lake P8 Core (3) Depth... | ecosystem: Environmental > Aquatic > Freshwater >... | reverse complement strand
TTATAAAATCTCCCCTGACCCCTCTTTGTAAAAGAGGGGAGCTAAAAAGGGGCGGTTATTTCCCCCCTTTTTCCACCACACTATTCGTCATAGAGCCTAGGACCATTTGATTTTCAGCCTGTTCTTGTGCTAATTTTGGCCCGGCACAAAAATGATAAAATTCGGGACCTCGGGCTGGCGTGCGGTGATGGGGGAGGAGTTCACGTTCGGCAACGTCCGGATCGTCGTCCAGGCCGTCGCCAACTATCTGAAGCAGCGGTTCCCCGGCCGGACCATCACCGTCCTGGTGAACTACGATACGCGTTTTCTCTCCGAGCGGTTTGCCAACGAGGCGGCCAAGATCCTCTCCCATAACCAGATCCACGTGCTGCTTGCCGACCGGGACGCTCCGGCCCAGGCCCAGGCGCTTCAGATCATCAAGCGGAAGGCGCAGGCAGGGATCAACTTCACCGCGTCTTTCAACCCTCCCGAGTACAACGGGTTGAAGCTCAACATTGAAACCGGCGCTCCCGCTCTCCCTTCCGAGACCGATAAGGTCGAGGAGGAGGCCCGGCGCCTAGCGAGGGCTCCGATTTTCAATCCTTATTACCCACGGCCGGAGTTCGTGCAGGAGATCGACCTGCAGAGTGACTACCTCGAATTCCTCCAGAAAAAGATCGATTTCGCCTCCATCCGGAAATCCAGACTCCGGATCGGCGTGGACCTCCTTTACGGGACCAGCCGCGAGTATCTCGACGAGATCCTCGAGGACAACGGCATCCCTATCGAGGAGATCCATGGCTATGTTGACCCCTATTTCGGGGGAATCACGCCCTCTTGCAGCGAGCAGAACCTCCGGGAGCTCGGCCGGCTGATCCGGGAGAAGAAGTGCGGCCTGGGCATCGCCACAGACGCCGACGGGGACCGCTTCGGGATCCTTGACCAGAACGGGCGCTTCATCGTCCAAAACATCATTCTGGCTTTGCTCCTGGACTATCTCGTCCGGGTGAAAGGCTGGCGAGGCGGGGTGGCCCGCTCGGTCTCAACCACCCACCTGATCGACCGCGTTGCCAGGCGTTTCAGCCTGCCGCTTTTCAAGACCCCCGTGGGCTTCAAGTACATGGCCGAGCTTTTTCTCCGCAAACAGATTATCTTCGGGGGAGAGGAAAGCGCCTGCATCGCCGTGAAGTCCCACCTCCCCGAAAAGGACGGCATCTTCGCCGGTCTCCTTGTGGCCGAGATGATCGCGGCCACGCGCTTGAACCTGACCGAGTTGCGCCAGCATTTTTTCCGGAGGTACGGCAAGAAGTACAGCGGGCAGAAGAGCGTGCCCCTCCATTCGAAAAGCGAGCGCGCGCTGAACGACCTCCTCATCGCTCCCCCCGAGCACTTCGGCGGACGACGGGTCCTGGCCGTCGAACGGATCGATGGGATCAAGTTCGATTTTGAGGATGATGACTGGCTTCTCCTCCGGCTGTCCGGGACCGAACCTCTTATCCGCTGCTACGCCGAGGCCGAGTCGAAGGCGGACCTGGAGAAGCTTCTTCGTCTTGGAGTGAAGAGGTTGGACTGATGCCTCCCGAGGAACGAAAGAAGACTTCGCTCCGGAGGAAATTGGCTCTGGCGGCCGTGGCCTTCTTCTTCCTGGTCATCTTGATTTCCTCCCTTTTCGGCAAGAAAGGGCTGATCGAGATCTACCGGGCAAAAAGCCGTTACGAGGCCCTGCTCCAGGAGGTCCGGACCCTCGAGGCTAGAAAAAGCCAGCTCCAGAAAGAGATCGAGGCGCTCCGGAATGATCCCCGGGCGGTGGAGAAGGAAGCCCGGGAGAAGCTCTGGCTGATCAAGCCCGACGAGAAAGTCATCGTCAAGAAAAAAGAAGAGAAGCGTTGAGGCGGCCGCTCCAAGAAACGCGGGAACTGCTAAAAGGCCTCAACCCTGAGCAGAGGAAAGCGGTCAAACACCCGCGGGGACCGCTCCTCATCATCGCCGGGGCCGGAACCGGCAAGACCAAGGTCATCACCCACAGGATCGCCCACCTGATCGCCTCCAAGATGGCCAAGCCGGAGGAGATTTTGGCCGTAACCTTCACCGAGAAGGCCGCCAATGAGATGGAGGAGCGCGTCGACCGGCTCATACCCTACAGTTATTCGTTTGTCGAGATCAGCACCTTCAACTCCTTCGGGGAGAAGGTGTTGCGCAACTACGCTTTGGACCTGGGCTATCCCCCGGATTTCCAGCTGCTCGACGATGTCGAACAGGCCATCTTTTTCCGGGAGAACCTCTTCCGTCTGCCTCTCGATTACTACCGGCCGCTCGGCTCTCCCACCCGGCACATCCAGGAGATGCTGGACACGGTCAAGAAGCTGAAACAGGAGGACATCAGCCCGCAGGAGTATCTGGCTTATGCCCGGAAGAAAGAGAAGTGCGCCGTCGATGATGCGGCCAAAGAGACGGCCAGCAAACACCTGGAGATGTCTCAGGTCTATGCAGCGTATGAGACGCTCCTCAAGAAGGACGGGAAGATAGACTTTGAAGACCAGGTCCGGCTGGTCGTGGGGCTATTCCGAAAAAGGCCCTCCGTCCTGGGCGAGTTTCAGGAAAAATATAAATATATTCTGGTGGATGAGTTCCAGGACACCAACTACATCCAGTTCGAACTGCTGAAGCTGCTGGCCGCCCGGCACCAGAACCTCACCGTGGTGGGGGACGACGACCAGAGCATCTTCCGTTTCCGGGGTGCCTCGCTCAGCAACATTCTCAATTTTCAGGCTGTCTATCCGGGGGCCCGGAAGATTGTGCTGACGAGGAACTACCGGTCCGTTCAGCCTATTCTTGATTCGGCCTACAGCCTCATTCAGCAGAACAACCCCAACCGCCTGGAATTCCGGGCCAAGGTGGACAAGAAGCTTGTCTCCTCTATCGCCGAGGCTGGAAAGAGCATCCATCTTCTCCAGTTTGACACCGTTTCCCACGAAGCAGACCGGGTGGCCGAGATCATCCAGGAGCGATGGAAAAACGGCGCCGTGCTGGGAGAGATGGCCATCCTGGTCCGGCGCAACGCCGATGCCGACCCGTTCCTCCGGGCCCTGAACATGAGGCAGGTCCCCTTCCGGTTTTCCGGCAGCCGCGGCCTCTACGCCCAACAAGAAGTCAAGAACATCGTTTCCTTCATCAAAGCCCTGACGGATTTCGAGGACGGCCGGAGTCTTTTTTTTCTGGCCCATTCCGAGATCTACGGGCTGGAGCTCTATGACCTGACGGTCATCTCGAACTATGCCCAAAGGAGGAACCTCTCCCTGCACGGTGTCTTTCGATCGCTGTCCGAGGGAACGCTCAGCCTCGAGATCTCGTCCCAGACCGCAGAACGCATCAAAAGGATTTATGAGGACCTTGTCCATGCCGTCAGCCTCTCCAACACCCAAAACGCCGGCCAAGTGGTCTATGCCTATCTGGAGAGGACGGGGTATATCAAGAGCCTGGTGGAGGCGGGCAGCCTCGAGGCGGAGCTCAAGATCAAAAACATCCGGTTGTTCTTCGAGAAGATCCGGAATTTCTCCGGGCTCGTCAAGGACGACTCCATCCAGGCGTTTTCCCGCCATCTGGATATGCTCCAGGAGGTCGGCGACAACCCGGCCACGGCCGAGGCCGAGCTCGAAGAAGAGGCCGTCAATGTCCTGACCGTCCACAAGGCCAAAGGCCTCGAGTTCAATACCGTTTTCCTGGTGAGCCTGATCGCCGACCGGTTCCCCGGACGGGAGCGGCGCGAGAAGATCCCGGTTCCGGATGAGATCCTCAAGGAAAGCCTTCCTCTCGAAGAGAGCTATCTCCAGGAGGAACGGCGGCTGTTTTATGTCGGCATGACGCGGGCCAAAAGGGAGCTTTATTTGACCTTGGCGAAAGATTATGGCCTTAGGCGCCTGAAGAAGGCGAGCCCTTTTGTCCTCGAGGCGCTGGACGTCCCCCAGCTCCCCGACGAGATGCTCCGCACCTCAGCCCTGGAGGAGATCAGGCGCTACGGCGCAGGACCGCCCGAGGGCAGGATCCCGCCCCAACTGAAAGTCAGGGACGTCCTGACCTTGAGCTATTTTCAAGTCGAGGATTATCTGACCTGCCCGCTCAAATACAAATTCCGCCATCTGTTGCGCGTTCCCGTGCTTCCCCATCACTCCCTTGTCTTTGGCCGGGTCCTGCACACCGCCATCCATTCCTATTTGAGGAGAAGGATGGCCGGTCACAAAGCCGGGGAGAAGGAAATCCTCGAGGAATACGAAAGCCTTTGGGTCAACGAGGGATTCCTGAGCCGGGAGCACGAGGAGTTGAGAAAGAAGGCCGGCCGGGAGGCCCTTCGCCGCTTCTGCCGTCGCGAAGAAGAATCCGGCTCAGGCCCCGCCGCGCTCGAAAAGACCTTCAAGTGGCGACAGGAAAAAATCAAGTTCATCGGCCGCTGGGACAGGATCGATATCCGGGAAGGGGAGGGGGTGATCATTGATTTCAAGGCCGCTGAGGTGAAGAGCCAGAAAGAGGCGGACAAGAGGGCCGCCGACAGCCTTCAGATGGACCTGTATGCCCTCTCTTTCGGCAAGACCCAGAGCATCCCCCTCCGCGAAACACGGCTTCATTTCCTAGAGTCGGACCTGGTCGGCCGGGCCAGGAAAGGGGATAAGGAGTTGGGGAGAGCCTGGGAGAAAATCAAAGAAGCCGAACAGGGAATCCGGGCCGCTGAGTTCACGGCCCGGCCCGACTTCCACAACTGCTTCTACTGCGAATACAAGACTATCTGTCCCAGCACCTACGCCTATTGAGAGCTGCCCCTCTGTGGTGCGTCTCAAAATGAGCTTGGGATTAGGACGATCTGTGAAGACGCGCCACCGCAGGGGAGTTTGAGGGGAACGGCGTCGTTCCCCTCAGGGGGTCAGCGGAGCGGAGCGAAGCGCCGAGGGGGGAGCTTGACTCCCCCCTGGAAGTGTCCCGTCTCTGAGGAGGACTTCTCGAAGGGGCTTATAGGACGGGACACTAGTGCGTGGGAAGCCAGAAAGGCATGACCGCCCAGGGGTTTTCTTTTTCCAGGACTTGGAGGGTTTGAAGCAGCTGGCTCAGCTCGGATGACGGGAAGAGGTTTGCCTTGGTCTGCGGTCGGCCGAAGATCGCTCCAAGGAGCGAGATCTTCCGCGGCCAGACCACGAGCCTGACGTCTTCGTCGTCTGGGATCCCGGCCAGGCCCTTGGCCAAGTCCAGGGCCTTATCCAGGCCGCCCAGCTCATCGATGAGCTTAGCTTCGAGGGCCTGGCGTCCGGTCCAGACTCTGCCGCGGCCTACTTTGTCCACCTCTGCCCGAGTGAGATTTCGCCCTTCGGCCGCTTTGGCGAGAAATTTCTCATAGGTCCAGAGGATGTTTTTCTTCAAGAGTTCCCTCTCCTCAGGGCTGAAGGGCCGGAATGTGGAGAACATATCGGCCTTCTGTCCGTAAGTTATCCTCTCCGCTGTGATCCCCAGTTTGTCATAAAGTCCGGCCAGGCTGAACTTGCCGGCAAGGACGCCGATTGACCCGGTTAAGGTCTGGGGCTGGGCTACGATCCGATGACCGGCCATGGAGATCCAGTACCCCCCCGAGCCGGCCAAGTCGGACATGGAGATGACCAGCGGCTTCTCCTTTTTGGACAGGAAGGTCTCCCTCCAGATCACGTCCGAGGCGACCGCCGAACCGCCCGGGCTGTCCACACGCAGAACGATGGCGGCGATCGACCGGTCCTCTCTTGCCCTCCGGAGAGCCCGGGATAGCGTCCGGCCTCCGATCGTGTTGTAGATCCCGTCCCCGCCGATGATGGGTCCCGTGGCGTAGAGCAGGGCCACCTTGCGGCCCGTCTCCAGGCCGAGGCCGGCCGGGTTCGTCCGGATGTACTCGGAAAAACGGGTTGGCTTCAGTTTCTTGCCCCGGTCCCGGAGAATGGTAGCCAACTCGTCCTCATAAAGAAGATCGTCCACGAGGCCGGCCTCGAGGGCCTGCTCCCCTTGGTAGAGGCCCTTGTCGATGATCGCCCGGACCTCGGCTTCGGTCTTTTTCCGGGCCTCGGCAACGGTCCGCACGTATTCGGCAAAAATGTCCTGATAGATGGCTTCCATCATCAGCTTGTGGGCTTCTGTAAAACCCTTCTCCATGAACATGTTGTAGGCGGTCTTAAACTCCTCGACATGTTCGAAATGGGCTTGGACGCCCAGCTTGTCCAGGCCCTCCTTGAAGAAAGGAACCCAGCCTCCGATGCCGTTGACGCCAAGCCAGCCGAGGGGGTGGAGGATGATCCGGTCGCAGGCCGTGGCCAGGTAGTACTCCTTGTCGAATTCAGGAGCCTCTTCAATATACGCATAGACCTTTTTTCCGGACTCCCGGAATCCCCGGACGGCGTCCCGGACCTCGCTGATCTTGGCCCAATCGCACTCCAGATAGCCGAGCCGCAGCAGGACGCAACGGATGCGGTCGTCCACCTTGGCCTTGCGGAAGCTCTCCCAGACGTCGTGAACGGACAGCGTGCGTCCTCCCAGGATATAACCGGTTAGGAAATCAGGAGCGGAGAGTTCAGGGAAGGGCCCGGTCAGGTCGATTTCGAGGAAGGAGTCAGCCTCCACTTCGGGCGGACGCCTGAACTCGGAATAGATGAAGGCGAGGATTGTTACGGTCACCAGGAATAAGAAGAACAGGAATATAAAAAGGATGTATTTGCCCTTCTTCATGTCATCTCCTCATCCTTAATACGGATTCCGTGGATCCCGGTTTGGTCACCTTGGCCGAATCCACTATAACAGAAAAAAGCAGGCCCGGGATAGGGCTTGATTTCTTTTTTTGGATATGAAAGAATGTTTTGACTTTTGCCATTGCCGGAACGATCGGAACGCACCGAGGATGGCGAGAGCGCAAGGAGGTTTTTTTAGATGTCTGCTGCAAAATTATACGTGGGCAACCTCAACTACAGGACCACTGAGGACAAGCTGAAAGAGCTCTTTTCCCAGTACGGGGAGGTGAACTCAGTCAATGTCCTCCAGGGACGCGGTTTTGGCTTTGTCGAGATGGGCAGCTCGGAAGGCGCACAGGATGCCAAAACGAAACTGAACGGCACGGAATTCGACGGCCGGAAGATCATCGTCAACGACGCGAGGCCCCGGACAGAGCGGAGCGGGCGCGTCGGGGGCGAGCGGAGAGAGCGGAGAGACTTCGGCAAGTTTTGACATAGATTCCCGTTTTTTACCCCTTTCTGGGGACAATCGGCGCTGCGGCTCTCAGGGAGGGGATGATTCCAAGAAGTTGTTGTCCGGGGGGTGAACCTTTCTCGAAATCCCTTCGTAGTAGTCTGTGAGCGTATGGAAGAGATAAGGACGACGCCGCATGAGCACATCAGCACTCTGCTCGAAAAAGCCGGGGAGGGCGACCGGCAGGCCTTCAAGGACCTCGTCAGCCTCTATCAACAAAAGGTCTTTCTGCTGGCCTATTCCATCCTCCGGAACAGGGAAGACGCCCTGGACGTCGTCCAGGAGACCTTCATGAGACTCTACCAGAAGCTCAGCGCCTACGATAAGGACAGGAACTTCCAGGCCTGGCTCCTCCAGATCGCCAAGAACCTGAGCATCGATTTTTACCGGAAGCATTATGGCAAGCGCCGGGAGATGGAGGCTGATAGGAGCGTCGAGGAACTCCAATTGGCGGCTGACGACCATCGCTCCAATCCGGAGTCTTCAGAGCTCCGCACCGTCATCTCCCGCAACCTCGAACGCCTGGGAGAAAGGCAGCGTCTGATTTTCGTGATGAAACACTTCAACGGGCTAGAGTACCGGGAGATTGCCGAGGTCCTGGGGATTTCAGTGGGGACAGTCAAGTCGCTTCATTTCAAGGCTGTCCGCAACCTCAAAAACTGGCTCAGCCCGCAGCTGGGGATGCAACCATGAACAAGTGCCGACGCGGAAGAGGAGATCTCGTGGCTTATTTGGGAGGAGAGATGAGCGATCGCGATCGGGAAGATACCCGGCATCATATCGAGACCTGTCCGGCCTGTGCCGACGAGGTCCGGACGATCGAGAGGCTCCTGGAGGGCGCCGATTCGCTGGGCCAGAACATGAAAGAAGCCCTGGCCGGTATCGACTGGGACGCCCAGGCGGAAAAGATCGTGAGCGCCGTCTGGAAGGAAAATACGCGGGCGCAGATAGAGCCGAAACAAGAGCGGATGTGGCTGTTCGGGCCCCGGTTCAGGCCCGTTCTGGCCGGCCTCCTCCTCGGGATCTTGGTTGGAGCGGCGGCTATGTTCATCACCTATAGAAGTGGAGTTTTCCGAAAGCCGCCGGCCGAGGCGTTCTTCGCCTCCAGGGAATTCCTGGGCCGGGTCGACCAGGAGATGGCCCGCCGGGAAACTCTGGACTACCTGGAAAAGAGCCAGTACGTGTTGCTCGAACTCGCCCAGACTCAGACCGAAGGCGGGGATTGCCGCCTGACCGAGGCCGCGGCGCGGGAGACCAGGGAGCTGCTGTCCAAGAAAAAGTACCTGAACCCCCAGCTCGAGAAGGCCCGGATGGCCAAGGCCAAAGCCATCTGTGACCAGATCGAGTTGCTCTTCTACGAGTTGGCCCAGGTCAGCGAGGGCCTGACTCCCGTTCAATGCCGGGGGATCCAAGACATGATCGAGGAAAAAGATATTCTCCTGAAAATAAAGCTCTTGAAGAAGGAGCTCCAGGAAAGCGAGGTCTAAGGTGAGAAAGACAGCTCTCATCATAATCATACTGACGAGTCTGGTTTGTGTCCGGACGGCCGCTCAGGAATCTCCGGACGGGAAGCTCTTTGAGAAAGCGAAGCAGGTCTTCTTCGACGAGAAATGGGAGGACGCCCAGGAGATGTTCGAAGACCTCCTGGACGATTATCCCGAGAGCTCGCTCATCCCCCTAGCGACCTTCTACAGGGCTGAGTGTCTGACCCGGCGGAAGGGCCATGAGGAAGAAGCCATTGAGGCCTACAAGGAGTATCTTTCGGTCAAGGGGAGAAACGACAGCCTAGCCGAGCAGGCGGAATCCTCTATCATCGACCTGGCCTACGAGCTCTACAAAGATGACGAGGAGGATTACCTCGACGAGATCGAGCAGCGCCTGGAGAGCCGCAACCGCGTCATCCGGTATTATGCCGCCTTCAAGCTGAGCTTGATCAAGGACAAGCAGATCTCCGTCCAGGCTATCCCAGTGCTGGAGAGGATCATCGTCGAGGAGGGCGACAAAGAACTCACAGACAGGGCGAAGATCGCGCTCTTAAGGATATCTCCTGACGCCCTGAGGCACATTGAAGACCAGGAAGAGCGGGGAAAGGCGAAAGCCCTGAGGATTACCGTCATCGTCCAGGGGCAGAGAGAGCCGGTATTCTCGCTCAACATCCCCTGGGCCCTGGCCGACCTGGCTTTTCAGGCCATCCCGGAGAAGGATAAGGCCGCCTTAAGAGCCGAAGGATATGACCTGGACAAGATTGTCCGTCAATTGACCCGGATCAGGGGGAACATCATCGAGATCCGGCCCCGGGATGATAAAGCCCGGGTCATCAAGATATGGATCGAATGAATTCTCACGTTTTCTTCTGGCAGGGAGGAGCAGCATGAAAAAATATGCCGCTTTAGCGGCGGCCATGGCGGTCATTGTCTACTTGGCGGCCCCGGTTTTCGCGGCGGGAAACGAGGATGACCTCAAGGTGATTAAAAAGGCGGTCAGGGGGGATTCCGCCTGCGAGCCGGGAAGAGCTGCGAAATGGTTCAAGGTTCTGGTCATTGACAACAAGTCGGGGACGGAAACCCTAAAGCTCACACTGCCGATCTCCCTGGCCAAGCTCCTGGCGGCCTGCGGGAAGGACAAGCATGTGCACATGGACAGGGTTGATGTCAACGTCGAGGCCGCGCTCAAGGACCTTGAAGAGTTGGCCCCGATGACCCTTCTCGAAATCGTTGACGAGGAGACCACAATCAAGATCTGGCTGGAGTGATGCAGAAGAGACAGGAATTTTCCATTTTTTAGAAGATATTAGCCGGCAATAGGGGGTTGGAAACACGGCCGCTTTCCGGTCTTATGGATTTGACAACATCTCCTCCAATCCCAATAATAATAGGCCTCAGGGAAAAGCAATGGCCAGACTTTTCGAGTTTCAAAGCAAGAAACTGCTCAAACAGGGAGGAATCCCGGTTCCCGCGGGCGATGTCGCCGCCACCCCGGAGGAAGCCCGCCGCATTGCCGAAAAGATCGGCAAGCCGGTGGCCATCAAGGTCCAAGTCTGGGTGACCGGCCGCGCTGGCATCGGAGGCATCCAGTTTGCCTCCACCCCTGAGGAGGCGGAAGCCAAGGCCCGCCAACTCCTCGGCATGAAGGTTAAAAACTTCGTAGTCGACCGGGTCCTGGTCGAGGAGAAGCTGGCCATCAAGGCCGAGTACTTCGTCGGGCTGGTCATCGACGACGCCGCCAAGAAGCCTCTCCTCATTTTCAGTCCCGCCGGAGGCACAGGGGTCGAGGAGATCGCGCGCCTCCATCCGGAGAAAATCGCCCGCCAGACGATCGACGTCCTCAAAGGCTTTCCCGAGTACGAAGCCAGGAATATGCTCATTCGGGTGGGGATTGAGGGCGCCGTCCTGCCCAAGCTGGCCGACCTTCTGACTAAGCTCTATAAGGTGGCCCGCACAAACGACGCCCGCTCGGCCGAGATCAACCCCCTCGTCCTGACCGCCGATGGCGGCGTCTATGCCGCCGACTGTCATCTGGTCGTCGATGACTACGCCGTCTACCGGCATCCCGATTTCGGGATCGAGATCGCCCGGGAGTTCGACCGGCCGCCCACCGAGCTCGAGAAGATCGCCTACCGCGTGGAAGAAAGGGACTATCGCGGGACTTTCTACTTCTTCCAGATGGTCGAGCAGACGGCCGGCAGCGAGAAGTACATCGGCTTCAATGGGGCGGGCGGCGGCGGTTCGATGATGTCCATGGACGCGGTCCTCAGCCGTGGTTTCAAGCTGGCCAATTACTGCGACACCAGCGGCAACCCGCCGGCGAGCAAGGTCTACCGGGCCGCCAAGGTCATACTGTCCCAACCGGGAATTATGGGCTATTTTGCCTCGGGCTCGGGTGTGGCCAGCCAGGAGCAGTTCCACTCGGCCCGCGGCCTGACCAAGGCATTCCACGAGGAAAAACTGGACATCCCCGCTGTCATCCGGCTGGGCGGCAATTTCGAGGAGAAGGCGATCGAGATTCTCCAGGCCTATCTCAAAGGCATCCCCGCAGTTGTCGAAGCGTACGGTCGGGACGATTCTCCCGAGTTCTGCGCGCGGCGGCTTGAGGAGCTCGTAGCTAAGAGCGGCGGCAAGCGGCATGAAGTCAGGCCGTTCGGCGAAACGGCGGTCCCGGAAAAAGCCTATGTCTTCGAGACCGTCACGGGACGGATTTCCTTTGATCACTCGAAATGCCCCGGCTGCAAGACCAAGGGCTGTGTGCCGGCCTGCGCGCCCAAAATCCTGAAGCTCGAGGAAGGGAAGCCGGTGCTGGCCGTCCCGGTCGAAGACGCGAAGAAGGGCAAGTGCACCGAGTGCCTGGCCTGCGAGATCTTCTGCAAGTTCCACGAGCAAGATGCCATCGTCATCCATCTCCCCATCCCCGGGCTCAAGGAATACAGGGAGAGGGTCCGCGCGACCCGAACAGAAAGCTGATTAATCAGATAGGGTTTATAAGAATAATAAAGGAAAGAGACGAGCGATCATGGCCATCCTAGTGAATGAGCATTCGCGGGTCCTCATCCAGGGCATCACCGGCCGCGAGGGCATGGTCCGGACGCAGCTGATGAAGGACTATGGGACCAAGGTCGTCGCCGGAGTCACGCCCGGACGCGCCGGACAGGAAGTCTACGGGGTGCCGGTCTATGATTCCGTCGTTCAGGCCTGGGAGAAGCAGGGGCCGGTGGACGTCAGTGTCATCTTTGTCCCCGCCGCCCTGGTCAGGAACGCCGCTCTTGAGGCGATAGATGCGGGGGTTAAATTGCTCGTTATCGTGCCCGACCGGGTGCCCATCCACGATGTCCTGGAGATCGCCGCCCGGGCCTCCGAGAAGGACGCCCGGTTTGTCGGTCCCAACACCCTCGGGTTTGTCAGCCCGGGCAAGGCCGACTTGGGAATGATCGGCGGCCGTGCCGAGACGGCACGGGAGTGGTTCAGGCCTGGATCGATCGCAGTCA
>Ga0105095_10001529_pt1 | contig 12219 bp, 9 predicted proteins | sample PPLLak2March2015_2_FD_79180 | JGI IMG/M metagenome (GOLD analysis project Ga0105095, IMG submission 79180) | Freshwater sediment microbial communities from Prairie Pothole Lake near Jamestown, North Dakota, USA - PPLs Lake P8 Core (3) Depth... | ecosystem: Environmental > Aquatic > Freshwater >... | reverse complement strand
GCTCGCCTTCGACACCGGGGACGTGGAGCTGCGCTTCTACGCGCCGGTCGGCATCGACAACCAGGTCCCCCATGACCGCGACGAGCTGTACTTCGTCGTGCTGGGCGAGGGGGCTTTCGTCCGGGAGAGCGAACGCGTCGCCTTTACGGCTGGCGATGTCCTGTTCGCCGCGGCTGGCGAGCATCACAAGTTCGTCGACTTCAGCGCCGATTTGACGCTTTGGGTATTGTTCTACGGTCCACGCAGGGTATAGCGCCAGCCGCCCCGAACCTCGCCTGAAATCGCAGGCCTCCACGCCGATTAGGATAATGCGCAGCGGTCGACAGTCCAACCGGGCTCAACACTTAGCCACAGGCGGTAGATCCTTGAAGCGCGCGGACCATCTCGAGAATGCGCCCGGGAGCGCAGACCTCACGCAGGGGACATCTGCCGAGCAGGCGGGGTCGCAGCCACCGCAGGGCGTCTTTTCTCCGCAGAGGCCTGGCGTTGCGGTGACGGAAAGCGACGACCGCTTCCTCAGTCTCCTGCGCTTCTCGTCCGACTGGTACTGGGAGCAGGACGAAAACTTCCGCTTCACTGCGAACCTGCGCGGCTTTCCCGAGCGGCCGGGCATCCGGCCCGCCAGCTACGTTGGCAAGACGCGCTGGGAAATGCCCTGCTACGGCCTCATCGACGCACAGTGGGAGGCGCACAAGGCCGCGCTGTTCGCCCACCAGCCCTTCTATGACTTCGAGTACCTGCGGCCGAGCGCCGACGGCCAGTTCCGCTGGGTCAGCATCAGCGGCGAGCCGGTGTTCGACGCCCAGGGCCGCTTCAAGGGGTATCGTGGCATCGGCAGGGACATTACCGAGCACAAGCAGGCGCAGCAGCGCCAGGCTATCGAGCATGCCGTGGCGCAGATCCTGTCGGAGGCCGACAGCCTGAGCGAGGCCGTGCCGCTCATCATCCAGTCGGTGTGCGAGACCATGGGCTGGGACTACGGCGCGCGCTGGCAACATGACCACCACGACGAGTCCTTCTCATGCGCGGAAATCTGGTGTCGCGATGAGCTGCGCGACAGCGAGTTCGTTGCCTGGACCACCGGTAAGCATGCCCACACTGCCGGTTGGGGACTGGTGCGACGAGTGCTGGCCACCGGAGAGCCGGGGTGGATCCCCGACATCGCCGCCGCCGCCGACCCGGAGCGCGGTCCTGCCGCACTCCAGAGCGGGCTGACCGGGGCTTTCGCGTTCCCCATCGCTACAGGTAACCGCACGCTGGGTGCAATGGAATTCTTCGCGCGCCGCATCTGGCCGCCGGACCTGGCACTGACCGGGGCAGCATGCTCCGTCGGCCGGCAGATCGCGCAGTTCATCGTTCGCAAGCAGGCCGAGGAGCGCTACCGCGAGCTGGTGGAGCTGTCGCCGAGCGCTATTCTCATCCACTGCGACGGGCGCATCGTGTTCGGCAATAGCGCGACCGCCCGGCTCCTCGGCGCCGAGACGCCGGCGGAGCTGCTTGGCAGATCGGTGTACGACTTCGTGCACCCCGACCACCGCGAGTTCACGCGCGAGCGCGTGGCGCGCATCATCCAGCACCGCCTCACGCTGGGCGCTCTCGAGATGAAGTACGTGCGAGTGGATCGCTCGGTCGGGCACATGGAAGTGTCGTCGAGCTACTTCCTGTACGAAGGCCGCCCAGCAGTGCAGGCCATCGCCCGCGACGTCAGCGAGCGCAAATCTGCCGAGCAGAAAGTCATCCGGCTGTCCAACCTGTACGCCGCGCTTTCGCAGACCAACAGCGCAATCACGCGGCTTGCCGATCCGAAAAGACTGTTCCAGGAGGTGTGCCGCATAGCGGTGCAATACGGCAACTTCGAGCTGGCGGCGATCATGATGCTCGAACCCGAGTCGGACCGGGTCCGGCCAGCGGCGGCCGCGGGCGTGCTCAAGGACTACATCGAGACCGCGATGATCTCGGTCGACCCCGAGGTGCCGGAGGGTCGCGGGCTGACCGGGACGGCGTTGCGAACCGGTCAGCCTGTCATCTGCAACGATTTCTCGCTCGATCCCCGCACAGTGCCGTGGCGTGCAGCTTCGCTGGGCGCCGGCCTGCGCTCGTCCGCCCACATACCCCTGCGCCGGCGCGGGCAGGTGGTGGGCACCTTGCTGCTGGCCGCGTCGGTCGCGGATTTCTTCGACGAGCAGCTGGTCAACCTGCTGGTCGAGATGGGAAGCAATATCTCTTTCGCCCTCGACGCGATGGACAAGGAGGCGTTGCGGCGGGAAGCAGAAGAGCGGCTCGCTCAGCTTGCCCAGTACGACGTGCTGACCGGGCTGCCCAATCGCAGTCTGTTTCTGGATCGGCTGCATCAGGCCATGGCGCGAGCGCGCCGCAGTGGCACGTTGATCGGCCTGATGTTCTTCGACCTGGACCGCTTCAAGCAGATCAACGATACGCTGGGCCACACCACCGGAGACAAGGTTCTGAAGATCGTCGCCGTGCGGCTCAAGGAGCAGTTGCGCGAGGCCGACACGATATCGCGGCTGGGTGGAGACGAGTTCACGCTGATCGTGGAGGGGCTGACCAGCACGTCGCGGCTGGTGAGGGTGGCGCAGAAGGTGTGCGAAGCGGTGGCGGCGCCGATGCACATCGACGGTCGCGAGATCTTCGTCAGCGCCAGCATCGGTATCACCCTCTTCCCCCGTGACGGCACCGAGGTGGACGAGCTGCTGAAGAATGCTGACATCGCCATGTACCGCGCGAAGCAGGAAGGCCGCAACGGCCATCAGTTCTACCGGCAGGATATGGCAGTCAGCACCTCGGACCGGATGTACGTCGAGGCCGGCCTGCGCCAGGCCCTCGGTCGCGAAGAGCTGCAGCTGCACTACCAGCCCAGCGTATGCGTGCGTAGCGGGCGGGTCCTGGGCATGGAGGCGCTGCTACGGTGGAATGGGCCGGGCGGGACGACCGGTCCGGCCGGCTTCATCCCCGTCGCAGAAGAGACCGGGCTGATCGTGGACATCGGCCGCTGGGTACTCGAGGCTGCCTGTGCCCAGGCCGCCACCTGGCAGCGGAAGGGCCTGGGCGCGCTGCTGCTGACCGTCAACGTGTCCGCGCGCCAGTTCCTGCACCGGGAGCTGTTCGATGTCGTGGTGTCCGCACTCGAGCGCAGCCGCCTGCCACCGGCACAGCTCGGGCTGGAGATCACCGAGAGCATGCTGATCCAGCAGGCCGACGAGGTGACCGACGCACTGACCCGGCTGGACGGGCTGGGGGTGAAGCTAGCCATCGACGATTTCGGCACCGGCTTCTCCAGCCTGACCTATCTCAAGCGCTTCCCGGTGCGCGACATCAAGATCGATCAGTCTTTCGTGCGCAACATTCCTGCCGATGCCGACGACGTAGCGATCGTGCGCGCCATCATCGCCATGGCGCGCAGCCTCGGGATCAGCGTCACCGCCGAAGGTGTGGAGACGCTCGAGCAGCTCGAGTTGCTGCAGGAGCTGGGCTGCGACGCCTACCAGGGCTACCTGTTCAGCCGGCCGGTTCCGGCGCAGGCGTTCGAGGACTTGGTGCGGGGGCAGGCTGAGGGGTGAGGCGCTTCACTCGCGTTCATCATGCTGAGGCAATCCATCGGTGATATCGAACCACGGCGCCTTTGAGCCCACGAAAATGTGAAGGGACGGACGGATTCCAGGGTCGTCATCGAGAGTGCCGATCGCCAGAGAAAAGCCCTGGGGTTTGGACTCTCTGATGAACTGCAGGGTCGACCCGCAGCGCTTGCAGAATGTTCGCAGCACGCCTGGCGAAGACTGGTACGAGCCAATATCGCTCTGCCCGGAAACCAGCGTGAAGTCCGCCCAGTCGACCCTGGCGTAGGTCCCGAACGCAGCCCCATGGGCCTTTCTGCATTGCGCGCAGTGACAGTGCGTGATCCGCCCCAATCGACCATTGATCTCGTAGCGCACGCTTCCACAGAGACAACTACCGTGGATCATCGGTGCTCCTTTCGACGGTTAACACGAATCCCATAAGCATATGCGCACCCTCCCGAGAAATGCAGGCTACACTTCCCGCACACCAACCAACGAAGGAGGCCCGAGATGACCCGTCCCCCGATCAACCCCGGCACCGTCGACTGGTCCGGCGAGAACCCCGGCATGTACCTCAAGGCCGTCGCCGACGGTCCGTTCGTCACGCTGATCAGCTACTTTCGCGTCGTACTGTCGCCCAAGGGCCGGGGGCATGCCGCCTTCATCCTGCAAGACCCTCATGGCGACGGGAAGAATCCCGCCAAGCCGAACCTGTGCATCACCGACAACGAGCCGATGGCCGATTACCTGCGCGACGGTTTCGTCGCCAACTTCGGTGCGTTCAAGGGGATCAAAGGCCTGTCGTCGATCCGCATGGTCCCGGGCTGGGACTTCATGCCGGCCGGCGACGGCAGCACTCGGCATGTGGAATGGTTCCGCAGCAGCGTTGGCCAGGTCAGCCTGACGTGGAAGGATCTGAGCGCTCCATTCCTGGTCGAGATGTCCAAGGACAAGTCCGCGACCGGCCAGCATGAGATGTTCTCACTCTTCGTCGACGTGCGTGCGGTCGAGGTGTCGATCAACGGCAGGGGTGTGGCGGGCAAACCGTTCCCGCGCGAGTTCGCCGGTAAGAAGGACAGCAGCACGGCGTTCTTGGCGTTCTCGGAAACCTGGGTGCGCGTGTAGACGGCTGGCGGCTGCGAGACTTCCCTCCTGCCCGAGGAGGGGTGGCACGCGGAGCGTGACGGGGTGGTGGGAGGCTGCGCAAACCACCCCGTCGCTTCGCGCCACCCCTCTTTGGAAAGGAGGGGAGGGTCTGGGGGGAACGCGCAGCGTCACAGGGTGGTGGGAGCCTGCCCGATGAGGTGTGTCACGCGCAGCTGCGTCTCTGTGCCTCTGCGATTCAGCCGTAGGCCTCAGGTGCTGTAGCCCCGCACCTTCTCGTACGTCACCGAGGTCTTCAGCCGGTCCTCGGGAATCGCGTAGTACTCGCGCAGGACGGCCTCCGAGCTCTCGGACAGGCGGTACCCCTTCTTCTCCAGCAGCGCACGCGCCTTGTGGTTGGCGGCATAGGTGCCGATCACTATGCGTGTGGCACGGGCCTGCTGCTCGAGGTGCTGCAGCAGTGCGCTGCCCACGCCCTGGTGCTGCCACGCGGGCGGCACATAGCCGTGACGAATCAATGCCACGTCCTTGACGTGCTCCAGCCCCATGACGCCGACCAGACGCTCGTCTGCGAAGGCGCCGTACCAGGTCATCCGCAAGCCCTCTGCAGCGAAGTCGGCCGCGGTCATCTCCGGGCCGTGCAGCTGGTCGGCTGGAAGGAACTCCGCGTACCAGCGTGCGGCTTCGTTGATCACGGCCAGCGCGGCGGCGGCGTCTGCGTGTGTGAGTGGGCGAAAGGAAAACATCGGCGAGCAGGGATCATCCACGGGCGCGTCTCGAGCTTTGGACCGCTGTTCGGTGTCTCGCAGCGACACAGCGGAGGCCAGCCGCAGCGAATGCTAGCATGCGGCCGATGCAACGCAACAGTCAAACCGAGCGGCCGGAGAGCCCGGGGATGAGGACTCGGCGGCCTCCACGCGCGGCGAGGATCGTCCCGTATGGCAGCGGTCTTCGAGGCGTCGTCCGACTCGCATCCGCCGCCTGCGCGCTGCTGCTCGCGGCCTGCGCCAGCGTCCGCCCCGATTATCCTCGCGAGGCGTCCTACGCCATGGCCGATCCCGGCGAGACCGAGCTCGGCCGCAGCATCGCGCATGCAGAGGCAGAGCATCCTGGCGAATCGGCCTTCCATCTGCTGCCTGCCGGTGCGGACGCCTTCATAGCTCGCGCCGCGGGTGCCGAGGTCGCCCAGCGCACGCTCGACGTGCAGTACTACATCGTCCACGACGGGCTGACCACCCGTATCCTCATCGACCGGCTGCTCCAGGCAGCGGACCGGGGCGTGCGCGTGCGATTGCTGATCGACGATACCGCCAGCCACGGCAACGACTACAACGTCGCCCGTATCAGCGCGCATCCCAACGTCGAGGTGCGCTTGTTCAACGCCCTTTATGGCGGGCGGGGCGGTGCTTTGCGGCGCGGCCTGGGCATGCTGGGCGACCTCGGGCGGCTCCACCGGCGGATGCACAACAAGATGTGGGTGGTGGACGGAACTGTGGGAATCGTCGGCGGGCGCAACCTGGGCGATGAGTACTTTGCGGCAAAGCAAGGCGTGAACTTCGCCGATCTCGACGTACTCGCCTTCGGACCGGTCGTGCACGAGCTGTCGGCGAGCTTCGACGCCTACTGGAACAGCCAGTGGTCCATCCCGATCGAGGCTTTCGTGACCAACCCGCCCGGCCCGGACGATCTGGCGCAGGCGCGTCGCGAGCTGAGCCGCTATGTGGCTTCGCCCGAGACACAGAATTCGGACTATGCCCGCCGGCTGCGGGCCTCGCAGTTCCTGGCCGATCTGCTCGGGCGCAAGCTGCCGGTGGTATGGGCCAGAGCCAATGCCGTCTGGGACGATCCGGACAAGATCGGTGCCGAAGGCCGGCCGGACGAGTCGCTGCTGCTCACGACGAAACTGCGCGAACTCGTCGGCACCGTGGAGCGCGAACTGCTGCTCGTGTCTCCCTATTTCGTGCCAGGCGAGGGGGCGTGGCCATGCTCGCGGCCCAGGTGCGACGCGGTGTGCAAGTCACCGTGCTGACCAACTCGCTGGAGGCTACGGACGTTGCCGCGGTGCATGCCGGCTATGCGCCCTACCGTGCGGACCTGGTCCGAGGAGGAGTCCATGTCTACGAGATGCGCGCGAGCGCCGGCGCTGCCAAGGCCAACACCGATCGCTCGCTGGCCATCGGGTCGTCGTCTGCCAGCCTGCATACCAAGTCCATCGTATTCGATCGCAGCTCCATCTTCATCGGGTCTCTGAACCTCGACCCCCGTTCGAAGCTGTGGAACACGGAGCTGGGCATCTACGTCGAGAGCCCGGAACTGGCCGAGCAGGGGGCGAGACTGTTCCAGGCAGGGATGCGCCCGGTGCAGAGTTACCGGCTCGAGCTGCAGGGTGCTACGCCTGATAGCGGGGGCGGCCGGCTGGTATGGGTCACAGAAGAAGATGGCGAGCGAAGAATCTACGCCTCCGAACCGGCGGGCCTCTGGCGCCGCTTCTCCGCCTGGTTTACCGGGCTGATCGCGCCGGAGGAGATGCTGTAGCGGCACGGCCGAAGGCAGCATCGCAATATCCCGGAAAGGCTAGACCGGACTCTCGCATCGCAACGTTTCACGGCAAGGAATGCCACGCCCGGTGGGCATGGTCCGTAACCCCGATCCGGGCGCGCGGTTGCTGCATGGGAGCAGGAGTGTCCGTGAGGGGTGTTGCATCGCCCATTGGCTGGAGTGCGGGAGTAAACTGACTCTCCAGTTCGGAGGTCTCCCAGTGCAACATCGCCGCATCATCAATATTGAAACTCGTTACCTCGCCGCTGCCGTGTCGTTGGTGCTGAGCGGCGTCCTCGCCGCCGGCTGCGCCTCGACCAAGGTCCAGGCGCAGTGGGCTGATCCCCAGTTCGCCGATCACACCTTGCGCGGTGAGCGGGTGCTCATCGTCTGCGGTGCAGAGGAGGCCGCCATCAAGCGGATCTGCCAGGAAGAGCTGCGCGCACAAGTCTCGGCGTTGGGCGCCACTCCAGTGACCGGCTCGGAAGCCGACAACCTGACCCCTGGTCAGGGGTCCGCCGCCGAGCAAACGCTGGCTGTGGCGCGAAGCCTGAAAGCGAAGGCGGTGCTCGCGTCTATCGTTGCCCCGGAGGCCATGATCGTGAACCCCGGCCCTACCATTGGCATCGGCGTCGGCGGCGGGTCGGGCGGTTGGGGCGGCGGCACCTCGGTTGGAGGCGGGGTCGGTGTTTCGGTCCCGGTCGGTGGCGCAGGCGTGAACACGGCCTATGGCGCGAACCTGGTGCTGACCGACGTCGCTACTGGCAAGATGATGTGGACCAGCAAGGTGACAACGCCCGCCTCGCAGAACGTCAACGCGCAGATCGGTGCGCTTGTGAAGGTCGGCGTCACCGCCGCGCAGAGTGCCGGGCTGTTCTGACCAATCCTTCGAGCGGACACACGACCCTTCGAGCGGACACACGACCGTCGCCGTCAGGTCGCCACAGTCCGCCGGCCCGGACCGTCCGGTCTGCTGGCTGTTTCAGCAATGGTGGGCGAACTCTAAGACGAAGGACGTCGGTGGCGACGTTTTCCTACAGATAGCGCTCCGCCTTGGCGACCAGACCTCCTTGGGCGACAGCTCGCTGCGCGGGCACCGCACCAGCACGACGCAAATGCATCCTGTGACAACCGCTAGCCTCGCCGTCACGTATCCCAGAGGCGCCAGTGCGATCGCGCCGCGAGCGCCCGGACTCCGTCCGTTGGAGGCAGGCCGATGAAAGCCATCACCGTAGAGCCGAAGAAGCCAGGCACCGCGCGGCTCGAAGACGTCCCGGAGCCGGATGTGCGCGAGGGCGCGGTACTGGTCGAAGCTGTCGCCGTCGGCGTATGCGGCACCGATACCGAGATCGTCGAAGGCAAGTACGGCTGGGCGCCACCCAGTAAGACGCGCCTGGTTCTCGGCCACGAGTCGCTCGGGCGCGTGATCGACCCGGGGCCCGCCAGTGCGCTGAAGAAAGGCGACCTCGTGGTCGGAATCGTGCGCCGCCCCGATCCGGTGCCCTGCCCCAACTGCGCAGTGGGGGAGTGGGACATGTGCCGCAACGGCCAGTACACGGAGCGTGGGATCAAGCAGATCGACGGCTTCATGTCCGAGCGTTGGCGGATCGAGCCCGAGTACGCCATGAAGATCGACGCCTCGCTGGGCCTGCTCGGCGTGCTGCTCGAGCCGATGACGGTCGTCGCCAAAGCCTGGGAGCAAGTCCAGGCGGTCGGGCAGCGGGCGCTATGGGAGCCGCGCGCCGTGCTGGTAACCGGGGCCGGTCCCATCGGGCTGCTCGCGGCCCTGATCGCGAAGCAGCACGGGCTCGAGATCCACGTCCTCGACCGCGTGGAGTCGGGGCCTAAGCCCCAGCTCGTTCAGACGCTGGGGGCGACCTATCACAGCGGTCGTGTCGCGAGTATCGGCTTCCAGCCCGACGTCATCGTCGAATGCACCGGTGCCGGGCAAGTAATCGCCGACTCCCTCAACGCTGTGGCTGCTGGCGGGGTGGTGTGCCTCACCGGGGTGGGGAGCGGCGGGCGCACCGTGGGGTTGCCGTTGGCCGACGCCGCAACGCAGATCGTGTTACGCAACAACGTTGTAGTCGGCAGCGTGAACGCCAACAAGCGTCATTGGTACAAGGCCGCGCAGGCGTTGGGTCGTGCGGACCGCGTCTGGCTCGCGCGGCTCGTGTCGCGGCGGGAGCGGCCTGAAGAATTCGCCCGTGCGTTGGAGCGCCAGCCTGAAGATATCAAGGTCGTTGTCGAGTTCGCGCAGGCATAGAAGCGCATGCTTCACGTCGTCGCAGGCGGCGCATCGGCCGACAAGAAGCTATTCATCGCATTCTGCTGAACGGCGGCTCGGCTTCGTCGCCAACTTTATCTCCGAGCGCCTGGTATTGCTCGATCGCCGCACGCGCATTAAACAGCATCCGCTCGCGGCCGAGTCGCTTGGCCAGCCCGGCGCGTCGTACGGTTTCGAGGACGCCGGGGTTCAGCCCCACCAGCCACACCACGGCGCCGGCTTCGGTCGCGCGTTTCTCGCCCTCCATGAGCGCCTGCAAGGCCGAGTATTCGAGATCGGGCACCCGGCTCATGTCCAGCGCCAGCACGCGCGGCTTGTGCTGCTCTACCAGCGCATGGACCTGATCGGCCACATATTGCGCGTTGACGAAGAACAGGCGCCCCTCCGGCCGCAGTATCAGCAGACCTTCAAAGGTCTCGTCGTCGGGGTGTTCGGGCGACAGCGGTCGCAGCACGTCGGCCCCGCGCTTGCGGCCGATGACGGACACGCGCGGCTGGGCGGTCTGGCTCGCCAGGCCGATCATCGACACGATGATGGCCACCACGATGCCCTTGAGGGTGCCGAACACCAGCACACCGGCACAGGCGATCAGCGCCCAGCGAAACTCCATCGAGCGCACATTGCGGATGGCGAGGAACTCCGCCGGCTGGATCAGTCCGACCGAATAGACGATGACCACCGCCGCCAGCGTGGCGTTCGGCAACAGGCCCAGTATCGGTGCGAGCAGCAGCATGGTGGCCAGCGCGGTGGCCGCGGTCACCAACGATGCCTTTTGCGACTGCCCGCCCGCGGAACGCACGACCGCGGTCTGCGAGGTGCCGCCGCCGGCCGGCATGGCACCCAGCAACGCGCCGCCCAGATTGGCGGCCCCGGTGGCGACCAGTTCGCGGTTGGCATTGATCGGCGGGTCGGCCGGGCGCGCAAAGGCGCGACCCGCCGCAATCGTTTCGGTGAAGCTCATCAGCGCGATCCCGAGCGCACCCGGCGCCAGTTCGGCAATCAGCTCAAGGTCCGGCAGCGTGAGAGCCGGGAATCCTTGCGGAATCAGGCCGACCGTCGAGACTCCCAGGGCGTGCAGGCCGAAGAGCCACGACGCCGCAATGGCGCCTCCCACCGCGACCAGGGGGGCCGGGGAATGCGGCCACAGCCGCTCCATGCCGATCAGTATCGCGAACGTCGCCGCGGCCACCGCCAGCGTGAGCAACGAGGTCTCGGGCAGATGTTGCCCAACGCTCACGAGATCGCGGAAGAAACCGTGCTTGTCGATGTGCAGTCCGAGGAGCTTCGGCACCTGGTCGAGCACGATCACCAGCCCGATCCCCGCCTTGAAGCCGGTCAGCACCGGCGTGGAGATGAAGTTGGCGACGAATCCCAGGCGCATCAGCCTCGCCAGGAGCAGCATCGCACCGACCAGCGCCGTCAGCGTGGCGGCCGCCGCGACGAGCTTCGCCGGGTCGCCGTCCGGCACGGTCAGACCGAGCTGCGTGCCGGCCAGGATCGCCAGAGTGGTGGTGGAACTGACGCTGAGCACGCGCGACGAGCCGAGCAGCGCGTAGATCACCATCGGGATGAAGGCGGTGTAGAGACCGACCGCAACGGGCAACCCGGCGACCGTCGCGTAGGCCATTGCCTTGGGCAAAACGACGGCCGCAGCCGTCAGACCGGCCACCACGTCGAAGCGCAACGCCGGGGGAGCTGGCTCGCTCGCCGTCGTCGCCATCGGAGATTTGTTCATGCGCTGTGCTCTCGGTTGCTGGGCGAACTCAACTGCGGATCTGGTTCCGCAGCGAACTGTTGAACCAGATTGCGCTTCATTCCCCGCCCTTCTTGCCTGCGGCGTGCCGGGTCACTGCATCTGGCACCGCGCAGCCCGCCGCACTCCGACCAGAAGCGTTCCGGCTCACGTCGACGGCGAACTGGGAGCGGAACGTGTTCGCATCCGCGACCAAGAGACTCGATTCCTTTTCGATGACGCCGCCGACGTGGTAGGGCAGACCGCAGTTTGCGTACGAGACATACGGTCCGCGCTCCACCATGAGGATTTCGACTTTCTCGTCCAACCTGCGCAGGCGAGCCGCGCACGACGCGCCGCCAGCCACCCCGCCAACGATGATGTCATGGGTGCCCTCGTGATTTCCATTCTGATCGAACCCCTCCGACGCTCGACGCTTCATTTCCGTTTCAACCCATTACCGCGGGGGGCTCCGCCATTCACATGCTGCTCATGTACCCCCGACTAGCCTTTGATATGGATCAATGACCCCCGCACTCGCGTTCGATATACCGCAGTGAACGTCCTGGGTCATTCGTCGGAACCTTTTGTATCAACGCGCGGTCGGAGCGCTGCTCGAGGCTCCGCCAAGCACGTGGAACGGCTACGCCGGGGCATTGCGTAGTTTTCGTATGATCGAATTGGAGATGCAACGCATGGACCCTGTGATCGTGGATGTGACGGAACAAAAGCGCTTGAATGACGTGCGTGAGGCGCAGATCCCGTGGAAGAAATGGGGACCCTATTTGAGCGAAAGGCAGTGGGGTACGGTCCGCGAGGACTACAGTGAGGATGGCAACGCGTGGAACTACTTCACCCATGACCAGGCGCGCTCACGAGCCTACAAGTGGGGTGAGGACGGGCTCGGCGGACTGTGCGACGACAAGCAGAGGCTGTGCTTTGCGCTGGCGTTGTGGAACGAGCGCGACCCGATATTGAAGGAG